>SXGU01409371.1_pt1 | contig 18054 bp, 17 predicted proteins | sample 3174531 | NCBI WGS metagenome assembly SXGU01 (sample SAMN11356863, study PRJNA531348) | freshwater metagenome | isolation source: freshwater sample F1-140 | place: China: Fuxian Lake, Yuxi | collected 2017-12-25 | reverse complement strand
TTAGACCGAAGCCGCTGACACTTCCAAGAAATACGTTTTGTTAGGCAGTATCCTGCCGTTACCACGACATGCCTAATGGGTGAGCGTCCCCACTATCATGCCCTCAGGTTTTACCCTGGGTAGGAAAAATAAAATTATGATAGCCGGTATACCTCCAAAAGCACCGAAATACGCAAGCCAGTATATCCCCAGGCACCCCGGGAAATATACTGGCTTGTGTATTTCCAGAAACCCTGGAAAATATACTAGCCTAACATCAAAAACGCGTCACGAACCATCAGACGGTAAGACCCTTAGTGCGCACCTTAGTGTGTCTCGCAGCTATGCCGTAGTGGGTGACCCAACGCGATGTTTGGGCTAACAGAGATGCTATCAGTTTTACAAGTCCTGATCACTTTGCTAGTTGGGCATTAACTTCCAGCTAGCGCTATGATATGAATGCCTCACTGACCTAAGTCTGTTCTTTCTAAGTAGTTTTTTTATATTATAATATTTAATATGTATTATTGTAATATAATTATATTGTATTAGACAGCTAATAATAACTGAGACATTCCGCGAATTATGTGATATTGATGATGAAAATATCAAAACATTATCCAAAGTATTAATAGCTAAGCTTAATCCCTATATTAAACCTAGACCTAGCCTCAGAACGTTGTCGAGCAATCAGTTCTATGTCAAGCTAATGTCGTTGGGCACAGTGTTGAATACGATGTGTGAGGATTACTATGCTGTTATACGATATGTATCTATTAACAAGGATGACATTTTGGGGCTCAACGGAGTTAAATATAGTTCAGATCTTCATTTCCCCATGTACATCGTAGCCGATGTGTTTGGCGACATTTTATATTACTCTATTTGGTAGACGGGATGGCATTACAAAGAGCCGCTGTCTCGATACTGCCAGATGTGGACTTGTAATTTATTATAGCTTATGTTATATGTCGGGAAGTATTGCCGGTCTATTTACAGGATTCGCACGGAGCTCAGCAAAAGCTGTAGCTAGCGAGGTCAAAACCGCGGTTAAAGAAGAAGGTCACAATATGATAGCGCAAACTTTGCGTCCCAGTGCTCAGCCTCAACCTCAACAGTATTTACCTCCTCAACCTCAACAGTATTTACCTCCTCAATCTCAATATAGTGCATCGCCATACCCAGGGCTAACAACACACGCAGGGTGTACCTGTACCTGTCCCACTGGCTCTCAAGTTGGAGGCGCTGATTTGGAGCAGCTGACTGTCAAGGAACTGCGATTGTTAGCACGCGCGCGCAATATTCCTGGGCGTAGTAAGCTAAACCGCAGGGAACTTTTGAGAGCTTTGGAAGCCTAAGCACATGCAAAAATAAATACTTATTTTTGCAATGGCTGATTCATGGGAACCAGAAACAGAACAGTTTGAGACAATGCAGGATATTTTAGTATATTTTAAGAAATATGAACGTAAAGCTCAAAATCTCACTGTGGAGGAGTTGCTCTCCCAGTGGCGAAAGCAACTATTTACAGAGTTTGAGCTCCGACGTATGGAGAATCCAGGGTTTTATCTACGTACAGCCTTCTATGAAATTCATCATAACGGGAGTTCTTTCCGTCGCGCAGTCGCGTTCTCCTCATTTGACATGGTTAATGGTAACCCTTCAGTAAAAGCTGTGGCCGCACAGGTTTTCATGCAAGAGGTTGAGGCCTATAAGGCTGAAGTTTCCTGCACTCCATTCTCTATACCAACCACACCAGTTGGTCAAAAGATTTCTCGTGGAGGGCAATGGATTACAGTGAGATATCTTGATACAGGTGGTTCCTATTCATTCTGTGCAAACAATGAATATAGCCATGATGATCTGGCACGAATTCTTAGGTTGTTTGGTCATGATACGAGGCTACTATCGACTGCTCAGCTCATCGCTTTGGCTGAGCAAATCCCAGAGGGTATTGTCCGCACATTTTAGTTCTGAGATTGATCTGAGCATATAAAATGACATCAAGTTAACAATAATGATGCACATAGGGCATAGCCTGTCCCACAGCACTGTCTCTGACGCACTTAGATTGATCCATCGCCTTGGTGGTAATGCTATACAAATTTCACTGGGAGAACTGGAGAGTAAGATTGTCAGATCAATAGATCAGGTGGATGCTGTGACTGCCTGTAAAATTAGGGACAAGCACGGGTTTTATATTGTTGTTCACGGTAAGTTCCTGTACAACTTTTGTCGGCCTCAGGCTACAGCCGGGTGGCAACGTAATATGCTAATCAAGGAGCTATGTGAAGCAAACAAACTTTCCGCTGATGTAATCATACATCAAGGGAAAAACGTTGCGGAAATTAAATTGACTGTAGAGGAAGCACTACAAAATTATGTAGATAACATAGTCTCCGTCCTTGAAGCTCCTGAGGTCAAAGCGTTACACAATAAAATTATACTGGAGAACTCCGCCAGGCAGGGAACTGAGCTAGGGTATAGCCTCGATGAGCTGCATCTTATATACACGATGATCCCGGATAAGTTAAAGCACCGCATTGGGTTTTGCCTAGACTTATGTCATTGTTTCGTAGCGGGAGAATTAGATGTGCGTGAAGCTGAGGCCGTGTCGGCGTGGCTAGATAGATTTGCTAGTCTATGTGGTAGGGACAAATTAACCCTAATCCATTTCAATGATAGCGCTATATCATTCAACGGAGCAAATGACAACCACGCAGGGATATGCCATGGATATATTGGCGATACATCATGTGGCGGCACAACGGAAGGCTTTCGTTATGTGGCTCAATATTGTAAAAAATACAGCATTCCTATGATATTAGAAACGCCAAGCAAGGACATGAGCAAGGAAATATCATTGATTCAAAGCTGGACATAGGGAGCGTGATTATGTTTTTTTGTGCGATTTTTTTACTTATCGCATTAGCTGCACTAACACAAGTTATTTATGCAGCTTAGAAAACAACATAACATGTATGCTCTATACTATGTATCATAAAAATAAAATTACTTTGTTAGTGATGCAGAAGTCACTCTTCAAATCATGGCGTGCGAACCTATACGGGTCGAGCGATGTGCTGCCACATTGACAACGACATGCAATGCTCCACATTAAATCCGGCAGAACTCGATCGCGCCATTGCCATAGACACAAACGGGCTGTTGCACAAGCGCGCCCACCGATATGCATGTCGGCATATGCAAACAGTTTGTCGGTGTGACGCAGATCATAATTCCTCCATACCACATCACACACAACACCCAGAGTTGCTCTACTTACAACATAGTCACTATCCTTGTGGCATAAATCATCTCGCGCAGCTAAACTTTTAATGCCATGAAGTGTCCAACTGACGATGATGATCTTTGCCTGATTATCTAGTAATACCCACACGGGAGTGTCTGATGAGTTTTCATGTGCCTTTTGCCATAGATCTTTAACGATGAGCAAATCTTCGATCTTCATAGCCCATACGATCTGACTCCAGCTAATCAAGGAGTCACTGGGCAATAGTTTTCTCTCTGACTGCGTCAATATGTTCTATAAGTGACCCGTAGTCAGTTACATCATTATCCGTGCTCTCTAAATCGAAATTAGCTGATTCGCAACAGTAATAATGTCCACTGAAGGTCAGTATTGTTGTTGTGTCATCAATGGTGATTACAATTTTGAATACGGGATAGGCCTCACAAACGCCCATCGTTGCCATTAAAGAATATGTAGGCACAACAGAGGTGTCAACCGAAATCATGGTAGATTTTTTGCCAAAATCATTTTTGCGAAGCAGTTTTGGTTAGGGTTGTGATATTATTTTGGTCTGAATATTTGTCTTTGTTTACTCGTCGCATTATCTGCATTAACACAAGTTATTTATCCAGCTTAGAAAACAACATAGCTTGTATGGCTCTGTGTGTGATGTATCATAAAAATAATATAAAATGAACCAGACCAATATATAATGGAAAATCCTATTGGACTAAGAAAGGTTTATGCCAACATAATTAGGCGTTGTATCACCCGAATCATGACACGTAACAAAGTGTGGGACATGGTACAGAGTCAGGGTTTCTCTGAATCGCCCGACATCCGTAAGATTACTGTTGTCAATAATGATACCCTATTGGGAAATACAAGGGAAACAACGCCTGTTTTGTATCATTACTACATATATCAAGAAAATATGTGGTATTTTTTTGATATAAGGGAGCTCATCTATCAATTTAAGTTAGAGTTTAACTGCAATAATCCCTATACAAATAAAAAGCTAAGCAGCTATATAAAATACCGTGCGATACGACACTACTATAAAATAACACCGCAGAAGGAATTTACGGAGCTTGTTTGGGAGACACCCAGCTACACAGCGTATCAGCAATGCATATCTGCCCTAAACGCGCAGCTGTCTCAGTTTAACATAAGCTGTGATATGGAGAGGCTAAATGAAAATATACTGTATACTCTAATACATCAGCTCATAACTTGGGATAAAAGATATATTAAGCCGGCTGCTCTGCAGTTTCTCCCGTTGCTCAACCTTAATTTCCTCAGCGGGAACGCTAAATCATACAGGGCTCTCTGTTATTTGTTTCTTTCGTACATTATTGAATGCCAAAGCACACGTGATGACAAATATGAGATGGCACTGAAAGTTGTCAGTCGAGCTGACTATTGTTCCACAGAATATAGCTATGATCCCTTAAGCCCAACGCTAAGCCAATTCCTCAATCAGTTTGTTGAGCTCGACGGTCGTTTCAATATAGTTCCTTGGACAAGCCTACCTGGTGACACAGATGACGATTTGGGCAATGTTGACAGTAACGACAACGATCAAGATAATGATGCGAATGCGCCTGATATTGATACTGACGATCTGTTGGATCAATTGTAGCTCTAAACCAGATGCATCCCTGTGGTATTAACAATAGCATATTCCAACTCATAAGCGAATTTGCCGTAGTCCGCCCCATAATCCCTCACGTCAAGGATACCGAAGCATGTGTGGGAGACAGGAAACCAGATCCATGTACGGCATTTATTTTGATAGCGCAGCTTGTACTTGGGCTGCCGTGGATAAATGTAAGAAGCGCTATCCAAGAGCCAGGGTTTTCTCTGATGAAACGCTGCAAATATGCCTTGTTAGCCTCAGCTATAGGAATACTATAAGTGTAATCATTTACCACAATAAGTATTTTTTCCATGACCTCCTGTGTCAGTTCTACTTTGAAATATTGATCAAAACCAGATACTGATCCCCAGATGTCATTTCCTATCTTATGGAAAAATCTCGATAGTGTACGTAGATTTTCAGCTTCCCTCTTATCACCTGATGGGTAAAATAATTTCTTATACAGTACTGTCTGTAACCATGCTAACTTATTGCGAGCTGAAAGAGAAGCTCCTTCTGGTACTTGAGCTGACTGTGGATAGCCTGGTAAGTACTCTTCAACATCAGCGTCCTCCATGGTTACCATATTCATCAATAATGCGAAATCATCTGGATCTTCTAAGCGATATATATCTTATTTTACATAATTATTCGCTCGATGACCGTCCATATCAGGAATGTCCATATCGGCGCCGTTATTTATAAGTATTTCGGCAAGTTCTCCGTTTCCTGCTCTATAGGCCATCATAAGTGCCGTTTGACCTCTGGAATTCTGCCAATTTATAGGATTTTTGGTTAGCAGATATATCAGGCAACAACGAATCGCAGCTTTATGTGAGGCCGATTCTTTTCCATACATCTCATTGTCAACAAGTGCCATAATATTATTCATGGTTTCCCCTCGGTTGTTAACAGTAATGATGTTGTAATCTACTCCCTTGACCTGGAGTTCTCTGAGACCCTTTAAATATCCATGTATAGCACAGAGCGACAGCACAGTAAAATTACTCCGTGTGCCTGTCTGATATATGTAATTCACCTGTTCTACATGCTTAACGTGGTGTGTTAAAATATAACTGAAGCATGCAGTCTTTCTATATATTATTGTATATTTCAGGGTTTGTTGTATATCAAAACAAATATTGTGTGCTCTTAACCATATATAGTGTTGAATCCTTGCATATTTGCACAGGATAGATTCATGTTCTTTCAATGATTTTACATCGAAGTGTACTATAAATGCACTAAGTATATCGATGTTACTGTCAAAGATAAGCGGAAGGTATTCATCTATGTCAGTATATGTTTTGCCCCAGTGCTTTAGCACACACCGGATTAGTGTGATGTCTCGTGTTTTTAGCGCAGTATACAACAGATCAACTTTGTGTCCGGATATTGTGTTTAGACAGTGTATATCAGCACCTTTCATTAATAACAACTCCACTGCTCTGCAGGACTTATATCGAACCGCATAATATATAGGAAATCTCCCCCAGATATCTGGAACTGGAATATGGTCAATCTGTTGCAAATGCGCCATGTTATCATTTTTGCAAGCATTAATTATTTTCGATGGCATGGATTCTGACGCGATCGAGTTTTCCTATCTTTTTAATAATAGCATTATTTCTAGTAGAAGAAATAAATTTACACAGCTCTCTATTTATTATACATATTTCCATCTTGGGCAAAAAGTTTAAAATACCAGGTGTTACCTTGTCGTTACCATCAAGAATAAGTACCTTTAAATCTGGCAACAACCGAAAGTGCTCGTTACGTAAATTTTTATTACGTACTTGTAACATTTCTAGCTTTGATAGATTACGTAATGCAATATAATCTAATAGTGTGTCCTCGTCGGCTTCGGTATGAGATAAGATTTGTAACTTTGTTATATACGAGAGGTGTTGGAAAACATCATTTGTTAGAGGGTTTCCTGCTTTAATTGTTAATGACTCCAGATGAGGCAACATCATCAGGGCATTATCTTCTAAATTCGTGCAATTTGGTAAGACTAACACTTTTGTGCGACAGCATTTAGTTAAATTATAAGGATTGATAGTGTGTGCCTCAGTATATACCTTTGTTATGAATGGTAATATCTCATATTTGCCGTTGTCTACCTGGTCTATAATTTGCATCACAGTGACAAAATCAATGGTCTCAAGTAGGCGTGCTAGTACTTGAACAGATGCCCATCGATTAAGGGCCATCTAAGTTAATAAGATATAAGATTTTAAATCTTAAGTAAGGAGCTCACGGTTGAGGAGTGCCTGCGGCGCTTCCTCTAACCTGCGCCTCCTAGCCCGCGTTTAGATGGGAGAGATTTTATGTTGGGAAAGTCATGCTTAAATATGCGCATACTATAAAACAGACAGTGCAAGATTATTGGATACATGTGTGGCAACGAGTACATTGATATGGAATACGTATTATTTTCTGATAAGGAAATAAAGCAGACAGAGTATCAGCACCTGTATAATCTGGAAGGAATGTTTGATGCTATATGGTGCATTCCTCAGATGTCCAACACTAATTTTTATTATTGGAAAACTTTGTACCGCTGCCCTGTGTATACAGTATCTAGTCTTAATACCCTGTCAAGCACGGTAGGTAGTACTAGTAGTACGGTGACACAGTTGACATCTAGTCTTAATACCTTGTCAAGCACGGTTAGTAGTACTAGTAGTACGGTAACACTGTTGACATCTAGTCTTAATACCTTGTCAAGCACGGTAGGTAGTACTAGTAGTACGGTGACACTGTTGATATCTAGTTTTAATACCCTGTCAAGTGCCGTAAGTAGTACTAATGGTACGGTAACGCTGTTGACATCTAGTCTTAATACCTTGTCGGGTTCCGTAACACTGTTGACATCTAGCCTTAATACCTTGTCGGGTTCCGTAACACTGTTGACATCTAGTCTACTTGTTGGGTTCCGTAACACTGCTAACATCTAGCCTTAATACCTTGTCGGGTTCCGTAACACTGTTGACATCTAGTCTACTTGTTGGGTTCCGTAACACTGCTAACATCTAGTCTTAATACCTTGTCGGGCTCCGTAGGTAGTACTAGCGGTACGGTGACACTGCTAACATCTAGTCTTAATACCTTGTCAAGCGCTGTAGATAGTACTAACAATACTGTGACACTGCTAACATCCAGTCTTAATACTTTGTCTGGTGTCTCTTCGTCATCAATAAATGTATTATCCAGTATCATCGGTAATATTACTTATGACGGAGCGTCGCTGACAGATGCCATAGCTGTATTACAAAGTCACATAGCTGTATTGCGCGGTCTAGTCTCTGGCTCCTAACGGCACTAACAGCATCGACAGCAGCATATTACTGTAACTAGTACACCAAGAATTACGCTTATACCGAATATAACAGCATACCATATCATAATCTTAGTTAGTAGTTCAGTATAACCTACATTGGACCCTGGATCATCGATATAGCATGTATAAGTGTTATTTGATAATGATAGGATCCAACGGTTGCATTCATCCTCACTTGTGTAGGCTAGCATATAGGGGTATGCGAGGTATGACAATTTAACCTTGTTTAACGTATAGCCAGAGCAGTGATAATATCTAAAAATATTGCAGGAGACAGAAACATTAGTTAGGTTTACACATGTGGCACGGTCGTATTGACTCAGTTTAATATATGTTATTAATACAGTTGTACTAATAACAAACATTGTGAGTATACTTGCTATAAATAAGATCGTACATGTTATCCGACACATAGTATATATCACGTGGAGTCATTTTATGTGATTCCCCGTGAGCTCCCAGTAGACTGTAGCTGAGGAGTGCTCCTCAGCCGTAAGCTCCCAGTAGAACGCGGGTTAGGGGCGCAGAGCAAATAATATGTTACGGTTGTTACGATTATATGCCTGTGCCGCAGTATTGTAGTCTGCACCACTATGGGACATCAACAGATCTATTAATATCTCATCCCATATGTCCAACAGAGCTCTGTTGGATTGGATCTGACTCATATGTTCCATAAAATATTTATATTCGGTGTCAGTTAGATGCTCCTTTAGCTCAAAGAAATCGCACATCAAGTCCGCGTTGGGGTATTTACTATTCTCTATCTTCTGTAACATACCAATGTACAAAGCAGGCGGTATATGTCTACATTTCTTAAATTCTGTGAGGAGCTCAGCTCTCACATTTATATTTTCCAATAAGTCAGTATGTTTTCTTAAGTCTTTCATGAGATGATAGATTTCTGCCACGTTTTTGCATATTTTCCTCTTGGCTTGGCTGACATATATATCCATATATTAATAACTTAGATATTATATGACTATTCAGTGCCGGCGTCCGCTCCGGTATCCTCAGTAGTATTGCCGGATTCAGTGTATTGACCAGAGCTAGCATTAGCTCGATTATATATCAACATTACGTCTTTTTCCCAATTGTGCCGTTGAGTTCTCATGTCTTCGCTTGTACAGACATTACGATTCTCAGTGAGCCAGTCTAGTCCTGTAATGCATATGTCTTCAAGTTTCTCTTTATCCTCAGCTGTCAAGCCACGAACGGTATCACGGCTCTCTCGTACAGCATACAGATATTCCTCTGATTCATTCTGTTCCTTCGCTTTTGCCTTCGCCTCTAGATCCTGTTTTTTGTATCTCTCTGCTTCAGCTATCTTTGTGGTGAGTTCCTCTGCCGTGAGGCGTCCCTTGTTGTTAGTGATAACAATATTACGGGCGGCTCCAGTACTATTTTCTATGGCGCTAACCGATAGGATACCATCAGTGTCGAGCTTGAAAGTAACCTCAATAGCAGCCACATGACGGGGCTTAGGAGGGATACCCGAGAGTTCGAACTCGCCGAGCTTGTTATTGTCTGTTGTCATCTCACGTTCTCCCTCATATACCTTAATCAAGACCGATGTTTGGTTGTCCTTGGCCGTATAGTATGTCTTGGTCTCCTTGCATGGTATGGTTTTCTGTCTAGGGATAACTACGTCCATAATGCCTCCTTGTGTCTCCACACCGAGAGACAGCGGAGCTACATCAAGCAGGAGGATATCAAGATTCTCACGTTGGCCAGACAAGTGTGCACCATAAACTGCCGCACCGTATGCTACTGCCTCATCAGGGTTGATGCTCTGGTTGAGCTTCTTGTTATTGAAATATTCACTCAACATATCTTGTACCTTAGGTATACGGGAGGAGCCTCCAACTAGGACAATCTCATCAACGTCAGCCGGTTGCTTCTTAGCATCTTTCAGTACTTTTTCAATGGGCTCAAGTATTCTACTGAATACACTCGCACACAACGAGTTAAATGTTGCTCTGGTCAGTTTGCACGTGAACGGCTTTGTACCAATGTGGGAGAGGTTAACGGTGGCTACTTTTGCTGTAGACAACGCGCGCTTGGCAGCTTCAGCCTCAATTTTAATCTGTCGCACGGCTCTAGGGTTGTCTTTAACATCCACATTAGTCTTCTTGTAGTACTCCTGTATGAGGTATTTAGTTACTATATTGTCGAAGTCTTCACCACCAAGGTGTGTATCTCCAGCTGTAGCTAGAACCTCAAACATACCGTCCTTTGAACAGACGCTCAACAGAGACACATCGAAAGTACCACCGCCAAGATCGAATACGAGGACGTCTTTTTCCTGATCACACTTTTGCAGTCCGTAACACATACATGCAGCTGTTGGTTCATTGATAATGCGAAGCACATTAAGTCCGGCCAAGGCTCCTGCATCCTTAGTAGCTTGACGCTGCGAATCATTAAAATAGGCGGGTACTGTAATCACTGCGTTGCTCACGGGTCCGCCAATGGCTTTCTCCGCTTGATCCTTAAGATAGCTCAAGAGAACTGCAGACACCTCTTCTGGACGGAAAGCATGTTCCTTGCCCAGATAATTAACCTGAATCATTAGGTGCCCTCCCTTGTTAATAACTTTATACGGGAGCTGAGCGATGTCTGCCTGTGTGGCCTCGTCATCGAAATTACGTCCAACGAGCCTTTTAACATCAAAAATAGTATTACGAACATCATCTACGGCAACAGACTTAGATGCCATCCCAACGAGACGTTCCTCGTCGGTATATGTAACATACGAGGGCGTTGTTCTTTGCCCTTGATCGTTTGTGATGATTTCTACTTCTCCGTTCTTATTGAAATAACCGACGCAGCAGTACGTTGTACCAAGATCAATACCGATTGTTGCTCCTGTGATTTTAGATTTATCTTTTATATTTCCAGCACCAGTAGTACTCATATATTACTGTATTGTGTAGTTCCCTTTATATCAAAAAAAAGTAAATAATATATCCATCACTTTGGTTCACAATTTAATATATAAATAGATTATATAATGAACAATCTTAGAAATGTTAGTAAGTCGTTACAAAATACAGTGTCCCAGACTCTGGCCTCATTGACCAAGAAACCTATAAATCTTGTGATCTTGTTGGGTGCTGTATTGGTTGCATATATGCTCTATACGCAGTATGAGGGCTTCGACAGTGAGGCCACTGGTGACAAGAAAGTGCTAGTCCTGTTTTACGCTCCGTGGTGTGGTCATTGTAAGGCCTTGAAACCGGAATGGGACAAGGTCGAACAGAAATACCAAGGTAACGACAAAGTGGAAGTTAAGAAGGTAAACTGCGATGAAAACCCTGATCAAGCGGAGAAACACGGAGTTGACTCATACCCGACAATTATATTGTTTAAGGGCGGTGAAAAGAAGGTATACGAGGACGAACGGAACGCTAAGGCTATCGAGAGTTTTCTCCAGAACTCTTAGGAGCTCGCTGCTAGTACGGAATAGCGCGTCCAGACAACTTAGGATGCTAGAGAGTGAGCCCTTAAAATGAAGCCTAATTGTCACTAATGAAATATCCGCCACCTTACTCAGAAAGAGAATGCTATTGCCAGATCAGAGGCCACGATGCCCCTCAACTGATTGTTCCTGTTGTATTAGCATTTATAAGAACACTCATAAATATATTGCACATATCATGTTAGTTCTCGTTATTTTTCCGTTCGTTATTGTAAATCTCGTATATGGGGCAGCAAATGATAATTTTACTTGTGTCTACCGTCCTGCTTTCAATACAAGCATTTCGCAGGATTACAAAATTTGGCAGATCACTATTCCTATGTGGTTCTACATCAATGCTGCCGTGTCCACAGTATTTTGTGTCGCATTTTTACTCCGCCTACTGTTATCGTGCTTGTACAAACACACTCGTGTTATGTAGTTTGCTCATGGCCTTCGTGCATCGGCGCGGCTCTTGTCAATGCCTGTAATGAAACCCTAATACTGCACGATGATCTACAGGACAATGTTAAGTCGGTTCTCATCTGTACGATTACTTTTGACATGCTCGCCTACATACTATCTTTCGTGCGGATGCTGGCCCTGTGGTGCTGCTAGTATAAAATGAAACATCCCCAGTAGCAATAACAGAACTGAGTGACGAGGATTATTATGCTGTTTTTTATTGCAAAAACGGAGGCTTTAACATCTCAACTGAGGGATGTTTACGCATCCTGGAAAAATTTCCAGAAAAATTACACTTATTTGGGCGTAACAGCTCCAACGAGGAAATAATGGAAGATATAAATGAGTGGGGCTCTCACTCTCGTGACATCAGAGATGATCAGGATATCATTGGGTTTATGCTGGATTTAGGAATCTCTTGTTTTCAGGGGAAATATTGCACTCTTGCCATTAAATATTTCCCTATATACAAGGGAATCCGTATTCCCTATGGGATTCGTGAATGTGATAGTGGGATGGAGAGGCTACATCTGAACATATTAACTATGAATCTATCGCACGCGACTTGTCATATAATACAACATATAGCAACCCACTAACAGAACATATTGTACAGCTGGGGTTTGATACAGTAAAAAGCTATATTACAGAAAGATACCTCAAGAAGGCTCGGTAGCATATGATGTTGTAAATAAAAAAACAATATGTTATATATAACATTATGGCTGAGGACAACATTGACGACAAGGAAGGAACATTCAAGCCTTATCCTGACATTCATGAACCAGATTTCAACGACACCATATTTTGGAAAAAAGAATTCAACAAGACAATGTACGGATCTGACTTTCAATATAGCAAATCTGAGGAGTTGTGCAGTAAAGGAGAGTTCCGTATGCAAAATCATCAGGAGTTTGTCCGAAATTTTGTATCACCAGAGACGCCGTACAATGGCATCCTATTGTTTCACGGTACTGGTGTCGGTAAAACATGTGCCGCTATAGGTATAACCGAAGGCTTACGCGACTATGTGCATAAGGAGGGCAAAAAGATCTATATCTTATCATCCGAGAACATTAGGCCTAATTTTTATAAAGAGTTATACAGTGAGGAACGTGAGTCCACAGAGAAGGAGTATCATAGTATACCGGGAAGTTATCAGTGTGCCGGCAACAAATATTATGTTGACGGGTATCATACTTCTGTATCTAAGAAGCGTACTGTTAAGAGTATGATTAAGCAATATTATGAGTTTTTCGGTTTCGGTGAGTTCGCCAACTTTGTAGACATCGGTCTCGGTGCCAAGTCACCAAGGAATGAAGATGGTAACTATCTCAAAAAACCTAAAATAACGAACCCTGATGGATCGGCAGTTGATATCGGTGAGTTTTTTGCTAACAGTGTTATCGTCATAGACGAGGCTCACGGTATTGCTAGTAATGCTGCCGCTAAAAAGTCAAAAGATGATGACGACACAGACGAGGAGCCGGAGGACGCCTCTGATTTATCGAAGTCATCGAAACTCAAGGCCAAAGCTAAACCGAAAAAGAATGCCAAAGCTAAACCGAAAAAGAAGGCCAAGAGTGACGAGAGTGACGATGAGGATGTACATGATGACAGCGAGGGTGACGACGATGATGAAGTTGAGATTGACGGTAAGAGACAGCGTATTGTTTCTAAGAGAAATCTTTATAACGTACTGATGGCTGACAGCGAAGACCCCGCAGAGCAAGGCATTATTGCCCGGTGTCGTGCTCTGGGGGCCAAGCTTAAAATCATTCTCTTGACGGCTACACCCATGAAAGACAATGTGGAAGAGATGACCAACCTGTTGGAGCTGCTTAACAAGAATGACGGACATGATCCTTCTGCAGAGTTTGGACCAGGTTGGAGAGGTAAATTATTTCCAGACGGCATTGTTGACAGCTATGATCCAACCGACATTACATCTTCTTATAACGTAGACATGCTTAAAAAGCTGTCTCGTGGGTATATATCCTATGTTAAAGGTGATAATCCGATAACATTCCCTATGGCCTTATTACCTGATGAACATTATCAGATAGAAGGGGAAGATCCGGTATTATATGAGCCAGGTCATCTTAAAGATCCAGATGTGCCGGGATCGGGCTTTATGTTGCCCTACCGTGACTACACCGGAGCTACTAAGGATATCAATATCATGGATGACTTTGTTATTAAATTGGGTACGGAGGGTCAGTATTTCCAGTTTAATCTAGTAAATTGCCCTATGGCTCTATATCAGTTTCAAGCATATATATCCTTGTTAAAGAACAAGTTGGTAGACAAGAAGATAGACGGAGCTGACACATATGCGAAGATGATATCCAACGTGGCGTTTCCCATGGTTGATAGGTCAGACCTAGGGCTTTTTGCCGAACATAACCTGGAAAAAATCTATGGCAACAAGGGGTTTGCGGAAGCATTTATTAGTGATACAGTAACACTACCCAGCACTACCAAGGTTAAGAAGGTCTGGAAGTGCTATAAGTATAAGGACAAGATCTTTGAGGAGTACGGTCATTGGCTTATGACTGATAACATAGTGAAAGATAAAGGTCATTACAGTCTAGGTTATTTCTCACAGAAGCTTCATAAGTTAGTAAACTTTATAAACAGCAGTCCCGGTATAGCATACGTATATTCTGAGTTTGTTCAGGTTGGCGCCGTTATAACAGCATTAGCCTTGGAAGCCAATGGTTATATACGATATACACCGGAACTGTTCACCAAGCATATTACAGAGAGCACAGGCTTACCTCATCATAATATTACAGAGACACATCCGCAATGTAAGATATTGCATAGTAAGGATCCGGCTTTAGCACATCATTATAGATGTACGCACTGCGGAGAATTATATGATTTATGCGATAAGAAAGCGACAGCTGACGGCGGCAAGCATCCGGAGGGCAAGTTTAAGGTAGCGACATATGTTATTGTTACTGGTAAGACAGGAGGTATCAAGGAGATTGATTATGTTACTACGGGCAACCAAGCTGGAGACAAGATTAAGGTGGTCATTGGTACCCAGGTCACCGGTCAGGGTGTGGACTTGAAGTGGATAAGACAAGTTCACATATTAGATCCATGGCACAACAACACTCGTATTTTTCAGGCTATAGGTCGTGGTTTGCGTCACTGTTCACATGCTGATCTGGCAGCTGACGCCAGAAATGTCACCATATTCAAATATGCCTCGAGCCCCCTTATATACAATGGAAATGAGTGGATAGAGGAGGGAAAAGTCACACCAGATAATGTAAGTTATATGCTGGATGAATACATTGACGAGGAAGCTGAGTTACAGTATCGTGACTTATTGACGGAGACTGTCGATGAGCACATGTACCGTCGTGTTGTGAGGAAAGATATTTTGATTAAGAGCATCGAACGTAGTTTGAAAGAAGGTGCCATGGATTGTGAGCTAAACAAGATGCGTAACCAGTTTACTAAGGGTGGCGACAAAGATTATTCTCGTAACTGCGACTATACCAAGTGCGAGTACAGCTGTGACAGCCAACACATAGAATATATCAGAAAAATCACAAGATCAAAGGTGGCTAAGGGAGAAGAACCAAGCTGGACGATCATAACTGGAGATAACGAAGAAGTTGATGATTTTGAGTCATACTATGGTTTGGGAGTGCAGACGTTGCATGATATTTCTGCCATAAAACAGAACATTGGCTCAGACTTACCCGAAGGAGCAACCAATCAACAGGTCTGGGATTATTATCGCTCCAAAGCATACAAGATTATAGATGATGTAGATTATGATACATTGCTTTTGGATTTACCATTTGGCACGATTGACAGCAGCACTTATGATATTTATTTTACAGCGCCACAGGTCGACAAGGCCATTAAGATTATCACGCGGCTATTCCACAGTGTTCATGCTATGAGCTTGAAGAAAATTGTCTATCTTGTAAAGAAATCAAACCCCACGCTGGAGAGCAAGTTTGTGTATGTGGCGGTTAATAAATTAGTAGGACACCCACCCTTTGTCCGACCGTATAAAGTTGTCGACAAGTTCGGTCGTGCCGGATTTATTATTGTACACAATAGTTTATACATATATCAGCCGTATGAGCTAACAGACAAGAGAATCCCTATGTACTACCGACAGCAACCGATCACTATCAAGAGACGCTTTTACAATATGAATGATTTAGCACCGAAGACACTGGTGCAGGGTCAACAGGGTGAGGTTGCAGTAAACACGGCAGATCTTGATGCCCTCCTGGACAATATTATGAGTGCGGACTTAACCACAGCTATAGAATTAGTGGCGATACATATTGATCTGGATGATTTGTTAATGAGAGAACACATGTACGTGCTACAAAAAGCTATGGTTGAGATGTTGGATAAAGAAAATCTAGCCTATCTACTAGAGTATTATCTTAAATCAGGAGCTGCTTATTTCTATCCATATACTACAATAGATCAGCAAGGCGACGGAACCATTGCGACAATGCTAGATAAGCTGCGCAGCGGTGAGGCAACTTTGGCTCATGTCATGTTGCCTGGAACCATTGAGGATGTTATGATTTTTGGCAATGACAAAGAATGGAAAAAGAAGAACTTGTCCAGTTTGTTGGATCTTGAATTTTTGCTCTCAGGAAAGCATGATGCCTCGGAAGAGGAGGGTTCCTACAAAAATATTATGTATCCTACCGTGAAAGGTCCGGCTAGGGTAGTGTATCCTGAGCTAAACACGGTACCGAGCGGTCAAGAGATTGAGGAGGGAGCAACCGTAATGTATGGATTTATATCGAAGGCTGCCGGTCGTATGGAACAACATCATAACGAGAGCGGATCCACGATTTTTAAGAGGATAAATAGACATTACAAGGAATATCCTACACGTAAGGATTTACTGGATAAGGCGGCATTCAAAATACTGGATCATGAGAGATATACGGCAGTGATGACACTGAGTCAAGCAAAGTCCAAAAAATCCTCTCTGCGTGGTCTTGCTTGTGGATCTATTCATGTGGACGTGGCGAGTTCAACCTACAAGAGATTAATGGGTATTTTGGAGGACAATTACGACGAGTATATACTAAACACCGATTATATGTATGAACCGATGTACGAGGATGTAACTGGATTTATGACTGCCCTGAATAACACTAATAACAGATTGTCGCTATGTAATAAACTGGAGAGAGTTATTAGAATCCTAGATTATTACCTCATACTTGGCAAGAAATGGTTCTTGAACCCTATTGAGGTAGAATTTTACAGACCCTCAGCTGAACCTGCTGCACCAAAACTCAAAGCAAAGTAACACACAAAGTTGTGTTGAAAAACACCATAACACTACTACTCATGCACTACCATTAGCACTCATACACCCCCACAACCCACACTTACTCGTCAATGGGCTCCATCATGGCCTTGCGACGGGGCTTGGCCTCAACCCACTCCTCATCAGGAGCGGCAGCGGCAGTGGCGGACTTCTTCTGCGCGTCCTTCTGCGCCTTGTACTCAGCGTAGGACATCTGCCCCTTCGTAGCCTCACGATCGCTCTGGTACGCGCGGCTGCGCTCCTCGCGCTGCTTCGTCAGAGCCTTCTGGTGCTTGCTCCACTCAGCATGATCCCAGATCACGATGACGTTGACCATGCTCTTGACGTAGGCCACCTGCACACCGTAGCCCTTCTCAGCCAGCACCTTACGCATGACGTCCACCGAGGTCAGACCATCAGGCAGATCCTTGGGGTTCGGCTCGCGACGGCCGCTTGCGTCAGCCTTGCGTGGCTTGGGACCCTGCAGGAGCATGACCTTGGGTGCGCCGCCCTCCGTAGGATCTGCAGGCGCTCCCTCCTCGTCGAGGCCAGCCCAGTGTGTCTCCTGCGCCTCATGCACATAGACGAGCTGCTT
>SXGU01182275.1_pt1 | contig 18068 bp, 14 predicted proteins | sample 3174531 | NCBI WGS metagenome assembly SXGU01 (sample SAMN11356863, study PRJNA531348) | freshwater metagenome | isolation source: freshwater sample F1-140 | place: China: Fuxian Lake, Yuxi | collected 2017-12-25 | reverse complement strand
CATGCGCTCGTCCATCCGCACGGACAATTGCCGATACTTTCTCCTGACCTGGGCGATGATGATCTTGAGCCGGATCCTTCGAGCTTATCTCTCGATCCGTTTCAAAAGCCAGCCTATTTGCTCAAGTTATTATTTCGCTCACCCTTAGCTGGCCTTCGCCCGTGGCAGTCACCGACAAGTCGATCCTGCTTCCCAGGCCGGCCACAACCGGGCTGGAGGGGGTGAGGGAAGTGATTGTCGGCTGCGCCTGAGCGCGCCATCCCGATGACGCAAGCACAGCGCAAGCTCCCAGCGCCGCACAGACGCCGCGGCATGAGATCCGGGTGACTTGTGACGCCGATGACTCAGACGGCAACAGTCTGAACAATTGGAGAAGGAATTCTTTCACTCGATCCATTCTCTAAATGAATGACGTTTCCGAAACAAGCCGCGAATGTCCGCAACTTGAAACTCACCATAAACAACCACTAATTTCTCCAAAGTGCTCACGTCGAAACACCGCAAACCCGATGCATTCACAAGTTGGCGGTAAAGGAGCGCGGAATTCCGCGCTCCGGCACCACGCTCAGCCACGCCCGATCTTGAGGTCTTTCGTTACCGACGGCTTCGGGAGGCAGCACCTCAGACCTCACCCGATCTCTTTGATTTGCCACACTCTCAAATGAGCGCCATCTTGCCCGCGTTTTCTATGTTCAAATTCCATCGACCCATGACGCGCCTGCTCACGTTCGTCTGCATCGCCGCGCCTCTCGTTGCCAGTCTTGCGTCTTTGTCCGCGCAGACGCTGAAGTTGCCCGTCCAAACCCACACGCTGACGAACGGACTCAAAATCCTCGTGCATGAAGATCACTCGATCCCCAGCGCCGCAATTAACATCTTCTACAGGATCGGCTCGCGCAATGAGCGTCCGGGCACCACGGGCATTTCACATTTCTTCGAGCACATGATGTTCAACGGCGCGAAGAAATACGGACCCAGGCAATTCGATGTCGTCATGGAAGCCGCTGGTGGCCGCAACAACGCCTTCACCAGCTACGATGTGACCGTTTACCAGGATTGGTTCCCTCCCTCAGCGCTCGAACTGATCTTCGACCTCGAAGCGGATCGCATCGCGAACCTCTCCTTCGATCCCAAGATGATTGAATCCGAGCGTGGTGTTGTCGCGTCCGAGCGTCGCACCTCCGTCGAAGCCAGCAACGCAGGTCTGCTCTTCGAGCAACTTTGGGCCACCGCCTTCACCGCACATTCCTATCAATGGCCCGTCATCGGCTGGATGGTCGATATCGAGGGCTGGAAAATGGCGGACCTCAAGAAGCATTTCGAGATGGGTTACGCGCCGAACAACGCCGTCATGGTCGTCACCGGCGATGTCGAATTCGCCAGCATCCTCAAGCTCGCCCGCCAATACATCGAACCCATCCCTCCCCACGACCCTCCGCCACCGGTCACGACCGCCGAGCCGGAGCAGCAAGGCGAGCGTCGCGTAAAGCTCAACAAGTTCGCGCAGCTTCCCATGCTCATGGCAGGATTCCACGTGCCCGCGACGTCTCATTCAGATTACCGTGCGCTGGAGGTTCTCCGCACGCTGCTCTTTTACGGCCGAAGCTCCCGCGTCTATCAACGTCTCGTGGACAAGGATCAGCTCGCGATCGAAGTCAATGGGAGCATGGAACTCGCCCTTGACCCGACGCTCTTCATGGTTTCCGTTCAGCCCCGCGAAAACATCCCTCCGGAAGCGGTCGAGAAGGCGCTCTACGAGGAGATCGATCGTTTGAAGACGGAAAAGCCGGACGATCGCGAGCTCCAGAAAAGTCGGAATGCGTTGTTGGCTGACTTCTATCGCGAACTAAAAAACATCGACTCCAAAGCGAGACTCATCGGCAGCTATGAAATATTCTTCGGCGATCACAATTTGATCACCAGCGCGGCTGACGCGATCTCGAAAGTCACCCCCGAGGATGTCCAGCGAGTCGCAGTGAAGTATTTCACCGAGAAAAATCGGACCGTGGCGACCCTCGTGCCCGAGCTTGAACCGGAGGCGAAACAATGAAATCACCAGCGAACCCAACCTTGCTCCCCATGAACCGGACCTGGGAGTGCTGGCGTCTCGCCGGCGTGTTCCCAATTTCGCCACAACAACTCGCAGGCGGGACGCCGGCGCTCCCAGGTTCATGGTCCCGATGCGCGTGCGAATGCACAGGGCAGCTCCCGGTGAGCCGCTTGCACACCCTCAAACTTCTCTGGATCCAACTCGCCCTGCTTGCCAGCATGATCACATCGGAAGCGGCCTCCCGACTGACACTTCCAGCTTACACCCGCACCAAACTCCCGAACGGACTCATCCTCCTGCTGATGGAACAGCGCGAAGTGCCGATCATCAGCTTCAACGTTCTTACGCGCGCCGGAGCCATCGAGGATCCAGCCGGAAAAGAGGGGCTGGCGTCGGTCACCGCCGAGCTGCTGCGTCGCGGCACCAAGTCAAGAACCGCTGCCCAGATTGCCAACGAACTGGACTTCGTCGGTGGCCAGCTCGAATTCGATGCGGGCCTCGACTTCGCCCGCGCCCATGGAGAGTTCCTTGCCAAGGACATCGACACCGGACTCGAATTGCTCGCCGACTGTCTGCAATCTCCGGCATTTCCCGAAGCCGAAATCGAGAAGCTGCTGAAGCAACGCATCGACGGTCTGAAGCAGGAGAAGGACGAGCCCCAAGCTGTGATCAGCCGCTACTTCCGGTCCTTCCTCTTCGGCACCCACGTTTACGGACGCTCGCCCGTGGGAGACGAACGCTCGATGGAGGCGATCAAACGCACGGATATTGAAAGCTTCCACCGCGATCACTATGCGCCCGATACCGTGACCATCGCCGTCGTCGGAGATTTCGTTGCCGCGGACATGCAGAAGAAACTGGCAGCAAGATTTGGTGGTTGGACCTCCGCACGAAAACATCCTCACAAACAAGTGCCAGTTGCGCCGGCCGCCTCCGGACGAAAGCTCCTTCTCGTCAACAAGCCGGATGCCACGCAAACCTTCTTCATGATCGGCAATACCGGCGTTGATCGCACAAATCCCGACCGTGTCGGTATCGAGATCATCAATACGCTTTTCGGCGGGCGGTTCACCTCGATGCTCAATGACGCCCTGCGGGTGAACTCCGGGCTCACCTACGGAGCACGTTCAAGCTTCGAGCAGCACAAGGCTCCGGGGCCGTTCGCCATCTCCACCTACACTCGAAACGCCACGACCGTTCAAGCCATCGACATGGCGCTCGAAGTTCTGGAGAAGTTGCACACCGAGGGAATCAGTGCGGAACAGCTTCAATCGGCCAAGGCCTACATCAAAGGCCAGTTTCCAAACCGTATTGAAACATCCGACCAGCTCGCCGCGCTGCTGACCGAACTGGACTTCTTCATCCTGGACCGCCGCGAGATCAACGAGCTGTTCAATCGCATCGACCTCTTCACGCTCGAAGACGCCAAGCGCATCATCAAGCAATACTTCCCCCGCAACGACCTCCGCTTCGTGCTCGTCGGCAAAGCGGATGAGATCAAGGACTCGATCAAAAAATATGCGCCCGAGATCGAGACGAGGGAAATCACGCAGATTGGCTATCGGTAAACTGAGGCTCATCAAGTTTCTCATCATCGATCTTTGTCTTCCGCATTCAGCCGTGTGCATTTGATGGCGACGGGGGCGCTGGCGGCAATTCAATGTGGCGATTCCACGACTTGCCAAAACCATTGTTGCGTGGGGACACTCGCTTCATGCCAATTGCAGCCGACATCATCGAAGAAGATGGTGCTGAACACATCGATGCCAGGCTGGTTTTACACGCTCAATCATCCGCGGCGTCTCGCAGAAATGTTGTTTCTGTAAGTGTTGAACAAACGGTGCCGATCCGGATATTGATTGCTCATGACCACTCCAATCCCTCGGTTCTTTGCCTTCGCCATCGGCCTTGTCGCATTCGGAATTCAACTGGTCGCCGATGAACCTTCAGCTGGCCTGGAGCGGTTCTATATCGGGACCTACTCCGGCGCGATTTACAAATCGACGTTGAATCTGGGCACGGGAACTTTCGGAGCATCCAGCGTGGCGGTCAGCACAACCGATCCTTCCTTTGTCGCCATGACGCCGGACCGTAATTTCTTGTATGCGGTGAATGAAGGCGGGGCGGCAGTGGTCGCGTTTTCGGTGGACAAGACCAACGGCACGCTGAAGCGGTTGAACCAGCGCTCGTCGAATGGAGCCTCGCCCGCTCACGTGGTGGTGGACGCCAGTGGTCGAAACGTGATCGTGGCGAATTACAGTGGCGGGAGCGTGACCGTGTTCCCAATTCTGACCAACGGTCAGTTGGGTGTTGCCTCGGCGTCTGTCAAACATCCGGGCACCGGGCCGCTTGCCCACTGCACCACGCTGGACGCGAACAACCGTTTCGCATTCGTTTGCGACAAAGGGCTGGATCAGGTCCGCTCCTACGTCTTCGACGCAGCCGCAGGAACCCTTGTCACCAACACGATACCGTTCGTGGCAGTGGCGAAAGGCTCGGGGCCCCGGCACATGACCTTCGATAAGGAATACAAGCGCGCTTATGTGATTTGCGAACTCAAATCCACGATCATTGGTTTTGACTACGACGCGGCCAATGGCGTCTTGACTCCCTTTCAGAGTCCTCTCCACACCGTGAGCACGCTGCTGCCGGGAGCAACCAGCGGTGGGAATACTACGGCGGAAATCGTGGTGCATCCCTCGGGAAAATTCGTTTATGGATCCAATCGTGGAAAGAACACCATCGCCGTGTTCACCGTGAATCCAGAAGACGGGACGCTCACTCAGGTGCAGCAACAATCCACGGGGGCAACTCCGCGCAATTTCGCCATCGATCCGACAGGCGCCTACTGCATCGTCGCGGGGCAGACTTCAAATGATGTCCGGCTGTATGCCATCAATTCCGAGAACGGTCAGTTGAGCGACACTGGCAAAAAATTTACCGTTGCTGCGCCTGTGTGCATTCTTCCCTTTATCCTGGAACCACCGCAGCCGGTCATCACCGCGCGCGCCGCCAGGGAGAACACCTTCGAACTGGAAATTGGCAACAGTCTCAACCTGCTGACATATCAGCTTTACCAGACAACAGCGCTCGCCCCCGCCACGACTTGGAATCTGCTGGCGACCGGGTCACGGGGGCAGACCAATTTTGTGCTGACCAATAGTCAGCCGCTTGAATACTTCCGGGTCGGAGTGTTGACGAATTATTAAACTCGGGAGATTTCAACGGCAGTCCGATTTGGGATTGGAGCTTGACCCTGCTTGGTATTTTGGTGACATGGAATGCGCTGTTCATCATCAACCCGTCCGCATCTGCCATGAGCATCGCTATTCTTCATCAACCGCAGCCGGCGGCTTTCATGCGACCGGCTTGCCACCGAATGGCCGATGCGTTCACGTTGATCGAACTGCTGGTCGTCATTGCGATTATCGCCATCCTTGCGGGAATGTTGCTGCCGTCGCTGGCGAAGGCCAAGAAGAAGGCCCACCAGATCAAGTGTGTCAGCAATCACCGGCAGATCGGGCTCGCGTTTCAACTCTACGCCGACGATTCGAGAGAGTATCTTCCCATCCACAATTCATGGGGCAACGTCGGGGGCAAGAAGGGCATCACGGACAACCCTCCGCACGGAGGCCTGACTGAGGCGACCAACCGGCCCCTTTACCAGTACATCAGCGCGGTCGAAGTGTTCCAGTGTCCGGCGGACAGGGGAGACGCTTATTATCCCACCTTCAAAGAGACCTGTTACAATGGTTGGGGCAATAGTTATCTGGTTCAGTGGGCGATAGACGTCTATGCCGCCAAGCACGTCACGGGTGATTCGAGCCCGGAAGCGGCTGGCAAGCCGGAGTCGCGGCCAATGAAGTTCACCGAAATCGCACAGAGCGCCGTCAACAAGATCATTCAGGGTGATTGGAACTGGTGGCCTGCCCGCGATGTGCGCGACAAGAAGAGCGCCTGGCATAACGAACGCGGACAGGCCCGCTACAACATTCTCTACGGCGATCTCCACGTTGATTATTTCAAAACTCCCAAAGACATGACCGATTGGGCGAAGACTTCCAACAAGGCTCCAAATCAGAATTATCTGTGGTGGTGAAGGAAGCCCCAAATTTATCAAAAGCGAGTTTTCGCCACCTTCCAGACGGAGCCGACAAACCGCGCCGCGCCACATTTCCTGAGTAAGCCTTTTTGTCCCGTCGGCGAGCCACTGCGGAGGCAATTGCGTGATAAAATGGGTTTTCTCCCCAGAACCAATGGCGTTAAGCTCGCGGCATGCTTTCCAACGTGCTCAGGAAATCGAGTCCGTGGATCTTCTCCCGGCTCGCTTCGTTACTCTGCCTTTTGGCGGCAAGCCTGGGCGCTGCGCAACTCAAGCCGCAGCCAGCCTGGAGCAGCTTCGTGGAAACCAATTTCCCGTTCTTCTCCTCGGTGCTGGACGCTCGATCTCTCGGTGCGGGCTGGCCGACGAACAACCTGACGCCCCGAGGGTTGATTCTTTCGCTCGGTAACGAAGCTTGGGCTTGTTTCGACGTCGATCTGTTGCGAGTTTCCGCGATTTGGACCGGCGGTCCCGTCACGCCAGTTTCCATGTCTCAAATCTCCTACCACAGCCCTGGCGAAAAGGTAAAGGAAGGCCAGACCCGGCTGCCCCAATTGGTCGGCATTCCGTGGATTGTCAATGGCGTCCATCCCGGCTGGCAGGCTGGCGATGCTATCAAGCTTGAAGACCCGCGCGACCCAGGACAGGACGCTCGTGAAGTCGGGCGAGGAGCGATCAGCCCGGCGCTCGGCAAATTCCAGGCGGTGCAACTTCTGCGAGATGGAGTGTCGCTGGAGTATGAAGTGGCCGGCATCGCCATTCGCGAGCGCATCGACTCGGCTCCTGACGCTCAAGGAGTCTCAATCAGGAGAAGTTTTCGTATCGAGCACGTGGTCCAACCGCTCTGGCTCGTGCTCGGAACGCGAACTGAGTCCGGGCCTGCGTCCGTGCAAATCGCCCTCGACAGCCTGAAATCCGCTTCCAAATCGAATGTGGAGTTGATCAAAAGCAACGGTGTTGAAGTTGTTCGTTTCGGCCCTTCGCGATGGCCTCTGGAACTTGATGTCACGTTCAGTTTGGGTGCGGCACCACGAAAACTGAAAAAGTTGAACGGTTGGAAATCGAAACCTGCGCGCCGCTGGAAGGAGGAAGTTTCAACAATCGGAAAGTCCGCCCGTGAGAGGGACGCTTACGTGTTGGATTCAATCCCGTTGCCATTCGATAATCCCTGGAGGCGGAACGTCCGCATCGCGGACCTGGCGTTCTTCCCGTCAGGAAAGGCCGCTGCTGTCACGTTTGATGGCGATGTGTGGATGATCTCCGGCCTGCGCGGAAACCTTGAACGCGTGACGTGGCGGCGCTTCGCTTCAGGATTACACGAGCCGTTGAGCATGGTTGTCCGGAATGAGGAGCTGTTCGTTTTCGATCGAAACGGCATCTGGCGGCTGCGCGATACGGATGGCAATGGCGAGGCGGACCGGCACGAATTGTTTTCCAACGGATTCGCGCAAACCGCCGAGACGCGCGAGTTCGCCACTGGGATGCGCGTTGCGCCCGATGGATCATTCATCATCTCGAAGGGTGGGCAGCAATTCGCGACGCTTGGACTTCACAATGGCTCCGTGCTGAGAGTCAGCGCGGACGGTCGTTCTGTCGAAGTGCTTGGGTGGGGATTACGAATGCCCTTCATTGGCGTTCATCCTCGCACAGGACTGGTCACCGCGAGCGACCAGCAGGGCTATTATATCCCGGCCACGCCGCTGCATATCATTCGAGACCGGCAGTATTACGGATTCCTCCCATCGTTCCTTCCGAAGGACAGCCACCCGGCTCCCATTGCGGAGCCGCTCACGTGGATTCCACATCCGGTCAACGCTTCGGGCGCATCGCAAGTCTGGCTCGATGGCGCGAAGATGGGACCATTGAACGGAGGGTTGATTCATATTGGTTACTACCGGCCGGAACTCCTCCTGGTCCTCACCAATGCACGTTCCTCAACGTTTCAAGCCGCGGTGGTCAGCCTTGCACGGGCGTTCGACTTCGCTCCACTGAACGGCGTGGTAAATCCTGTGGATGGTCAATTGTACGTGACGGGCTTTCAAACCTGGGGAACAGAAGCCGCGGAAGTCAGCGGGCTTGCGCGTCTGCGTTACACGGGCCAGCCAAGCACGTTGCCGCGCGAAATAGCTCCAATGAAGGAGGGGGTGCTCCTGAGATTCGATGTGGCTCTCGATCCGGTGGAGGCGACTCGGCTGGAAAATTTCTCCGCGGAGCGGTGGAATTATCGACGCACCGCAAGCTACGGCTCGCCGCATTACAAGTTCGACGGTTCCAAAGGCCAGGAAACGGTCACGCCGAGCAGCGCGTATCTGAGCCGGGATGGGAAGAGTGTTTTTCTCGGACTGCCGGACATGAAGCCAGTGATGCAGATGCGCCTTGGCTGGAGTCTGTCCTCGGAAAACGGAATGAAGCTCGAACAGAATGCCTACTTCACTGTGCGCGAGATGACGCACTTCAATCCGTCGGCGGAGGGTTTCGATGCGTTGACCGTGGATCTCTCGCCGCGCGCCCCCACAACCGGACCCGTCATTCCTGCCAGCGCCGGCGAAGGTCAGCGCCTGGCCGGTCTGATGGGATGCTCGGCGTGTCACTCCACGGATGGCACCACGCTTGGGAAGGCTGGACCAAGCTGGAAAGGCCTTTTTGGAAATCGTCGGCAATTTGCCGACGGCACGGATACCATGGCAAACGATGACTATTTGCGTGAATCCATTCGCGAACCTGCCGCGCGCATCGTCAAAGGCTTTGAAACTTCCGACGTGGGGATGCCAGGGTACGAGGGGATTCTCACCGATACACAAATCGAATCGCTGGTGCTCTTTCTCAAGGCAATCCCCTGAACCGAATCCTCCGCAGGAGCCGCATTCCGGGGACACTCGGTAAATTCACACCACCTCAGACGAGCCTGTGAACTCGATCGTGTTGGCTGGCGACAATTACTGAGGAGACCGTGGGATAGGCTGGGCAACCGCCGCCGGAACTCCAGGCCAAACACGTCTGGCGAACGCGCGAAGATCCGCTGGCGCAGATCTGGCCGCAGTCGGAGGCGATGCAAACCTAAGTTCCTCCTTCAAAAAGCCTCTAAAACCAAAGCTTTCTCGATTTCGTTGAGCTACAACACTACTGCTTGGGTGGGGATGCAAACAACGGTGCCCCCCCGGTGCATCCACAAGTTGTCGGTGGAGCGCGACTGTGCTGAAAGCCAGTCGCAGCAGTATCGGTGGCTCGCCCTCACGCCAAACCAGCTGCGGCTGGTGCTGCGCACACAACCGCGCTCCTGCCCAACAGCAAGGTTCACCGACAACTTGCGGATGCACTGGCCAACCCCAGTTTTGCTAATTGCTCATCCATGTTCTGCGGGACTCTGGTTAGGCTGAAGGTTTGCCGGGGGCGGACCTTCGTTCAAACCGTCGGGCAGACTTCAGCGCACCAATTTTCGATTTTGGATTTGATGGCATCGCGAACGGTGCGCGTGCCGGCGAGTTTCTCCGCGTGTGTGCCCTGGAAGCTGGACGGGTCGGGAAAGCCCCAGTGGAGCCGCTTCTTGATGCCGACAAAGATCGGGCAGCGTTCAGCGCTTGCCTCGTCACAAACGGTTATGACGTGGGTAAGTATCGTGCCAGACCTGACGTAGTCCAACACCGCCTTGGTCTGGTTACGTGAAATGTCCACGCCGATCTCCTGCATAGCCTCGACAACGATCGGGTTCAGTTTTCCGGGTTCAAGACCCGCACTATGCGCCTCGAACTCGTCACCGCAGATTTGATTCAGGAACGCCTCGGCCATCTGGCTGCGGGCGCTGTTGTGGATGCAGACAAACAAAACTCGTTTCTTCATGGTCCGTTTGATTTGGATGATGATGGTTTGAAGTGGATAGCCTGGCTGTTGAACGGCTTAACACTTTGTGGCGGTTTGCATCGGTCCTCGGCCAGGCAGGCGGTGTGTCGCTCGCCAAGGCGCAGAACGAGCTCGCCGTCGGACGCATCCAGGGTGTCGAGCGGAAACTGACTGATAAAACCAACCTCATGCTCAATGTCCACGTCGAGGTCCTCGGTTTGCAGGATCACTGCAGCCGTTTGCAGGATGCCGAGCAGTTTGCCCGCCTTGAGCCGGTGGAGTGTGTCGTCCGCGACCCACGTTTGCAGCCTGCAGAACGCATCGCTGCGCAAGGTTCCTCCACAATCGACAAACCGCTTGTCGATTCGTGCCACTTCGGTGACGTGCGCGTGCGCCGGAATCATCTGATTATTGGGCAGGTGAAAGCGAAGGTTCAAATCAGGGTGCCGGGCGAGGCGCGCTTTGAATTCTGAGAGTTTCATAAAGTGTTCAGCAGGTTTCCCCTGTGCCGGCGGGGGCGCAGCATCCAGGCTTTTGGACGACGCAGCAGGCGGGCACGGCCAGCAGAGCTCCCAGTGTGGGGCCGCCCAGATAGACCCAAAGCGCATCCAAGTGTCCACTCATGATCGCCGGCGCCATCGAACGCGCCGGGTTCATCGAGGCTCCGCAAACGGGGCCGGCGAACATGGCATCCAATCCTACCACAGCGCCGATGGCGATGCCCGCCGTGATGCCCTTTTCTTTCGACCCGGCGGAGACACTCAAGATGACGAGCATCAGAAGAAAAGTGAGGACAATTTCCAGAATCAAACTCTGCATCGCGGAGCCGGCGGGAAGGGTTGCACCCAGCTTCGCGTCTGACGGGAACAGCACACGCAACAGGCCGCTGGCGGCGACGGCGCCGGAGAGTTGAGCGGCAATATAAACGGGCACTTCGCGCCACGGAAAGCGGCCGGAGAAGGCGAATGCCGTCGTGACCGTCGGGTTAAGATGCGCGCCGCCGACATCCCCAAAAGCGTAGATCATGGCCAGAACGATTAGGCCAAAGGTCAGGGCAACTCCGACGTGAGTGATGGCTCCGTTGCTGCCGTGGTTGATCACGATCGCGCCAGTGCCCGCGAACACCAGGCCAAAGGTTCCGAAAAACTCGGCAAAGAAGCGCCTCTTCATCGGTTTCTCCTTCGTGGCGGGCAGCACTGCTGTTCAAAGCCCCGGCAACATTCGCCCCCGTCCCGTTCGGAGAGTCGCTTCTTGATTCTCCCCGCATCACGCTGAACACGCACATCGCGTCGAAGGTTCCTGGTGAAGAACTCGAAGACAGATTCCAGGAACGATTCCCAGGTTGGCTCCGTCGTGTAGTAAATCCACTTGCCCTGTTTGCGCGTTTTCACCAGCCCGGCATCACGGATGACCTGAAGGTGGGTTGAAAGGGTGGACTGGCTGATCTCCAGCGCGTCGCAAAGCTCGCATACGCACAGTTCACGCCCGCGCAGCGCCGCGAGAATGCGGACGCGTGTCGGATCGGAAATCGTCCGGGCAAAAAGAACAAGTTCGTTCATGGCGAACTCTACATATCGGTATATGCCGATATGAACAATCAGAAACTTCCTGCCGATGAACTTGCGGAGGGCGGATCGGACAAATGTCGGTACTGATCGAGCGGGAACTCACATTGGGATCAGAAAATATGCGGGGAGAAAACTCACATGGCAGGAAAGCATCTCGAAGCAGTGTCCACCGCAAGGCCCGTTCGCGCCATCAATGATCATTCCCGGCGTAAATCCACATCGGCTCCGTCTTGCCGGCGCGCTCGAATCCGCACTTCCGGTAAAACTCAGGTGCTCGTCCGTCTGCAAGGAGCACGTGCTGGTGGAAGCCTGCGTAATGCGCCATCAGCATCCGCATCAACCGCATTCCAATTCCTTGACGCTGGTAATCAGGCAGCACAAGCAGGTGCGGATAATAGACGACCAGGTGGCCGTCCGAGATGGCATTGCCCAGCCCGACGAGCGTGGCACCGTCCCAGGCGGTGACGAGTGAATGAGACGCCAGGAGGGCCTTGAGCAGAAGCTCCGGCTTCCCGGCGGACGACCATTCATTCGCACGATAAAGAGCGAGCACGTTGTCGAGCATCAGTTCCCGCGTTTCTCTATAGTCAATGGCGTGGGGTGTCACAGGTGGGAGATAAGTGCCGAAGACTCAGTTGGACCACGCAATTCGCGCCACCGATACTCTACTGAAGCGGTGCGCAGTCACTGGAGAAGTTGCCGGGCGCGTCCGAATAAATCCTGCGGCACACCCAGGGCACGTTTCAACTCGACGTCGCGATCCCAGGGATTCTCGATGGTGGCGATTTGCGCCATCTGCTCGCGTGTGAGATTGAGAGGAAAAAAGTAAGGCGAAACGAGGGCGGTGTTGATCAGCGGAAAATCGGTGCCGTAGAGAAGACGGCCTTGAAATTCAGGACGCGTGAGCGCCTCTCGCAGGTAACCGATCTTGTTCACCTGCGTGAGTGAAGAGATTTCCGAGTAGAGATTCGGATACACCGCAAAAAGGCGGCGAAGCCGATCCATGTCCCGCTCGCCCGAGTTTTCACCGGTCGAAGCGATGTGCGCGACGATGACGGTGACTCCAAGACGCAGTGGCAGGCGAAGCCGCTCAGGATCACACAGGGCATCGTTGGCGTGTGTGAACGAACGTTCCTGTCCGGCATGGCATAGCAGCGGCAGACGAAGTTCGATCAACTTCCTGTAAAACGGCGTGAGCCGCTCGTCCGCCGGATCGATGGCCATGATTGAGGGAATCCATTTCACGAGTTTTGCGCCGTTGGCTTTCGCCCACACGAGGAGTTCGAGCGCGTCATTTCGATGGGGATTGATGCTCGCGCCGAAGAGCAGGTTGGTTGTCTTCGCCACCTCGCGGGCGACGAATTCGTTCGGCACATAAACTTCGGTGCGTGTGCGATCAAGTTCACCCTTCTCGTCCATCACGCCATCCAGGGCGAGAACGATGGCCTGACCGAGGTATTTGCTCCGGCCGAGTTGTTCGGAAAGCGACCGGATGACGTGGGCGTCGCCCTTGGCTTCGAGTTCTTCACGAGAGGTTCCGAACGCCTTCAGATAGTGGCGCAATTTCCAACTCGTCTCCATCTGCTTCGATATGAAACAGCCGCTTCCACCCGCGCCGATGCCCGCCGTGTGGCAATGAATATCGAGAAGCTTCGAGACGGGTATTGGCTGCGCCGGCAGGTATGGGCCGGCAAAGAAGAACACTCTCGCAACCATCAGACCCGCCACGAGCACGAGTAAACCGGCGCCCGACCAGGCCAGCTGCCGGAGCCATCGATTCTGAATTACTGCTCGATTCTCACGTTTCATGGAGCGGTGTAATGTTCACGGATTGGCGCATTAACATTTCGGTCGGGTCGAATCGTCGCGTTTTGACGAGCAGCACATGTCTTCCCGTCAGCCGGAGACCGACTTTTTCCAATAACTCAGGGACTTCAAAACGTTATTCTCCTCCATCGCCAGTTGCTGTTCCAGGTTAAGTCCGGCGGTTCTGGGCAGTGGTTCGAGGTGCCGATGAACTTTGACCATGCGAACCGCAACGGCGAGCTGCGAGGCTCGTGCCGACGGGAACGTCGCCCAGTAATTGTCCGTCAGGCAGGGGATGAGCAGTGGATCACGGGTTATCATCTCGAGGTTGAACCGGATCTTGGGATTCGCCTTCATCAAGCGGCTGGCCAGCTTGGGAAGTTCCAGGAAACCGCTGCCGAGGGGAACTTCCGCCAGAAGAAATCCTTCCGGGCACTCGACGACTCCCATGTCTTTGATGTGAGTCGTGAATGCATGGGGGGCGAGAGTTTCCACGACGGTGGTGGGATCTTCGAGCAAGGCGATGTTATTTCCGATGTCCACGCAGGCACCGATCCATTCGCTGCCGAGCCGTTTGAGGCGGGCGACGAGTTCTTCGGCCGTCCAGTCCTTGTGGTTTTCAACGGCAAGGCGGCAACGCTGTTTCTGCATCACCGGTTCCGCGAGCGTGAGTGAGTTCCAGGACTTTCGTTCAAAATCCTTAAATGCTTCAGTCGAATCGAACGTCTCGTAGCGTCGGCCGGACAGGCAGGCGGTGCGAATCACCGTCGCTCCGGCTTCCTTCAGAAGCGCAATCTCTTTCTCGAAACGGCTCAGATCCGAATCATCCTTGGGGAGGCTGATCAAACCCTCGTAGAAAAGCGCGTGCGCCTCGGACTTGGCGCGCACAAGGCGTGCGTAATCTGAATCCTGCTTTGTGAGCCCGACCTGAACACCACCCGCGCCGATCTTCTTGCAATGGTCCAGGAGTCCCAGGACATCTTTGAATCTCGCGCTGGAATTGCCTTCTCGAGCTGCTCTCCAGTGGATGCCGTACGAATAGGTGCATATCCCGAGGTGGTTGCTTCGGAGAATGGAAGCCGATGATTCGATGGCGGATGTGGAGGCGGCAAGTCGCATGAATTCTCTGTCGCTGCCGGAGGGCTTTGGTTCGTTCATGTCTCAGGATGGTTGAGAGTGACCTGGGGCAATGATCGTTTGGAGGCAATGGCAAGGTGCCTCCAAATTCGGCGGAGGGAGCCGGGGTTGGACTGAATAGCCGGGGTTCATTGATGAGCAGCATGAACTGAGCAGGGAACGGAGGAAAGCAAATGCTTGTTCCATGGGACCATTGAGCTGCGGGGCGTCAGAGCAGGCCGGGCTTTCGGCTTGTCTCTGCATTGGCGCGGTCGCTAAGTATCCCACGTGGCAGACGAAAAGAAACTCAGGCTCGGCGTGCTTGGTTCGGGCAAAGGGTCGAACATGGTCGCGATTGCGGAGGCGGCGTCGCAGCAGGATTGTCCGTTCGAAATTGCGGTCGTGCTTGCGGATGTGGCGGAGGCAGGAATTCTGGCCCGGGCGAGAGAACGCGGTCTTGACGCGGAATTCATTGCGCCAGGACGTTTCCGGACAAAGCTCGATGACGATGCGGAACGCGCCTACATCGAACGTCTGGCAGCGGCGAGAGTGGATCTGGTGGTCCTTGCCGGATTCATGCGAATTCTCAAAGGGGAATTCCTCCGCACATTCGAGAACCGGGTCATCAACATTCACCCGAGCCTGCTTCCTTCATTTCCAGGACTCGAGGCGTGGAAGCAGGCGCTGGATTACGGAGTGAAAGTGACCGGCTGCACGGTGCATCTCGTGGATCACGGAGTGGACACGGGAGCGATCATTGCACAGCGGACGGTTCCGGTGCTCGACGCCGACACGCCTGCTTCTCTGCATGAACGCATTCAACAGGCGGAACGTTCGCTTTATCCCGCGGCGTTGACGGCCTTTGCCACGGGACGGGTGAAGATCGAGGGGCGACGCTGTCTCGGAATGAGTTTTGGGCAGGTTTGAAGGAGGAACCGAAGGAGGGGAACGTTGTCAGGACTGCTTTTCCCGCCGGGAATGGAGGAGCCATTCCTTTCCGCGCCTGTTCGCGCTGCTACAAAACTTGGAGAAGCTCAGGCTGCGAGCCGGGTTGCTACGACTGGATTGCTGCTGACGCTCTGGACGGCGGCCCGGAGTGCGGCGTCAAGCTTGGATAGCACGATTGGCTTGCTGAGGTAGGTGTTCATGCCGGCATCGAGGCACAGTTGGTCGTCGCCTTTCATGGCGTTGGCGGTTACTGCGATAATGTAGGGCTGCTGATCCCGCGGCCATCGGGAGCGGATCTGGCGCGTGGCTTCAAGGCCGTCGATCTCCGGCATCTGGACATCCATGAGAATCACGTCGTAATGGCGGCGAGAGAGAAGATCGAGCACTTCCGCGCCATCAGCCACCACATCCGTGCGGTAACCGAGCTTCTTGAGCATGGCGATGGTGAGGCGTTGGTTCACCACATTGTCCTCGGCCAGCAGCAAGCGGACAGGCGACGAAGCAGTCGGCGGTTGGGAAGCAGGCTCGGAGACGAGAACATGCGTGGACGGCGCGGTGATTTCCCGGGGCAGTTCAGTGCTGATTTGAGCAATGAAGCGGAAGATAAAGGTGGTGCCGGCGCCTTCCCGGCTTTCAACCGAAATGCCGCCATTCATGGCTTCGGCGATGCGTTTGGATATCGCCAGGCCCAGTCCTGTCCCGCCGAATTTCCGTGTGGTGGAGGCATCCACCTGAGTGAATGCTTTGAAGAGCTTCTGGAGTTTGTCTTCCGGAATGCCGATGCCTGAATCGCTCACCCTGATCTCCAGGTTCAGATCGGATTTACCGATCGAGAGTAAATTGGCATCCACGAAGACTCCGCCTTTGCCGGTGAATTTGACCGCGTTGCTGAGGAGGTTGAGCATGACCTGTCGCACGCGAGTGATATCGGTCACGACGGCTTGCGGGATTCTGGAATCCAGACGGAGTTCAAGTTTGAGATTCTTTTCAGTGGCGCGCGGCAGCACGAGCTTGAGGCAGTCGCCCAGGCATGTGCCGAGGTCGAACGTGACATGTTCCAGCACCAGCTTGTCCGCCTCGATTTTTGAAAAGTCCAGAATCTCATTGATCAGGTGCAACAGTGTTTCGCCGCTTGTCCTGATGGTTTCGACGTATTCGCGCTGCTCCTGGACCAGCGGTGTATCCAGCAGGAGGCTGGTGAAACCGAGCACGCCATTCATTGGGGTGCGGATCTCATGACTCATGGTGGCGAGGAACTCGCTCTTGGCACGATTTGCATCCTCCGCTGCCTCCTTCGCGAGCCGGAGCTGCTCCTCCGCCAGCTTCCTGTCGGTGATGTCCTCGCCGAGGCTGGCAGTGCCGATCACGCGTCCGGAAAGATCGCGCCAGGGGGTGTTGTTCCAGGCGATGACACGCCTGCCGCCCTCGCGAGTTACGATCTCATGTTCGAGATGAGCGGGCACATCCCCGCTTCGCATCGAGTTCAGAAAGGATTCCCGGAGGTCTGGGCGATCCTGCGGAACAAAGAGTTCAAACCAGTTTTGCCCGAGGACTTCCTCGCGATCCCAACCGGTGAGAGTCGTGAGAAACTCATTGCAGAAGATGATGTTGCCTTCGAGGTCAAGACACACGGAAACGAGACGGACATTCTCGATGGTTTCTCGAAAGCGCCGTTCGGATTCCCGAAGCGAGAGTTCGATCTGGCGCCGTTCGGTTTCGTCGGACAGCGTGCCGGACATCCCTGTGAATTCACCATTCTTGTTCAACAAGGGACGCGCGAAAATCTGCGCCCAGCGCGGACGTCCATTGTGGTGCGACAGTCGCAACTCGACCCGGAAAGAATCTCTTTTACGGCTTGAGAGCATGTCGAAAAGCCCGGCTGCCTGAGTTCTGTCATCGGGGTGGAGGAAATCGAGGAATGATTTTCCCCCGCACCGGGCCACGTCATGGCCGGTGATCTCGAACCAGGCCGGGTTGAGGAAGGTGCAATTGCCGGCTTCGTCCGTTTGAAAAACACCCTCCTTGAGATTGTTCACAAGCGCGCGATAGCGGTTTTCATTCGCGATAGCGGCATCACGGGTGGTTGAGGCTTCTTTCAGAAGCGACATGATCCGTTCGCGATTTGCAGTCTGGGCCGTGACATCACGGATTGTAACCGCCAGGGCCCCAGTCCCGTCGTCCAAACGGGCGAGCTGGCATTCCTGCCGCATGTATAAATGGCCCGCGGATGAAGCTGGTGCGAGGCGGATGGAGATGAGATATCCGTGCGGATTGTGGGGGCTCGAGGATGATGCGGCGCTATTGCGGAATTCCAGGAGAGAGGATTCAAGCAATCCTGAATTGGGGAAAAGTTCCCTAATGTTCCGGCCGATCGCAGCCACGCGTTCAAGTCCGGTTTGTTGGATCATCCACCGGTTCCAGATAAGAACCCGGTTTGCCGTGTCCACGACGAAAAAGCCCGTGGGCAATGCGTCGGTGGCGGCATTTGGACAAATTCCAGTCATGGGACGCTCTTTCAAAACTCCCACGTTACGACGAGGCCAAGGCTTGTCGGAGCGGCTGGAGACAAGAAAAACGCCGCTTGGGCGACTGTCTCCCCGATTTTCACGGGAGCCGTCCGCGCTCCGCCGTTCGCGCCGTG
>SXGU01239079.1_pt1 | contig 18071 bp, 15 predicted proteins | sample 3174531 | NCBI WGS metagenome assembly SXGU01 (sample SAMN11356863, study PRJNA531348) | freshwater metagenome | isolation source: freshwater sample F1-140 | place: China: Fuxian Lake, Yuxi | collected 2017-12-25 | reverse complement strand
TACTCACTCAGCTGCGTTGCCAACACAACGGGTTCCACAATACGCAACCGGAACTCTTCCGGAGTCCACCCAAACGATTCCTGTAGCTGTGACGAAAAATCTGCTTCCGACGTTCCGGCCAACATCTCTTGGTAAAACGTTTCGACACGTACTTGGTCGAGCGCAACTCCATAACGTGCCGCGAGAGCCTCCACAGCCACTTTACGAACAAGTGTATCCAAAATATTAGACGTCAATTCCGATTCGCTGGGTGCCTGTGCTGCCTCTCCAAGCGAAGCGAAATACACCATGAGGGCATCACGTTCCGTAAAAAATTGTTTGAGGGAAATCCACTCTGTATCGACGACTGCAGCAGGAAATGGCAACCGTGTTCCAAGGGTATGGACAAGTGAGTCGCTCACTGGTCGCGTATACACGATACCTAACAGCAGTGCCGCAACAATGACGAGACTCGAAACTCCACCTAAACCAATCAGTAACCGTCGAGGAAACACGCGGGGGGCTTCAGTAGGCTGCGGTTGTACCAGTTCGTCCATAAGAAAAAATCTGTTGATAGCGTGGTTGATCGAAGAAGTAGTACCACCACTTCCAGGGGTTCGCAAGCGCAAGCAGGGCATCTTGCTCTTCGGTCAACGCCGCACGAGGATCGGAAGATGGCTCCTCGGAGGGGTTTGCCTTTTCTTGATCGTTTTCAGAAACAGCACGACCTTGTTCTTCCTGGACAATCACAACGGTTTCACCAGGCTTTTTCAGCCCAAGCTTGAGACGGGCTTCCCGCTCTAAGTAGGACTCTGTTTGAAATGCTGTCGCCAGTTCGGTGAGTTCCAAGTTGTGTGCTTGAAGGGCTTCTGCTTGCGCGGTCAGTTCATCAATCTGTGTTTGAATGTCACGACTGCGCATGTACTCACGACCAAGCGACATCCCCAAAAACGTCACCAACACAAGATTGATGAGTAACAACCATCGGAAACGGAGGAAGCGTTTATGGAAAGGAAGGCGTTCGGCGGGCATAAATATCTTGAAGAATCAAGAATGATGCTCTTCACGGTAGAGTTTCTCAACGGCTTGATCGCGCTCAGTATGACGAATCGTCTGAGCCATCCGATCAATCTCGTCGACACTCAACGTTTTCGCGAGTTCCTGGAGCTTGCGTTCACGACGTGTCTTCTCATCGTCGCGTATCACTTGTCGCAAGTCGTTGATGAGATCGTGCACACGTGCGGGGTGTGGAACACGAGCTGCACCAATGTCCGCGGCTGTTCCGGCCACATGAATACGAATGTCTCCGAACCGCAGAAGTGTCGGCCAGAACCCTTTCACATGATACGTCACGTCGTCGATGCGCGTATACGGGGTTTCAGAAACGACTCGATCAAACAATCCGCGTTGATCGACATCTACCACTCGCCGATCCGTCAGTACCAGGACCGTTCCAGACCACCTTCTGTACGCACGATAGCCAAACAATAGGGCTGTACCACATAAAGCAAAGAAGACCACGACACCAATCAGTCCTTCCCGAAACAGGGGAAACAAAAAGAAAAATGGTGCGACGAACCAGAAAACATAAAGCAAAAAGCCTGGAGCGCGTGGCCACAAATCTTCGTGCACCACCTCAAGAACCTCTTCGCCGACTTTCAGTTGGATACTGTCTTCAATGCGCATACGAGAGAGCAGCGAGCGCGCGACGCGCCGCCACCCGATCATCCCAAGGAATTTTTTTGCCGTTTGCCACGGCCATTACTGGCTCACTTCCCTTTCCCGTAATGAACACGAGGTCGCCTGGTTGCGCCAAACTCACCGCTTTGTTGATCGCTTCCTGACGATCGAGGATTCGATAGAGCGATACTCCCTCCACCTTTCCGGATTTCACCACTCCTTCAGCAACTTGATCGATAATCACTTGTGGATCTTCGTCGTAGGGGTCTTCGTTTGTCACAATCGTCACATCGTCCATCTGCGCGGATAGTTTTCCCAGTTCAAATCGACGAGCCGTGTCACGCCCACCTCCTGCAGACCCAACAATATGAATGAGACGCTTTGGGTGAAGCAAACGAACGGCTTCGTACGCTGCCGCCAGAGCGACCGGTTCGTAGCTGTAATCGACCATCACACCAAAAGGTTGGCCTTCGTCAATGCTTTCTAAGCGGCCTGGGACAGGACGAATGGATTGGGCTGCACGCACAGCATCCGTCGTTGAAAAACCGAGAGAACGTACACAAGCAACCGCCGCAAGCGCATTATACACATTAAATCGACCGAGGACGGAGACGTCGATACGTGCACCCTCAACCGTGAATGAGGAGCCGTGAACCGTTAGACCAAGATCATGTGCGGACAACCCGAGAGACGGAGGTGGAAACAACTTTGCAGAGCCACCCTCAAGGTCGAAGGTCACCAAACGATCGAGCCCGAAGGAAGCGAAATATGTTGCGTGCGTGTCGTCTGCGTTTATCACAGCCGTCTTCTCGTAGCGACGTCCCATGATGGTTTTTCTCGGCGAACGCGCGGTGTGTGCAAACAGCTTTCCTTTTGCTTGCTTGTACGCCTCGAATCCACCATGAGCTTCAATATGCTCGGGGGTGAGGTTGGTGAAAACCACCACATCGTAATTGATCCCCACATGTCGGAATTGTTCGATGCCTTGGGAGGATGTTTCAACGATGACATGCGTGCAGCCAGCCTCGGCCATGCGGTGTAACAACCGTTGCGTATCAAAGCGGCCCAGCATGGTCATTTTTTTATCATTCACCCATTCGCGGTCGGAGATTTTAAATGATGCGGTGGTCGTCCAACCTACACGACATCCAAGTGTCTCCAGCATCTGACCGATAAACTGTGTGGTGCTCGACTTTCCGTTTGTTCCCGTCACACCAATCACCACCATGCGTTTCGATGGATTTCCGTACCACAATGCAGCGATCATCGCGAGCACACGATGATAGAAACGCAGGGCCCAAGCGGGAATAAATCGTCGCATACTCAGGGTTGTGGGTGGTGGGAATTAGGTTATAGGAACATCTAGAATCTCCCAATGAGACGTGCCACACGCACAAAGAGGACGGATTTTACAATCGCCGCCCCCATCAAAGCATATTGTACCACGCCTCGTTTCCAGCCTACTTTCGCGATCTTTCGACGAATCGTAACTCCGGGAAGCACAACATGGCCGTAATCTAGCCGCCGGGAACGACAAAAATAATTGAGGGCTGCCTCCACCATGAACCCTTGTGCATATTCACGTGGCACTCCTTCAAACACTTCACGCCGCATGGCGCGCTCTCCGGAAATGAGTGGAAGATAGCGCGTGAGGTTTGTGAGAGATCGTCCACGATCACGCAACCCAACATTCATCACGCGAGAGCCGGAAAGCACAGGCAACACAAGACGCTCAATGTGCTCTGGGGTGAGTCCGTACAAGTCCGCGTCCAAAAATAAAAGAAACGGTGCATTCGTGCGAGCCACACCTGCACGCATCGCTTCACCCTTCCCCTTGTTCGCCAGCAAGACAACGACATCGGCCCCCGCAGATTGGGCAGCCTCTACCGTGCCATCCGTAGAGCCATCGGATACCACAATCACCTCTGAAACATGAGGTGAACGATGCGCGGCCGCAACGACCGCTCCAACGGTTGGTGCTTCGTTGTACGCGGGAATAATAACCGCAATGCGTGCATCCATACCTATTTTGTATTCCCCAAATGTCGACGGCGATGTGCAATTTCAGAACCAAGTGTACCCGCTTCTTCCAGAACGGTTTCAAGTGAGCGGTCTTGTACGCCGGGCTTACGACAGAGACTCATGGACTCAGCGATACGCACAAGATAGGTACCGGCAAGTTGATATTCTTTCGCGGCCAATGGACGTGAAAACTCATCTTCACGTTCGAGCTCCGCTTGCGCAAAAGCGATTTTGACCGGAACGAGATAGGCATTGATGAGCACACGGTACACGTCACTCGTACGATCATTCACATAACGCTCGCGTGCCCACTTGGCCACGTTTCTCGCCCAGTCTCGAGCACGGCGATAGAGGGGATCTTGGTCGGCATCATGCTTCAGTAATTCACGCAATGAAACATCTTGTTGAAGGTCATCACACAGCGGGCCGCACGTGTGATGTTCGGTCTTTTGCAACATCGGAAAACCAATGAGTCCAACCAACTCAGACTCAAACTTTTCTTCCGTATCTACCTGCTCACGGATGAGCGCCTCTTCCATATCAAACTGGCCTCCGTCAGGAAGCTCATCATGCGCCGCAAACAATGCATCGAGCTCATCTTCGAGCACGTCGATATCATCACGGCGAAACATCCATGGAAAACTCGGTGTGTGGGGCATGTGAGTGACTACTTCCTGAGACTAAGTTCGTACATCATCTGTTCCAAGCTGCGGAGATTCTTTTTTGCTTGATCAGCTTTGGTGCGAAGGTAGCCGGTGAGGTCTATGTCCAGAAGAAAAGCGACGGTCATGTCGACGGTTTGAAACGCTCGCTCGGCCGCAGCGCGGTCTCCACGAATCACAGAACGTGTAGCGAAACGAACAATCTCTCCCGTCGCATCACACAGTCCCGCCAAAAACGTCGCGGCAGACGGATCCCATCCACTCACTCGGTCGAGCACTCCACGCTCCACATATCCCGCAAACAACGCGGCCTCCGTATACTCCTCGAGAGCCGCTTGATATTGACCATCGGTCAACAAGTCCGGGTGGCGGGTAATGGGTTTGGTACAGGCATTCAACAGAGTGCGTGCTTCCTTCAATCGAGCTTGTGCACCGCTCACATCATCACGATGAAGCGCAAAAATAGCCTGCTTCGACTTGCTCAGCGCTTCGTTTGCGCGAGAGGCAACAAACTTCATGTCGTCGTAATGACTGCCAAATTCCCGCTTTATTTTGCTGAAAATACTAGGTTGTCGCATAGGAAGAGCGTTGCCGCGCGAAGGCCTTAGCGGCTTCGAGGGAAACGAATTTCATGCCGGCCATCATAAGGGAGAGAAGCCATTCAGGCAAGGTAAGAAGCGATAAGCCAAGAGCCTCGCGCACCGGCGTGACCGCAAATGCACAAATCATCAACACCCAACCAATCAGGACACCAGCAAGGAGATAGGGGTTTGTGCGCGGGTCAATGTTCCACGCGGCCGTGAACCGTCCACGTACGCTATAGGCCACCAGCACGGACCCAAACCCCACCGCCGCAAACATGATGGAGTACGCATGTACTGTAGGAGCACCCGACAAAATCAACCAGACGAAAACCCCTAAGAGCAAAACATCGGTAAGAAGACCTGTGAACCCAACGGTCCACAACATGTGGCGATCAACAACTGGTTCATGACGTGGACGGGGTGCACGTGATTGTTTACCGGGTTCACTGGGTTCAAAGGCAAGAGCCGTGTTTGGTAAACCATCTGCCACGAGATTGATCCACAAAATATGTGCCGGCAACAAAGGGAGAGGAAGCCCAAACGCCACAGCTCCAGCCACGAGTACTACTTCCGTAAGACTGCTCGCCAGCACGTAGGCGACACTCTTTCGAATGTTGTCAAAAATCGCCCGTCCCTCAACCACTGCGGCAGAAATGGTTGCTAATCGATCGTCGAGCAACACGAGGTCAGCAGACTCCTTCGCCACATCCGTTCCTGAGCCAAGGGCCACACCGATGTCCGCTGCTGCCAAGGCTGGTGCATCATTCACACCGTCCCCCGTCATGGCAACCGAAAATCCACCTGCTTGCCATGCATGAATGATGCGAATTTTATGACGAGGTTCGACGCGCGCAAAGACATCCACGTCTTTCACGTATTTTACAAGCTTCGCATCATCCCATCCATCCAGCTCCACACCCGTCACCACACGCGGCTCCTTCGCAATTCCCGCCTCACACGCGATCGCTCGTGCGGTGTCAGGATGATCTCCTGTCACCATCACGGTACGCACACCCGCCGCGCGGATATCCGCCACCTGTACAGCCGCATCCGCTCGCAGAGGGTCACGCAGAGCAACAAACCCAACAAAAACTAAATCCTGTAAGTCCTGCTCGCTTGGCTCCGTTCGCTTTGTGTGTCGCTTCCATGCAACCGCCAGCACCCGCAGTCCCTCACCCGCCAGACCAGACGCCTCCGCCGCGTAGGCCGCACGCTGACCCACCGACATCTCACGAGGTTCTCCCGTTGCCCCTTCCCTTGCACATCGCGTCAGCACACGCTCCGGAGCGCCTTTCACGATCACAAACGTCTCATGATCCTCGTGGCAGGTCGCCATGAACTTACGGTCGGAGGTAAATGGAAGGGTGCAAAACCGTGGATGTTTTTTGCGCAACACCTCCACTTCGAGTCCAGCCGAAATCCCAGCCTCAAGCAGCGCTCGTTCCGTGGGCGAACCGGAAATCTCCATCTTCTTTGTGGCAGCATCCTCAAAAAACGTCGCATCATTACACAACGAAGCCAACTCAAGCACACGCATCGCCGCCACCGGCGCGTTCCCCTTCTCCACCGCGTCCATCACCCCGTGTGCGCCAGCGGGCCGAATCCTTACTACACGCATCACTCCTTCGGTCATGGTTCCCGTTTTGTCGGTACACACGATCGAAACACTTCCGAGCGTTTCTGCGGCCACCAACTTTCGTACGAGTCCTCTCCGCGCCAAAATACGCCTCATGCCAACGGCCAAAATCACGGTCACGAAAATCCCAAGTCCTTCCGGAATCGCCGCAACCGCTAACGCTACACTCGTTTGAAACATGGTAAGAGCATCGCGTCCCGAACCGATGGATAGTCCGTAGACACACGCCGCCATCCCAAGCGCCGCCAACGAAATCCACCACGCCAACCGTTTCAACTGCTTCTGTAATGGCGTCACGGTCTCTCCCGCTTCCGCCACCAGCGACGTAATTTTTCCAAGCTCCGTATCTTTTCCTGTTGCTACCACCACACCCATCATCCGTCCGGCCACTACCACTGTGCCGGTAAACGCCATACAGGTCCGTTCTCCAATGAGAGCCCCTGCACTTACTGCATCCACCTGTTTACTCACGGACACGGACTCACCTGTGAGAGGCGCTTCCATTGTTTCTCCACCATCGGTTTCCAACAAGCGAACATCCGCCGGAATACGCGCCCCCGCTCCAAGCATCACAATGTCACCAACAACCACGTCTGAAGCGGGCACCAACCACTCTTTTCCCTCTCGCAACACGCGTGCGCTCGAGACAACATACGCTCGCAATTCTTCCAGCGCACGATTCGCTTTATACTCCTGTGCAAACCCGAGCAACACATTGAGCAGCACAGCGAGAAAAATCACAACTGCATCCGTGCCATGCCCCAACCCTAAACTGATAACACCCGCCACCAGCAAAATCACCATGAGCGGGCTTGCCGCCTGCCGGGCAAAAATAACCCACCAAGCGGTGGGTGGCTTGGTGGGGAGAGCGTTTGGTCCGTGACGTTCGAGACGGTGTGCCGCTTCTGCGGGAGACAACCCTTCCGCGCGCGACGCTGTTTCTTTCAAAACCATCTGAGCAGACTTGGCATGCCAAGTGACAGGATGCGACATACACTACAAGCGAGATTCTGCGTCTTTTATTTGTTTGATCAACCGATCGACTTCGGTGAGGTCGATGATTGCATTATCCGGAAGTTTTTCGGCTTGTGCTGCTGTGAGTCCGTTTGAGGCAAGCGCTTCATGAGTAAGCAACGCAATGCGACCATTCGTCGCACGCAATCCCTCTGCCTCCAGACGGTTGCTCATCTGACCCCAAATGGTTGACCCATGCGGTAACTCCATGGTGTGGCGTGGTGCGGCGGGTACTTTCTCAGGCAGAGTAACAACCACATCAGGAGCAACATCAACCGTTGGTTCAACACGTGGTTTTTCCTCGTCGTGCGCCACCGTGCCACCTCCCAGCAACAAGAACGGAAGAACACGCGCCACAGGCGCTACCCACCGTTTCAGCCATGATGCTGCACGTACGCTTAATGAACGGCTGGTGTGTTGTACCCTTTCAGCCGATTCGCTTCTCACTTCATCTTCTACCACATCATCCGGTGCCTTTGGTTGAACAAAATCAACAGTGTCAGAGACAAGCGTTGGATTGACTTCCGTATCAGCAACAAGAGTCGGGTGGATTCCTTCTTCAACAACAACTCCCTCTTGCGCTTCCGACAATGGCTCCATCTCCTCAGCAGCAACCTCGGGTAGGAGGGATGATTCTAGTTCTGCTCTTTTCTTTCGATCCTCTGGAAATACGTACGGGGTTTGATTTGGTTGCAACTTGCCCGTCCAATATTTAATACGCAAATCCAAGTCTTCCCGTTGCTCGCGATTCGACGGGATCCATGAAAGCCATCGATGTGATAACGCGTCGCGACGCTTTGTCATCCAAGCAAGGTAGTCGTCCATGGTCACGGATTCGTTGTACAACGAGGCTTGCAACCACATTCGCTCGTCAGCACTCTGACGACCGGAACCCAGCACACGCAACGCTTCACCGAACGTTGCCAACCGTTCATGATACTCTTTCAGTTTTTCTTCGACGATGTGAATCGTATTCCCCACGACACGTTGTTGATCACGCAGGTGTGAGACGAGCAACGTAGATGGTTCATTGCGTTGAAAAGCAGCGTCGATTTCTTCCTCAAGCTGGTGGTGACGCGCACGCAACAAGGTGAGTTCGTGTGTCCACGTTGGGTTTCGAAACGAACCAAGTCGCTCCTGCAACCTCTGAAAATCTTTTACGGCTTGTTCGTACGTATCCCCAAGCCACTGACTCAAATACTCGGGGGTTTGCGACTCTTGATGGATTTGCCGAAACCGTTCATCGACACCCAGTTTGATGGCGTGCAATTCCGCTGCCGAAGGCGCTGGGTACCGCTCTCTCGCAAGCGTGTGTTCCGATGATGGGTCTGCCTCTGTGACGGTTCGAACAGGAGACAAGGGCTCTGGGGAGCGCAAACCAATCGCAATCGTCTGCGGCTTAATCACCTCCATCAAATCAAGCGCCTTACGAAGGACCTGAATTTCTTTCTGTAATTCCTTTCGTTGTTCCTCCAACCCCTTTGTGCGCCCGACCACGTGCCGAGTCGAAACCGCACCAACGTTACCCAAGCTCTCCAATTCTTTTGTTGCTTGGGAAAGTTCTCGCGTCAACTGATCCTTCACACGCACTCGCACCTCAAGATCGTGTGCCGCACCATCCACGCGTCGCTCATCATCAAACATTTCGCGTAGCAACCCACGCGCTTCTTGATCCGTCCGTTGCTGTTCATCCAGTGATTCCAACGTCCACAGAATCGGACCAACCACATCCTGTTTCGACAGGTCCAAAACACGTACTGGACGTTCATTACCTTGTCCACGAGCCCCTATTCCTTCCATAAAAAGTACTGACCTTAATTACCGATAGTATACAAGGAAACAGACACTTCACCAAGCAAAAACGAGGTCCGAAGACCTCGTTTTTCTACAATCCTTTTTTCGCCCCTTCCGAGCGGCGACGAACATTGCTGTCGAGAATCGCTTTGCGGATACGAAGATTTTTCGGTGTAACCTCGAGAAGTTCGTCGTCAGCGATAAATTCGAGGGCGAGTTCGAGTGTCATTTCGCGGGGTGTTTCAAGACCCACGCTCGCTCCATCTCCCTTCGAACGCATGTTCGACAATTTCTTTTCCTTACAAGGATTCACTTCAATATCTTCCGCACGGCTGTGCTCACCGATGACCATGCCGGAGTACACGTCGACACCTGCTCCAATAAAGAGCTGACCACGTTCCTGCAAGTTCGTAAGTGCGTACCCCATGGTTTCACCATTTTCCATGGAAATCATTGAGCCGTGTGAACCAGCATTGATTTCTCCCACGGTTTCGCGGTAGCCGAGCAACAGCGTATTGAGAATCCCCTGGCCTTTCGTGTCCGTCAAAAACTCTGATCGGTACCCAATGAGACCACGTGTTGGGATGTCGAATTCCATAAACGACATACCACCTTCCACACGCATGTCCTTCATTTCTCCGCGGCGCTTGCCCATCTTTTCGATGACCACACCCGCGTTTCCTTCCGGACACTCGATTGAAACCGCTTCAAACGGCTCCATCTCTTTGCCATCCACCTGCTTGAAAATCACTTGTGGGCGCGATACTTCAAGTTCGTAGCCTTCGCGACGCATCTTTTCAATGAGAATGGCGAGGTGCAATTCTCCACGACCAGACACAACGAAACGACTATCGCCTTCGCCCTTTTCCACACGAAGCGCTACGTCCGAGAGCAATTCGCGTTCCAAACGTTCTTTCACGTGGCGAGCCGTCGAGAACGTTCCTTCGTTTCCGGCAAACGGAGATGTGTTCGTTCCAAACGTCATTTTCACAGTTGGCTCTTCGATGGTCATGACCGGCAACGCTTCCCCACCCACTGGGTCCACAATCGACTCTCCAATCTGCACGTCTTCAATTCCCGCAATGGCAACAATTTCTCCGGCAGCTGCTTCTGCCACTTCTTCCCGACCAAGTGCCGAGAACACCTGAAGCGCTGTTACCTTTCCGTTCTTCGCCACCCCATCACGGTTCACGTGCTTAATCGCCTGCCCTTGTTTCACGACACCGTTGATAATGCGACCAATAGCGGTGCGCCCCTTGTAGTTGTCGTACGAAATGTTGATGACGGCCATCTGGAACGGCTTGGTAGCGTCACCGTCTGGTCCTTGAATCTGTTCGAGAACCAAATCGAGAATAGGCGAGATGTCTTTCATCTTTTCCATCTGCGGTTCAAGACCAGCAATGCCGTTCACTGCGGAAGCATACACAACCGGGAACGCCGCCTGTTCATCTGTAGCTCCGAGGTCAACAAACAAATCGAACGTACGGTTCAATACCCATTCCACACGTGCGTCCTTCTTGTCGACTTTGTTGATCACCAAAATAACTTTGTGTCCGGCCTGAAGCGCTTTCTTCAAAACGAACTTCGTCTGTGGCATCGGGCCTTCCTTCGCGTCCACCAACAGCAAACAGCCATTCACCATATCCATGATGCGCTCCACTTCTCCACCGAAGTCAGCGTGTCCTGGTGTGTCGATGACGTTAATCTTTTTACCTTTCCACTGAATGGAAGCATTCTTGGCAAAAATGGTAATCCCGCGCTCGCGTTCGAGCTCATTGGAGTCCATGATGGTTGTTCCCATCGCGTCCGCATTGCGGAATGTATTGCTTTGCTTCAACAGCGCGTCGACCAAGGTGGTTTTCCCGTGGTCCACGTGAGCAATGATGGCGATGTTGCGCAGGTCGTCTCGAATCATACAGTTTGGAAACTTCTATAAAACGATGAGATGCGAAGGGTTGGAGGCAAACAGAGGTGAGCCGTAGCAGCGCTACGGTGAGCCGATGTGCAGCCGAAACCCGAGCAGATCGCGTTTTATAGAAGTTTCTGTGGGGATAAATACTCGCGGATGGTACCCCACAAAGGCAGATCCGTCAACGGTTTGTGGCCTCATTGAGCCAAAGAATCAGGATAACGGAAGGTGTTTGGCGAAAAAGGTAAGGATAAGCGATTGTAGTTCGACTTGTTTTACGACCGGTTTGCCTGGGCCGTGCCCCGCTTCATCTTCTGTATAGATGAATGCCGGGTTGCTGCTGGCGACAGACTGGAACAGAGCCGCCATCTTTCTCGCATGCAGAGGGTCGACGCGCGTGTCTTTTGTCCCTGTCGTAAAGAGAATGGGTGGGTAGGTTACGCCTGGTTTCACATTGTGATACGGACTCCATTTCAAGATGTTCTCCAGTTCTTCTTTGATTTGCGGATCACCGTATTCATGTACCCAACGCATGGCCATGCCAAACTGTGGGAACCGAACCATGTCTGTCAGGGGAACACGTGAACAAACCGCTCCATATAATTCCGGTCGCTGAACCGCGACAGCGGACACAAGTAAACCTCCATTGCTTCCACCAAGGATGCCGAGGTGGGCGGCATCCGTGTAGTTCTGGGCCATGAGATACTCGGCGGCGGCAATAAAGTCATCGAACCCATTTTGTTTTTTCTCCTTGATCCCATTCAAATGCCACTGTTCTCCAAACTCCGCTCCTCCACGGATATTCGCCACAGCAAACACTCCGCCTCGCTCAAGCCACGGCACCCAACCACGCATAAACGCCGGAGTGGTGTTCGCCGCAAAGCCGCCGTACGCATACAAAATCGTCGGATGCGGACCGTCAAATTTCAACGACGATTTGTGGAAGATGAACATCGGTACACGCGTACCATCTTTGGATGTGTACCACTCTTGCTTCACCACGTAGTCGCTTGGTTGCAGGGGGTTGGACGTGACACGATATTCTTCTGAGGTGCGTGTGACCGGATTATATCGGTAATCAATGCAAGGAAAAATAAACGATTCTACCCCGTAGAAAAACTCATGCTCGGTTGGCGACGCAGAGATGTCAGATAGGCTTGAAAACGGTGGAAGAGAAACATCTGAGAGGCGGTTGCCGCGATGATCGTACGAAACAAGGTCGTAACACGCGTTGACCAAGTACCCGAGCAAGACACGGTCTTTGGTAATACGCATCTGTTCCAGCAAATGTTCGCCCTCAGGAACAAACTCACGCCACGTATCAACAGATGTAAACACGGTCTCCAACGGGACCGTAAGAACACGGTATCGGTCTGCTTTGTAATTCGTGTGGATCAATACATCTGCAGGAAGAAACTCTAGCGAAAATTTCGCGGAAAGTCCGGTAATGAGCGCACGCAGCGTTTTATTTTGTGTGTCATACAGATACACGTCGTTCTCTGTCCAATTTTGCGTAACCTGAATAGCGAGGTAACGACCATCACGCGACATCGACAACTCCATCATGTCGTCTTTTGGACGTCCTTCTCCAAAAACACACACATCTTGTTCAGGACTGGTTCCAAGGAGGTGATAGTACAACTTCGCATGCAAGTGTTCCTCACCGGCTGAAACACCTGCCGGTGGCCGGTTATGCGTGTAGAAAAAACCCTTGTTGTCGGGGGTCCAACACACAGCCGCGTGCCGACAATGCGAGATGGTCTCTGGCAAATCCTCGTTCTTGTCCACATTCCGAATGCGAATCGTTGCCATCTCATCTCCCCCCTGTGAGACACCGTAGACCAGTTGCTTTCCATCCCAACTCGGCAACCAGTAGTCGACAGAGATCGTGTTTCCTTCTCGCTGACCGTTTGGATTAATAAGAACGATCGGTTCCCCCTCTAGCCCTTGTTTATAATAGACAGCTGACTGATCTTCACCAGGCTGACGCTCCGTATAGAAATAGCGACCAGCAACCGGGATGGGATTGGTAAATGTCACGATACGAAAATACGTTGAGAGTTCCTGTGCAAAGGTCTCTTGCATGTCGTGGCGCAAGAGGGCATTCACATAGGCATTTTGCTCCGCCGTCCACGCTTGGACGTCTGCACGTGTTCCGTCCTCCAACCAACGATACGGGTCTGGAATCGAAATCCCATGCAAGACATCTGTCACTTCCACTTTCCGTGTCTGTGGTTGGTTCATACGAACCGATGATAGCACAACAAAAAACAGCCCGATAACTTCGGGTTGTTTTTGGTGCGATGGGAGGGGATCGAACCCTCGACCGCGGGCTTAAAAGGCCCTCGCTCTACCACTGAGCTACCATCGCATGTGCGGCAAGACTATAACAAACCTTATTCCACGAATCAAGACCTTGACACAGTTCTTGCAACTCATTCTTTGTTGGGTATAATTATGTATACGTAAATCTTAAACACTGTTTACCTATGATGGGTATTTGTGACGGCTGCGGTAACGAAGCCGAACTCAACGAGGACACACTTTGCGAAGCATGTGCACCAGAGTCGAAAGAAGAAGACATGGATGGCTTCAACACCGGGGAAGAAGTCGACGAATAAAAACAGACACACGCCTCATCGCAAGATGAGGCGTGTTTTACTGTAAACAACGTGCTTGAATGAGATGGACGAGATTGGCGGCGATATCTGTTGGGACCGTGCGCGAGAGCTGTGTGCCGAGGAATTGACGGCGTGGGTTGTCGGCGAGAAGCGCGAGAATATGGTCGCGTAGGGATTGCGGAGTTGTCTGTGCTTGATCGAGAACAACGGCTGCGTGAGTGTTTTGAAGTTCTTGTGCATTATCCTCTTGCGCTGAACCAGAAATCGGAATAAAGATCGCTGCTTTCTCAAAATGAGCCAGGTCCGCAATCGTTCCCATACCCGCACGACACACCACAACTTCCGCTGCCCGCAATGCTTCCGGCATTGCGTCGACAAGACGCTCCACACAATGAATGCGCCCCGAAGATTCCTGTACACGAGTAAAACGTTTTTTGAGTCCAGTCAACAGAACAACATTCGCCTGCATCGACAGGTCTGTTTGGACTTCACCGATGGTTTCATTCAACCACTGTGCTCCGCCACCACCTCCAAAAGCAAGAATGGTGGGCACATTCGGGTCGAGGACGATCCCCTCGTCGTTGAGCAACGCAGGATTTGCCACGGCACGTTCTCGTACCGGACTCCCAATCCAAACCGTTTTTCCCGGAGGCAAACATGAGGTGGTTTTTTTCCACGCGGTCGTGATGAGACGTGAAAAGGGGGCAACACATTTCGTAGAGAGCAGCACCCGCACATCCGGCTGGTGTGCCCACACAGGTATTCCCCGCATCCAGGCAAGCAGAGCAAGTGGGACGCCTGTGTATCCACCAGCCGTTGCAACAAGTTGCGGCTGAGTGCGGCACAAAATACGCATTGCCACCACAAACGTTCGCGCCGCATCCACAGGCCAGCATAACCACTCCCACGATGGATATCGCGTAAATCGCAACACAGGCAACGATTCGAACGGAATCCCCGCCGCCTCCACCAACGCACGCTCCGGCCCATGCGGCGTACCCACCCAGACAAATTCCACCGAAGGATCTATCTTTCGCCACGCCTCCGCCACAGCCAAGAGCGGCGTCACGGGCCCCAGCGTCCCGCCGCCGGCAAACAAAATACGTTTACCCGTTCCCTTTTCCATATTTCGAAATGTTGAGCACGACTCCTACGGCCGAAAGCCCAATCGCCAGCGACGTTCCTCCATAGGACACAAACGGCAGCGGTACGCCCGTCATCGGCATGAGAGCGGCCATGGAGGCAATATTCACAAACGCCTGAATGGTGAACCAGGCTCCAATACCTACGGCAACGTACTTTCCAAACTTGTCGGGAGCTTCGCTGGCAATCTTAAGCGTACGAAACAGCAAAAAGAGAAATGCTGCAAGCAAGAAGACTCCTCCAATCATTCCGAGCTCTTCTGAAATAACGGCAAAAATAGAGTCCCCGGCCACCTCCGGTAAGTACTCAAACTTCTGACGCGACAACCCATATCCGACACCCATAAACCCTCCAGAACCAATAGCTAAGAGCGCTTGGTTAATGTGATAACCGATGCCTTGTGGATCGAGTTCTGGGTTGAGAAATGTCGTAAAACGGGCGGCGCGGTACGGCTCAAGCCCGATGAGAAGTGCCAAGCCTGTTGCTCCGGCTCCCACAAACCCTAAGACGTGCGTAATGGGCGCGCCGCCAACAAAATACACCGTGAGCGAAATGGCCGCGATGATGGACATGGTACCTACGTCCGGCTGCAAAATGAGCAAACCAAGAATCGTGCCGAGAATGCCCGCGAACGTCAGAAGGCCTCCGTGCACATCTCGCACGCCCGCTTCCCCACGCTTCTCAAGCCATGCGGCAAGATAGAACAAAAACGTGAGCTTCACGATTTCTGACGGCTGCAGCGAAAAGAGTCCACCAATCGAAATCCAGCTATGCGCCGTTCCGATTCCTGCAGACAATCCCGGGATGAACACGATGACCAACAGCGCAATGGACGCGAGTAAAAAATTCCACGCATTCTTTTTCCAAAAAGCGTACGGGATGCGGCTGAAGACCAGAAGTCCCGCAATGCCCGGAACGAGTCCAAACACGATTTGGTGCTTGATGATATAGTAGCTGTCGCCAAATTTATGATACGCAATGGCCGCAGAGGCAGACGTAAGCATGATGAGTCCAAAGAGGACGATCGTGCCGACGATCGCAAGATAGGTGTAATCCGGATTGTGTGTGTGCTGAGTAGACACGGGGTTAGTGAAGAGCGTCGAGCAAAGCGAATGCAGCGCCTAATGCCGCAGCAACCATGGACACCACCCACAGCCGCATGACAATTTTGGGTTCAGGCCAACCGATGGCTTCCAGGTGATGGTGGAACGGGGCGGACAAAAAAATCTTGCGGCCAAACAATTTACGAGAAGCAATTTGAAGAAGGACAGATGCGGACTCGAGCGCGAATATGACGCCGATGACCGGGATCCACAAAGCACTATCCGTGAGCATGGCGACAATCCCAAGCGTCACACCAAGCGACATGGAGCCTGTGTCGCCCATAAAGAACGATGCCGGATAGATGTTGAACCACAGGAACGCGAGAAGGGCCCCGATGATAACCGCGCAAAACGCCGCGAGGTCGTAGCGGCCTTGAGCGAAGGCGATGATGGCAAGGGCGCCAAAACTCGTAAACAACGTCCCGCCCGCAAGCCCATCGAGTCCATCGGTTTCGTTCACCGAAAAACCCGTTGTCACGATAATGAAGATAAAGAACGGAACATACAGGAGCCCAAGGTGTGCATCACCCACAAACGGGATGTGCAACAAATCTTTCTCTAACTTCACATGGAACCACCACGCACCCACCATCGCGATGAGCGTGTAGATGAGCAAGCGGTGGCGTGCACGCAACCCACCTCCATGTGCTCCGAGCCCACGAATGTTGTAATAATCATCGAGCAACCCAACCACAGCCGAAGCCACCAGCGCTGCCAATGGCAACCACGTTTCCGAGCGCGACAAAAAGTCGAGTTTTCCTAAAAATGAATCCGGGGACAATGCGTGAATCTGCGAGAGGACGAGGGCAAGAAAAAGTACCGTTCCCCACACCAGGACTCCACCCATAGTTGGTGTTCCCTTCTTCCCCGCATGCAGTTTGGCGTACACCGGTGCTTCCGTCTCCGTTCGAATGGTCTTCCCAAACTTCAACCGCTTCAAACTTCGCAACAAAACAGGCGTCCATGCAAACGCCGTACCAAAGGATAACGCCGCCAAGAGCAGCACGCGTGTGAGTTCAAACGATTCGAGGGTCACAAGTTGAGCAAGACAATGAGTACCATTGCAACGAACAAGATAAACTCAGAGACGACGGTGGCGATGGCGAAAAATTTGGAAAGCACATGCTCACGCCGATAGAACGCCGCTTGGAAAAAGATGTTCACAATAAACAGGGCCAACCCAAGAGCGGGAATGCGGAAAATGTCGTACCATGGTCCGAACTGGTCGATGCCGAAGTGTACGTTGTAGTGCAACGGAATGAATGGACGATCGGTTGCCAGTGGCAGAATACGCCACAACGGCAGGAGCAACGTCAACAATACAAACAAAGCGGACAAGAGCGCGGTCCGACGATACAACGGAGTGCTCCGCATCAAATCCCAAACCGAATGTCCAAACGAACGCAGAGGTTTAGGGAATGTGAACGTAAAACGTGACATATGGCTATTATACCACGTCGTCTTCTACCGCCACGACCTCAGTCACACCAGGCACAGCGTCAACCAACGCTGCCTCCACTCCCATCCGAAGTGTAATCGTAGACATCGGGCATCCTCGGCACGCTCCATGCAGCCGTACACGAACCACACCTGTTCCCTCATCCACACCGAGCAATTCAATATTTCCCCCATGCATGGCAAGCATCGGGCGAATGTCTGTTTCAAGAATATGCTCGATTTTTTCACGCATACACAAAAGTGATGGAGTATTGAAGTGTTGGAGTGACTCATTTCGTCACTACATCACTCTACCACTCCATCACTCTCAACGGCTTATTTCACCTCTTCCACGTTTGCGAACGTGCGGCGCTTGAGGGCTCCGGTGAAGTTCTTCACCATTTTGTTGGTGAACTTCACGAGGCCGTCGATGCCCGCGTAGAGGGTGTCGTCCTTACCCTTTTTGACACCAACCCCTGGATGGATG
>SXGU01239080.1_pt1 | contig 18082 bp, 16 predicted proteins | sample 3174531 | NCBI WGS metagenome assembly SXGU01 (sample SAMN11356863, study PRJNA531348) | freshwater metagenome | isolation source: freshwater sample F1-140 | place: China: Fuxian Lake, Yuxi | collected 2017-12-25 | reverse complement strand
GTGATGATGCCGACTATGACCATGACGATGCGAATGAAAATATTGTTCGGCTCAGGAATAATTTCAAGTGCCACGTCGGCAATCAGACCTATTTCGAGAGCATTGAGGATCGTGCCCAGACCTAGTTTTTGTCTGAGCGGTATCCACAGCAACAGCAACGTGAAGCCAGTGATCACAATGATTTTGCCGATTGATATATCGGTTTGTTTTGCAACACCTTGGTGAAAGACATCCCATGGTGGCGCACCAATATTGGCGTTCATTTGCAGTGAGATGCCAACAGCAAATATTGCGAGACCGATTATGCACCTAACCAAGCGGCGACCAAGCCTGTCTCGAAATTCAAGTTGTTCGAGCCCGTGCACAGGGTCACGCTAGCCAGTACATATCTTTTCAGCACACACAATTGTGATGTGGTCGAAGTCTCTCGATTTAGTTTTTGCCAAAGTTGCAGATTTATTTGGTTTTATCTTTGGTTCAACGTGTCCGGTGTGCGGTCGTATTGCGACAAAACTTTGTCGTGGTTGCAGCGAGACGCTTGAAACTCGCCAAGTAGATCAATCCTCAAGCGAATATCACGGTGAAGTGATCGCCGCGTTCGCATACGACTCGACGATTCGTCAAGCGATTTTGGGCTTCAAGTATCGCAATCAAAGATCAAGCCTGCGATTTCTGGGCGATGCAGTCGTCAGGCGCGTGCTTGTCGAACAATCTAGGTCGCTCAAGACAATTGACATCGTGACATGGGCCCCGACAACGCAATCTCGAGTCACTGAGCGCGGCTATGACCACGCGGAATTGATTGCAAGGTACATCGCAAAAAAATTGCGAGTTCGATGCTTGAAACTTTTGACTCGGTCGTCCGATCAACCGCAGATGGGCAAGTCGCGCGAGTCAAGGTTGATCGGCCCTATTTTCTCCGCTAAAAAATTGAACGCAGAGCATGTGCTCGTGTTTGACGATGTGGTCACGACCGGCGCGACTCTGAACAGTGCTTCTCTTGCGCTTTACCAAGCTGGGGCTGGTCTGGTTAGTTGCGTGGCGATAGCATCAACTGTCTTATGGCGATCCTCGACCGAGTCTTGCGCGCTGGCGAAGGCAAGAAAGTAAAAGCCCTTGCGGCCATATTGCCGGATATCAACGCTTTGGCGGCTGATTTGGCGGCGCTATCCGATGCAAATTTGCGGGGTAAAACGGGCGAATTTAAGTCGCGCATTGGGCGTGGCGAAACACTCGATGATCTGTTGGTTGAGGCGTTCGCCGTTGTGCGTGAGGCCGCTACCCGTGTAATTGGTCAGCGCCATTACGACGTGCAGTTGATGGGTGGGGCGGCGTTACACGCGGGTTGGGTCGCAGAAATGAAAACCGGCGAAGGAAAGACTCTGGTTTCGACACTGCCCGCATATCTGAACGCACTTTCGGGCAAGGGAGTGCATCAGATCACGACGAATGACTATCTCGCACAGCGTGACGCCGAGTGGATGGGCCAGATTCACCGTTGGCTCGGGTTGTCAGTGGGTCTGGTTGTGCCAGGGCGGCGCACGAGTTCTGCGGAAAAGCGATCTGATTATTCAAGTGACGTTACTTATGGCACGAACAATGAATTCGGCTTTGACTACTTGCGCGACAACATGGCGTCGACCCTTGAAGACAAAGTTCAGCGAGGTTTCAATTTTGCGATCGTCGACGAAGTCGACTCGATTCTGATCGACGAAGCACGAACTCCTTTGATCATCTCGGGTCGAGTCGCCGATGCCGCCAAGCTCTACTACCAGTTCGCATCAATCGTGCGCACGATGGTGCGCGATGTTGACTATGACGTAGAAGAGGCAAAAAGGGTCGTCGTGCCGACCGAGTTGGGCATCGAAAAAGTCGAAAAGCAGTTGGGCATCGAGAACCTCTACGACGAAGTTCAGCAAAACTTCGTGCATCAATTGCAAGTTGCATTGAAAGCAGCAGTTCTTTATCAGCGAGACAAGGACTACATCATCCAAGATGGCGAGGTCAAAATCGTCGACGAGTTCACAGGTCGCATTCTTGAAGGTCGTCGCTGGAGCGAAGGCATTCACCAGGCTGTTGAGGCCAAAGAAGGTGTAAACATCAAGGAAGAAAACCAAACTTTGGCAACGATCACCTTGCAGAATTATTTCAGAATGTACGAAAAACTTTCTGGCATGACGGGTACGGCACAAACCGAGGCCGCCGAGTTGATGAACACATACAGCCTGCAAGTTGTGCCGATCCCGACGAATCGCGAGATGATTCGCTTGGATCAACCTGATCAAATTTATAAAACCGAAGATGCAAAATTTGATGCAGTCGTGCGTGACCTCGAAGAAAAGCACGTTAAAGGTCAACCAGTGTTGGTGGGCACGGTGAGCGTTGAAAAGAGCGAAAAACTTTCGAAGAAATTGCAGCAACGAGGCATTCGCCACGAAGTATTGAACGCCAAGCAACACACCCGTGAGGCTTTGGTCGTGACCCAAGCAGGACGACTCGGATCGATCACGGTCGCAACGAACATGGCCGGTCGAGGTGTCGATATTTTGTTGGGTGGCAATCCTGAAGGTTTGGCCAGGCAAGATGTGCTCAAAGAGGGCTTTGATCCGATGACATTGCTTGATGAGTTCGCTTTGCCTGTGCCGCTTGATTCGATGCCTCCGGATTATTTGACTGCACGTGACAAAGCACAGAAGCGTTATCGCGAACTTCTCACGAAATACATCGAGAGTTGCAAAGTCGAGGGCGACAAAGTTCGCCAACTTGGTGGTCTCTATGTGTTGGGCACCGAACGACACGAGAGTCGTCGAATTGATAACCAGTTGCGAGGTCGCGCGGGTCGACAAGGCGATCTTGGTGAAAGTCGTTTTTATCTCAGCCTGGACGACGAACTTATGCGTCTGTTTGCAACCGGTGCGTTGTCGTGGGTGATGGGTCGGGCGCTGCCCGAAGATGAGGCGATTGAAGCCAAAATGGTGACCAAGGCGATAGAGCGCGCACAGAGCACAGTCGAACAGCGCAATGGTGAGATTCGCAAAAATGTTTTGAAGTACGACGAAGTGATGAACGAACAACGCAAGATTATCTACCTGCGTCGCGATCAGATTTTGCAGGGACTTGATTTGAAGTCGGCAGCGATGGAATATTTGGCTGATGCAGTCGATTCATTGATTGAGTCACACTGTGTGGCTGAGGCGGACGACGAGTGGGACGTGGATGGCCTGGCGCTTGAACTACGAACTTTCTGGCCGTCTGAAATAACTTCACCTCAACTTGCGCAGTGCGACTCGACTGACGAGATGTACGACCTCGTCATGGCCGATGCGAGTGCGTTCTACGTAAAACGCGAAACCGAGATGGGTGAAGCAGTGATGCGTGAAGTTGAACGTCAAGTGATGCTCAAAATTATCGATCAACGCTGGCGTGAACATCTTGAAGAGATGGACTATTTGCAAGAGGGTATAAATCTTCGCGCAATTGGTCAGAAAGACCCTTTAATTGAATGGCAACGCGAGGGCTTCGAGATGTTCGGCTCGCTGATGAAGGGCATTGCCCAAGATTTCGTGAAGTACGTGATGCACGTGCAAGTGATCAACAATTCTGCACCAACAAGCAAGTTGAGCAACATTCAACAGACGTCTGACGAGAATGTCGATCAAAAGTCGATACCAAAATCCAGTGGCGATAGCGCTGTGCTCGGCGGCCCCGACTGGTCGAAGACGCCGCGCAACGCCCCATGCCCCTGTGGCTCTGGCAAAAAATACAAGATGTGCCACGGTCGCGTCAGTTAGAGCGATTTAAGCATTATGAAAGATTTTTCAAGTGATCTTGCCGAATTGCGTCGCCGCATCGGTGAGGCATCGCGATATTTGAACATTGAAACTTCGCGAGGCTTGCTCGTCGAACTTGAAGGCGAAGTTGCCAAGCCAGATTTGTGGAACGACCAAGAACATGCGAAGAAAGTTAATTCGCAGTACGCATCTTTGAAAGCCGACATTGATCAATTCAATACGCTTTCAGCCACTGTCGATGACTTGTCCGTGTTGCACGAACTTGCTCGGGCAGAAGATGACGCAACTCAAGAGCCAGAACTTGAAAAAGGCATCGCCTCGTGTCGCAGCCAACTTGACTCGCTTGAAATGCGCAGCATGTTCACGGGGGAGCACGACGAATGCGATGCGATTTTGCAGATCAACGCCAAAGATGGTGGTGTCGACGCCCAAGACTGGAGCGAGATGTTGTTGCGAATGTATCGCCGTTGGGCAGAGCGCCGAGGTTTCGCATTCGAGATCGGCGATATTTCTATCGGTACAGAAGCAGGCATCTTGTCGGCCGATGTCACCATTCGTGGTCGGTATGTTTACGGTTTGCTCACGAGCGAGCGCGGAACACATCGACTCGTGAGAATCAGCCCGTTTGACAACCAAGGTCGTCGTCAGACGAGTTTCGCACTCGTTCAGATTTGGCCGATTCTCGATCAAGCCGAACTTGAAATAAACGAAAGCGACATTCGTATGGAGGTTTTCCGTGCCTCTGGTGCCGGCGGTCAACATGTCAACAAAACTTCATCGGCCGTGCGCTTGACCCACGAGCCGACGGGTCTTGTTGCATCTTCACAGCAGGAGCGCAGCCAATTGCAGAATCGCGAGAGTGCAATGAAACGTTTGAAAGCAATGATTCTTGCGCAAGATGAAGAAGAAAAAGCCGCAGAGCTGGCCAAGATCGCCGGCAAGCAGGCCCAAGTCGGTTGGGGCAGTCAGATTCGTTCTTATGTCCTGCAGCCTTATCAAATGGTGAAAGATCTTCGATCAAATGTCGAGAGCGGCAACGTCACCGCCGTGCTTGATGGTGATTTAGATGATTTCATGCTCGGCTTTCTGCGATGGCGGCGTTCTGACAGCGAATAGTCGCCGGATCGGCGCGGCAATTCAACGATGGTAAGTTTGTCGCAATGATTCGTCTTGAAAATGTGACGAAAATCTACGGCACCGAAACGGTCGCCGTGCGAGATGCTTCGTTTGACATCCCTAAAAGTCAGTTCGTGTTTCTTGTCGGCCCGTCCGGGTCGGGCAAGTCGACCCTGTTGCGCTTGATCAACCGTCAAGAGCAGCCAGAACGCGGGGATGTTTGGGTGGCTGGTCGCAACATCAATGAGTTGCCGGCGTCGAGAGTGCCTTATTTGCGTCGCAGCATGGGCAACGTGTTTCAAGACTATAAATTGCTGCTCAACAAAACAGTTTTTGAAAACGTCGCGTTCGCCCTCGAAGTAATCGGCAAACCGAGACACGTGATTGCTCGCCAAGTGCCGATCGTGCTCGATCTGGTTGGCTTGGCCGACAAGCAAGACAGATTTCCAAACCAACTCTCGGGTGGCGAGCAACAGCGAGTTTCAATTGCCCGCGCCTTCGTGAATCGCCCACTGATCCTGTTGGCCGACGAGCCCACCGGCAACCTCGACCCGACCACCAGCGAAGGCATCATGGGACTGCTGGACGAAATCAATCAGACGGGAACAACCGTGGTGATGGCAACCCACGACCACAGGGTCGTCAACGCAATGCGCAGGCGAGTGATTCAGTTGGATCGTGGCGTGATTTTGCGGGATCAAGAGCGCGGAGTTTACGAGTAGATGTTCTCTCGAATTGCTTACGCCCTGCGCGAAACATGGGAGAGTTTCAGGCGCAACTTGACACTTACTGCTGCAGCTGTTCTGACTTCTGCTGTCTCACTGCTCTTGGTTGGCTCAACTTTTTTGATTCAGCGTGCGTTTGAGAATCTACTCGTGCAATGGCGTGGTGATGTTGAGATGATTGTTTTCGTGCGCAGTGATGCCTCAGCCGAGCAGGTTGCGCTGATTGACTCGGTTTTGCGTGCATCGCCGACAATTATCGACATAGAAAAGCTTCGCTACTTGAACAAGACCGAAAGTTACGAAGAAGCCAAACGTATTTTTGCCGGAGACCCCGTAACGTTGGGATTACTTACCCCAGAGTCGATTCCGACCCAGTTCAAAGTCGTGCCGCTTTCGGAAGATCCGCTTCTGGTGCGATCACTGAGCGATCAATATAGGACGTTGCCTGGGGTTGAAGCAGTTGCCCTTGCCGAAGACGAATTTGAAGTCATCTCGACGCTTTCCAACTTCATTCGAGTGGTCACATTGGTGACCTCGCTGGTGTTGTTGCTGGTCGCGGTGGGTCTAATTTGGAACACGATTCGCACCGCGATGTTTGCGCGGCGTCGAGAAATCGAAGTTATGAAATTGGTTGGTGCCACCAACTGGTTCATTCGAATTCCGTTTATGTTGGAAGGCTTGCTACAGGGATTAATCGGTGGCGTTGTCTCTTGTGGTGGACTGTGGGTTCTGAATTCGGCATGGACGAGCGGTGTCACTGGTTTTAAACCAGGCACGGGCATCAGTTCGCTTGTCGTGCCCGATAGTTACTTGACCTCGGTGATGCTTATTCTGCTGGGTATCGGCGCCTTTGTCGGCGCGGTCGGTTCAGCAATCGCTGCGACGCGCTTTCTCGATGTTTAACCAAATCAACTATGACGTGAGCGAGAATATCGCGACGATTACTTTGAATCGTCCTGAAAAATTGAATGCGTTTACAAACACGATGTTGCATGAGATCATCGCCGCATTTGACATGTCTGATGCCGATGACAATGTTCGAGCAGTGATCGTGACCGGTGCCGGTCGGGCATTTTGTGCGGGGGCAGATTTATCTTCGGGTGGCGAAACCTTCAGTCGTGGTGGTAGCGATGTTTCAGGTGTGAAAGACGTGCCACGCGACGGTGGTGGCTTGGTGTCGTTGAGAATTTTTGAAAGCCTGAAGCCCGTGATTGGGGCGATCAACGGCGCGGCTGTCGGGGTCGGCGTGACGATGACCCTGCCGATGGATATTCGCCTTTCGAGTGATACAGCAAAGTTCGGTTTTGTTTTTGCCCGACGGGGCATCGTCACGGAAGCTTGTTCATCGTGGTTCTTGCCCCGAGTTGTGGGCATCTCGCGAGCAACTGAATGGGTTTTTACAGGTCGAATGATTTCGCCGGACGAAGCCCGCGCTGCCGGTCTCGTGCGCAGTATTCATGTCGGTGATGGCTTGCTTGGCGCGGCTCGTGAGTTAGCCAAAGAAATCGTCGAAAACACGGCACCCGTTTCTGTGGCACTGTCGCGACAGATGTTGTGGCGAATGCTCGGTGCTTCGCACCCGATGGAAGCCCATCGGGCTGAATCGCGCGGCATTTTGCAACGTGGCAAATCGGCTGATGCACGCGAAGGAGTGATCAGTTTTCTTGAAAAGCGTGCGGCGAACTTCACGATGAATGTTTCAACTGACATGCCGAATCTATTTCCAGAATGGCAAGACCCTGAGTTCGGCTAGTTCGATCTACGAGCAAGTCGGTGGTCTTCCGTTTTTCGAAAGACTTGTTGACCGCTTTTATCAGGGCGTAGTGACTGATCAAGTGTTGATCGTGCTGTATGAAGACCCAGAAAATTTAGTCAAGTCGCGCCAGCACTTGACCTGGTTTCTTGCCCAATATTGGGGGGGACCAATGTTGTTCAACGAAAATCGCGGACATCCGCAGTTACGGATGCGCCACATGCCGTTTCGCATTGGCAATTTAGAGCGCGACCGGTGGCTTGTGCACATGCTGGCCGCGGTGAATGAACTCGTGACTGACGACGATATTCGGGGTGCGATGACCGAATATTTCGTCAAAGCCGCCGAGCATTTGCGCAACGATACGGGCTTGCCGATTTCTTCGGCCGAGTATCCGCGTTAATCAGCTCGGGTCAGCGCAACGCGTAGCAAGAAATTGCAGCAGCAGCGGCAACGTTCAACGAGTCAACACTCGGGTTCATCGCAATTTTTGCGCACGCATCGGCGCAGGCGAGGGCTTGTTGGCTGAGACCCGCGCGTTCTGAACCGAATATTATTGCTCGTTTTTGCGTCGAATCGATTTTGATTTGATCAATGTCGACCGAGTCGCTGTCTGGTGTAAGGGCAAAGACTTTGAAATTTTGAGCCTGCAAAGTCTTGAGCGTCTCGACGATGTCTGCTGTGCGTGCAAAGCGCAAATTGAAAGCAGAGCCCATTGAAACTCGCAGACCGCGGCGAGAAAGTGGGTCGGCACTTGTTGAGTCACAAATCAAACCATCCCAACCCAAACCCACGGCGCAGCGCACGATCGCTCCGATGTTGCTGGGATTATCGACTGCTTCGACAACCACGACCCGACGCGCCTGAGAAATCACTTGGCTTACCGTCAGCGGCTGTGGTCGATAGAAAACTCCGAGTGCGCTGAGTGGCACGCCCAGGCCAGTTGCTTCACGGCGAATTTCGACGTCGGCTGTCAAACATTGACCGCCTAATCTCTCAATTTCCAGATCAAAATGCTCGGCTTGTTCGGCATCGCAGAGCACGACTTCAGGTTTGCAACCAGCGGCCAGCGCGCGTGCGACAACGAGGTCACCCTCGGCGATAAACCGGCCTGCAGCAATTGTTGACCGACGCTGGGCGATTGTCGTTAACTGTCGTTCGTTGAGGCGCAACGGATCAAGTCGTGGGTCTTGACTTGAATTAATCGTCGTGATCATTGCGAGTGCTAGCGCAAGTATCGCAAGATTAAAAGTGCCAGGGGTATTTTGACCAGTCCGGTTCGCGCTTTTCAACGAACGAGTCTCGACCTTCGGTCGCTTCGTCGGTCATATATGCAAGACGAGTTGCCTCGCCGGCAAAAATTTGTTGACCCACAAGACCGTCGTCGATTGCGTTGAACGCGAACTTCAACATTCGCTGAGCCATCGGGCTTTTTGAATTGACTTCTCTGGCCCACTCGAGAGCGACTTTTTCGAGGTCGGCGTGATCGACGACCGCGTTGACCATGCCCATGCGGTGTGCATCTTCGGCGGAGTATTCACGACCCAAAAAGAAAATCTCTCGGGCAAATTTTTGACCGACTTGACGGGCGAGATATGCCGAGCCAAAGCCGCCATCAAAACTTGCGACATCGGCGTCGGTTTGTTTGAATCGTGCGTGTTCTTTGCTGGCCAAAGTTAGGTCGCTGACGACATGCAAACTATGTCCGCCACCTGCGGCCCAACCGGGCACGACGCAGATCACGATTTTTGGCATGAAGCGAATTAGCCTTTGCACCTCAAGAATGTGCAGTCGTCCCGTGCTTGACTTGTTTTCGTCACCCTCTTCGTATTGATAGCCATCTCGACCCCGAATGCGCTGATCGCCGCCACTGCAGAACGCCCAACCACCATCTTTGGGTGATGGACCGTTGCCAGTTAACAACACGCATCCGACATCGGTTGTTTGCCGAGCATGGTCCAGGGCGCGATAGAGCTCGTCGACGGTGCTCGGGCGAAAGGCGTTGCGAACTTCTGGTCGGTTGAAAGCGACGCGAACCGTGCCGTGATTCTTGGCGCGGTGGTAGGTGATGTCGCGGAAAGAAAAATCTTTAACTTGGGTCCATTGAGTTGGATCGAATATCGCTGAAACGCTCACGCTTATATTGTGGCAGCGCGCGAGGCAAATTCGGGTCGGGAGTTCAAAAATTGTTTTTCCCACTGCGCACTTGAGCCATCCGATTGTCGCTTGGTTTGTGGCTCTGGCACTGTGTCGATTGGCGTACCGATGTGACTCATAATTCGACGAACTGTTGAGTCCATGTCGCGAGTGAGTTGCTCGTAAGTTATGAATAACGGGCTGATCGAATGCTTGGTGAAGTACGCATCCCAATTTTTGTTGGCGCTAGAAATAGTTTCGAGTGCGTCAACGATCGCCTGTTCGTCGTAGACAGGCTCTTTGGTTGCCGACATGTTGCTGTTCCATTGATTTGATTGCTCGGCGCGCACGAGAGAAATTGCCTGACGAACTTCATTGTCGCGGGTGATGCGCACCCATTTGATCGGCACATTCCAATAATTGGCGTCAATGCCGCGTTGCAGCATGTGTTCGTCGTATTGGTTGTAGTGCATCTTGATACCGAACACGCCGTTGGATGTCGTGTTCAGCTCGGCTGCTCGATCCAGATATGCACGCCATGACGAGTCAGAAAAATATTGAATGTTGCGCCAGGCATTTCGGCCGGCAAATTTGCGAACTGTGCCGATCATTGCGCCACGTAAGTTGAGTTTGGGCAGATTGTTTTCGTTGCGAAAATTGGTGAAGTTTTTGGTGTGGATATTCAGGTACTCCATTGGCATGCCGGCCATGTGAGTCGCCCGCAGGATCGAGCAGAGAAGTGTCGACCCCGTGCGATGCACAGAGGCGATTGCCAAGAGACAAGTTGTCGGAGTCTTTGGCGCTTGATCTGATGGCACGCTTACATTCTGACAGGTCACACTGATAGCGTCGGGGCTTGATTATCGACCCAAAAACGAATACGGAGACAAAAAATGATCGACCTACTCAGTCGCGACGAGTGGACGAAGCGCGCTGCACAAAAAGTATCACGCACGCAACTATTTATTGGAGGCAAGTTCGTAGATGCGGCGAGTGGCAAGACATTCGAGTCGATTAATCCTCGCGACAACACGGTGGTGGCAAATGTTGCCGAGGGCGACAAGCAAGATGTGGATCGTGCAGTGGCTGCTGCGCGAAGGTCGTTTAACGCTGGCTCGTGGAGTGAAATGGCGCCACTTGAGCGCAAAAATATCATGTTGCGTTGGGTTCAGTTGATGCGCGAGAACATCTACGAACTCGCATTGCTCGAGACTATGGATGTCGGCAAGCCGATTGGCGACTCGGTGAATGTTGACATTGCTTCTGCGGCCAACAACCTGCAGTGGTTTGCCGAAACGATCGACAAGATTTATGGCCAAGTGGCACCGGTTCCGCGCGATGCAGTGGCGTTGATTGAACGTGAACCCCTTGGTGTTGTCGGTGCAGTCGTGCCATGGAACTATCCGTTGATTATTTCTTCATGGAAGGTCGGCGCCGCATTGGCTGGCGGAAACTCGGTCGTGCTCAAACCAGCAGAGCAGTCACCCTTGTCGGCGTTGCTGTTTGCCGAACTTGGTTCTCGAGCAGGTTTGCCAGACGGCGTATTCAATGTCGTGCCTGGTTTTGGTCCGACGGCTGGTGCCGCACTCGGCCGACATATGGATGTCGACAAACTTGCTTTCACCGGGTCTACAGAGGTGGGTCGATACTTTTTGACGTACGCGGCGGAAAGCAACGGCAAACCTGTTTCGCTTGAACTTGGTGGCAAGACGCCACAAATTGTGTTGAGTGACTGCGCAGATCTTGACGCAGCGGCATCGTCGATTGCCTGGGGTGTTTTTTATAACTCCGGACAAACATGTCATGCCGGCACTCGGTTGGTTGTCGAAAAAGCAGTTGAGGATGAGTTGCTTGAGAAAATCACAAACGTCGGCAAGGCGATTCAACCTGGTGATCCATATGATCCGGCGACGGCGATGGGCACGATAGTTGACAAGACACAATTCGAGCGCGTGCTCGGCTATATCGATATCGGCAAGAAAGAAGGCGCAAAAGTCTTCTCGGGTGGAGATTGCGTCGAGCCGGTCAAAGGTGGAGTATTTATTCCGCCAACCGTGTTTCGAAATGTCAAACCAGGTATGCGCATCGAACGCGAAGAAATCTTCGGACCAGTGTTGGCATCGATTGCGGTTGAGGGTGCCGAGGAAGCCGTGCGCGTCGCCAATGACACGCAATATGGTTTGGCATCAGCCGTTTGGACTCGCGACATCACCAAAGCCCACCGCATCGCACGCAAATTGCGCACGGGCACCGTTTGGGTTAATACTTTCGACAAGGGTTCGATCACGACACCTTTCGGCGGATTCAAACAATCTGGCACTGGTCGAGATCGCTCGATGCATTCGATAGAGGGTTACACGAACTTGAAGACGACTTGGATTCAACTATGAGCAGCACAATCACACCACGCAGTTGCGGCTTTATTGGACTCGGACATCTCGGCGTTTATTTGGCGGCAAGTTTGATTCGTGCGGGTCACAATGTGACGATCAATGATCTGAACAAGTCGCTTGGCGACGGACTCCTTGCCAAGGGTGCGAAATGGGCGAGTAGCGCCAAAGAAGTTGCCCAAAGTTCTGAAGTTGTCTTTACTTGTTTGCCTTCACCAGGCGCGATCGACGCCGTGGTCAACGGTGATAGCGGCGTATTTTCAGGTTTAGCCAAAGGTGCAACTTGGATCGATATGAGCACCAACGACCGCAGTGAGACATTGCGACTCGGTGAAATCGCGACGAAATTGGGCTTCAACACTCTTGAATCGCCCGTGACCGGCGGCGTACATAAGGCAGCCGAAGGTGACATAACTGTTTTAGTTGGTGGCGACCCAAAAATATTTGCAGCACACAAAGATCTTCTTGAAGCGATGGGCAAGCCAGTTATTTATGTCGGCGAACTTGGCAGCGCAGCGGTGATCAAAGTGATCACGAACATGCTTGCTTTCATCCATCTCGTGGCCTGCGGCGAGGCGTTGATGCTGGCGAAAAAAGGCGGCATCGATCTTGGCATTGCATACGAAGTGATCAAGAACAGTTCTGGCAACAGTTTCGTGCACGAGACCGAAGGACAAGTGATTCTCAACGGTAGTTACGACATTGGTTTCACGATGGATCTTGCACTCAAAGACATGGGATTTGCCATGGAGTATGGTCGCAAGTTCGGTGTGCCCCTTGATGTGGCGAGCACCGTGCAACAAGCCTTTGTGCGTGCGAAGTCACAATACGGTGGAGAAGTGTGGTCGACACAAGTCGTCAAACTTCTTGAAGATGCACTTGGCACTGATCTGCGTGCGCCTGGGTTTCCAGCCAGGTTGCAATAGCATTTAAATCATGACGATCGAGCAACAGGCTCGTTTAGATTTAGCGGTTGCCTTTCGCTCGGCGGCGCGATTGAACATGCATGAAGCAGTCGCTAATCATTTCAGCGTCGCAATTTCTGATGACGGTCAGAAGTTTCTGATTAATCCTGCGGGTCGGCACTTTTCACGAATGCGGGCAAGTGATTTGGTGCTGGTTGACATGAACTCAGAAGATTTTGGAATCGAGGTTGGTCAAGATGTCGATCCGACCGCGATCAACCTGCACGGACAGATTCATAAGTTGGTGCCCGACGCCAGGTGTGTGTTGCATACGCATATGCCTTACACGACCGCGTTGGCGTGTCTGCAAGATTTCGAATATTTGATGCTCGACCAAAACGCCTGTCGTTTTTATAATCGAATTGCCTACGACCGCGATTATGCGGGCATGGCTCTGGAGAGCACCGAGGGAGAGCGGGTCGCCAAAATCTTGGGTAAATCGTGCAGCGTTTTGTTTTTGGCGAATCACGGTGTGATCGTCGTTGGCAAGTCGGTGGCCGATACTTTTGACGAACTTTATTATCTTGAAAAAGCCTCGCAACTGCAAGTTCTGGCAATGTCGACTGGACGCAAACTTCAGTTGATACCCAACGAGACTGCCGCAATGGTTTGCAAACAATGGCTAGAGTACCCGAATGTTGGCGAGCATCACTTCGCGGCATTGACCGAAATTCTTGATCAAGAATCTTGTGATTTTCGAAACTAAAAAGTCTGAAAGGTGAAATTAGTGAAAGCAGCAGTTTGTCGCGAGTTCGGTAAGCCACTCGTAATTGAAGAAGTCAATTTGGCCAAGCCCCAAGCCGGTGAGATGCGCGTGAAGATTTCGGCAACGGCGATTTGCCATAGCGATATTTCATACGCCGACGGGGCATGGGGTGGCACGCTGCCAGCTGTTTATGGTCACGAGAGTGTCGGCATCGTCGAAGAAGTCGGCGCAGGTGCATCACGAGTCAAAGTTGGCGATCGAGTCATAGTCACGCTGATTCGTTCTTGTGGTCACTGTCGTGGATGCTCGCGCGGAATGCCGGTGACTTGCGAAACTTCGTTTCCGCTAGATGCCAAAAGTCCGCTGACTTCTAAGTCGGGTGAGTCAATCGTGCAGGCAATGCGTACGGGAAGTTTCGCCGAATATGTCGTCGTTCACGAGTCGCAAGTTGTTGTGATCTCGAAAGATATTGAATCAGCCAGTGCGTCGTTGTTGGCGTGTGGTGTGATTACCGGTTTTGGGGCCGTAACCAACACGGCCAAAGTCGAGGCAGGCAGTCATGTCGTTGTGATCGGCGCAGGTGGCGTTGGTTTGAATGCGGTGCAGGGTGCCCGTGTGAGTGGTGCGCGGTCGATTGTTGCAGTCGATCTTTCAGATTTGAAACTTGAAGCCGCAAAGCAATTTGGTGCAACTCATGGCATCAACTCAAGCAAAGAAGATGTCGCCAAGCGCGTGCAAGATATAACTGACGGTCGAGGCGCGGATTATGTATTCGTAACCGTCGGAGCCAAACAAGCCTTTGATTCGTCATATGGTTTGCTCGCAAAGTCGGGCACGGTTGTTCTAGTTGGCATGCCCGCAAATGGCGTGATGTCTGAAATCGACCCAGGCACCATGGCTGCGTACAGCCAAAATATTCTCGGCTCAAAGATGGGCTCGGCGCAAATTCAAGTTGATATTCCAAACTTGATTTCGCTCTATGAGCAGGGTCTTCTGAAACTAGATGAACTCGTCACCAAGACGTACAATTTAGAAGAGATCAACGAGGCGATCGCGGCTGTAAAACGTGGCGATGCCTTGCGCAATGTGATCGTTTTTTAAAACCCAGATAGGCGGCGTAATGAAGATCGAGAAACTACAGACTTTCGTGGTCGGTAATCCACCGCCGCGCACGGGCGGTCGCTACTTCATTTTCGTGAAACTGACCACCGATACGGGCGTTACCGGTGTCGGCGAAATTTATACGGCGACTTATTCGCCGCAAATCGTGTGCAAAGTCGCCGAAGATATGTTCGCTCGTTACGTTTTTGGCACCGATCCATTTCACATCGAAAAAATGTGGCGACGAACTTATGGTTCAGGCTTTGCGCACCGACCAGATTTCAGCACGGCTGGTGTCGTTAGCGGTCTTGAAATGGCGATGTGGGATATTTGCGGCAAAGACACCGGCAAACCTGTTTATGAACTGTTAGGTGGCCAGATTCATGATCGTTTGCGTTGCTACACATATTTGTATCCACCGCATGAGTTTGATGCACACTCTGATCATCCGCTTTATAGCGACCCAGAGCTTGCCGCCGAGGCCGCCGTGCGCGAAGTCGAGCGCGGTTTTACCGCGGTCAAACTCGATCCTGCTGGCCCTTATTCGGTTTATGACGGACGACAGCCCTCGCTGGCGACAATTGATCGCAGTGTGCGAATGGTCGCAGCGATTCGCAAAGCAGTCGGCAATCGCGCCGATATTTTGTTCGGCACGCACGGTCAGTTCACCGCCTCGGGCGCGATTCGTTTGGCAAAGCAACTCGAGCCATATGACCCGATGTGGTTTGAAGAGCCGATTCCACCTGATGCACCAGAAGAAATGGCCAAGGTTGCCGCGCACACGAGCATTCCGATTGCCACTGGCGAGCGACTCACTTCGAAGTACGAGTTCGCACATTTGTTGCGCGTCGGTGGCGCATCGATTATTCAACTGGCTACTGGTCGGTGCGGCGGCATTCTCGAAGGCAAAAAAATTGCTTCAATCGCCGAAACGTATCATGCGCAGATTGCGCCACATCTTTATTGCGGGCCAATTGAAGGCGCCGCGAATATTCAGTTGAGTACTTGCACGCCGAACTTCTTGATTCTTGAAAGCATTCAAGACTGGGGTGGTTTCCACGCCAAGATTTTGAAGAAACCGATTCAGTTCGAAAACGGTTATGTGATTCCATCCAAAGAACCAGGTCTCGGGGTTGAGTTGAACGAAGAAGTTGCGCTCGCGCACCCGTATACGGGCACCGACTTGCATCTCAACGAGCGTCAGACACCGGCCGACTTGAGCTGAGACAGCAAAAATCCTCAGTTCGTCTCACGTCTCAAATTTGTGAGAAACTCTGACCGGTGAATTCTTCGGTGCCGACACGGGGAATCCGAACCAGCGAACTTCTTGCGATACGACCATTTCGCCTCTTATGGATAAACAGCTTCTTGTTCATCTTGGTGCAGAGCACCCAGCGCTTTGCGTTTGTTTGGCTGGCACTTGAACTCGGCGCAAAATCCGACATCAGTGGGTTGATTCTTTTTGTGATGGGAATTCCGGTATTGCTGATTTCCTTGCCTGTTGGGGTGATGAGCGACCACATGAATCGGCGTACGTTGCTGATGGTCAGTCAACTTGGTGCGTTGGCGATAACGACCGCGATTGCCGTGATGGTCACGACCAAACAGATGACGATCAACTGGGCGATAATCGGTTCGTTTATTGCCGGGATATTTATCGCCATCGGCTCGCCGGTTCGCTCGGCGATTGTGCCGTCTGTCGTGCCAAGAGAAAAGCTTGTTGGTGCAATCGCAGTCAACACGATCGGAAACAATCTTGGGTTGATTATTGGCCCGGTCATGGCTGGTCCGGCGATTGCAATTTGGGGGATTGAAGGTGCGTTCTGGATTCAGGCATTGCTCAACTTGTTCGGGTTTTTTACCCTGATTAAGTTGCAATTGCCGGCAAGTTTGAACACAGAGCGACGACGGCTGCGAGAAGAAATATTTGGTGGCTTGAGTTTTATTCGTGGGCACAAAGAAGTTCGAGCCTTCTATGTTTTGCTCTGTGGTTCAATTCTGTTGATGATGTCGCCATGGATAGTTTTGGGTCCACAAATCGCAAAAGAACAGGCTGGTGCCTCTGGTAGCCAGACGACATATATGTTCGCGATGCTTGGCGTGGGTCAATTCGTTACCTCGATCGCAATCTTGCGGTATAACCACAAGATGATTCAAAAAGGTATGTGGTTCATGGTGGCTTTGTGTTGGGGCAGTTCATCGCAAATCATCCTTGGGCAGTCGAGTTCTATTTTGATGATGAGCCTGATGCTCTTTGTCTGGGGACTGTGTGGTGGCTTTTATATGAACCTGAGCCAGACGCTGATTCAGAACAACACGCCGCCACAGGTAATGGGTCGAGTAATGGCGATTCATTCGCTGATATTTTCTGGCCTTGCGCCGTTTGGTGCTTTAGCCGTGGGCATTATCGCCCGGAATATTGATTCTGCGCCCACATCTTTTTCAGTTATGGGCTTGTTGATGTTGGTGATGGCGGTTTACTACTTGGTCACAAAGAAAAATCTGCGTGCGATGTCGTAATTGCTCGCCGCAATCGCATGATCACGAGAAGAATTTTTAGCTGGCCACAACCCGAATAAATTGCGGGGTGTTGGCGGCAAAACCATTTTGTAACGCTGCCGCCAATTGCTGTGGCGTCGTCACTTCACTCGTGTTCCAGCCAAAACCTTTGGCGATTGCAACCGGGTCATGCGAAGAAACATCGACACCCATTGGCGGCGCGTTGACGTCGTCGAACGAATCGCGGATTTGTTCGTAGCCGCGGTTGTCCCATAGCAGCAAGACGATTTTGCTGTTCAGATCTCTGGCCGCCGCCATTTCTGCCACGGTAAACAACCAGCCGCCGTCGCCGACAATTGCCAAAACTGGCCTGTCTGGCGCGGCGATACCTGCGCCAATTGCCATCGGCAGCGCGCAACCGAGCGTGCCAAAACCATATGGTGCCAGCCACGAGCGTGACTGCGTTGCGGGCAACCACCAGTGTGCGCTGTAGGCAAGTTGAGTCGAGTCAAGTGCGACTATCGCATTGTTCGGCAAATTGTCTTCGATTGCCTGTAGCCACGGCACGAATTTGGCGTTGGTTTTTGTTCGTGCGTGTTCGCGCCAAGTTTTGGCTCGAGTCTGACCAGTTTGTGGTTTTCGTTTTGTGATTTTGGTGGTTAGTTCGCGCAGTGTGACGGCTGCATCGCCAACGAGTGCAACGGTTGGCAATGTGCGTCGAGAAATTTGTGCTTGATCGATGTCGATGCGCACGACTTTGCCTGCGAAATTCAACGCACGACCGTTGTTATAGAGGTCGGTATCTGAAAGTTCTGTGCCAACGACGACGACGAGATCAGCCGACTCGACATCGCGTTGCACGCGGCCGAACACAAGAGAGTTGCCGGCGCACAACTCGTG
>SXGU01181220.1_pt1 | contig 18083 bp, 15 predicted proteins | sample 3174531 | NCBI WGS metagenome assembly SXGU01 (sample SAMN11356863, study PRJNA531348) | freshwater metagenome | isolation source: freshwater sample F1-140 | place: China: Fuxian Lake, Yuxi | collected 2017-12-25 | reverse complement strand
GAGGCGTCATGGCCGTCGAACAGCGAATTGGCGGGGACGAAGCGGACCTTGTGCTTGGGCTTGAACGGCACCAGCTTGGCGGCGATGCTTAGATCGGTCATGGCATGGCTCCACGGATAGGCGGCAGACCTCGCATGATAGGGAAAGCCCGGCGGCGATGCCATGACACAAACCGACGATAACTATGCATAATCTGCCACCATGGTCGCGCCAAGCTCTCCGCCCCGCAGGACCACCGGCAGCTCGCCGACGGTTGCCATTGGCTTTGTTACCGGCATTCTGGCCGGACTCGGGCGGACCGGACTAAGCTCAAGCGAGCTGCTAGAACATGCAGGAATTGCCAGCTACCTGATCCACCAGCGCAATGCCCGCGTCCCCGTGGCGCGTTACGCGGCGCTCTATCGCCTGATCAACGAGCAGCTCGACGACGAAGGTTTCGCGCTGTTCTCGCGCCCGCTACGCCGCGGCAGCTTCGAATTCCTCTGCCGCGCCGTGTTGTCAGCGCCGACTCTCGGGCTTGCCCTGGAGCGCATCGCGCGCTTCCTCCATGTCGTGCTCGACGACTTGGCGGTGGAGGTCGAGAAAAGCGCCCGCGCCGCCGTGATCGTCATCAGCGAGGAGCAGGCGCCACCGGTCGGCGCGACCGGCCGCGTCTTCGCCTACGAATGGCTGCTGCGCATGATCCACGGCCTTGCCGCCTGGCTGGTGGCCCACCCGTTGCCGCTCGACGAGGTCAGCTTCCCCTATCCGCCGCCGCTGCATGTGGCCGACTACGAACTGGTGTTCGCCCCGCGCCACACCTTCGACGCGCCGCGCCTCGAAGCACGCTTCCCCGTCGAATGGCTGGCCCTGCCGGTGCGCCGCGACGAGGCCGCGCTGCAGGCCTTCCTCGCCGATGCGCCGGCCAGCATCACCACGCTCTATCGCCGCGACCGTGCACTGGCACAGCGCGTGCGCGAGCACCTGCGCGCCGCGCTGCCCGAACACCTCGCGCTGCCGGCCATCGCCCGGCGCCTGTTCCTTTCGCCGCGCACGCTGCATCGCCGCCTCGAGGATGAAGGCACCAGCTTTCGCGCCATCAAGGATGGCCTGCGCCGCGAGCTGGCCATCGAATGGCTGACCAAGACGCAGCGCCCCCTGGGCCGCATCGGGTCCGACCTCGGCTTTGCCGACGCCGCCGCCTTCTATCGCGCCTTCAGCGCCTGGACCGGCAGCGGACCGCGCGAGTACCGACGGCGCTTCGGCGCCTGATCGCCATCAACGGCGGAAGATGATGTTAGGATTCCGCTTCCCGAAGAAGGCCCACGTGACGTGACCACACCCAGCCATACCCTGCCCGCCAATTTCGAGATCGGCATCGCCGAACTCGACACCCAGCACAAGCACCTGCATGCACTGCTGGTGCGCCTGCGCGAAGCGGTGGGCAAACACTATGGCTACGCCACGAATGCCATCCTCGACGAGCTGGCGATCGAAACGCGCATCCATTTCGCCGTCGAAGAGAGCCTGATGCGCATGCTCTCCTTTCCCGAGGTCGAGAAGCATGTCACCGAGCACCAGACGCTGCGCGACCAGCTGGAAAAGTTTCGCAAGCGCGCCCAGGACTTTGAAGTTGCCGATGACCTGGCCGACTTCACCCTGCAGTGGCTCAACGAGCACGTCGATCGCTTCGACCGCGAATTCGTCGACCACTTCCTGCGCGCCGGCATCGACCCGAATGCCGCCCCGAGTTCAAGATGAAGACAGCACGCATCGCCGTCATAGCCGGCGACGGCATCGGCCGCGAAGTCATGTCCGAGGGCCTGCGCGTGCTGCAGGCCGCCGCCAGCCGCTACAGCCTGCCGCTGCAGTTCAAGGAAGGCACCACTGCGCAGACGCTGCAACTCGACGGTTCGGAGGTCTACGACGTCATCGGACTTTCGCCCGCGCTGAAACCACAGCAGGACGTCACCCTGCGCATCACGCGAAAAAGTGGCGCGATCGAGGACGTTGCGGTGCGTTGCCGGATCGATACGCCAATCGAAATCGATTATTATCAGCACGGGGGAATTTTGCCCTATGTGCTGCGGCAAATCGTGGCCAGAACCTGAATTTGCACGGACCGCGGCGGAGGCGGAGCAAACGCGCTCCGGTTCCTCCGCTTGCGGTTGTCCAAAAATCGCGCTTCTTCTCCGGGAGCGTCTTCCCACTCGAATCGTCCCCCATGCCTGATTCCGCCAGCAAGCCGGTGTTTCTCGTCGACGCCTACGCCGATCCGGTGGTGGTGCGGATTGATGGCCGGGCCTGCTTTCAGAACAGCGCGTGCCTGCGGGACTTCATCTCCGAGATGCTGGCGCGCGGGAAAACGCGGTTCGTCCTCGATTTCCAGTCGTGCTCAAGCATGGACAGCACGTTTCTGGGGGTGCTGGCCGGGGCGGCGATTGAACTGCGCAAGACCGCTCCGGGGGGCAGTCTGGTGGTGGCCCGCCCGGGTCCCCGCAACCTCGAACTGCTGCGCAATCTCGGCCTGCATCGCCTGTTGACGATCGATGCGGGAACGGCCGCGGTGAGCTTCGGGAAAACCGGCACGGCGTTGGAGTGTCAGCAGCGCGGCGAGGTGGAGAATGCGCGGCTGGTGCTCGAAGCGCACGAGAATCTCGTCGCGGCCGACGAGACAAACCGCGCGAAATTTCAGGACGTACTGGCCTTCCTGCGGAATCGCCTGGAGCAGAAATAGCCCGCATTTTCCCCGACGCGGATACCGCAACCGAAGGAATCGAACCGCAGGTGACAGAGGTCACTGCGACCCGGGAGAAGGTCACGGAGAATCCCACCGGAAATGAACGCGCGCTTTTCTGCTCGGTGTCCTCGCGCTCGTCCCCGGTGCCCTCTGTGACCCACGGATGGGGCGTTCAGAATCGTCGCAAGCGGGTGCGAAGTGAGCGCCTAGTTGGTAAGCGATTAGAACGTCAGCCGCCGTTGCGGCGGCGGATTTTTTTTCTGGCGCCACCGGGCTTCATCGACGGCTTCTTGATCGGTCAATCCGGTCCGACCGGATCCTTGCTGGTAGAAACCGAGCCGGTGCTCCGCGGCCCGGCCGTGGTGGGAGTCTCCAACCACACGTGGAGATCGGTCGGTGTGGCAAGAATGCCGCAGCTTCATGGCGGGCGCCGGCCCGGTTCGTTGGGCTTCCGCCGGCGGGAGTTCTTTTTCCTGGCCTGAGGCGCCACGCCGCAGCGCGGGTCGCGGCGATCAGCCAGCGACACGAGGCGAGCACCGGTGCGTTCGAAGGTGTCGGCGGTCTCCGGCAGATAAAGCCACTTTGGCAGGACCGGGTGGGGCGAGAGATCGGGAAATTCGGCGAGGAGAGAGACATGGTGCGCCCGCTCGGTGCAGAGCAGGACGCCGCGCCACGGTTCGGTCTTGGCCGCGAAGTAGAGCATGAGTTTGCCGTCAAGATAGGCCGACCTGCCGCCAAACATCGGGCGCAGGAGAAAAGTCGGATCCCGCTGCAGTGGTTCCCACAGCCATTGATAGGGATGGACCTTTGAAACGCGCACGCTGGATTTTTCGATTGGACTGCGCACGGCGTGAAGGGGCCGGGTTGAACAAGGCTGATCGACGGGCGGGATCAACGATTCGCCGCCCGTTTCCCTGCGGCGGTCGTCAGTGCGAACAGACCAGCGCGGGGTCGACGGTGAAGCCACCGTCCAACGGCATGAACTTGCCGCGTTCTTCAAGAAACGTGACGAGTTCGGCGGCGCGCATCCCGGCGGCGGAACAGGTGTGGAACCGCGTGGCGGAGCCGAAACGGGCGACAATGGCCGCCGCGAGCGACTCGCGAGTGTAGGCCAGCTTTGACCCGAGAATCAGATCGATGACCTCGTGACCATGAACTTCGTTGGGCATGTGAATCAGAGCTTGAGGCCCGCTTTAGTGAGCGCCTGATCGAGCGCCTCCTCGGTTTTCTTGCCGGAGCCAACACCGGCGAAAGCGATTTTCCCCTCTCGATCGATCACGTAAAACGTCGGAATCCCGGAAACACTGTAGTGCTTTTTCGCGATACTGTTGCCGGTCGCCCTGCCGGCCGGATCGAAAACCTTCAGGTAACTCGTCGGGACCTCGGGCTTCTTTTGCCATCCGTCGAATTTGTCCCGCGAATCCCAGACGCAGACGCCAAGGACCACGAAGCCTTGGTTGCCGAGTTTCTGGTGGAGTTTCTCCAGGTGCGGCATCGAAACCTTGCACGGGCCGCACCAAGTGGACCAGAAATCCACGAGCACGATCTTTCCGCGAAAGTCGGAGAGTTTGACGGGCGTATTGTCGGGGCGCAGCGCGGTGAAATCCGGCGCGGCGGTGCCGGCGGCGAGGAGGGGAGGACGGGCAGGCTGGGCCGCGTGGACGGTGACGGCCACGAGCGCCACGACAGCGAACAGGAGGGTGCGAGTATGCATGGGGTTGTTTTTGAGGTTGACCGGGACGCCGCGAATCTACCGGCGCCAAAAAGTGGAGCAAGCGTCAAGCGGACGTATCTCCCGATTGTCGGTGCGACTGATCGGGCACCGACGTCATTCGATTTTGGAGGGCTGCGCTTCGTCGCAGCCGAGCTTGAATCCAAACGCAACGGCGCCGACAAAGCGGCGCCCTCCGAAACTCGACCCGCCACCGCCAATCGCGAGATGCGCCCGCGTCAACCGCTCCCGCCATCGGTCCCGAAATTAGCCGTTAAAACGCTTCCGCGCTTTCGTTGGTCGGCGGCGTGCGAGGCGCGAGGGAACGGTCCGGGCGCACGGCTATTGTTTCCGTTCGGAAGCGCGACCGCCGGGCTTGGTGGAGTCGTAGGTTGGGTTCGCGATAGGAAATTTCGCTCCGACCTGTTGCTGCCAGTTACGGAGCTCCTTGGTGAGCTGCGCGACGCGGGCCGGTTCGCGGGCGGTGAGATCGGTTTTCTCGCCGAGATCGTGCGCGAGGTTGAACAGCTCGACGCGGTTGTCCTCCTGCCACTCGATCAACTTCCAGTCGCCCCGGCGAATCGCGGCGGCTGGCGCGCCTCCCTGGTTGCCGTAGTGCGGGTAGTGCCAGAACAGGGCGCGCTCGGGAATGGTTCCCCCTTTCAGCACGGCGACGAGACTCTTGCCATCGAGCACTTGGCCGGGTGCGGGCTTAACGCCGGCGGCTTCGAGAAATGTGGGGAAAAAATCCGGGCTGCTGACGGGAGTTGAGATGACGCTGCCGGGCCTGGTCACGCCCGGCCAGCGCACGATCAGTGGTTCGCGAATCCCGCCTTCATACATCCATCCCTTGCCAGCGCGCAGGGGCAAATTGGAGGTCGGCCAGCCTTCGCTGGTGGAGAGCCCGCCGTTGTCGCTCGTGAAAACGACGAGGGTGTTCTCGCGGAGACCGTGCTCGTCGAGCGCAGTGAGGACCTTGCCGACGGCGAGATCCATCGCCTCGATCATTCCGGCGTAAACGGCGTGTTCCTGCACGAGGCGGACATCGCGTTCACCCTCGCGGCCCCATTGCGGCGTGAGGCCGAGGCGCTGGCGTTTCTCCTCGTATTTCTTCTTCAAATCCGCACGGGCCATCAGCGGCGTGTGGACGGAGTAGAATGGGAAATAGACAAGGAAGGGCTGGTTCCGGTTGGCCTTGATGAATTTCGCCGCTTCGCTGGCGAGGCGGTCCGGGAGATGTTCGCCGTCGGGACCGTCAGGCAGGCGCGGATTGCCATAGGGCGAGAAGTACTGTTTCCCGCCGTAAGGGCCGCCGCGATCGATGCCACCCATGTTGACGTCGAAGCCCTGGTTTTCCGGCCAGTAGCCCTCGGGGCCGAGATGCCACTTGCCCGCAAAAAAGGTGGAGTAGCCGGCGGCCTTCAGTGATTTCGCGATGGTCGGGGAATTGAGAGCGAGACGATCGGTGTACGGGGCGGGAAGCGATTTCGTGTTGCGCTTCCATGCGGCGGGGGTGCGGGCGGCGCCAATGTAGTCGGTGATGCCGGTGCGCTGCGGCCACTGACCGGTGAGGATGCTGGCGCGCGTCGGCGAGCAGACCGGACACGCGGCGTAGGCGTCGGTAAATCGCGCCCCATCGCGGGCGAGGCGATCGAGGTGGGGTGTCTCGTAGAAGGTGCTGCCATAGGTGCCGAGATCGCGCTGCCCGAGATCGTCGGCGAGGAAGAACACGATGTTGGGTGTTTTCGGCGCCGCCGGGCCGGCGGCGAAAACACCAGTGCAGAGGGCCGCGAGCAAGCCGGTGAGGAGCAGATTGGACTTCATGTTCATCAGGTCGGAATCACTATGTTCGCTTCGGAGATCGTTACTGCGTTTTTTTCTTGGCCTTGGCCTTTCCCTCCCGGGCGCCGCTGTTGTAGGTCTTCCACCAAGTCGGGCCTTCGGCCTCGATTTCGGTGTTCAGTTTGACGAGCGCGCCCTTCATTTCGACGAACTTGGCCGGTTCGGTAGTGCTGAGCTCGGTCGTCTCCCGGGGATCGCGCCGGACGTTGTAGAGTTCGAAGCGGGTCAGCGCCTCGTCGGCGAGAATCTTCCAGTCGCCGATGCGCATCGCGGTCTTGAGCGGCTCCGGCGCGATGACACAGCGCCAGTAGAGCGGGCGGGCGCGCTCGACGGGGCGGCCGGCGAGCGCGGGCAGGAGATTGCCTCCGTCGAGCACGCGATCGGCGGGAAGCGGGGCGCCGGCGACGATTGCAGCCGTCACGAAAATGTCCGAGCCGATTACGGGCACGTCGCTGGTGGTGCCGGGCCGGACCTGTCCCGGCCAGCGCACGATGCCGGGCACGCGGATGCCGCCTTCGTAGACGGCGCGTTTGCGGCCACGGAGACCGCCGGTGGAGCCGCGCCCGGGTGTCTTGATCCCGTCGCCCTCCGGGCCGTTGTCGGAGGTGAAGATGACCAAGGTGTCTCCGGCGAGCTTGAGTTCGTCGAGGGCCCGCATGAGCTGGCCGAACGCGTGGTCGAGCTGGGTGACGTTGGCGTGGTGCTCGCGTTGCACGTCGTCGGTGAGGTCCGGATACAGAGCCTTGAATTCCGGCGCGGACTTGATGGGGTAATGCGGTTCGTGGGCCCAGACCGCGAGCAGGAAGGGCCGGGACGGGTCGCGGTGTTCCTTCAGCCAGGAGACGGCTTCCTTGACGATGAATGGTGCGGAATAGTCCTGCACCGGGCCGACGGGACGGCCGTTGCGGACGAAGTTGGCGGGGTTGGCGTGGCTGGGGGCGGCGTTGTTCTGGGTCGCCAGCCACCAGTCGTAACCGTGGTCATTGGGTTGCGGCTGCGTGGGCTGGTTGAAGTGCGAGTTCAGATGCCATTTGCCGACGTGGCAGGTGGCGTAGCCGACAGTTTTCAATAGTTTTGGCAGGGCGATCTCGCTGGTCCGCAGATGAACGTCGCGACCCTCCGGAATCCAGGTGAAGACGCCGTTCCGGAACGGAGTTCGGCCGGTGAGGATGGCCGACCGGGAGGGGCTGCACACCGCGCTGGCGGCGTAACACTGGGTGAGACGCACGCCCTGTTGCGCGAACGCGTCGAGGTTTGGCGTCTTGATGACGGGATGACCGTAGCTTCCGAGATCGCCGTAGCCGAGATCGTCGGCGAGGAAGATGACGATGTTGGGTGTTTTCGGCGCTGCCGAGCTGGCGCCGAAAGCAGCAGTGGAGAGAACGGAGAGGAGGGCGAGAGCGCGGAGTGGATTCATGGAAAGATTCAGCGGGCGGCGGTGTTCACGCCGGGGATCGGAACCGGGAAGACAGTGTTCTCCGTGACTTCGCGGCGGAGCAAGTCCTCGGTTTCTTGGATTAGTTTGGTGTGTGTGCCGGCGAGATCGGTTGCCTCGGCGTGGTCCTTCGAAAGATCGTAAACTTCCCACGCGCCCGGGGTCTTGGTCTTGAGCCCCTGACGGACAAGTTTGAACTGACCGAGCTGCACCGCGACCTGGCCGCCGTACTCGGGAAAGACCCAGATCATCGGTTTGGTGCGAGCGGACGTTTTGCCGCTCGTGAGGGCCGGCCAAAGACTCTCGCCATCGAGGCCGGCGGGTTTTGGCAGCCCGGCCGCATCGCAGAGCGTAGGAAACCAGTCGGCGAAATAGCCGGGCGTGTCGTTGACCGTGCCGGCCGGAATGCGGCCGGGCAGGCGCGCGATCATGGGCACGCGGATGCCACCCTCGTAAACGCTGCCCTTGTACCCGCGCAGTCCGGCGGTGCTGTTGAAGAATTTCGGGTCGGCCCCGCCGATGTGGAAGTGCGTCGTGGCGGGGCCCGGGTGCGTCGTACCGTTGTCGCTCGAAAAAATCACGAGCGTGCGATTCGCGACGTTGGCGCGATCGAGCGCCGCCAGTACGCGGCCCACATAGCCGTCGAGATCCGAGATCATCGCGGCGTAGGCGGCGCGCGGACGCGGATTCGGCAGGTAGCCGGACTGGCCGCGGTAAACCTCGGGGTCCCAGTCGGCGGGAAATTTTTCCACCGACTCGCGCGGGGGATGCATCGCCACGTGCGGTTCGATGAAGGGCAGGTAGAGGAGGAACGGGCGCGATTGGTGGGCGGCGATAAACTTCTCCGCTTCGGTGATCATCAGCTTGGGCGCATAGGTCTCCCCGATCCAGTCGTCGCGTTTGACCTCGCCCTGCGGCTGTTTGGCGTGGCCGGGGACGGGTTTGCGGTTGACCGCAACCTTCTCCGCGTTGCGCCAGAGATACTCCGGGTAGTAGGAGTGGGCGACCGCCTGGCAGTTGTAGCCAAAGAAAAGGTCGAAGCCCTTGCGATTGGGATCGCCGGTGCTGCCGACGGGGCCGAGGCCCCACTTGCCCATCGCACCGGTCGCATAGCCGGCCTGCTGAAACCGTTGGGCAATCGTCACTGCCTGCTCTGAAAGCGGATGCTGCCCCTCGGGGAATTTCGCGTCGGTGACTTTGGCCTGCCGGTTGCCGCGCACCTCGGCATGGCCGAGATGTTTGCCGGTCATCAGGACGCAGCGCGACGGGGCGCAGACCGGCGCGCCGCTGTAGTGTCGGGTGAAGCGCATCCCCTGGGTGGCGAGGCGGTCGAGGTGCGGTGTGGGAATCTTTTTCTGGCCGTAGCTGCCGAGCTCGCCCCAGCCGAGATCATCGGCCAGAATGAATACGACGTTGAGTTTTTCCGCGGCCGCCAGGTGAGTGGCGAGCAGGGCGGCGAGGGTCAGGACATGGGTCAATTTCATGGTCGAGGGCGTAGTGTGCTAATTTCCGTACAGATCGTGCACGTCGGGGAAGTGGAAAAGGATGTTGGCGTGCCGCTCCACCGCGGCCGAAGTCGCCAGCGGCAAACCAACCAGGCCGAAGGAGACCATGGCCTGGATTGCGCATGATGTATTGAGCATGGGAGAAAGTCTTCGAATGCTGAGATGAGATAAATCGCCAGCAGGGGATGCAGGCTCTTCGGTCCGCACAGTACAGAAATTCTTTTCTGAACGGAGTCACTCCGTTGGGCGAGTAGGATCATTGTCGGGGCGGTACGGCCCAGTGGCTAGGCCAAACAGAGATTATGAAGCTGGCTACTCTATTTCTCATTCGTTGGGCTTTGCTTTGAACGGCTTCCCCTCCAATCTCCCTCACCATGTCGGCGACCAACTTCAACACCAAGAACGACACCTACCGGAAGCTGATGGGCAACGGGCTGACCTACCGCATTCCGCGTTTTCAGCGCGACTACAGTTGGACCGAGGAGGAGTGGGAAGATCTCTGGATGGATATCTTGGGCACGATCAAGCCGGGCGGCGAGCCGGCGCATTACATGGGCTACCTCGTGCTCCAGTCGGACAACGACAAGCTGTTCGACGTGATCGACGGTCAGCAACGCCTAACCACCATGAGCCTGATCGTGCTGGCTGTGTTGAAAAACCTTCAGCGCATCGTCGATGCCGGAAAAGAGGCTGACCGCAACAAGCAGCGCCTCGATCAAATCCGCCAGACCTACGTGGGCTACCTCGACCCGGTCACGCTCGTATCCCGGTCGAAACTCGTGCTCAACCGGAATAACGACACGTATTTCCAGACGTACATCGTGCCGTTGGGCCACCTGCCGGTCCGCGGGTTTCGGGCCTCCGAGCACAGTCTGCGCAAGGCGTTTGAATGGTTCGACAAACGCGTGGCCGATCACGCTGCCAAGGCCGGTGGCGATGAAGGCGTCGCGCTCGCGCTACTGGTTGAGTCGCTGAGCGACAAGCTGTTTTTCACCGTCATCACGGTGACGGACGAACTCAACGCCTACAAAGTCTTCGAGACCCTCAACGCCCGCGGCGTCCGCCTTTCCGCCACCGACCTCCTCAAAAATTATCTCTTCTCCGTCCTGCACAAGGATGGCCAGCACGATCACGAGATGCGGTCGTTGGAGAATCGCTGGGAGGCGATGGTGGGCCGACTCGGCAGCGAAAGTTTTCCCGATTTCCTCCGCGTCCATTGGAACAGCCGCTTCTCGTTCGTGCGCCAGACCGAGCTGTTCAAGACCATACGCGGGCAGATTTCCACCCGCGATGCCGTCTTCGACCTCATCCGCCAGATGGAGGAGGACGTGGATGCCTACATGGCACTCACGCAGCCAGAGGCCTCCCAATGGTCGCCCATCGCGAAACAATATGCCGGCGAACTCCGCATGTTCGGCGTGCGGCAGCCCTTCCCGTTCCTGATGGCCGCGCGCCGGACGTTTGACGATCCCAACTTCGAAACCCTGCTGCGGGCGAGCGCCATCGTATCCTTTCGCTACAATGTCATCGGCAGCCAGCCGACGAGCGAGCAAGAACGGGTTTACAACGCCGTGGCGGAAAAACTTTCCCGCAAACAACTGACCGAGGCCGGGGCCGTGCTGACCGCGATGGCTTCGATTTATCCCGGCGACGATGCGTTTCGGGCTGCCTTCGCGGAAAAATCCCTGCGCACCACCCAGTCTCGCAACAAGCGCGTCGTCCGCTACGTTCTTCGCGCGCTCGAAAAGCGCCTCACCGGCACGGTACTCGATTTCGACAGCGACAGCTTCAATCTCGAGCACATCCTGCCGGAAAACCCCGCGGCCGGCTGGGAAGCCTTCTCCGACGATGAGGTGGAAGCGCTGGTTTACCGCCTGGGCAACTTCACCCTCCTGCAGCTGGGCGCGAACAAGGATCTGGGCAACGCTGCCTATGCCGTGAAAAAGCCCGTCTATGCCGGGAGTCCGTTTGGCGTCACGCGGAAGATTGCCGAGGACAATGCGGACTGGACTCCGGAGCGACTGGCCGCGCGTCAGAAATGGATGGCCAATCAGGCCACCGCCATCTGGCGCGTGGACCAACTTTCCTGAGCCGCATGTCGAAGCAGTAGCAGCCCGAACTGACGTGGATTAGGAAGGGGAACCAGCCACCGCTGGAGTCGCGGCTCCTGCTCGAGACCCGGAGACGTAGTATCACGCGGCACACCGGGTGACAGAAAACGACCGGTTTCTCCGTTCGATTCAACTTCAGCAGCAATATTCTCTCACTCAAAGTGCTCGAGCCGGGGTCCTCACTCCGTCCACTTTGTGATCACCTTTCGCTCGGTGACGGGTGACCACTCCTGGAGCCGGGCGGCGAGGCGGGCGATGACGTCAGGATTCTTTGCGGCGAGATTTTGGTTCTCGTGCGGGTCGGCGAGGAGGTCGAAGAGCTGCGGTCGCTTCTCGGCGCGTGGATTCGAACTCGCGTAACGCGTGCTCACCGCGCCGTCGTAGGTCAACAGCAGCTTCCATTTTCCCTCGATGACCCAGCGGTAAACCAGGCTGTCCTCCGGTTTTTCGAGGTTGGCGATGTCGTGTGCGTAAGTTTCCCCGAACACGCGATCGCGCGGGGTGGGGCGGCCGGATTTCAGAATCGGGAGAAGATTTAGGCCGGGCAGGTTTTTCGGAATCGGCGCCCCAGAGGCGGCGAGCAACGTGGGGACGATGTCCACGCTCGAACAGAGCTGTTCGCCGCGATTGCCGGGTTGGATGACACCCGGCCAGCTGAACATTGTCGGCTGGCGGATGCCGCCCTCGTTGGCGGATTGTTTCGAACGGGGCGCGAAGCCCTGGCCGTCAACCTGCTGAATCCAGCCGTTGTCGGCAATGTAGACGAAGAGCGTGTTGCGCGTGAGACCTTTCGCTTCAACGCGGTCGATCAACTGGCCGCAGGTTTCGTCGAACCACTCGACCATCGCGTAATATTTGGCCACGAAGTCGGACGCGATGCCCTTGGCCTTGTATTTGGCGAAGAGACGCTCGGGCGGCGTGTGCGGGGTGTGCGGCAGGAACGGGGCATACCAGATGAAGAAGGGCTTCTGCGCGGTGACGGCGTGATCGATGAATTCAGAGATCGGCGTCATGCCCTCACGGCCGATTTTCAGACCGTCGTCCCCGTGACGTCCGCCGGGGTTGGGAAAACCGCGCGTCATGCCGTGGGTAAACCCGCCGCGTTCGTAACCGCCTTCCCACCATTTGCCGGATTGGTGGCTCAAATAACCCTGTGCGCCGAGCTGCTTCATCAGCGTGGGCTGGCGATCCAGGTGCGAGATCAGTTTCTCCCGGAGGCGCTGATATTCGGCGGGCTCGCCGCCTTGCTTGGCGGCCTTGGCCCCCTTGTTGGTCATGGCGGGGAGTAGCGCGGGATCATTGCCGCTGATCTTGTGTTGGTGGGCGTAGAGACCGCTGGCAAACGTCGCGAGGGCCGGCCGGCACAGCGCGGTGGGAACGTAGCCACGGGAGAACAGCGCACTGCGGGCCGCGAGCTTGTCGAGATTCGGCGTTTCGATCTGCGGATGCCCCATGAAACCGTAGTCGGTCCAAGCGTGATCGTCGGAGATGATGAAAACGATGTTCGGTTTCGACGGGCTCACCGCGGGCGGCGGTTCGGCGGCGAAGCCGGACGCGGCGCCAAGGAGGCAGAGCAGGAGGGCAAAAGCTGATTTCATGTTAATGCGAGCGGGCTGGGTTGACGGCGGCGAAGTAGATTTCTGCATCCGTTTTGAAGGTGGAGCCCGATGTCCCCATCGGGCTGAATTTGGAGCGGGCATTTCCTAGCCCGATGGGGACAACGGACTCCACCTCCAAGCGATTCGTTTTGGGCGAGCGAAGTTACGGCAGAAGAAAATTTCGAATTATTTTTGCAACGTGAGGTTCACGCGGCGCACATCCATGACGTAGCCGCCTGGCACATCCGCCGCCTTCAGAGTGAGCAGTCCGCGTCCTTGCTCAAGGCGCATGGTGCCGAGGGAAAGTGGGTGAAAGTCCTTCATCTGCGATTCTCCGGCGGGGCGGGGCAGCGTATCCTGGTTGGTGTACAGCGGCGGGTCCCAACCTGGTGCGACTTTGCCGGTGAGTTTGCTGTTCTTGAAACTCAGCTCGATCGATGAGCCGGCGGCGGGCACGGGGCAGGTGTAATCGATCACGACCTCGTAGGTGCCCGCGGTGTTCACCTCGATGTCCCAGGTAATCCGATCGTCGGTGGTCTTCCAGTTCACGAAGTAGGAGCTGTTGGGCGCGCCGCTGCTGCGTTGGACGCCGCCGTGCGGGAGGCCGTCGCGCGCGGGGAGGGGCGTCCACGGGAATGCGGCGTAGCCGACCGGGTAGGGGCGATCATCGGGGACGACAAAGTTCCCCGCCTTGCCCTTGCCTTTGCCCTTGGCCTTCGCATCGGGCAGCTGTTCGGAGGTGAGACCGAAGACGTCCTTCCGCCAAGCGGCGACAGCCTGGGTCAGCTTCGCAGTGGCGGCGGGCTGGGCGTCGGCGACGTCCTTCGTCTGGCCGGGATCCGCGATCATGTCGAAAAGCGCGCCGCGACTGTCGAGACGGTACTGGGGTGAGCGGACGCTGACCTGGCCGTTTTGGTGCGAGAAGATCAACCGTTCCGGCCGGCTCGTCGCCTGGCCGAGCAACAACGGGGAAAGATCGACACCGTCGAGCGGTTTGTTGCCGACGCGCGGCACGCCCGTGAGCGCCGTGAGGGTCGGCAGCAGATCGATGGCGCCAGCGATATCGCGCACCATCGTGCCGGGTTTGATTTTCCCCGGCCAGCGGATGAGGAGGGGTGAGCGAATGCCGCCTTCGTCGACGGAGCCTTTGCGGCCCTTCATGCCGCCGTTCCAGCGCCAGCTGTTTGGGCCGTTGTCGGAGAAATAGACCACGATGGTGTTTTCGGCGAGACCGAGGGCCTCCAGCTTGCGCAGCACCCGGCCGACATTGTCGTCCTGGTTTTCCAGCATGGCGAGAGCGCAGCGGGTGTGGCTGATGTTCTCCTGCGAGGGGTCGGTGGCGGTCTGCGTGATCGGCTTGTCCTTGAAGCGTTGCCAATATTTTTCCGGAACCGTCCAGGGAGAATGCGGGGTGTTGTAGGGAATGTAGCAAAGAAAGGGCCCGGCGCGGCTCCGATCGATGAAATCGAGCGCGCGGTCGGTGAAAAGATCCGCGATGTAGCCCTGATCGCGAATCATCTTCCCGTTGTGCTCGATTGACGGATCGAAGTACTCGCCCCAGTGGCCGGAGGTATGGCCGTAGTATTCGTCGAAACCGCGGGCCATCGGGTGGTAGGGCCACTGGCTGCCATTGTGCCATTTGCCGAAGGCGCCGGTGGCGTAGCCGCGGGCCTTGAAGGCGTCGGCGAGCGTTTTTTCGTCGGTGTTCAGCCGTTCGAGTCCGGTGGAGACCCCGCGCACGCCGCCCCGCGGATGGTAGCGGCCGGTGAGAAATTCGGCGCGGGTCGGGGCGCAGACCGAGCAGACAAAGAAGCGATCGAACTGCGCGCCGGAGCGGCCGATCGAGTCGATGTTGGGCAGACGTGCCCCGGTGTTGCCATTGACACCGTAGTCGCCCCAACCGGCGTCGTCGGCGAGGAAGATCACGACATTGGGCGGACGGGACGCCGCCGCGGCTGCGTCGGCAAGCGGGACGGTCGCGAGAAGTGTGCACAACAACACGGCAACAAAGCAGGAGCGGGGCAGGCGGTGGAGATGCATGAGAGTCAGTTGGCCGCGGCTTTCTTTTTGTTTTGGCGTTTACCCTTGGCGGCGGGCGCGGCCTCCGAACCGGCGGTTGGTGGGGCGATGTTCGCGATCAGGCGGGGAACGTAGGAATTGAAGCGGCCGTCCGGCGACGCGCCGTTTGGATTCAGCGTCCGCACGAATTCGTGCAATTCAGCCGCCTTTGCGCCGAGGGCCTCGATCGCGCTGAGCGCCGCCATGGAGACGAACACGCCGTTCTTCTGTGGCGGGGCGAGATCGCGGAGCAGTGCGAGCGCGACCGGACGATCGGCATCGGAGCCGTGGGCAGCCAGGGACTGGGCCACGACGACGCGGACGTACGGAGAAGGGTCGTTGAGCGCCGAGCGCAGCGCGGCCTGCCCATCCGCGACGCCCGGCTGGCCACGCATGAGCAATCCGAGCGCAGCCCAATAACGCACGGCGCTGTCGGAATCGGTGAGGAGCGTGCGCAATTGCGGGACTGCGGCGGGATCGAGAAGCGAGGCGAGATCGGCGGCGGCGTAGATGCGGTGCAGCGGATACTTCGTTTCGTCGCGCGCCATGTCGTAAGGCGTGCTGCCCTGCGAGCGGGCGTGAATTTCGCCCTCGGGCAGGAGGCCGAGATCGCGGATTTTTTCCGCCTGGGCGCGTTGGGCCGCCCGCAGTTTATCCAGCACCGCGCGATGCGCGGGCGAGCCGGCGAGATTGCGCACTTCATCGCGGTCGGTCTGCAGGTCGTAGAGTTCCTCGGGGGCCTTGGGTGTCCGCCAGAAAACGGACTGGGCGTCGCTGGTTTTCCCTTGGTCGTAGAGTTGGCGCCAGAGACGGGTGGTGGGCGTCTGGAATTGAAAGTCCACGCGCTGGGCCTGCGAGACGTGGGGATAGAAATTGCGCAGGTAAACATAGCGGCCGTCGGTCACGCTGCGCACGCCATCCATGCACTCGTCCATCCGGCCGCGCGCACCGAACAGATACGGTTGGGGCGCGGTCTGAAACGGACCCGCAAACGCGTGGCCCTGCATCGAAGCCGGCGGGCGTACGCCGGCGAGGCTCAGCACGGTGGGGGCGAGATCGACGAAGCTCACCATGCGGTCCGACTTGCCGCCCGGCTGGTATTCCTTCGGCGCAAGGTGCTGCCACTTCGGAGGGAAAAAAACGACCATCGGCACGTGCAGGCCGGAGTTGGAGGGCCAGCGCTTGCTGCGTGGCATGCCGCTGCCGTGATCGCCGTAGTAGAAAACGATGGTGTCGGCGGCGAGACCGGCGTCCGCGAGATCCTTCAAGTGGCGGCCGGCGTCGGCGTCGGCCTCGCTGACTTTGTCGTAATACTGAGCCCAATCTTCGCGCACCTCGGGAATGTCGGGATGGTATGCCGGCACGCGCACCTTCGCCGGGTCGGTGATCTGCCGGTGGGGGCGTGTGCGAATCTGGCTTTCATGGCTTTTGGTGGAGTTGAAGATGCCGAAGAACGGCTGCCCGGCGCGCCGGTTGCGCCAGTGCGCCTGCGTGGAGGAGTCGTCCCACGCGCCCGCGGGTTTTTGCAGGTTGTAGTCCTCCTTGTTATTGTTCGTGCAGTAATACCCCGCCTCGCGCAGGTGCTGCGGATACATTTTCGCACCGGCGGGCATCGGGACCATGGAGCGCATATGCAGGCCTCCGCTGCTGTGGGAATACATCCCGGAGATGATGGCGGTGCGGGCCGGGGCGCAGACCGGATGGTTGGACCAGGCGCGCTTGAACAACATGCCCTTGGCGGCGAGCGCATCGACGTTGGGAGTGCGCGCGTGGGCGTCGCCGTAACAACCCATTTCGATGCCGTGGTCCTCACTGGTGAGCCACAGGATGTTGGGCAGATCGGCGGCGCGGGCCGAGCTGCTGAGCAGCGCGAACAGGGTCGTGGTCAGGACAAGGACGGGGAGGGAATGATTTTTCATGCGAAGAAGAACGAGGTATGCGCTGGGCACCAGTGCCGGAAGTTTACAGAGGCCGCAGACGACGCAGCAACAAGACACTAAATACGGATTCCGTGGAAATCACGAAATACTTTCAGGGTGCGATCTCCTGGCGGATTCTTGCACGGTGCCAGGCTTTGATCATGCGCCAGGCATCGCGCTGCTGGTGGCGAGCCTTGGAATTGGGGAAGTCCTTCCGGGGCGATTGGCGTTGGTTATTTGCGGGCGACGCTCCAAGCGTGGCCGCAGCCCATCACGATGCGGCGCACTCGTGTGCCGACCGCAAAGTAGCGTGACAAGTAGCGGCGAGCGCCAGCGAGTGGAGCGCGCCGGTGGTCCACTCGCTGGCGCTCGCAGCTACACCTCACGAAAGTTATTGGTCGCGCCACTAGGCCGACGACACCCAGGCTGTTGTGGTGGCGCACGCGGCGGGCGGTAGCGCGTCACGAAATTCCCGGAGGCCTATTCAATGATAAATGCGGAAGACCGATGGCGCCAGCGCATGAACCGAATGAAGTGCCTCGGTCGGGGATGGGGCACAAACCGCCAATCTTCTGTCAGAAAAATTCGGTCAGAAAAAAATTCAGACCCCCGGGTTGGGGAATATTATTGACCCTACTTTTCTGACAAATTCAGCCCGGGCTCAAGGCACCGGAGTTGAACCGCAGATTTCGCCGTGCCGCACACAGGCGACGTCGCGGCCGGGGCTGGCCGTGACGAGCGGCGGAATGGCGCCCCGGCATTTCTCCTCGGCGTGGGCACAGCGCGGGTGAAACGAGCAGCCGGCCGGCGGGTTGATCGGGGAGGGCGGGTCGCCGGGCAGGACAATGCGCACCCGGGTGCGCTCGATGTCGGGGTTGGGGGTTGGAATCGCGCTGACCAGCGCGCGGGTATAGGGATGGAGCGGACGCTCGATTACCTCCACCGCGGGGCCGAGCTCGACGATTTTTCCAAGGTACATCACCGCGATGCGATCGGAGATGTGTTTCACGACGGAGAGATCGTGCGCGATGAAAATGAGCGCGAGGTTCATCTCGCGGCAAAGTCGCGCCAGCAGGTTCAGGATTTGCGCCTGGATGGAGACATCGAGGGCGGACACGGGTTCGTCGGCGATGATGATCTTTGGCTCCAGCGCGAGTGCCCGGGCGATGGCGATTCGCTGGCGCT
>SXGU01177139.1_pt1 | contig 18084 bp, 17 predicted proteins | sample 3174531 | NCBI WGS metagenome assembly SXGU01 (sample SAMN11356863, study PRJNA531348) | freshwater metagenome | isolation source: freshwater sample F1-140 | place: China: Fuxian Lake, Yuxi | collected 2017-12-25 | reverse complement strand
CGTCTCCCTGCGAATCCCGACTACAGAACACTGGTGTCTCCATTGGCCTTGCGCACCGCCACCTTGCCCGTCTCGACGTCGAATACCACGGACCGCCCCGATCCCCCGCCCACATCTTCCGCGACGATCGGGATTCCCGCCGTCTCGAGCGCGGAGCGGGCGGCGATCACATTGCGCTCGCCGACTCGCCCCTTGGCGGTCAGCACGTCGGCAAAGAGTCCGGCCCCCCCGGCAAGCTTCGCGACATACGGCCCTGCCGCGCCGCGCGCACGCAATGCCCCGACCAGCAGCGGCACCGCAGTGGTTGCAAAGCGCGCCGGGTGGCCGACTGTCATTCCCGGCGTCTCCTCCGGCAGCAGCACATGCGCGAGCGCGCCGCACTGCGCGGCTTCGTCGAAGATCGTGATCACGACGCAGGACCCGACGCCAATGCATAACAGGCGCCCGGGCGCCCGGGAAACAGCGTGACGAGCGATTGCAACACGAAGTTCGTTCACTCGCCGGACCTCCGCTGAATCGGGCGTTGGAAGAGCCGCACGCGCTGGTCGAGCGCGTCGAAAAGGGTGCGAGACTCGCCGAGCATGGACTCTGTCTTGCCAATGACGAGGAAGCCGCCGGGGACAAGCGACGCGCGAAATCGTGAGAAAATCGCGTCCTGAGGTTCCTTGTCGAAGTAGATGAGCACGTTGCGGCAGGTAATGAAATGCACCGACTCTGAAGGCTGAGCTGCGGCCAACAGGTCGCCGCGCGCAAAGCTCACCATCCGCCGAAGGTCCTGGACGGCCACGTGAGGCTCGCCAGGCGTGAAGTAGCGCGTACGGACATGCGCGGGCGTATCGCGGAACGCCTCGCGCGGGTAGCGAGCTTCGGCGGCCACCGCGAGGGCACCCGGATCCAGGTCCGTCGCAATGACACGGACACGGGAGAGGCGCGAAAGCTCACCACGCTCCTCCAGGAAGCCATGCCAGAGGGCGGCCACCGTGTACGCCTCTTCACCGCTCGCACACCCGGCCACCCAAGTGTTGATCTGGGGGTGTTCGGAAGCCCAGAGCGCGGGGAGCACCCGCGTGCGAACGGCCTCCCACACATCCGTATCGCGAAACAGGTGGGTCACGTTGATCGTGAGCGCGTCGAGCAGAGCGTCGTATTCCGACGGGTCATCCTGCAGCACTTTGGCGTACGCCGTGTAACTCTCCGCACCGGTGGCGCGCAGGCGCGCCGCGATCCGCCGTTCGAGGCAGCCGATCTTGTAGCTGCGCACCGCCACGCCGCGCACCCGCGCCACCTGGTCGGTGAGCGCCAAGAACCCTTTGGCATCGCGCGTCGGAGACGGCGTTGACATACTCAAGCCTGCGCTCGCGCCGCTTCGAGGTTCTGCTTCACGATCGGGTTGCCCGGATCAATCACCAGTGCCCGCTCCCAGCACGTGATGGCCTCCGCGCGCTCGCGCCGGCGCAACCGAATGTTGCCGAGCTTGAGCCAGACGTCGGACCCCAGCGCCTCGTTGAACTTCACGGCGCGCAAGTATGCCTCGAAGGCCTCGTCGAACGAACCCGACCGATAGTGCAGATCGCCAATATTCTTGTGCAGTTGCGCGACGCCCGCATCTTCGAGTATGCCGCGCTCGGCCGCGGCAAGCGCCGCGTCGTGCCGGCCCCTGCGCTCGAGCGCCACGGCGAGGTTGTTGTGCAGCACCGCCGAGTGCGGATACACCTCAATCCCCTCCTCGAGCAACGCAATCGCGCGATCGAGTCCGCCGCCCAACGCTGACGTCAGCGCTGCGAAGTGGAACCAGGCAGCCGCCGGCGGCTTACCGCCCGTCAACGATCGCGCTGTGGCGAAGGCGGCCTCGGCCGCGCTCAGTGCGCCATCGCGCAAGGCGAGCACACCCATTGATGTGTGCACCCGCGAATCGCGCTCCCCGCCCCGGCGCAGCGCCTCGGCCAGGGCTTCGCGTGCCTTGGGCGTCTCACCCATCTTCTCCAGCGCGAAGGCGAGGTTATGGAACACCGCCGCCGTGGCTGATCGTGCCTGAGATGCCTGCTCGAAGTCGGCGACGGCCGCGTCATGTTTGCCCATCCGCAGATGCGACAGACCAAGCATGAAGCGCGCTTTGAGGTCCGACGGACGAAGTTCGGTAACCCGCTTGAACTCACGCGAGGCTTCGTCGAGCATCCCCGTCCGGTAGAACGCGATTCCGAGGTTACGATGCTCCTCTACGCGAGCGTCGGTCGCCATCGTCGTGTCGGGGGTCTTGGAACGCCCGACGCGGTGGAGGAAGCCGGCGGTGGCGAGGGCGTACAGCGCCTTCCCGACCTCGAACTCCACGAGGCCCGAATCCTCGATGATGCGCGTGACGTCGCGCATCCCATCCACCAGCGGGAGGATCACGGTCTGCTCGGGGCTCAGCTTGGCGCCACTCGCCTCGATGTGCCGCCGGTCGGCCTCGAAAACGATATCGAAGCTCGTGATCTTCTTCTCGATCTGGCTCCACTCGTCCACCCGTCGCGCGCCTTCAAGAAGCAGCGATTCCGGATTGATCGAGACGAGCAGGTCCTGCTGTTCCGGCAGGATGTCTGCTTCGAAATTGAAGCTCCCTTCGGTCCAGGTGAAGAGGAAGTACACCGCCTCCTCAATCTGGATGCGGATCTGCGCGTTGAGTTGTTCCTTAGTGATAATCTCGAGGTCGACGAGGATCTCGCCGAGCCGCTTGTCACGGTTCTTTCCTTGCGCCGCAATCGCCTGGTCGAGCTGCGCGCCCGTAATCGTGCCCGACTTGACGAGAATGTCGCCGAGTCGGTCTCGCCGGTTGACGATAGCGGCGTAGGAAATCTTCCCCTTGTCAAAGAAGATCGATCCAAAGTTGTTGCGATGCGTAACGGAGAGGCATCCTGTCTTCTTGCCCATGGACAGGAGCTGCAGGACGTCGGGGAGCGACGCTTCGGCGAGTGAGCCCTTGATCGCCATTTAGCGGAACTCCTCGATGATGCGCGCGGAAACGTCGGGCCATTCCCAGACGATTTTCTCGGCATCGAGAAATGACGCATCGCGGGTTCCACGCGAGCGCTGTACCGCCGGCACTCCTGCGAGCGGTGTCGGCATGCCGAGCTCGCCGCGCACCATCTGTGATGTAATCGCGACGCCGCCCGCGTCCGCGACGGCACCCAGCCGGTTCACGACACCAATGATCTCCCGCACACTCTGCACGACCGGTTCTGACAGGGTCTGGAGCAAGTCAGGCGGAGCCGCGCGCCCCGCGTGTTCCAGGTAGCGGGCAAAGAGCCGCTCACGCAGCGGCCGGTCCGGAGGCTGAATCGCAACGACCAGTCCACCCTCGAACCGCGAACGCAGGCGCGCCTCGAGGTCAGGAATCTCGGCCGGCGTGCGGTCACTGGTGAGCACGATCTGCTTGCCTTCGGCCACGAGTGCATTGAACAGGACGAAGAACTCCTCCTGCGTGCGTTCCTTGCCGGCGACGAACTGCACGTCGTCGACCATCAGCGCATCGACATGGGTGTAGCGCGTACGCCAGCGCTCGACCGTTGCGTTCTGAATGGCAGCGATGAGTTCATCGATGAATTTCTGCGCGTGCACGCACCCCACCACGCGCGCACGCCCGTCGGGCATCGGGATCTCGGCGAGTGCATTCCCGACGGCATTGAGGAGGTGCGTCTTCCCCACACCCGAGGGTCCGTAGACGAGCAACGGATTGTACTTCGTCCCCGGGCTCGCCACGATCTCGTCGGCGGCGTGGGCCGCGAGCTGGTTGGACTGGCCAACATCGAACGCGTCGCGTTGAAAATTGAGCGCCGGTGCCGACGGCGGTGTGCGCCCCGCGAGCGCCTTTTCTACGAGGTCCTCGGCCTCAGCGAGCCGTTCCGGGTCGCGAAATACCGGGTCGGCACCCAGACGCTCGTCGGCAGCGCTTGCCGCCTTCTCCAGGCGTTTGAGGTGTTCTACAGCCGCAGTGTAGGTCGCGAGGAGCCCCTCAACGTCGGGTTCCTTCGGCAGGTCCAGCGCGCGTGCGAGGACGCCCGTGCGATATCCCTCGCCTTGCCAGTAGGCCATCCGCTCCCGCACGCGGTTTTGCCACGACTCCACATGTTGTTGCACCGCGCTGGCGACATCGGTGAGGAAGGAGTCGAACTCGTTCACGCTGCGTTCCACTGCAGCGCTTTTGCGCGGTGCCGGTGCTCCGTCCATCCCGATGGATTGATGCGCCACGAGGCGGTTGAGCGCGCCCTGCAGCTCGCGGACGTTGGAGAACTCGAATCGTGCCAGTTCTTCAAGCATCCCTTCCTTGAACTGGATCTTGCGGGCCTCACAGATCGTGCGCAGGATCGCGACGCGAGTCTCAAAGTCGGGCGCTGTCACATCCACGATCAACCCGCCCGAAAGCCTGCTGACCAAGCGGTCATCAATGTCCTGTATCTCGGCCGGCGGGCGGTCGCTGGTGAGGACGATCTGTCGTCCCTGGGTCTGCATCCGCTCAAACAGGCGCAGCAGTTCGCCCTGTGTCTCGCGGCGACCGGAGAGAAACTGGACGTCGTCGATCAGGAGCAGTCCAATCCGCTCGTACTTGCGCGTAAATGCATCGAGCTGCCCAGCGGCAATCGCCGCGTGCATCTGCTCCATGAATTCGTCGAGGGCGAGATACTCGACTTCGATGTCGGGTTGCAGCGCCCTGGCCTGAGTGGCGATGGCACCCATCAGGTGGGTCTTGCCGAGCCCCGTCGTGCCGTAGACAAAGAGCGGGTTGTATACGGAGCCAGGCGACTCAGCGACCGCGCGCGCGGCAGCCACGGCAAGCCGGTTTCCGCCGCCGACCACGAGGCTGTCGAAGCTGAAGCGAGCGTCGAGACGCATGTCAGCGACCCCCTGCCGACAACCGGCGCAGCACCTGCTCGGAGATCGCGCGCAAGGTCTCGAACACACCGGGCCCGTGCAGGGCGTCAGCGGCGAAGCTTGGCACGCTGCGGAAGTTCAACTGATCATCAAGCTCTTCGACGCTCATCACCATATCGCGCGGCAAATCCTGTTTGTTGTATTGAATCACCAGCGGCACCTGACGCACATCGACTTCGTTTTCGGCGAGATTGGAATGGAGGTCCTGAAAGCTCTCGATGTTCTCGGCCAGCTGACGCGACTGACTGTCCGCCACGAACACCACTCCGTCCGCGCCCTGCAACACCAGCTTCCGTGTCGTGGCGTAGTACACCTGACCCGGCACCGTGTAGAGCTGGAACTTCGTGGAGAATCCCGAGATTGACCCGAGATCAATCGGCAGAAAATCAAAGAACAGGGTGCGATCCGTCTGCGTCGCCAGCGACACCATCTGGCCTTTCCGGTCGCCCGGGACCTGACCGTAGATGTAGTGCAGGTTCGTCGTCTTACCCGACCGTCCCGGCCCGTAGTAGACAATCTTGCATGTGATCTCGCGCGTTGCGTAGTTGACGAGTGACATGGTGATTCTGGTCAGCCCCGGCCGAACATGGCGGCCAGGTTCTTGTTGAGTTCACTCTCGAAGTCGGTGGCCAATGCCGCTTCGGCGCCCTTCCACTGCGGCGCAACCTTCGCCAGCGCGGCGCAGAATTCCTTGAAAAAGATTTGCACGAGCCCGAGCGAACTCTCCTCGTCAAACACGGTGAGCAATAACAGCGTCCCGCCGTCAATCGGCACCGGGGCGAGAAAGATCTGTTTGTGCGGGCCGGCGTAGTGCATCACCGTGAACGGCTTGCCATCGAGCTGTTTGCCGAGCTCACCAGACGATGCGTGAATGGCCGCGCCCAACGCGCAGGCGGTGACGACGTCCACCGACCGCGCGAAGCCGAACTGGCCGAGGACCTGACCCGTGGGATGCAGGAGTACGGCGATTTCGGCGCGGGCTTCGCCCACGAACGCCTTGAGGGGCGCCTCAACCCAGTCAGCGGCGACCTGGAGCTTCATCCGAGCGTCTCCGCAGCCTTGAGCATCTCAACGCGCACGAGTCCCACGTTGAGGCGTGGCTCCGCGACGACCACGAGTACGAGATCGTTGCGACCCACGGCACAGACGCGGCCGCCTTCGGCATCGAGTTCCAGAAACGCGGCGTCGCCGAATCCCGCCGCCTGGGCCGCGCGCCGCGCTTTCCGGTAGAGCGAAGCCGTCAGCGCCGCGAAGGTCGCGCCGTTCACTCCGATCTGCAGATTCGAGTCGACGATAAGCCCGTCGCCCTCACCGACCACGAGGCACCCCTTCACTCCGCGATGGCGGATGAGGCCGCTGAGAACGGCGGTAAATGGTGAGACGGTCACGTTCCGCTCTCCATCCATTTGCGCGCCCGCTCCTGTGCACGGTCAAGAAGCCGCCGCAGGAACCCGAGGGGCACTGCGCGTGGCGCTGCGAGGAGCAGCACGCCATTGGCATGGGGCGCCATCGCCACGCTGGCGGACTGTGCCTCAAACGAGATGTGGCGCCAGGCGCCGAGCCCGAGGTGCCGCATGGCGCGTGCGGCTTCATCGCTGACGCCTGAAAGCTGCGCGCCAACGGCCTCGCCGAGGTCTATGCCGTCGTCGCCGCGGTACTGTCCGGCGACCACCAGGCCGTCTGAGTCGAGCAGCAGCGCAGCGTGTGAGGCGTCCGGCAGCACCTCCGCGAACAGATCGTGTGGATCCACCGTCTGCGGCGCGAACGGCACGGGCATGGCAAGTGCCTGTGTGCTGCGCGCGGGGCGGCCGCCGCCCGAATTACGGGACGCCATCGCTAGCGTCGGCCGATCCTGCGCATTCGCGTCCGCAGATGCGCTCGACGCCCGGATCTTCTCGAGCGCGCTGGCGATCGATGCGTCCGACGGATCCGTGGCCGCGGCGGCGGCGAGGAAACGCTCCGCCTCTCCCGTTTCACCCTGAGCAAAAAGCAGGAATCCGAGCCCCTTCTGCGCAGCCGGATGCCCGGGAGAGAGCGCAAGTGCCTGTTGCCATTCGGCACGTGCGCGCGAAAAATCGGATCGATCCGCCGCCACTCGCGCGACGAGATCGTGCGCATCGGCTCGCTGCGGATGTCGTTCGACGCCCCGCGTGGCCACCCGCCAGGCGAGGTCGAGCTGTGCCTTGCGACGCAGCGCTTCGCCGAGTTGCAGGAAGACGAGGCTCGCGGGATCCGCGGCGAGCATCTCGCTCATCAGGCGAATGTCATCGGCTTCCATCACGAGTGGGGGACCTCCACCATTGCGCGCAACTTGAGCGCGGCATCGAGTCCCTGGCGCACCTGCTGGGATCGGTCGTCGTAGGGATGGCTCTGGAGGAACTGCGCCCATGCCTTAACAACCGTGTCAAAGTCGGCCACACGCAGCGCGGCAAATCCACGGGCGAGGTCATCCACCTGCACTCCGCCGGCCGGCGTCGGCTCAACGAGTGCCGATACCGCTTCCTGCGCGCCTGGCGTAAGCACGCGGGACGTACTCCGCCGCGAGCCTCGCCCACCCGGAACCTTCAGCGAGACTACGCCGGTGCTGACAAGGCCGTAGACAATGCGCGCGACGTCGAAGTCCGACCGCACAAGTGCATCCGAGATCTGCCGGAGGTCGCGCACTCCATCAATCATTGTCAGTACTTCCCACTCGTTTGGCAGCAAATCCATGCGTGGCGCCTCGCCGTCGCTGACTTCGGCGATTGACGGTACGCAGGCCAGGCTCGGAACGCGATCGGCGATGCGTGACCACTCATCGATGCGCCGCGCCCCCTCCATCAGGAGCGACTCGGTCGAAATATTGACGATGCTCCCCTCGTGCTCCGGCGTTCCGCCGTCCTCAAACCGGAAGAACCCCTCACTCCACGACAAAAGGTCGAAGATCACGTTCTCGATCTGCGACCGCACCTCGCGCTCCAGCTCCTTGGCGCTGATCACGCCGAAGTCGATGAGGAAGTCGCCCAGCCGCTTTTGTCCACCGGCCTCGCGCTGTGCCGCAAGCGCGCGCGTGATGTCAGCCTCGGTCGCGCGCCCCTTCTTGAGCAGCAGGTCGCCAATGCGCAGCGGGTGACTCTTGATGTTTGCGCCCACGACACGGCCCTGCCGGAAGAGCACGCGGCCAGAGTTGTCGCGCAGTTCAGACGTGACATGAAGCGTTCCGGTCTTGCGGCTCAGGTCGAGAATCTGGAAGACATCATGAATGCCGAGCTCGCGGAGTGGGCCTTCGATCGCCATCTCAGCCCTCCCCGCTGGCCGCAGCGACGGCGTTCGACGGCTTTCGTGCAGCGCGCGCAGCGGCGAGCGCGGCCGCCGTGGGATCGGTCACCGCCTCGACCTGCTGCGTCCGCTGGCCAAACACGGTGAGCAGATCCGCCGCGCTCCGGGCTTCCCGGCGTGCCCGACGGGCAAACTCCCCTGCCGGTTCGAGATCGACGACGCGGTCCCAGCGCGCAATCGCCTCGACGTAGTGCTTCTGATCGGCGAGGAGTATCCCTTCGTAGAAGATCGCGCCGACATTGTCCGGGTCAAACGCGAGCACGCGTTTGAACGCCATCCCGGCGTCGGGCATGCGCCCCAGATCGACCAGTGTCTCACCGAGCGCGATCAGCGCATCGAAATTGTAAGAGTCGCGCTGGAGCAGTTCGGCGAGCGTGCGGATGGCATCGCCGTGCCGGCCGGTGAGGCGGCGCACACGCGAGAGCTCAAGCGTGGCCTCGGTATATGTCGGAACCGAGTCGAGTGCCGCGAGCAGCTCCCGCTCCGCCTCGGCCCACGCCTCGCGCTGCACCAGCAACCGCGCGAGGTCGAACCGCACTACGGCAAAGTCCGCGTCTAGGGCGAGCGCGTGACGATACGCGGCGATTGCACCCTCGGTGTCCCCCAGCGATCGCGTGATGTTGCCGATCCAGCGGAGCACATCGGCGCGCGCCGGCGCCGCAGTGCGGGCAGCGTCGAGCGCTTCGAGCGCGGCCGCCGGGTCTCCCGCCTCGAAGCGGCAGCTCGCCACCAGCATCAGCGCGTCGGCGTCGCGCTCGGCGCCAACGAGCAGCTGCTCAGCCACTTCGCGCGCTTCGGCCCCTCGGCCCAGCATCACCAGCGTCTGCGCCTGACCGCGCCGTGCGCGCAGGTGCGACGGGTTCTCTTCTGCGGCGATGCGGTACTTCTCGAGCGCGTCGCCGTAGGCGCCCTGCCGACAGAGGATGTCGCCCAGAAGCGTATGCCCTTCCGCGCTGTCCGCGCCCCGGTTCAGCGCGCGACTTACCTCGGCCGTCGCGCGGTCGAGCAGCCCCTTGGTGAGGTAGTCGGCCGCCATCGCGTACGGATTGGACTCGTGCACCGGTTCCACCGCGGGGGTGGCCTGCGGCGTGGGCGCCAGCTCCGTGAACAGCGTGTCCAGCAGCTTGGGGTCGAACGAGAACGACTCGACCTCGCTCGACACCCGCTTCTCGGATCCCAGCTCCGGCTGCACGCTGAAGTCAGGATCCTCAAACTCCAGATCGATCGCGAGCTCGAACTTCTGCGGCACGTAGTACGGGTCGAGTTCGAGCGCACGCTTGGTCTCGCGCAACGCCCCCTCGAAATCACCGAGATTGGAGAGCGTAAAGCTCAAGTTGTAATGCGCCTCGGCGTAGCTCGGACGCGCCTGGATCGCGCGAGCATACGCGTTGCGGGCGTCCTCGAACTTGCGCAGCTCGCCAAGCACAAGACCGATGCCATTCCACGCCACCGGATTCTCGCCCTCAGCCACCAACACTTTGCGGTAGGCCTCGAGCGCCAGCTGGTACCGGCGGCTCTTCGTGAGCAGCAAGGCGAGGTTCAGTCGCGCCTTCACGAAGCCCCCGTTGACGTCCAGGGCCTGCCGAAATGCGTCGACCGCTTCGTCGCGCTGGCCGATGTGGTACAGCGCCACACCCAGATTGTTGTGGGCGATGGCGTACGCGGGGTCCGCCGCTATGGCCTTGCGATAGCTCTCTGCTGCGTCGACCTGACGGCTGTCCTGCTGCAGCGCCAGGCCACGCTCATTCCACAACTTCGGGCGCTCCGGCTGCTCGAGCACCAGCTGGTCGTACAGCGCCAGCGCGGCGGCAGGCTCCTTCTTGAGGAGATGCACCTCTGCCATCGCCTGGCGCGCGATGAAGGCATCCTCTCCACGTTCCAGTGCCAGTCCGTATTCCCGCAGCGCTTCGGCAAAATAGCCCTTCTGGCGAAACGCCACGCCGAGGTTGTAGTGCGCGAGCTGCCCGCCCTCAGTCACCTGCAACTGGCGAACCGTGCGGCGAGGCGTCACAGAATCCGCCCGCTCGCTCAACAGTTGTTCGTATTTCTGCGCGTTGTACTGATCAATCGAGAGATTCGTCTGGGCCCGCGAAAGCGCCGGGTTGAGCTGAATCGCGCGCTTGCTGGAAGCGCGGGCCTCCTCGTGCCGCCCCATATCGCCATACACAAACCCAAGGAGGAAATGCGCATCGGGATTGTCGGGGTTGAGCGCGATCGCCCGCTGCAGCGCAACCAGCGACTCCTCGTGGCGCCCCTGGTTGTAGAGAATCTCGCCGAGGTTGAAGTGCGTGACTGAACTGTTTGTGTCCAGCGCGAGCGACTCTTCGAACCACTGCTGTGCTTCAACGAGATTTCCGCGGGCCTTCTCGGCGAGGCCAAGCTGCGTCAATGCGCCGAGGTCACCGGGGTGGTGGCGCAGGAGCGCGGAAAACTCCGCGACCGCCTCCTCGTGCTGCCCGAGCAACGCGTATGCCCGACCCAACTCCCAGCGCGCTTCACGATCATCCACCCGCTGGCGCAGCCGGTCGCGCAGTTGCGCCACCCGCTTGTCGTAGTAGCCAGTGTTGAGATAGGCAACTTCGAGGTTCCGTTGAGCCACCTGCATCCTCGGGTCGAGCTCGAGCGCCTTGGTGAACGCGGCCGCCGCTTCCTCGTAGAGCCCTTTGTTGTAGTAGAGCACCCCGAGGTTGTTGTGCGCGCCCGCGTCCGACGGATCGATCCGCCTGGCAAACGACCGCAGTGCTTCGCGATCGCGGTCCGAGCCCATCGGTGCGGTCATCAGACCCGCAGCGACCTCAGAATGGCGGCGAGGCTCGGCGGGTCTGGGAGGAGGAGAAACAGACCGCGCACGCGTGTCTTGGCGTCGGTGAGGATGAACTCACTCTCCACACACAAGACCACCCCGGCGGTGGGCGCGACTTCGACGTAGGTGGAGCTGAGCACGGCCTGCGAGTGGTCCACGGCCAGCGACGGCGGCGATGGCATGAGGATCATCCCCATGAACTCCGAAAGCGCGTTCATGTACGCCGAGCTGAGGATGTTCCCGGCTTCCTTGATTGCCGATTGCTCAATCACCCCGAATTCCACGGCCGGGCGCCGCATCATCAGTCCGGCCACCTCAAGCGCTGTCGCCTTCGGAAACACGAGCAGTGTCATGCCCGTGAGGTCACCCATCATCCGCATCAGCACTGCCGCAACAGGCTCTTCGCCGTCGGCGATCTGGTTCGGCACATCCTCGAGCGGTGCCACGTTGACCGTGGGCACGCTGATCATGATGCGCTGGCCCGTCATCTGCGAAAGCGCCGTGGCCGCGTGACCCGCGCCGATGTTCGCGACTTCGCGAAGCGCGTCGAATTGGCCGGGGGAGAGATTCTTGAGATCGGTCATCGGGTGTCCACGCGCGGGCGGCTAGAGGATGCTTGCGAGATCCATGATCAATGCCGGCGCGCCATCCGCGAGGATCGTCGCGCCGGTGAACAGGCCCGCAGCGCTGGCTTCACCACGCGCCGCGTCGAACTGTTTCACAACGATTTCATCCTGCCCGAGCAACTCGTCCACGACCAGCCCGGTCCGCCGTTCACCGCGTTCCACAACGACGATCTCGCGCGTGGCGCCTGCCGCACGAGCACCGCGGAGCTGCACGACCTCGCGCAGGTCGACGAGAGGCAGCACCTCGTCGCGCAGCACCAGAACATCCTTGCCGTTCACCTGGCGCACGCTTTCGGGGCCCCACTCCAAGGTTTCGCGCACGTGGGTGAGCGGAAGCGCATAGTGCTCGCCGCCCGCGCGAGCGAGGAGGGCGCGCACGATTGCGACCGTGAGCGGAAGCCGCAGCGTAAAGCTCGACCCCGCTCCCAATGCGGTGTGGAGTTCCACGGAACCGCCGAGGGCGCGGATCTTGTTGACGACCGCGTCAACACCGACGCCTCGACCCGAGAGCCCCGTCACCGCCTCTTTCGTCGAAAACCCCGGGTGAGCAATGCAGCGCAACAGGTCCGCATCGTCGAGATCGCGGACCGACGCGTCCACGAGCCCGCTGGCCCGCGCCCGTTCGAGTACGCGAGCCCGGTTGATGCCGCGCCCATCGTCCTGCACGCGAATCACCACGGCGGATCGCTCACGAGTGGCCGAGAGAAACAGCGTGCCCTCCGCCGGTTTTCCTTCCGCGGTCCGCTCCGCCGGCCCCTCAAGCCCATGGTCGACGGCATTGCGCAGCAAGTGCACCAGTGGCTCGGCCATTTCGTCGAGCAGCGAGCGATCCAGCTCGATATCGCGTCCCTCCACCTCGAACCGCACTTCCTTGCCGAGCCCGCGGGCGGCGTCCCGCACCATCCGCGGAAAACGGTCGAACACCTGCCCCACTGGTACCATGCGGCTGGCCGTGATCTCGCGTTGCAACTCACCGACCAAGTGGGCCATTTGCATCACGGATTCATCGAGCGCAGGGTCCGGGCTGCCAGCCGTGAGTTGTACCAACCGGCCGCGCGCGATGACCAGCTCGCCGATGAGGTTCATCATCGTGTCGAGCCGCGATAGATCGATCTTCACCTGCCGAACACGCGCGGATGTCGTCTCGACGATCGGTTCGTCGGCCGCACTCGCCGCACGTTTCCGGGCGCGCCCGAGCATGTCCACATGCACCGTGTCGACATCGCCAGCGCTGCGGACGGCGGCTTCGATGGTGGCGGCGTCGGCCGTGGTCACCAGCCGCACTGCGAATCCTTGCGGCGCTTCGGCGGCCTGCAGCTGTTCGAGCGGCGGACTGACGGCGGCGACTTCGCCAATCGCCGCGAGCTTCTGCGTGACGATGAAGGCGCGGACACCGGGAAGGGTCGTCGTCGCCGACTGGCGGATGCGGATAATCACACCCGGGCCGTCAAAGGGATCGACGACGGCGGGGCCCGAATCGGCTTCCACAATCGGCTCGGCCGTCACCGCGCCAGACACGCGATGCAGCGCACCCGAGACGCGATGCGACGCGCTCGATGCGATGGCCGTGCGTGCAGCATCGTTCATCGCGCTCTCGCCGCCCGCCGCATGAAATGCGCCAGACAGCCGGTGCAAGGCGTCGGTCATCGCTTCGGTGCGCGCTGCGGCCTCGGAGGCCTCACCGATTCCCTGCTCGAGCGCGTCGGCTGCCGCGAAGAGTGCGTCCATGACCGGCGGAGTGACCGCCGCAGCCTCACCGCGCATGCGGTCGAGCAGCGACTCCAGTTCGTGGGCGTACTCGGCCACGGCCTGATAGCCCATCGTGGCGCTCATCCCTTTGACAGTGTGCACGGCGCGGAACACTTCGGCCACCGCAGCGGCCGTGACGGCACCGGACGCGTCACCACCCGCCGACTCAATGGTCAGCAGCGCACGGTTGATCGTCTGGAGCTGGTCCTGACTTTCGCTCCGGAAGAGTTCCGCGTATCGGGAAGCGTCGAGCGCCATGGCCGGAGGACTACCCCAGGACGCGCTGCACCGCCTCCAGCACGCGGCTCGGTTGGAACGGCTTCACCACGAAGTCCTTGGCCCCGGCCTGGATGGCCTCCACGACGAGCGCCTGCTGCCCCATCGCGCTGCACATGAGGACTTTCGCGTTTGGATCGAACAGTGTGATCTCGCGAACGGCATCGATCCCGCCCATGTCCGGCATCACGATGTCCATCGTTACGAGGTCAGGCCGCAACTGTTTGTACTTCTCAACGGCGTCCCTGCCGGTCTCGGCTTCGCCGACTACATCAAACCCGGCCTGCTGGAGGATGTCGCCGACCATCGTACGCATGAAGATCGCGTCATCGCAGATCAATACTGTGTGCGCCACGTCGTCCTCGTCGGTAGGTGTCGTTCGTCCCTCGCCATCACCCCGCCAGACTCTCCCTGGCGATCACATCGATCTCGCACCACTGCGCCACGCCGTCGGGGAGGTGTGCAAGCGCGCCGACCACACCACCCGAGTTGCGTTGAGCATCCAGCGGTTCCATCAGTTCTTCTGTGATATCGGCCACACCCTGCACCGATTCCACGCCCAGCCCGAACCGCTTACCCGCCCCCTCCACCACCATCACCACCCTCGGCGGGCCCACCGACACGGCGCCAAGCCGGACGGACAGATCCACCACGGTGACCACGGTCCCGCGCAGGTTCATGATCCCCGGCACCCAGGCCGGGGCCCCCGGCAATCGTGCCAACGGGCGCCCCCGCACAATCTCCCGAACCACCCCCAGGTCGCAGGCACACGCGGTGCCGGCGGCCCGAAAACGGAGCAGCCGGCGACCCTGAAAATCAGTCGTCGACTCTATAGAAGCCAAGGTACTCCAAGGGATCCGCGTGGGCAATTATTTCGGGGGTCTCAGAGACCGCGCCGAGCGAGGTCCGAAGTTCGGGCGGGAGAGGTGCCCTAAAGTCGAGTTCCTCGTTCGACCCTGGGTGCCGAAACCGCAGCCAGGCCGCATGCAAGAACTGTCGCTTGGGCGGCAGCGCCACGAGTCGGCGTGCACCGCCCCCGCCGTACGTGTCATCGCCCACGACGGGGTGCCCGATCGACGTGAGGTGCACGCGAATCTGGTGGGTGCGCCCCGAGTGCAGGTGGGCGCGAAGCAGATCGGTGCTCGTGAACCGCGCCAGCCGGTGAAAATCCGTTTTCGCTGCACGACCGGCGGCCACGATCGCCATCCGCTTGCGGTCGTTCGGGTCGCGGGCGATCGGGGCATCGACCGTGATGTCATCGCTCTTCACGTGACCCCAACACAGCGCGGCATACCGGCGGGCCACCCGCCGCTCCGAAATGGCCTTGGCGAGCACGCGGTGAGCGCGTTCCGACTTGGCAACGATCATCAGGCCTGATGTTTCCTTGTCGAGCCGGTGCACGAGACCAGCGCGGTCCTCGTTGCCGGAGTCCGCCAGCGCCTGACCACGGCCCTTGAGGGCATTCACCAGCGTGCCGGTCCAGTTCCCCGGCGCCGGGTGCACGACCATGCCTGCCGCCTTGTCCACCACCAGGATGTCCTCGTCCTCAAAGACGACGCTGATCGGGATCTGCTCCGCGAGCACCTCGCGACCGACAGGTTCCGGCACATGCACGGTGACTTCGACGCCGGTCTCCGCCTTGAAGCTGGCCCGCTCGGAGCGCCCCGCCACGTGCACGCGTCCATCAGCGATCAACGTGGCCGCTTGCGTGCGCGACAGCGAAAGCCGCTGCCCGACGAGGACGTCGAGCCGCGTTCCCGCTTCTCCCTCCTCAACCGCGAATCGGTGCGTCGGCGGCGGAAGCGGAGTTGGCGGAGTCGGTGGTGGTGGCGGGGTGCGTCGGGTCTGCGACATCGGGTGGGCCGGAAGCGGCCTGGCGCGTCGCGTCCTCGCGCCAGAGCACGATAGCGAGCAGGACGGCGCCGCAACTGACGGCGATATCGGCGACATTGAACGTCGGCCAGCGCGTAGTTCCGATGCCGACGTCGAGAAAGTCGACGACACCGCGGCTCGAGCGGAGCCGATCAATCAAGTTGCCAATGGCACCGCCGGTGACAAACGCGATGGCCAGAGTGCGCCAGCGCTCGTTGGCACGGGTGTCCCGGTACAGTTGCCAGAGGAGTACAAGGGCGCCAATGGTAAGCGCCGTGAAGATCCAGCGGGAATACGGACCGACGTGCAAGCCGAACGCCGCGCCCGGGTTGTAGACGAGAGTCAGGCGGATCGTGTTCCCCACCACGCTGTGCGGCAGGTACGGGGCACCGAGAAGATCGACCGCGATCAGTTTGGTGATCTGATCGGCGACGACGATGCCCGCGATGATGGACGCGACGAGTCGCGGCCGAATCAACTCACTTCTTTCCATCTTCCTCTTTCTGCTTGCAATCGATGCAGAACCGGGCGTGTGGAAGGGCGTCGAGACGCTCGAACGCAATTTCGCCGCCGCAGCCGTGGCACTTGCCGAACGATTCGGGCTTTTTGTACAGCCGGCGCAGGGCTTCGTCGATGTGCCAGAGGAATCGTCCTTCCTGGCTGGCGAAGAGGAACGCTTTTTCGCGCTCCATCGCGTCTGTACCCTGATCGGCCATGTGGAACGAATACGACGAGAGATCGCCGTCTGCGCCCTGGGGCGTGTTGCCGAACGTCTCGTCATAGTGACCGAGCTCCTTCAGCACGCGCCGGCGCTCCTCAAGCAACCGCTTCTCGAAGTGGGTGAGGTTCTTCTTGTTCATTGGCTTGAAGGAGTTGTCCTTTTCGCCAGCGCTCTTTGGAGCCATCGTCAGCTGTCCCTGGTAAGGGCGAGATGTGCCGTGACCCCGTCGAGTTCGACGGACACGGCGCGCGCGGTGAGTGCTCCCTCCGGCATCGTGTCGCCAATCACGATGTCCCGCGCCAACACTTCCCCCGCGATCCACTCGCGGTGCACCTTGGCAGCATCAGAAACCGATGCCGGTCCGGCGACATACAGGATAATACGGTCGCTCACCTCGAGCCCGGTTTCTTTCCGGAGTCGTTGCGTGCGGCTCACCAGCTCTCGGGCAATACCCTCGGCGCGCAACACCGGTGTCACCGTGGGGTCGATTGCCGCAAAGAGGGCGCCTTCCTGCTGCACCACCAGTGTGCCGCTGGCCTTGCGGAGAATGGTGAGGTCGTCGGCGGTGAGCTGGTGCTCCCGCCCATCAACGTTCACGAGCACGGGTTCCCCGCGCTCGAACTTCATGAGCGCATCGTTTCCGAGCGCCGCGACCGCAGCTGCCGCCTTCGGCGTCTCCTTTCCGAACACCTTGCCCAACGCGCGGAAATTCGCCTTTGCCTCCAGGGAGACGAGCGCGTCGGCGCTCGTCGCGAACTCCACGGCCTTCACATTGAGCTCGGCAGCGAGGATCGGAACCAGTGCATCGAGGTGTGCGCGCGCGGCGACGTTTAGCGCCCCCGGCACGCAGACCAGTCGCGAGAGCGGCTGCCGCACGTTGACCTTTGCGGTCTCGCGCGCGGCCCGTCCTGCAGAAGCGAGCGCACGAATCGCCGACATCGCTGATTCGAGCTCGGGCTCGCCCGCCGGGGCGCCTGTCCCCCCACGTCCCCCCAACGTCCCGCTTCTCACATACCTCTCGAAATGCACCGATTGCCCGGTGAGTTGCCGATGCATCCAATCCGTGACGAACGGCGCGAACGGCGCCAGGAGTCGGCACGACACCGTGAGAACCTCGTGCAGGGTCGCAAACGCCGCGCGGTTGTCATCGCCATCGACATCGTAGAACCGCCGTTTCGCCAGACGCACGTACCACTTGGACACGTCGTCGTCGATGAACTGCATCACCAGACGCACAGCGCCGGTGGCATCGAACCGCGTGAGTAACGCGTCGGCTTCCACTTCCACCGCCGCGAGCCGCGAGAGCACCCACCGGTCGAGGAGCGGCCGATCCTCAGGCCGCGGATCTCGCGCCGACGGTTCCCACCCGAAGTTCGCATACTGCGCAAACGCGCCCTGGTAGAGATTCCGCAGCGTGATGAGAAACCGCCCCGCGCCGTCGCGAATGACAGCCTCATCGAAGTTCTTCGGCACCCACATCTGACTCGACGACACCAGAAACAGCCGTGTCGCGTCAGCGCCGTGACGCTCCATCACCTCCCACGGGTTTACCGCATTGCCGCGCGATTTGGACATTTTCTGTCCGTTGGCATCGCGCACCAGATCGTGCACCACCACGGCGCGATACGGCGCGGCGACCCCCGCAGCGTTGTTCGGCAGCGCATCGCCAAGTCCGGTGGAAATTGCCAGCAGCGAGTAGAACCACCCACGCGTCTGGTCCACGCCCTCGGCGATGTAGTCCGCGGGAAACTGTGCCTGCACCTTCTCGCGATTCTCAAACGGATAGTGCCACTGGGCAAAGGGCATCGAGCCCG
>SXGU01430115.1_pt1 | contig 18087 bp, 16 predicted proteins | sample 3174531 | NCBI WGS metagenome assembly SXGU01 (sample SAMN11356863, study PRJNA531348) | freshwater metagenome | isolation source: freshwater sample F1-140 | place: China: Fuxian Lake, Yuxi | collected 2017-12-25 | reverse complement strand
GCGGACCGCATGCTCGACATGGGATTTCTCCCGGATGTGAGGCGAATCCTCTTGAAATGTAACAAGGAACGCCAAACTTCCCTCTTCTCCGCCACCATCCCGCCCGCGATCGAGACCCTCATCACTTGGGCCATGAAATCCCCAGTGACCGTCGAAATTGGGGAACGCCGCTCACCGGCCGAGACAGTCAAACACGTCTTATACCCGGTCGCCGAAGCCCAAAAACGGGACTTGCTACTCGCGTTGCTCGAAAAGATCCATTGGGAAAGCGTTATCATCTTCTGCCGCACCAAACGGGGCGCGGACGAGGTCCTAAGCGTCCTGAAATCGAATCGTCATAAAGCCGCCGTCATCCACTCAGACCGCTCTCAAAAAGAACGCACCCAAGCCCTGGACGGGTTCAAGTCAGGCTATTACGAAGTGCTGGTGGCGACCGATGTCGCCTCCCGTGGACTCGACATCGCCGATGTCAGCCACGTCATTAATTACGATGTTCCCGAGCATCCCGAGGACTATGTGCACCGTATCGGCCGGACAGGCCGCGCAGAAGCGTCTGGGGACGCCTTCACCCTGCTCACTGCGGGAGACGCCGAATCGCTGCACCGCATCGAACGGTTCATCGGCAAAAAGATCGAGCGCGTGAAATTAGAAAACTTCGTCTACACCTACACCGCTCTGTTTGACGAAGCCAAACTAGGGCCGTTGCACGAACGCCGCGTCCGCGGCGTCAAAGTAGGCGGGCGTTACATGATTGGCGGCCGCCGCCGCTGAAGGCTCTTTTGGAGTGCGCGCAGTCCTCTGCCGCTTTCTTTGAGGCGCCAGCCGAGTGACCCGTGGCGGATTGTTTCACTTCGATCCCACCGGTAGCGGCACTTGGCCCGGGCGAGTCACATAATATAACAAATCCCGGACTTCCTGGTCCTTGAGATTGGCCAACAAACCTTCCGGCATCATGGATTGATCACTTGGCTCAATCTTCTTCACTTCATTCCGAGGTAGCGTGAGGACTTCCGTCGCCGTTTGCACAACCAAGGTATTGCCGTTCTGCTCCTTCACGATTCCAGTGATCACCCGTTCATCTTTGGTTTCGATGGTGCTCGCCCGATAATCATTCGGAATTACCGCATTGGGAAAAAGGATGGTCTCGAGCAGGTAACTTAGGTCGCCCCGATTGGCTCCTGTAATATCAGGACCCACTTGACCGCCTGCATCGAACAACCGGTGGCATTGACCGCAAATCTGCTGGAAAACCGCGCGACCACGCGGGGCATCACCAGGAGTCGAACCTCCCGCACCGTAGAGGCGTCGATACCGTTCAATCTCTTTCTTTTGGTCGGGATTTGTCTCGCGCATCACCCCCCACACTTGATCCAACTGACGGGCGATTTCGTCATCCTTGAGGTTTCGCAATTGTCGGACTAAATCCGCAGTGAGTTCGGCTCGTGGGACGGCCCCCGCGACCACCGCTGCCACCAAGGGCCTTGCAAACGCCACACGCGATGCCAGGCTGTTGAGGGCTTCCCGGCGCTCATCGGGAAGCAACTTGGGAAAAACAGCCAGTATCGCTACGGGCGTTGCGGAGTCATCAAACCCTGCCAGTGCCCGGATCGCAGTCGATCGCACCGCGGGATCCGACACCAACCGCTGCAACAGCTTGGGCAACTCCATGTCGCGAACCCCAATCAACGAGTCCAAAGCCGCGCGTCGCAACCCCATCTCGGCCCTGCCATCCACAGCCAGTTTCCGCAGTTCCGTCAGGGCTGTCTGGCTGCCAAACTTCAGGGCCAAAGCTTGTGCCAGCGTCCTGACTTCGGCGTCCGCGCTCGCGGCCAAACGCAATTCAATCGCCTCCCAACCCGCGGGCATCGGCAGGGTTCTTTGCCCCTGGAAAGCCGCCGTCAGACCTCGCAGAATGTCTTTTTGGAATTGGACGTCCGCCGTTTCCCCAAGTAGCGACGTCAGACGGGGGAGGGCTGCCGGCGAATCCGCAGCGCGCAAGACGGTACCCAGGAACGCCGAAGCCGCCAGTAGGGCCAGCGCTGTTAGACAAAGACGGGGGAGACACACACGAACTCGCCCGGCGACTAGTTGCAGGAAACTCACGGGATCGAGCTTATTCGACAGTGATGCCAACTTCCAAGGCTCAATCCAGCCCGCAGGCGCGCTTGGCCTTTTTCAATACGACACCTCCCACGGAACGAGCGCGCTCGGCACCGTCCCGCAATTGGGTTTCGACATAGTCCAAATTCGCTGCCAATTCCGCCCGACGTTGACGCGCCGTGGCAAAATAGTTCCAGTATTGCTCAAACAAGGCCTTCTTAAGATCGCCATATCCCAATCCCCCCGCCCTCAATCGGCCCTCGAAATCGGCGGCCACGGAAATCGGTGCCACCAACTTCATTAACTGGATTACCAAGTTCTTCTCAGCATCGGGTTTCGGTTCTTGCGGCGTTCGGGAGTCCATCTGGATGGACATGATCTTCTTCCGAATGGCCTTCTCGTCGCCAAAGATTTCAATGGTGTTGTTGTAGCTCTTGCTCATTTTTTCACCATCCAACCCGGGCACCACCGCGACGTCGTCCCGAATGAGTGGCTCGGGTACAACGAACGTCTCACCGTAAAGCAGGTTGAATTTGATCGCGATGTCCCTGGTGACTTCCAGATGCTGTTTCTGGTCTTTGCCGACCGGCACGATATTGCTGTTGTAGAGCAGAATGTCCGCAGCCATCAGGACGGGGTAGGCAAATAAGCCATGATTCACGCCGCCCAATTCTCCAGACCCCAGACGCGCCGCTTTGTCTTTAAAACTGTGACACCGTTCCAGCAAGCCGATGGGCGTCACGGTCGAGAGAATCCAGGCCAATTCGGTGTGCTCGGGTGTATCGCTTTGGCGCCAGAAAACACAGCGTTTCGGATCCAACCCGCAGGCCATGAAATCCAAGGCGACATCCATGGTGTACCTCCGGCGCGCCGCCGCATCCGTCAATGAGGTCATCGAGTGGTAGTTTGCGATGAAATAAAAGGCTTCACCCTGCTCCTGCAGTTGGATTGCAGGCAGCATGGCCCCGAAATAGTTGCCGAGATGCAGCGCGCCCGAAGGCTGGATGCCGGTCAGAATTCGCATGTCCGGCGACCTTAACGATGGATCCCAACAAATCGGAACCACGAAATTGGAAAACTCCCCCACCGATGGGCGGTACAACGACCCGACTACTCCCCTTCTCCACGCCGTTCCATCGCCAGTTCGTAAAGAGCGACGAAGTTGGTGGCGGCGATAGGGCGCGGGTTGAAGGATGCAGTCCACTGTTGTGCCGCCTCTGACGCCAGCAAGGGGATACCGGCGGGATCCACCCCGCATTCGCGCAAGGAGCGCGGGATGCCAGCGAGATTCAATAAGCCTTCCACGCGCGACACGAGTGCTTGAACGGCCAAGTCCACACCTTGGCTGACGGCGGCGATCTCGGGGGCGCTAGCCAATTCGGCATAGGCCAACCGTGCAGCGGGTTCCACCGCGTTATACCGAATCACATGGGGTAACATGATGCCGACAGCGCACCCATGGACGACGTTGTAACGCGCGGTGAGAGGATTAGCGGCGGAGTGGGCGGCGCCGAGCATCGAAGACTCAATCGCCAGTCCCGCAAACGCCGCCCCCAGCAGCATCCGTCCACGGGCCCCGACATCGTCGGGATCCGCCAAAACCCTCGGTAAGCTCGTCACACACAACTTAAACGCTTCATGGGAATACATCACGGAAACCGCATTCCGACGAGTCGTCACCGCAGACTCGATGGCATGTGTAATGGCGTCGACTCCCGTGACGGCAGTGACATGAGCGGGCTGTGATACAGTCAATTGTGGGTCCAGAAGAGCGATACGGGCAGCTGCTTTGGGATCCAGGCACGCCATTTTTTGATGTGTCGTCTCGTCGGCAATCAACGCAGCGCTCTGGCATTCGCTTCCAGTTCCAGCCGTCGTGGGAATGGCTATCAAGGGCAGCATGGGCTTCGTTGCCTTGCCCACGCCCCAATAATCGCGCATCTCACCGCCGTTGGTTAACAGGAAGTTGCATCCTTTGGCGGTATCGATCGAACTGCCTCCTCCAAGCCCGATAATCAGGTCAACGCTTTCCGATCGAGCGATTTCCAAACAACGGGCGACATCCAGCGTCGTTGGATTTTGCCGAAGCGCGTCAAATAAAGCGACCTGCATGCCGGCGTTGCGGAGGGACATGGATGCGGTTTCTGCATGCCCCGCCAGGGCAATCCCCTGATCGGTGACCAACAACACTCGAGTGCCACCCAACTCCCGAGTGAGGGCACCTAGTCGATGGAGCGACCCATTGCCGAAGACAATTCGGGTTCGCGGCTGGCTGTCGAAGGGCGCCAAAGGAGTGGCAAGGTGATCCATGCGGGAAGACAGACTGAAACGGATTACCAGTTGTTCAAGTCTCAAGCGCATGCCGCAAGCCTCTTTGCAGAAAAACGCCACGCCGACCGATAAACTTAGTTTGGTTTGGTGGCAATTGGGTTAGGCAGATAGAGTTGTCGGTGGAATAATTATCAGTTAAGGTGTACTCTCGGGATGTTGAAGCGAATGGAACGGGCGGTGTCCCGATGTCAGTGGCCGTGAAAAGAATTAAAACGATGTTTGACACCACCCACCTCCATTTGCTTATTTCTCGTCCCTTTTTCGAAGGCTTTCTATGTATGCTGTGATGGAAACAGGCGGTAAGCAGTATCGCGTGGCCGCGGGTGATAAACTTGAAATTGAACGGCTTCCGGTGGAAGCAGGTCAATCATTCACTTTCGACCGCGTGCTGCTCGTAAACAATGATGGTAAGGTGACAGTCGGTGCGCCGACAGTGCCCTCAGCCAAGGTCGTTGCGGATGTGTTGGAACACAAACTCGGCGACAAAGTCGTTATCTGGAAAATGAAACGGCGCAAAGGCTACCACAAAAAACAGGGACATCGTCAGGGCTTGACGGTCGTTCAGGTCAAAGAAATTAACTCTTAAGGGTCTTAGACCCAAATCGCACTATGGCTCATAAAAAAGGTCAGGGAAGTTCGCGCAACGGCCGCGACAGCAACGCAAGTCGGTTGGGTGTCAAGGCCTTCGGCAGCGAAGTCGTGACAGCAGGGAGCATTCTCGTTCGCCAACGGGGTACCAAATTTGTCGCCGGTCGCAATGTAGGCACAGGTCGTGATTGGACGCTTTTTGCCCTGATCGACGGCAAGGTCCAATTCGAGAAGGCCCGTGGGCGCGTGAATGTTTTGCCTATCGAAGTGCCTGCTGTTGGCGCACCGGCTGCCAACTGACACCTCGGTTCAATTTCGTTCACAGGCGAGGGTTTACGCCTCGCCTTTTTGCTTTTCTAGGACACCATGTTTGTTGATGAGGTCAAAGTTTACGCCTGCGCCGGACACGGCGGCAAAGGCGCCATCGCGTTCTTGCGGGAAACATTCCGCCCAAAAGGTGGTCCTAGTGGCGGCAATGGTGGCCGAGGCGGCGACGTAATTCTGGAGGCAGATCACGATCTCAATAATCTCATCAATCAATTCTACATTCCGCGCCTGATTGCCAAGTCCGGTGAAGGTGGCATGGGCAAGGGAATGGATGGATCGGCAGGAAAAGACCTGGTCGTCAAAGTGCCCTGCGGCACCCTCGTCTGGAGACTTCCGTCCCCACCGCCAACCCCAGCACCAAGCGAGGATTCCCCCGAAGAGTCTGACCCTCCGGTGCTTCAGACCGCCTCCTCCAAACGCCCCCTGATTCATTCCACACGAGGCGGCCGCTCCATGATGATCGATCTGGAAAAAGACGGTGAGGATGAGCCTGAAGTAAAACACGCCGACGAAAAGCGCGAACTCGTTTGCGACCTCACTCATCATGGCCAACGATTTGTTTTGTGCAAAGGTGGCCGCGGCGGCCTAGGTAATAGAAATTTCGCGACGTCGCGTCATCAAACCCCCCGCTTTGCCCAACCAGGTGAACCCGGCGATGAAGGCAATTTTCGCCTCGAACTCCGTATTGTCGCCGATATCGGCATTGTCGGTTACCCCAACGCCGGCAAGTCCACCTTGCTCGCCACGATTTCTCACGCTCGACCCAAAATCGCGCCTTACCCGTTCACCACGTTGACACCCCAAATCGGCATCGTCGAGTATCCGGATTGGAAACGGCTTACAGTGTGCGACGTGCCCGGTTTGATAGCCGGCGCTCACCGCAATGTTGGGCTAGGGCATGCCTTCTTGCGCCATATCCGACGCTGCTCCGTACTGGTCATCCTCCTAGACATGGCGGGAACTGATAATCGCGAACCCATCGACGATTACCGTTCATTGCTTGAAGAACTCGACCTGTACGACGCCACCCTCCTCGATCGCCCACGCTTGGTCGTCGCCAATAAAATGGATGAACCCCAAGCCGAAGCGAATCTCAAGCAGTTCAAACGCAAAGTCCGCAAGGTCCCCATCCTCCCCATTTCAGCCGCCTTCGGAGAAGGCATCCCGGACTTCCTAGCCGCCATTCGGGAATCCGTCGAGGAAGCTTCCGGCCCCCTCAGCGACGGTCGCAGGCCCAATCCATAAGCCGTTCGTAGTCCAACCGTCGAACTCCCCGCTCCGCCTTTCGGCACCTGGATTGTCCTTCGAACTCAAGAAGACAGCACAGTGATGGGGTGCGCTTCTACAAAAGCCTTCGGCGCCAAAATCTGGCGTCAGATCGATCGCGGGCAACCCGCGTTTCTAGGTTCAATGGCGGGCACCTCGCGTTTCCAGGTCCAGGTGCCCATCCAACCCCTGAGTTGACGCTGACATCAGCGTCAACTCCAAATGTCGAATGCAGGAGGACAGTTGAACCATGCATGACCGACCGCCGCCCCGTCGATGGCATCGACCATCAACCCCAGCGGAGGCCGGTTTCCCATGGCAATCCCGTCCCCGCCATCGTCTGGTCAGCCGCTTACTTCTCGAACTTCACTCGCGTCCCAACCGGTTTGAGCGATTCGAGTTGTTTCTTGCTGGCACGATTCAAGGGATTTCCACTCAGGTACAGATTCAGGAAGGGTGCAAAATTCTTTGGTCCAGCATTGTCATTGGTCAACGCCCGGTAGAGCGGTGTCAGATCTTTGACCTTGTTCTTCTCAAGAAGCATCCAGGTCGGCGCGCGCAACGATGCGAGCGGGGAGATGTCAGCGATTTGATTGCGGCTGAGCGACACACTTGTTAACCACTTGAGGTTTTGCAGGCCGGCGATGGACTTCAACTTATTGCCATCGGCGTAGAGCGTCGCGACTCGGGGTAAGTTCGTCAGGGGCGCCACGGATGTGATCTTGTTATTCGACAAATAAATCGAGGCGAGGTTGGAACAAGTGCTAAGCGAGCCGATATCAGTGACTTGGTTGTTGGAGAGCTCAATGTATTGCAGGGCTCCGATAGTGCCGATCGTGGAGACATTGCTGATCTTGTTGGATGCCAGATTCAGGTACTGGAGTTGTTTGAGTCCCTTGAGGGGGGAGAGATCCGTAATTTGGTTGCCAGCGAGATCAATGGAAGCGATGGCTTTGCAGTGTTCCAGTCCAGCGAGACTGGTGATGCCCTTGAAGTTCCCGTTGATTGTCGAAACAGTCGCCACATCCACTGCGGTCAGTGGAGAGTTGGTTTCGCGTTTAGCGAACACCTGCTGTCGAACGACGTCCTCCAAGCGTTTATCAGTAAAAACACTGACCTCATTGGTTTTTGCGGGGGCCGCATTGGTCGCCGTTTGAGCGAAGGCGTTGTGCGTAGAAGCCAGCCCACTAGCGGTGGCGAGGATGAGGATGAGTGTGCGTATCTTGTTCATGCGTGTTCCTGTTGGTGAAAGCCGGTCAGTTTGTGCCGCTCGACCCCATGAACCGTCAAGCAGGTTCCCATGAGAATCGCACTTCGGCATCCGGGTCAGTCGCGATTTGCTAGTAATACCTGGGCGCAGTTAAAGCCGCTAGCCGCAAAAACGCCTCCACCGGGATGGGTACTGGCACCCGTGAGGTAAAGACCCGGAATGGGCGTTCGATACTGGGACAACTCGGGCAACGGCCGAAACGTGAACATCTGATCAAAGCTCATTTCAACATGCATCACATTGCCGCGCAGCAGCCCTAGCAGACGCTCCAAATCGAGGGGCGTCTGGACAAACCGGTCTGTCATCTGCCCTCTCATATTGGGGGCGTACCGGCAGACGGCTTCATAAATCTTGTCCGCTTCACGTGTGGAAATGGCATCCCAGGACTCGCCATTGAGTAGTTCGAAGGGATGATACTGAGCCCAGGTGAAAAGGGTATGCTTCCCTGGAGGGGCTAAGGTGGGATCCAAGGCGCTAAAAGTCATCGCGAGCACCGCCGGATCCCGGGGCGGACCCCCAGCCATGTAATCACGGTGTGCAGTTTCCAGATGTTCCGTGCTGGGGCATAGAAGTTGAAGAGCGCTATGCGCTTCACTCACGCCACGTGAATCACTCGCCAGACCGGGATACTGCGGTAACTGGTTCACCGCATGGCGCACGATCATCCCGAACCCGTTGCCGACACGAACTTGCTCGAGACGCCGCTTCAAGTCGCCCGGCAGATTCTCCCCCCCCAGCAACTTGAGGAAGGTAGTGTGTACATGACACGCAGCGACGATATTTCGGCCCTCTAATCGTTCACCTCCCAGATGGACGGCCACGGCCCGCCCTGTGGAATCGAGTTCGATCCGTGAAACCTCGGCATCGGTTCGAATCACACCGCCGTAGTGCTCCAAGCACCGAGCCATAGCTTGGGTCAACGCTCCCGACCCACCCTTGGCCCGTTTGGCTCCAGAACGATGAATCATGGCATTCCACCCAAACAGATCGCCGCTGGCCAATTCCTTCGGTGGTGGACCACTCTGCGCCGCCAACCAAGTCATCGCCGCCCGCATCGGGCCGCTCTCAAACGTTTCCGCAATCAGCCGGCCGTAATTGGTCATCAAGCGCCGAAGCAATTCCGTCTGGGAGATTCCGCTCAATGCCTTCCGGTTGCGAAATCCACCCTTCATCACCGTTTTCAGGAGATTTGCCGCTGATGGCGGCTGTAAGAACGCCTCAAACACTGCATCGTTCAGCGCCCCCCAGAAACCCACAAACTGCCGGTAAGCCTCGGCATCTGCCGGTGAAATCCTCGCGATGCTGGCACAGGTTCGGTCGAGGTCACGGTAAAAGCTGATGGATCGATCCGTTCCAGCAATTGGATGAAATGCCCATGGATCCATCTCGATGTACTCCAGGCCAAAACGGCTCTCCAACTCGAGCTGCCTCAGCACAGGCGTCAGATGGATCATGATGTGCGCACTGGACCCGACATCAATTCGGAACCCCGGAATGAGATCCTGCTGCGTGCAGACCGCACCGCCGACAATCGAGCGCCGTTCCAGAATCGCCACACGCCAACCGGCTTTCGCGAGATAACACGCGGTGGTCAGCCCGTTGTGACCAGCCCCAATAATGATGGCGTCGTATCGCACGGGAGACGTTTTTAGGTTCAACGCAAATCGCCTTGAACCATTTTGCCACGAACAGCAAACAGCCGCGAACTTAAGTTCGCGGCTGCTTCGCTAAAATGCCCGCTTAAGCGAGCTTGGCGAGCAACTCATCGTTGGTTTTATGCTTCTTCAGCGCAGCGGTCAGAGTCTCCATGGCTTCAATGGGTTGAAGATCGGTCATCATCCGGCGCAGCTTGCGAATCGCTTCCAGGTTTTTGGGAGGGAAAAGCTTCTCCTCTTTTCGAGTTCCAGACTTCGGAATGTCGATGGCTGGGAACAAACGTCGATCGCTCAGGCGCCGATCCAGGATAAGTTCCATATTCCCAGTACCCTTAAATTCCTGGAAAATGAGTTCATCCATGCGCGAACCGGTATCGATCAGTGCCGTGGCGAGAATCGTCAGGGAGCCACCCTCTTCAATCTTCCGCGCTGCCGCGAACATTTTGCGGGGCGCCTCCAAGGCGCGGGCATCCACACCGCCTGTCATCGTCCGGCCGGAACCGCCGTGGACGGAGTTATAAGCGCGAGCCACACGGGTGATCGAATCGAGAAGCACAAAGACATCTTTCCCGGCCTCTACCATGCGGCGGCATCGCTCAATCATAAAGCGGCTGAGCCGAACGTGGGTTTCGAGGTCCTGGTCGTTGCTGGACGCAATCACTTCAGCCTTCACGCTCCGCTGAAAATCCGTGACCTCCTCAGGACGTTCATCAATGAGGAGTACCAGAACATGCACATCGGGGTGGTTGGTCGTGATCGCGTTGGCGATTTGCTTCAAAATGGTCGTCTTGCCCGTGCGCGGCGGCGCAACGATCAGACCGCGTGTGCCTTTACCGATCGGCGTGACCAAATCAATCACACGAGTCTCGATGGTATCCGGGGTGGTTTCGAGGATGAACTTTTCGATCGGATCGATGGTCGTCAGGTTTTCAAACCTCATCGAATGCAGGTACTCCTGGTAAGATCGGGTATTTACCTCGAGAACATCGCGCAACTGGGGGCTATTGCCACGATGCGGCGGATTTACCGTGCATTTGATCTGGCAACCTTCACGCAACCCAAGCCGCTTGATCGAATCTGGTGTTAGGAAAACATCTGTCGGTTTCGGAGCAAAATGCCCCTTGGCTGAGCGGAGAAATCCAAAGCCCTTTTCAGAGATTTCGAGCCAACCCTCATGGATCTGGGGTTCTGCCTGGATTTGCTGGGGTTGAGGCCCACCCTGATTGGGGCGGTTGTTCTGCCCCTGACCACCCTGATGGTTTTGACGGTTCTGGTTTCCACCGCCACCGCCACCGCCACCGCCGTGCCGTTGGTGCCGATGGTGTTGGTGCCGCCCCTGATTATGACGTCCCTGAAAGACGCCACCACCGGAACTCTGGGGTCGGTTTCCGCCACCGCCACCTGGCTGGCCCTGGCCGGAATTAGGGTTTATGGCGCCTCGATTCTCCTGGCCGCCACCTGAATTGGAGCCGCCTTGACTCGCCGCAGAACCGGGACTGGATGGGTTGGTTGGGGTGGCTGAGACATTGGCTTTTGACTCAGTGGTTTGTTGCTCGTTACCTTCCGGACTCATATGTACTTTGGTGATGTGTCGGAATGGTCTGAAACCCAAAGGCGGCAGATACCCAGTGGGGCGCCGCAAGAACTAAGACTCGGGGAAGCCATCTCCTGTAACTAATCGACGGGAGTGGTCAGACCTCTGACAGGACGCATAGGTAGGCTCTTGGCCCGCTGGGTGCAATGATTATTTATTGGGAGAGCCACTTTTAGGAAAAACTGACTCCCAATAGGTGCCCCCCAGTCGCCCCCCAACTACCAAAGTAGCAACGACAAAATCTGCTCAGCCCGTCCCGTCAACGTCCAAAGTTGTCCCCGTTTGAAAACAAGTTTACTGCAGGGATTGGCCCGGGCTTCGGTTTCATTGACCGAAATGAGCGTCCATTTGCCGGTCCCCTTGAGTTCGGAAGCTGCCTTGGGTATCAATCGGCAGGGCATCCCGTTAAAGGACAAAGATAACTCGTAGCCCGCCACGCCCTCCCGGTCGGCAACCGGGTTGCGGTCAATCAACGGGCGATAGCGCTTCGCCCAAGGAAAATCCGTGTCGCGAACTTGAACCCGGCACAATTCGGGTCGAGAACGGAGAAACTGAGTCAGACTGAAATTCGTTCCCAAGCGTCGCTGCTCAAGGAAGACCTTCCACGGATCAATTCCCAGGAGATTGTGCCCATTGAAATTCCCGTGATCATTGCGCATTCCCTTCAGATTGGCGGAATGCCAGGCCGCATAACGGTCGTTCACCACCAGATCGATCTCAAAATGACAGTGGGCTCGATCCTTAGCGATCGCCTCGCGGGTATTGGTCGATCGTCCGAGGGTCCCGAGACGCTGCCCCTGCCGCACCCGGTCGCCAGGTTGTATAACCGACTCGATCGCTGATAGATGCGCATACAGTGAATAAACCTCAAGGCGCTCAATGTAATGGCGGACGACGATGTACCGGCCGTAATTCGACAGTTGAGGACGATGACTGACGTAGGCCACCGTGCCATCCGCCGCCGCAATGACCGGATCCGTAGGCTCCCCGGATCGATCGCGCTGGATGGATCGAATATCGATCCCCTCATGCATTTTGAAGCCATCGGATCGGACGCACCCAAAAGTACCGCTCGGCCAAGTCCTGCCAGCAGTTCCCGCAAAGGCGGCCACACCGTTTTCCGGTTCCAGGACGGCCACGTTGGCGGTGGGTAGCTTGAAGGATTGCGCTAACAGCGTGCCTCCGGCCAACGCCACCACGACCCCGATAGCAAAGTGGGAAAGAAACAGGTTCGGGCGCATCATTTTTTCTTCGGCTGAAAACGATCAAAGTCCTTATCTTCCTCAGAGTTCTTTTTCTTCTTCTTCGGCTTCTCCTGGTTCTCAAGCTTAATGGCAACTTGATTCAACCCCAAAACGAACAAATCGGCTTCCTCCCGCGTGCAATCCGGGGTGAAAGCAATAACACCGGTCTCAATCGGTCTTGAGATAATTGGGGCCGCCAACCACCGTTCCACAGCCACCTTCTTCTCATTCCACCGAGCATAAATGGCAACTCGGCGTCCGCGGAGCGTCGACGTCTCCATGTTGAGCGCCATCAGGCCATGTGATGTGAACTCAATCGCGATGGCAAAACCCCCAACCGCTTCAATGACACGGGCGCGGGTGACGTCGCGTTCATCCAGAAATGCCTCGTTACTAATGGTAAGTTCCATGGGCGCGTTGCGGATAATGCTGATCTTTCGAGCCCGCCAATCGGGGTTGGCATTGCTTTCCGCGAAGAATCGAACGACACTCGCCGCGTCCTTTGGGGCGTCGCCATCTTCTAATGCGGACTTGGTTGAGGTGCACCCCAGGAGGGCGAGCATGGATAGGAACGTGAAAAAGGTATTGATGACCTTCTCACAAATTCCCATCTTCCCGAGAACGATTTGATTCATTTTCACGACGAGAAAAGACTGCTATGGGACAACAATCCAATAAAATTCAGAAACGCGCCCGACGCGCCCGCTACGAAAAACGCAACAAAGCCACAAAAAAGACCGCCGGGGCCAAGAAGAGCTCTGGACCGGCCACCTAGTTGTCGGCCGCTTTCAAGCCCACTCGGTCCCTAATCCTCCCGGTTCGAAACCTGGAGTCCAGGGACTTCTCAAATTCGCCACCCCACGGGGTGGCGTTTCATTTTTTAGACATCCTGGGATCATTTCGATTCAAAATGCTAAAGACGCTCAGTTAGGCTCCACCCATGATCCTTTGCGGCATCGGAGACGAGGCTGGGGCCAGTTTGGCCTCGCAGATTGAAGCAACCCGCCAACTGGGCTGGCGCCATATCGAGGCGCGCAATGTCCAAGTTCCCGGATTTGCCAAAGCCAATCTCCATGAAATTCCTGAACCAGCGTTTGACTTGGCTGTTGGGATGCTGGAGGACGCAGGCATTGGCATTTATTGCTTCGGTAGTACGATTATGAACTGGGCCAAGAAGGTTACGGACCCGTTTGACATCACCCTTTCTGAAGTCTCACGAGCAATTCCTCGGATGCAACGCTTGAAGACGCGATTTGTGCGGATCATGAGCTTTAAACCTGCCGAGGAGGAAGATCGGATGCCCTCGGAGGTCATTCGGCGCGTGGCTGACATCGTGAAACAGTTCACCGACGCCGGCATCACTCCAGTGCACGAGAATTGCATGAACTACGGTGGGATGAGTTGGCGTCACGCATTGGAACTACTCGAAGGCGCACCCGGCATGAAGTGGGTGTTCGATACTGCCAACCCCGTCTTCAACACCGATCGTTCATCACCTAAACCCTGGAAACGACAGGATCCCTGGGAGTTCTGGACGCATGTCCGGGACGTGACCGCTCATATCCACGTGAAGGACGCTCGTTGGAATTCAGCAAAGAATGATGCGGACTACACCTTCCCTGGCGACGGAGATGGCCAGGTTCGACGGATTCTGGAGGACGCCTTAACCCGTGGGTACGACGCCGGAATCAGCATTGAGCCTCATATGGTGGCGGTGTTTCACGATGCCAATTCCGAAGCTCAGGACGACAAACTGCGAGAGAATTTTGTAGAATACGGCCGTCGGTTGGAGACCCTTATCGCACAACTGAAATCCCAAAACCATGCGGGCGAGTGATTCTCGCGTCGTTTGGAGTGGCTGGAGGCAGGGTTACCCAAGCGTTGGATGCCAACTGTTACCACTTATGACCAGTTTTTGAGCGGTTAATGACAAAGCGCCACTTGGCAAGCTGCCTTCTGGTGCGCATGTTTTCCCGCGATGAAATTCATTCTCAGCACGCACAACATCACGCTGACTCAGGCCATCGAGGAATACGTCTTCGATCGCATCGACCGCCTCGAACACCTCGATCGGTGGCTGATCGACGCACGGGTCACATTGGAAAAAGACCATGAAGCGCATTCGCCCGAAAAAACTTTCAAGTGTGCCGTGAAGAAGTTGGAACTCCAACTCCGCAAGCGCCACAAGAAGATCACCAACCGCAAACACACCGATGTGGCGCGGGCGAAAGAAAAAGCCAAGGCTGGTAAGTAAGGGCCTTCGCCAGCATCGACATGCTGCTGCGCTCTCGCTGGGTCCTGCCGATCACCGCGCCTCCAATCGAGGATGGCGCGGTTCTTATTAACAATGGCACCATTCATTGGGTAGGGCGTTGGACAGATCTTCCCACGGTATTCCAACATTCCCATATCGATCTAGGCAACGCGATTCTCTCTCCGGGATTCGTCAACGCACATTGCCACTTGGAGTACACCCATTTCGCTGGCCAACTTTCCAAACCCAAGGATTTCGTTTCCTGGATCGAGTCGATTCTAGCCCTGAAATCACAATCCACCCCGGAATCTGGAGTGGCCGCGTGGTACCAGGGGTATCGCCAATTGCTAGAAACCGGCACCACCTTGGTCGCCGATATGGTCTCAGTTCCTGAGGTCTGGAGCCTGCGCAGATCTGGGATCCCACAACCTTTGGGCCCAAGAATCCGCAGCTTTTTCGAAGCCACCGGTGTTCTGCATGGGCTTTCTCCAGAGACACTGTTGGAATCGCTAGCCCAACGTCTTCAAGAAAACCGACCGGATTCCACCAATGACCCCAACAACGCCATTGAGGCTTGGCCCGAATTCGGCGTCGCGCCGCACTCGCCGTACGCCACACTCCCAGCATTTCTTAAAGCGTTAGCGCAGCGAGCTCGCCGGGATCAATGGCCGCTGTCGATGCACCTGGCCGAAAGCGCCACGGAATTTCAACGGTTCACCCAAGGGTCAGGCCCACTCTACGATTGGTTGAAGCGGTTTAGGCCACTGGAGGAAACTGCCCACCAATCCCCCGTTCAATACGTAGCAGCCCTGGGTATGCTGATTCCTCAAATGCTGGCCGCCCATGTCAACTATCTGGCTACCGGCGATGCCGAAACTCTGGGGAACGCCCAAGTCAACGTCGTTCATTGCCCCAGGAGCCACGCCTACTTTAATCACCAGGCATTTCCTATCGAATCCCTGACCAAAGCGGGCGTTTCGGTCTGCCTCGGAACGGATAGCCTGGCCAGCATCGAAGTCGAGGGAATCGAGCCACCCCGGTTATCCATGCAGGCTGAGTTACAATGCTTTCTCTCAAAAAACCCATCGATCCCTCCATCCTACGCCCTGAAATTGGCCACCCTCCATGGTGCCCACGCTATGGGTTGTCCATCGGGTGAACTCCGTGCCGGTATGTGGGCAGACCTCATCATCACCCCACTCCACAGCCCATGCGTCGACCCCATAGAGGCCGTCATCCACCACCAGGGGCCAGTCAGCGGAACCATCATCCGGGGAGAATGGCTCCAAGTGGATGAACCGCCGCCTCCACCCCGCCCATCGACAGACCAATGCCCGCATGTCTCATCCAGTCTCCAATAGACGGGTGGTGCTGATCACCGGTGCCGCAGGTGGCCTCGGCCATGCCCTGGTCCAGGAATTTCTCAAGCAGGGCTGGAACGTGCTCGCCGGCTGGCATCGCCGACCCATGCCAACGCCGGATGTTCCCGACCGACGCGTGTCGGTGGCCTGGGACGTAACTCAATCCGCTGACGCCACCACGGCAGTCGAACGAGCCCTGCAACTGTGGGGCCGAATTGATGTGCTGATTCATAATGCTGGCATTGCTCGGGACAGCCTCGTGGCTACCATGCAACCCGAAGATTGGGACGACGTGATCGCCGTCAATGTCACCGGAGCATTTTATGGCGCCAGGGCTGTGTCTGAGATCATGGTCCACCAGCGCGACGGTCATATTCTGACCGTGGGTAGCTTCGGGGGCCGCGTCGGTCGGGCAGGTCAGGTGAACTACTCCGCATCAAAAGCAGCTCTCCTAGGCCTAACCCAATCATTGGCTCGTGAATTGGGCTCGCACGGCATCCGAGTCAATGCGGTGCTTCCCGGATTCATGCGAACCGCACTGGTCGGGGACATGACAGAAGCCCAACTGAAGGATCACGCCGCCGCCAATGTCTTGGGACGTCTAAACCAACCCGAGGAAGTGAGCCGCACCATTGTATTTCTTTCGGAGACACGCAACATTTCGGGGCAGATCTTTCAACTAGACAGCCGGATTCTACCGTGGAGTTGAAGGACTCAAGCCGAAACAGACGCCCATGGGTACATTGGACGACGCGCTCAACCTGGAACTGCAGTCGCTGCGAGAAGCAGCACTGTGGCGCGAGTTGCGTCGTGTCGATTCAGCAACCGCTCCATCGATCCATATCCAGGGGCAGGAAACACTCTCCTTTGCTTCCAATGATTACTTGGGCCTGGCCTCGCACCCCGCTTTGCGTCAGGCCGCCATTCGCGCAGTGGAACGTTGGGGCGTTGGCGCTTCCTCCTCCCGCCTGATCAGTGGATCCTGGCAGCCGTATCACGAACTTGAGGATACCCTCGCTGGCTGGAAGGGAACTGAGGCCGCACTGAGTTTTGCCTCCGGTTACACTACGGCACTCGGCGCTATTCCCGCGCTGCTTGGCTCGGACGACGTAATTATCCTCGATAAACGCGTCCATGCTTGCTGCGTCGACGCCGCCCGTTTGAGCGGCGCTCAATTGCGGGTATTCCGACACAACGATCCGGAGGACTTAAAAACCAAACTGATCTGGGCAACTGGCCTGGGCAGTAAAATGCCGCTCAAACCAGGGGAAAATGCTGCATCCATCCACAGGGCACGCCGCATTTTGATCGTCACAGAAAGCGTCTTCTCAATGGATGGCGACCTAGCACCCCTCCGGGATATCATCGATCTCAAAGACCAATTTGGCGCGTGGCTGATGCTGGATGAAGCCCATGCCGTCGGGTTGTTTGGGGAGCAGAGGTCCGGCCTCGCCGAGGCCTTCGAGATCGCCAACCGCGTGGAAATCCACATGGGTACCCTTGGAAAAGCAATTGGAAGTGCCGGTGGCTACATCGCGGGATCACGAGCCCTGATCGACTTATTGGTGAACCGTGCACGCAGCTTCATCTTTTCCACCGCACCCCTTCCCGCACAGGCCGCCGCCGCCAAGGCCGCGATTGAGTTGATTCAAGGTCCGGAAGGCGCCTCACGCTGCGCCCGCGTCTGGACCTTGGTCGATCGTTTGAAGAACGAACTAACGCATGCGGGCTGGCCGCCTGGCGTCGTACGTTCCACGATCGTGCCACTCATCGTTGGAGAGGAAGGCCGCGCCGTATGTCTGGCAGAGGCACTGAAATCTCAGGGACTGTTTGTCCCACCTATCCGCTACCCCACCGTAGCTCGAGGCGCCGCCCGCCTCCGAATCTCCCTCTCCGCCGATCATACCGCCGAACACCTCCAGCGCCTTGTGCAGGCACTCCGGATCTACGCGAAGACCTAACACTACAGCGACAGTTCACTTAAAGTTTGGAAGATGAAGGGGAAAAGCGCCGTTCTTGGCGCGACGGTTGGAAAGCTGTCGATCGCACCCGACGACATTTTTAGCTTGCGCGGAACTGGCCCGCCCGTTAATCTGC
>SXGU01541461.1_pt1 | contig 18090 bp, 19 predicted proteins | sample 3174531 | NCBI WGS metagenome assembly SXGU01 (sample SAMN11356863, study PRJNA531348) | freshwater metagenome | isolation source: freshwater sample F1-140 | place: China: Fuxian Lake, Yuxi | collected 2017-12-25 | reverse complement strand
CGATTGACGGCTCATCCAGCACATATAAAACGCCCGAAAGCCCAGATCCAATTTGCGAGGCAAGGCGAATGCGCTGCGACTCGCCGCCAGAAAGCGTCCCTGATTCCCGTGAAAGCGTCAGATAATCCAGCCCAACATTCATCAAAAATTGCAAGCGTTCGCGGATTTCTTTAAGGATTTTTTCGGCGATTTGCTGTTGTTTTTTTGTGAGTTTTTTGTTGATGGTGGAAAACCAATCATGCGCCGCGTCAATGGTGAATTTTGTCACCTCGCCGATGTGTAAGCCGCCGATTTTAACGCACAGAGCCTCAGGCTTCAAACGATGCCCACCGCAAGCATCACAATCATGCTCGTTTTTGAATTTTTCCAATTCCTCCCGCGCCCACGCGCTATCCGTCTCGCGGTATCTGCGCTCTAGGCTTGGGATTACGCCCTCAAACGGCTTATCGACATTATAGCTGCGTGCGCCGTCCATATAGGCGATTTTGATGGATTCATCGCCCGAACCATAAAGAATAATGTCTTGAATTTTTTTGGAAAGTTCACGGAATTTTGTGCCGATGCTGAATTTATAATGTTTGGCAAGACCGTCCAAGGTCTGCACAAAATATTTGCTCTGCCCGCTTGACCACGGCGCGATTGCCCCCTGAATCAAGGTTTTTTCTGTGTCAGGGACAACCAAATCCACATCAAACGCCATCTGCATCCCGAGGCCATCGCAAACAGGGCAAGCACCATACGGGCTGTTAAAGGAAAACAGGCGCGGCTCAATTTCCGAAAGCGTAAAGCCAGAAACGGGGCAAGCGAAGCGAGTTGAGAATTGGAGAATTGGAGAATTGAGGAATTGAGGAATTGCTTTCTCCAATTCTTCATTTCCCCAATTCATCAATTCGGCATTTACAATGCCCCCACTAATCCCCACCGCCGTCTCTAGGCTATCCGCCAAGCGATTGCCGAGTTCAGCGTTTATCACCAACCTGTCCACCACCACATCAATATCGTGCTTTTTGTTTTTATCCAGCGCGGGCAGCTCGTTTATATCATGCAATTTTCCGTTGACTTTCAGGCGTTGAAAACCCTTTTTCTTAAGCTCGGCAATTTCCTTTTTATATTCGCCCTTATGCCCTTTGACAAACGGCGCGAGGAGCAGGATTTTTGTGCCTTCTGGCAGTTCCATAATCCTGTCCACCATCTGCGAAATTGTCTGGCTTTCAATGGGCAGCCCAGTGGCTGGCGAATATGGAACGCCAACCCGCGCATAAAACAAGCGCAGATAATCATAGATCTCCGTCACCGTCCCCACAGTAGAGCGCGGATTGCGCGAAGTGGTTTTCTGGTCAATGGCGATGGCTGGCGACAAGCCGTCGATGCTTTCCACATCTGGCTTATCCTGAATGTTCAAAAACTGGCGGGCATAAGCCGAAAGGCTCTCCACATAGCGGCGTTGTCCCTCAGCGTATATAGTGTCAAACGCCAGCGACGACTTGCCCGAGCCACTCGGCCCCGTAATCACCGTGAGCGTCCCCGCAGGAATATCCACATCAATATTTTTAAGATTATGCTCTTTCGCACCGCGCACGGAGATGTATTTTTGTTTTTCGGTCATGTTAGTGTGTTTTTCCTGATTACATTGATATTTTTGCGGAAGATATACTAACTCTTCGCCAAAATCTCTAACAATTTACACATATCCGCTGGTAACTCGGCGGAAAATGACATTTCCTTGCCTGTGTGGGGGTGGATGAGGCGAAGGGCGCGGGCGTGGAGGGCTTGGCGGCGAAATGCCAACAACGCGGCGCGAGTTTCCTCTGGCAAATGCTTGTATATATTCTGGTTTAGGCGGCTGGTGGTGGTCATGCCATAAGTCTGATCGCCGACCAGCGGGCAGCCAATATGCAAAAAATGCACGCGGATTTGGTGGGTGCGCCCTGTTTCTAATTTACATTCTACGAATGTAAAGAGTTTGGAGTGTGGAGTTTGGAGTGTGGTGTAATGCGTGGTTGCTGGCTTGCCGCCCGCCTTCACCACTGCCATTTTCTGGCGATTGGTGGGGCTGCGCCCGATATTGCCCGTTATCGTGCCGCTTAAAGTTTTTGGTGCGCCCCAAATCAGCGCGTTATAGGTGCGCCCGAGCGTATGATCAGCCAGTTGCGCGGAAAGGCTGGCATGTGACGCGTCATTCTTCGCCACCACCAGCAAACCGCTGGTGTCTTTATCAATGCGGTGAACAATTCCCGGTCGCGCTACGCCACCAATGCCCGACAAACTATCGCCGCAATGGGCAAGCAGCGCGTTCACCAAGGTTTTATCGCGGTTGCCAACGGCGGGATGGACGGTAAGCCCCGCGGGTTTATTAATCACCAGAATATGCGCGTCCTCATAGACAATATCCAGATCCATCGCCTGCGCGGGCATGTGTGATGGCGCGGCTTCGGGGATAGTTACGCTATATTCCTGCCCCGCTTTTACCTTCGCCGATGCGCTGGTTGCAGGCAAAATCGCCCCCTCCGCCAGCAAGCTCTGCACCCGCGAGCGCGACAAATCAGGCAGCATCTCGGTCAGGAATTTATCCAACCGCTGCCCCGCCTGCCCCTCGCTCACTATAAATTTTTGTTGTTTTTCAGACATATAACCCCATTCACGCAGCAACTGTAACATAATTCCAGCAATTGTCACAAAATCTTCATTTGAGACGCAGGGTAATTTGTCGTATAGTGACAATAGGGTAAGTGTATTTATAAGACTTCCTGTATAATTCATTTTGCTGGCAAACTTACTTGCAAATGAAGCCTCGCAAAAATGCTCATGTACCCAAAAGTACACTGCGCTTTTGCACTCCATTTGCTTCGCATTTTGACGCAGCAAAATGAATTATACAGGGAAGTCTATAGTGGAGGTGGGTTATGGCTCATAATGATTTTTCTAAGCTTGTAAATGGAAATAGCGATGCTAAATCCTTGTCAGGGGCGGAGCTGCAAAAAATTGCGGACGCTAAATTAGTGCAAGAAACCTCCCCAGAAGTTGCAGCAATAAAAAGCTTGCAGGCTCATGTTAAGGGTATGGTTGCTGCATCAAAAGATCCATTGACTCTTAAAGCGCGTATTGACATGGGCGTGTTGGAACAAGATCCACACAAACTGGCTAGCGATCCTAATGCTCTGGCGGCATTGATGAACGCCGTAACAGCGGCAAAAAATACCGCTGATGCTGGGCGTTCTGATGAAGGTGGTGGTGGCGTGGTAGGATTTGCGCTTGCCGTTGTTCAAAACATTTACAATAAACTAACTTGCCCCAGAAATGAACCTGTTGGATTTGCTCATGTTGACAATTCTAAATCTGGGAATTTGCCATTGTTTGGAAATGTTCCAACAAAACCAACTGATAACAACTTGGTGAAACAAACGGAAAAGACGGTAGGGTGAAATCATGACAAATGATTTTTATGGAAATTTTGCGCTTGGCGATAACGGTGGTCACATTACTGATGACACTCGCCCCGCCACAATTGAAGACGCAAACACCACAAAACCACAATTGGTTGCTGAAATTACTGCCTTGCAAGGGAAAATAGAAAAAATGCAAGGCAAAGCCTGCACATTACCCGCCGCATATGAATCTATGAGCCAAGGAGAATTAATTGCAATATTGAACGAGGCATCCAAACAAAATAATGCCTTGGAAGCAAGTGCAATGCAGCAAAATCTTGGCGATGGAATTGCCGCAATCACAGGCTTTGCTGCGTTGTTCACTGGGCAGCCTATTGATGTTGGTGGAGGGCATTTTTTCACCCCATCAATGCAACATGGCATTCCGCAAAACTTTCTGGCAGCAACAACACCAAACCACAATCAAGCATGGATATTAGGGGCATAATATGTCGGAACAAGCAGCATTAAAAGACTTCAGCCCAACATGGGAGGGCATTAAGAGCGTGGGGGGTAAGGCTCTTAAATGGGCAGCCTATGGCGCGATTGCCCTTGGGGTTTTATTTGCACTGCCAGCTGGGGTTTTGAGCATATTTTCTGGAGCTTTTGCCATGGAAACTCTAGGTGCAGCATTGCTAAAAGGCGCAGCGGTTGGGGCGATTTTTGGTGCTATAAAAGGTATTGCGGATATGTCAACGGCAATTGACGATGCAAAGCAGGAACAGCTTGATAGATATGATAAAAATCAAAGCAGGAAGGCACTAGCCCAAAGAATGCGCCAGCAAGAGCAAGGGGCAGCTCCAGCGGCGGGGATGGAGGCGCAATCGCCTAGTTTATTTGGCGGAAAACAACAGGAAGCGGCGATGGCGTATTAAAAATCAACCAATTGTCACAAAAGTTTCACATTACTTTGGTGAATTTTGTGGCATACTGGGAGTGTAAATAGATAGTTTTGCTTGAAAACAAGGTGAATTTTATGGCTGATAGACCGATAGATCATGATATAGCAAGCGGCGCAGGGACTGTGGTCGGCAGTGCCGCCAAAGGCGCGGTGGCTGGCGTTGGCTTTGTTATTGGCGCGATTGCGCTTGCAGCCGTTGGCGGCATAGCTGTCGGAACGGCTCTTTATTTTGCTACGGGTTCAGCTCTAGCGGTGATTGGAGGTGCTGCTCTTGTGGCTGCCAGCAGTGGAATTTGGGGGCCGTTTGTCATTGCTGGCTTGGGGCTTGGCGCATTATTTGGTGGGAAAAAGGTAATTGACGAGCAGCACGCCTTCAACGCTCGGGCGCAAGGGCATCAGGTGGGCGTACAGGATTCACTACAACTGGCGCATCAGCAAGGCTTACAGGCTGGTTATCAGGCTGGGGCGCAAGCTGGTTCAGCCGCTGTTTTGGATAGGCTGCAACAAATTCAGCAACAGGCAATCGCCGAGCAAGAACGCCTAGTTCAAGAACGCGAAGCAGCAAAAGCGCAAGCCACAAACACGGCTCAGGAAATAATCGGCAAATTACAGGACAACGCCCGTAATTCGCAAGCTCCCGCCCCTGCGCCAGAAGGCGATGTTGTTGAGCAACATAATCATTCTATCAATGCGTCTTTAAGCGAGCATCCGAATGGTGAGCGCAGGGCGGATTTAGAGGCTAAATTTAATATTCAAAAACGCGTAAAACCAGAAGACATAATCGCGGCAAAGGTAGCGGCTATGAATTCTCAAAATTCTGTGGCGGGGTAAGCTTATGGCTGGAAGATGGGCTGGATTGTCGGCTGGAAATCAGCAGAAAGAAGTTGGCAAAGTAGATGGCGGAATTCGCAAAGCGATGGAGCAGCTGGAAAAGCGGCGCGAAAACCCTATTGCTGATGGTCATTTTGAAAAACTGGATGCACATCTTGACACGCTAGCAGAGCGCAACAAGGATTACCTGCAAGCCATGCAAAGCGGCACTAAAGTGGAGCAAGCAACAGCGCAGAAAGCACTTAATACGGCGTTGAAAGATGCAGAAGCTGGCTTAAAACAAAGCAAAAGCTTCCTAGGTGGCGCGAAAAACTTTGAAAGATGGGCGGCACTCGGGAAATTTGGGGTGGGCAAAGCGGCGTTGGTGGCTACGGCGGCGGTTGCTGGTGTGGCGTGGCTGGCTGGTCGGCGCGATGACGCTGCCCGCGAATCCCGCCAAAGCTTACGCGAACAGAGAGACCAAGCTATGGAAACGCAGCTTAATCTTGGTAACTCTATGCCACAGCTGGGCGCGAATACCATGATGGGGCTTGAGCCAAATCTTAACGGAGCGCACGGCAACGCCGTTCTCGCCGCACGAGGCGGCAGGAAAGCTATCGAGCCGCTGCCATCATTTAGCTTGGATAATAGCGGTGGTGTTCCTAACTTCACATAGAGGTTGTTTATAGCTTCTAGCCTAGAGTTATTGTCATTCCTGCGAAGGCAGGAATCTCTTTTAATTATGCCCGCATGTGTTCATTGATAGAGAGATACCCGCCTTCGCGGGTATGACAAACCAACAATTTACCCAGAAACACGGCAATTAACATTGACGATGAAACCTCGGGTGCGGTCGTTGACGCGGTCGGGCGATAGGTAAATTCCCGAATCCCGCGTTTGATATTCAACGCTGTTTTGTTCCAGAAAATTTTTAATGACGGGCAGGCTAATCGCCACATCAGATTTTTTGATGATTTCCTCGCCGTTATTATTCTGATTTTTGATGTGCAGCTCGGCTTTGGCAACCACCACGCCCACCACATTTCCCGAACTATCGAGCAAAGGCCCACCAGAATTGCCATGTTGCACAGCATCGGCGAATTGCAACCATTTATCCTCGCCCTGCGGCCCATTAGTGGCGATGATTTTTGACGAGCGCGTAATTGGCTGGTGCGAACGCCAGCTATCCAGCGGATAACCGACAATCACCACGGGATCGCCCGCCTTCAGCGGGTCTTTCATCGAGTTAAAATACGCCATATCATTATTGGGAAAAGCGGCTTTTAGCAGCGCGAGGTCATGCTCCTTGTCCTGCGCCACGAGCGTTGCGCCCGTTGACATATCGTCGCCGTGGATGCTGATTTGCCCACAATTTTCAACCACATGATTATTCGTGATAATATGCCCATCACGCGTGACAAAAAAACCCGTTCCTGTAGTGTATTTTATTAATTTCATTGTTTGCGCGGACGCCGCAAATGGCAGCAAACACAAAGCGAATGTTAGAAAAATTCTCATTTTTTATTATCAGAAACAGGGTTGAAAATTGAGCCTTCTTTTGGCGCAGTGTCCTGTGGTGGTGGTGCGTCTTTTTTCTTTGGCTCATCTTTTTTAATTTTCGCATCAGGCACAGAAAGCAGCGAACGAGTAGTCGGCATCGCCTTTGGATCGCGGAAATATGACCCGCGCAAAATGGTAATGGTAACGCGGCGATTGCGCGGATTTGTTGGCTCACTTGGCACAAGCAATTCCTTATCGGCGAGTGCCTCTATCTTCACCACGCGCTCTGGCTCAAGCTGCGTTGTCGCCAGCATCCTGCGTGATGAATTCGCCCTATCCGCCGATAATTCCCAGATGCTATATTGCGGGTTATCGGTTGATGATGGCGAATCGGTATGCCCTTTAATGCTGATATTATTCGGAGTTTTTGACACCATTCGCGCCATGGTATCCAACACTTTTTTTCCCGTATCAGTCAGCACCGCGCCCCCCGGAACAAACATCGGCTTTTTAGCGTCGTCAATCATATCGATTTTAAGCCCTTCGGGCGTGTCTTGGATTACCACATTATTCTTGTACTCTTTCAACTCTTCATCAGTGTCTAGTGCCTGTTTTATATCCTGCGCCGCGCCTTGCATCTCGTCTGCGTCTTCGGTTGTATCGGCAACTTTTTCGTTTTTGCTCATATCCTCGGCATTGGGGTCATTTTCACCCTTTTGCGCGTTAGGCGCAGCCGCCACATCGCCCTGCTTCACCTGCCCAACCACCAGCCCAACTTCGGTCAAGTCGTTTTTGGATTTACCAGCCTCCGATGAATGCAAGCCTCCCTTCTGCCCAATCCCCATGGAGTCTTTAATCCCAATAGTTGGCGTGAAATATTCCGCCAAACCCATCTTTTGCTCAGGAGTCGTAACGCTAAGCAACCAGAGCAGCAAGAAAAACGCCATCATCGCCGTCACGAAATCGGCGTACGGAACTTTCCACGCGCCGCCGTGATGTCCGCCGCCGCCCTTCTTGATTTTCTTGATAATTATTGCTTGATCATCTGCCATAACCACAGGATATTTACACAAAAAGCTTAAGGAATGGTTATTAGCAAAAAAATTATTGCAAATACTCCATCAAGTTCTGCTATGCGCAACCTCATCGGAAACGGCAAGAATGTCACGCTTTGGGCGCATTTCCTGCCATTTATCAGTGGCTTCAACCGATTTTTCTTCTTTTTCGTCCAGATTGTCGTCCTTTGACTTGTGTATCAACCTGCCACCATGGTCAAAAGGGTCAATTCCCGTTTCATCAATGGATTTCTGGCGGTCTTTTGCCATCTCCAAACTGCCCTGTAAACCAGCAACATAGCGGGGAACAAGGCGAAACAGCTCCACCGCGTTGTTAAGCACAATGCCCAGCGCGGAAATTCTCCCGACCAGCTTTATTCGGTTGTTATGTAGCGACTCAGAAATTGCGGCAATCACCAGCGCGGCGGCGGTTTTCACCCCCACCCAGAGCAGAGGTTCAGCGACATCCTGCGTAAGACCCGCACCATCACCGCGCCTTTTCACCTCAAACTCTATCATCCGCGCAAACCGCGGGTCATCACCAGCGTATTTATCAATGGATTTTTCAATGAATGCTTCAGTTTTTTTGTGCAAATAGGGCTTAACCCACTCGGTTATGCTGCCGACAGTTCGCTCGTAAAGCCCTGTTTTTACTTCTTTATTATCGTTTTGTGCGGTCATATACTTACTTGAATCATGTTTCCAAGTGAATATAACACAACCAGCACCGTCGCTCAAATGAAGATTTTGTGACAGTAACAAAACCGAAGATTTTGCTAGCCACCAACTATAAGCCCAAGCTATAACCAGCCACAATCAAGCCAATAATTAATCAAAGTATATCGTATGACACCCGGCGCACGCACCCAAGCAGCAATTGAACTTCTAGACCAAATATTTGAAGCATGGAAATCGGAAAAACGCTTTCCCGCCGATAAGATGCTGGAGCAATATTTCAAAGCCCACCGCTATATCGGCTCGAAAGACCGTGGCGCAGTGGCGGAGCTGGTATATTGGGTGCTGCGCCATAAAGCCTCGCTGGAATGGTGGATACATAAATATTCGCATCCTGTCAGCGGGAGGATGTTTGTGCTGGCGGCACTCATGCTGCGCCATGATTACGACCCCGACAGCGCACAGCAGCTAACCAAGGACAGCCAATATTCCATTGATGCCTTTAGCACCGACGAACAAAAATTCATCCACACCATGACGCGGATGAGCGTAAGCCACCCTGATATGCCGATGCACGCACAGCTAAATTACCCCGAGTGGCTGGACGGCCTGCTGCGCGATAGTTTTGGCGAGAATCTGGAAGCGGCTATGCGCTCGATGAGCAGCCAAGCACCAACGGATTTACGGGTGAATACGCTGAAAACTCACCGCGAAAAACTCATTGGGCAGTTACAAGCCGAGGGCTTTGATTGCGCTCCTACCCCGCTTTCACCGATTGGTATTCGCCTTGCGAAACGCGCCCCGATTTTCACCTCCGTTCGCTTTAAGGAAGGGCATTTTGAGGTGCAGGATGAAGGATCGCAAGCGGTTGCTTTGCTGGTGGATGCAAAAGCTGGGCAGCGCGTGATTGATTTCTGCGCGGGCGCGGGCGGCAAAACACTCGCCATCGCCGCCGCCATGGAAAATAAAGGGCGGATTTTGGCGTGGGACACCTCCGAGAAACGCTTGGGGCAAATTAATATCCGCCTGAAACGCGCTGGCGCACATAATGTGCAGGTGCATGTGTTGGAATCAGAAAACGACGCTTTCATCAAACGCCACAAAGCCACGGCTGACCGCGTGCTGATTGATGTGCCATGCAGCGGCAGTGGAACATGGCGGCGCAACCCCGACCTGAAATGGCGATTTACTCAGAAAGATTTAGACGAAGTTCGCGCCGTGCAACAGGCGATTTTGCAAAGTGCCTCGCGGCTGGTGAAGGTCGGCGGGCGACTGATTTACGCCACTTGCTCAATTTTCAAAGACGAGAACGAGCGGCAAATTGAAAAATTCCTCGCCGAGCATAATAATTTCAAATTGTTGGATGCTAATAAAATATGGAATAAAACGCCACTACCAGAAGGAAACGACCCAGAAGCCGCATATTTCAGCGTAACCCCACATAATGACGGGGTGGATGGCTTTTTCGCCGCGGTGATGGAAAAATTGCCAGCCTAGGCAACCCCAAGCTGCTCTTACCACCAGATAATTTCTAAAAAACATAGAAAACCCTATGGCTTGTCGCCCCGCATTTATTGCGGGGTCTGGTTAAAAACAAGAGAAAAGCTATGCTTTTCTTCCCAGATGCCGCAACAAGTGCGGCATGACAAGAATGTGTCGAGTGGTAAGCAAACGCCAATTATTACTTGACATTAACGATTGGGGGGGTAGAATTGCCTCGTTACTTAGGTTTTTTCTTATATGAAAATATAATGCAAAAAACTTTTTTTACGGATGAAAAGTTAAGTAACCCCGTAACAAAGATATAAAGAACGGCATCAGATTTTTTCTGAATGCCATATTTTTCGACACAACTAAAGAGGTATGTGTCATGGATAAATTGTTTGAAAGCACATTGATAGCTTTCTATATCGTGATGAGTATAATTTTTTTATACTGTTTCGCAGTCGGCGTAATTGCCGTTGCAAGAAATCAAATAAAAAGAAAGGCAATAATCAATGCCTTTCCATCAAGCGTGACATTATGGACAGTGATTATCTATATTTTTTACGACTGGCTTTATGGACTTTTGAACTAAACCAGTAAAACTTCTCCAATCATCCCTCGTGGTGATTGGGGAGGCGTACTTTTTCCTCCTTTTTTCCCCCACACCCGAAACCAAAAAACCACCTTCCAGAACACTTCTTGCCGTGTTATTGATGCTTGCTTGGGATGTCATACCACTCACCGTATTCACAATTAGAACTGTAAAACACAAAAGCCCACCGTCGTCATCCCCGCCTTGCGCGGGGATCTTGAGCAAAAAATTTTGATATAAATTGTAGCCCTAGATGCCCGCATGAAGCGGGCATGACGACCAATTTTATACAAAGAAAGGACTGTTTTTTCACTTGCAGTTGATAATCACTATCAACAACAGAACAATCTACTGCGCTACATAAGCCAGAAGTGCGAGGTTGCGGGCGCGTTTGATAGCGGTGGCAAGAACGCGTTGTTTCTTATGAGAAACCGAGGTAATGCGGCTTGGCAAAATCTTGCCGCGTTCAGAGATGAAGCGTTGCAATAATTTCACATCTTTATAGTCAATTTTTGGAGCATTCGCGCCAGTTAGCGGGCAAGATTTGCGGCGGCGAAAAAACACTTTACGACCAGCGGCTGGGTTTTCTTGAGGGCGTTCCATAGTCATTATTTCCTTAAATTTCTAGTTTATTATAGCTTCTTCAGCGATTACTTCATCAATCGGCGAAATTATATCATCCGCCACACCGTCTTCACGAGCGCGATTTTGCTGCATCATAACCGATGGTTCTTCGTCCAAAGCGTCAACGCGGATGGTCAGCAAGCGCACAACATCTTCATTATGCCCAAGATTGCGCTCCATTTCCTTCACCGCAGTAGCAGGCGCGTCAATAGACAACATAACATAATGCCCACGGCGGCTTTTGTTGATTTTATAAGCAAGGTTACGCAAACCCCAATATTCCTCGCGCACAACTTTACCACCGCCCTGTGCCACAAGTGCGCTCGCGCTCTCGGTAAGCTTGGTTACATCATTACGAGAGAGGTCTTGACGGGTAATAAAAGTGCTTTCATACAAAGGCATAACTATAGTAACTCCTGAAAAAAATGGTGCTTTTTGTGCATTAAAGGTGGACATATATAGCGTTTTCTTATGGCATTGCAAGCAAAATAAGAAAGAAAATTTGATTTTGGCGGTTGATAGCGGTATAGTCGCGCTGTTTTTTAAGGGTAACGCAATGAAAACTATTAGGAAAATTATTGATAAACCATCGCCGAATTTTGACAGTCGCGAGGGGCAAGCGGTGGATATGCTGGTGCTGCACTATACGGGCATGAAATCGGCGGGCGAAGCTATGGACAGGCTGTGCGACCCTGCGGCGAAGGTCAGCGCACATTATATGGTGGATGTGGACGGCACGATTTTTCGGCTGGTTGACGAGGAAAACCGCGCGTGGCACGCTGGTGTCAGCTATTGGCGTGGTAACACCAACATAAACCAACGATCCATCGGGGTGGAAATCGTGAATACTGGGCATGAATTCGGCTATACCCCCTTCCCCGCCCCGCAAATGGCGGCGGTTTTGGGCTTGTGTCAGGGCATACTCTCGCGCCACGCCATCCCCGCCCGCAATGTCGTCGCCCATAGCGACATCGCCCCCACCAGAAAACAAGACCCAGGGGAATTGTTTGACTGGAAATTCCTCGCCGAAAATTGCGTTGGCGTTTTCCCTGAGCCGAGCAGCGAGGACGCGACACCGAGTGCCGACCTCCAAAAATATGGCTATGACATAAGCGACCACAAAGCCGCCATAACCGCCTTCCAACGCCATTTCCGCCCCAAAAACCTATCAGGAGAGTGGGACGCGGAATGCGCTGGGCTTCTAGCCGCCCTCCTCGCCGCCAGAAAATAGTAAAGAACCTCGGAACGAACTCCTTTGTCATACCGCTGTAGAGCGGTATCCATGCCTAACCGCGAAGACATAACTAATTGATTGGCATAGATTCCGCCCTTCGGCGGAATGACAAAGACAAAGCAAGCTTCTATGTATTTCACCACCAAATAATAAATCAATATTTTTCAACACCTTACCAAACAACCAACAATTGTCATACAGATGTCACAAAAACTTCATACACAAATGCAAAATTTATGGCATTATATGAGTATGAGGAATTGTTTATACAACTGCGATACCAGCGCAGACGCTACTGGTAAAAAGGAAATTGGATAAGGTTTATGGCATTCGACGACATCGGAAATGAGATACAAGGAGAGTCCTTCTGGAGCAAGGCTGGGAATCTTCTTTTGATTGTTTCTGGGGCTGCTTTGGTTTTATTGCTTATTGGTCTTGGCAGCAAATGGATGGATAAAAAAGAGGGAGAACCTTCTTTTTGGAAAGAACATTTTCCCAACGGCTTTTCGTTGGATGGCGTTAAAAGTGCCGCAAAATCTGGTTGGGATGGTCTTGTAAATGTTAAAGATAGTGCCGTTGATGCCCTTACTGGAGAAGCTGACCCAGCAAAAGACCCTAAAAAATTCAACGACAACGCCGCGAAAGAACAACAAAGCACAGAGAAAATGAAATCTCTTGCTGGTGCAGCACCTACCCTGTTAGGCGCAGGTGTTGGGACTGCGGTAGCTGCGGAAACAATACACACCAAATACATAGCCCCAACCGTGGCACATGGTGTAGAGATTAAAAACAAAATACCAACTTGGTGGGACGAAGTTAAATATAAAACACAGAACTTTCTTGCCTCCGAGAAATCTTTTGGCAATAATTCTTTTGCTACCAAAGCAGGAACGGCAATATCAGCCTCTGCCAAACCTTTTGTTGCTGTTGGTGCTGTTTTAGCGGACAGCAAGATTATTAAGGCTCTAAAACCAGCGGGTGGCTTGTTGATAGGTTTTCAAACTTGGGGACATGCCAATGAATTAGAAGATGATGCCAACAGATTAGAAAAAGCGGGTAAGGAAGCTGATGATAATGCCCTATCCGAACAGGCTCTAAAAAAACGCTCCGCGGCATTGGCTGAAAGATTGTCAGGCTTAGCGGAGGGAGGAGGATATTTAATTCCTAATCCCCTTGGTATATTAGCTGGTTCAATTGTAAAGAATGTTACCTATATAGCTTCTGGAGCAAATAATTCTGGCGGCGTTACCAGAGATTCCATATCTGAATTTGTTGGCAAAGGGTATAATGGATACGGGCTTGATGCTGTCGCCTCCTCCATAATGTCACACGGGGTTGGCGCACTTATAAGCGGAAAAGGTGTTGCACAAGCTGCTCACGAGCTATGGAATGGTGACGACGGGCTTGGGTTTCAGGACACCAAAACAGCAGTGGTACAATCTACACCAACGGCGGCAAAACCTACAACAGAAGTAGCCAAAACCAATGGTTAAACAGAAAAAAATGCCTGATCCAGATAAACCGCTTACCCATGCGGAATTAAAGAGCATGAAGTGGCTGCATGGGCTTGATGGTTTGGCGGAGCTGATGGGAGAGGAGTTTGTAGCACCTCTTCGTTTGCGTGGCAGACCGAAAAAAGACGACAAAAAAGTTTCGCTGCATTTGCGCGTTGACAAAGAAATCGCGGATAGATTTCGCGCAAGCGGGCGCGGTTGGCAAACGCGCATCAACGCCCTACTCCTCGCCGCTATGGAACAAGGGCAGGTATAGATCAATCCAAAAACGGATCTTTCACCAAAATCGTGTCTTCGCGGCGCGGGCTGGTGGAGAGAAGAGCCACGGGGCATTCAATCAATTCCTCAATGCGGCGGATATATTTGATGGCTTGCGCGGGTAAATCCGCCCAGCTTTGCTTGCCGTGCGTGCTTTCGCTCCAGCCGTCCATTTCCTCATATATCGGCTGGATTTCCGCCTGAATTTTGCTGCTGGCTGGCAGGTAGTCATAAAGCTTGCCGTTATGGGTGTAGCCGATGCAGATTTTGATTTTCTCGAAGCCGTCTAGCACATCCAGCTTGGTGAGCGCGATGCCCGTAATGCCACCAATCCTTGCGGTTTGGCGCACGAGTGTCGCGTCAAACCAGCCACAGCGGCGCGGCCTGCCCGTCACTGTGCCAAATTCATGCCCAACGCGCCCGAGCGTCTGCCCGATTTCATCGTGTAGCTCGGTCGGAAAAGGCCCGCTGCCCACGCGGGTGGTATAGGCTTTGGTGATGCCCAGCACAAAACCAATGGCGTTGATGCCCACGCCCGAACCAATCGTCGCCGCGCCCGCCAAAGTGTTTGACGAGGTGACGAACGGATAGGTTCCGTGGTCAACATCCAGCAGCGCACCTTGCGCCCCTTCAAATAATATGCGTTTTCCCTCGCGGCGCAATTGGTGGAGTAGCAACCACACAGGCGTTGCAAATGGCAGCAGCTTCGGCGCAATGGCGAGCAGCGGAGTGAGAATTTCATCAACCGTCATGCCCGTATTATGATATGCCACCAGTGCCGCCACTTTTTCGCGCAAAGCCTCTTCGTCCGCCAAATCGCAAACACGAATAGCGCGGCGGGCGACTTTATCCTCATAAGCAGGGCCAATTCCGCGCCCTGTTGTGCCGATTTTAGCAGCACCGCGGCTGACTTCCGCGCTTTTATCCACCGCGCTATGGATAGGAAGGATTAACGGCGCGTTTTCGGCAATCCGCAAATTATCAGGCGTAACCGCCACGCCCAGCTTGCCAATCGCCTCAATTTCTGCGAACAGCGCGAACGGGTCAATCACCACGCCATTGCCGATGATGGAAAGCTTGTTCGGGCGCACGATACCCGACGGAAGCAGCGATAATTTATAAGTTACGCCGTCCACCACCAGCGTATGCCCAGCGTTATGCCCGCCCTGAAAGCGCACCACAACATCGGCGCGTTCCGACAGCCAATCCACCACCTTGCCCTTACCCTCATCACCCCACTGCGAACCAATTACTGCTACATTTGTCATTTTATTTCCTTGTTAATTACGACGACACACCAGAGGAGACCTGCGTCCATGTTTAATTTACAAACAATGGATTGCCACGCTTCGCCCATAATGACAAGTGGATTTTATTTGCTTTCTACTTCTTCTCACCTACTACCTGTTTGACATTATCGCCCCATTCTTCCAGAATTTTGGCTTGGCTGCGCTCCAGCGCGATAATCCGCAGGCGATATTGAATTTCCAGAACTATTCTGGCAATATGGCGAGCGAAATATATCCCCCCCCAGCCAAGCAGCGCACCGCCATAAATAAACAGCCAAATCTGCGGGTTGGCAATCATTCCCCCCACCTCATAATGCTTGAATTTAAGCCCAGAAATAAAAACGGGAGTAATTGAAGGAATAGTTGCCGCAAGATTACAGGCAAAAATCGTGCGAAAATTCGCTCTATCGCCGTCCGTATCCACGAAATAGGCGGCAATGGATGGCAAAAGCGCGAGCAGCAAAAACACGAAGCCCATTTGCAGCATGATAATAAGCATGATAACCACAATTATCATTAGTGGTAAAATAAGTTTCTGCCCAATGCGAATTAAAAACATGCTAACTCCCCCGCACTGCTAGATAAAAGCTAAACGCCAGTGCCGCCATCGCGCCGTAATGCGCCATATTCACGCCAAGGCGGTTGCTATGCTCCTCTAGCACTTCTGGTCGTTTATAATAAATGATATTTTTTGCATTGCGCTTGAAATTATTTATCGCCTGCTTAAACGCTCGATCCTCCGCGTCGGCATATCCAGATTCTATGAATATATCCGCCATTTTTTGTAGGCTGCCGCTTTTTGCCGAATTTTCCAGCATGTGCAAAAGTTTTTTCTTCAGTGTTTTGCTGCGAATTACTTCCAATGACGGCAAAATGCGCATCGCCAGCCAGTGTGTGAGCGCGGGAAGATACGGCGTTTTAGCCCGATGCTGCGCGGCAGCAAGCAGCTTCAGCGCGATCATCGCTGGATTATTGGCAAGGCTTGGATGCGCGTCAAGCTGCGTCAAATAAATTTCATGCTGAATTTTTAGATGAGTAGCGATAAACGCCGCAATATGCTTGTCTATTGGGTCGCCACTTGCCGCCAAATTGGGCGCAAGTTCGTTTAGTGCCGTAAGCAAGGCGGGCAGAGTGGTGACATATTTTCCCGCAAGAAGCGGACTTAAACACTGCATCGTTGGGTTTAGCTCATATAAAACGCGCTCATTCCCAAAACCAAAGCCATTATTTTTTATAATAGAGCGCAAGCGTTCCAAGCGCGGCAAGATTGTATCAATCGTAGAGCTTACAATTTCATCGTATTTTTCATTGTCTTTTTTGCGTTGATGAATAACAAAATGGAACATGCTAAATTCAATAAATCGTGAAAGAAGCAATAAATCCGCTGGCGAATTGCTCGCCATCACTTCCGCAAACAAGCTGCCTATGCCGTCAAGATGAAATGATAATTTCTGCAAGCGCACAGGACTCATCGGGTCAAAGGTGCTAATCAAGCGCATTATTTGCTCGTCAAATGACGCATCGCCTTTTCTGCCGATTTCGTTCATAGTTTTCGCAGTGGAAATCAAATATTCATTGAGTTCCTTATTACGCAGCGAAATCACCACCCAGCTTGATAGCTGCCCGCTTTCTATAATATCTGGCACATCTTTCCAGTGCTGCGCGAGCAAATTCGCCACTTCTTTGCGCGTATAGGCGTGGCTTTCCTCAAATTCAAACGGGCGGATTGCCTCTTGCTGCGGCGGCGTTGGCATCACATTATAGCGTTTGCCGTCTAGCCATGCTTTGAGATATTTGAACCCCCAGCGATCCTGCGCTGTTGGGCTGAGTAACCCGCGAAAGAAATCATAAAACACTTCTGGCATGTCTTTATTACGCGTAAGAGCCGTAAATGCGCCGTCCTTCATGATGCGCTTAATCAAAGCTTTTTCCGTAATTCCAGAAAAATGATTCATGCCATAAATAATCTGCATAATCACCACCGCCAGCGCGTAGTAATCCTGCGCTACACTGCCCTCCCCTTTACCTGCTGGCTGCGCTTGCATTCGCTCCAACGGCTCATAATAAAATGGCTGCGAAAGCCCGCAAGGCTCGGCGGCGCAGTGTCCAACCATCAGCGAATTGCCATAGTAAATATTTTCGCAATTAATATTGCCATGCGCGATGCCAAGGTCGCTTAAATGCTGGATAGCCAGCGCGAGAGGAGTTATTATATTATGACAAATAAATTCAAAGCTCGGGCGGGTTTTAGTGGCGGCGATGAGTACAGAAAGCTTTTTGCCTTTTGGGCGTTCGTATAAAATTACGAAGCGTTCTTCCTGCGGGCGCGAAAGTGCCACTACGCCAGCCGTTACCAAATTCATTATGTGTGGGTGTGGCGCATTGCGTAGCGGCGAAATAATATCCATCCGCGGCAAAGCTCCACTCGCGCAAACCAGCGCGACATAAGCTATTTTATCGGGTAATTTTATATCAATCGCCGCATAAGCCTTAGCAGATTTGCAATCAAAATCAGGCAGCGGAGCATTCAAATCAACCCGATACCGCTTGTCCACAACATCGCGCTCAGCAGGCTTCTCATCAGGCGCATATCCGCGCAAAAAATCACTAATTGACCGCGCAACATCCGCCTCCAGATGTGACTTATCCGTTTCTTTTGCTGCTACTAATTCTTGCGCCATATATTTTAACCTACTTGGTTCTATAAATATCCGTGCCAATTGTCATT
>SXGU01328694.1_pt1 | contig 18091 bp, 23 predicted proteins | sample 3174531 | NCBI WGS metagenome assembly SXGU01 (sample SAMN11356863, study PRJNA531348) | freshwater metagenome | isolation source: freshwater sample F1-140 | place: China: Fuxian Lake, Yuxi | collected 2017-12-25 | reverse complement strand
TTCATTTTTAAGTGTGCTCAATTATTTGAATGCCGGTTTCTTTAATCGCACTTGCGCAGATAACGCAAGGTTTTGCAAGACGAGGACGACCATTTTTCCCCCAACGGCTTACAAAAATTCTATGAGCTTTTGTTAATTCTTTCAGTTTTATAATTGCATGAATTTCTGCATGCAGATAAATTTTATTTGGATTCCCTGTTTTCTTCGCATGAAGTAGCTGCAGAGGGTGAGTTTTAACATAGGAATTTTTTCCTATACTCAAAATATTACCTTTTTTATCATAGATAATTGCAGTTAGTTGATGCTGTGTTTTCATGAAATAAATTATACGCTTGTTTCTGATAAAAGTAAAGGGTTGTTTTGTATATTAATGATTCTAGTGTCATGAGTGATTTCGTACCATGTTTGAAAAAATGCTTCTACTTTTTTCTTGTCAAATTTAAGATTTTGCAGAACATCAACGATATCGTTGACTGTTGCGGGATTTGCAACACAATCGTATTCTGCACGCCCAAAAGTTACGACAGGCGTTTTGTGCAAAAGCGTTTCCATTCCGACTCCAGAATTCACAACCACTACTGCGATCGCTTGTGGAAGGATATCGTGAATGGAAACATTGTCCAACCAAATCACATGCTTAAATTTAGATGCTGCTTGATGCAGTGATTTCATACTACCAGGATTCACTGGATGCCCCTTGACTATTAATGGCACATTTAATTTTTCTGTCGCTTTACAAGTGGCGACCAGAGAATCTAAAACAGAGATGTCTGAGTGATATTTTATAGTTTCGTCATGCGGAATCTGACACGGAAAGAAAAAAAACTCTTTAGGTAGATACAAAATTTGACTGGGTGGTTGAGAAAACTTACTTTCTCCAAGTTTTGCGCGGTTCTGCATCTGAGCATAGAAACTATCGCTAGGAATCGTACGATCCTTATCGATATCGAGTGGATAGAATGAAGCACCTCCGGCGAAACCTTTTGTGTCTATATAAAATTGCCACGGAAAAACCGATTGCATATAGTAGAAAATATTTTTCTCACGCACAGGAAAGGTGTCTGTCGATTTGTGAGGCACATAAATAATATCTGCGTCAAGAGATTCTACAAACTCTGTAGTAAATTGCCATAATGGTTTTTCGATAACCGCCACAGAATCTGAACGGTGCATCTGAATTAAATAATTGCACATATTTTGCCAATGAACACGAATAGGTGGAATTTCGCCACGTGTTTCTGGAACAAAACCTTCTTTAAAGGTCACGTCTAGCCTAGGAAATAGTATGCAAACTTTTCTCATTGAAATCCTGATAATATTTTTTCATATTCAAATACTTATGATTGTTATATTTACGATCACCCTTTCCAGTCCAGATAGTCGTGTCTGGAAGAAATTCCCAATCCATAAAATCTGGACCAAATGTCGTACATGAATATTTTGTTTTAAAATGTTGATAAGAGATGTTCAATGCTGTTTGATCTAAAAACCATCTGAGTTCATTATCTAAAATTATCTGAGTGGTAGATTCTAAAAATTCTTTCGCAGTTTCTTTAACAAAAACTGCGCCTGCAGCGACCCTACTGCCTTCTCTCTCCCAATCATTCACACCGAGCAAAGGTTCTCGAAGAAACAATCCAAGATCTGTATTCAGAGGATCTATGTGTTTCATTATCAAACAATCGATATCTGTGATGCACATTGGAGCAGTTATCATCGAAGAAGCGACAATAAATCTATTGCAAGCATAATATGTTCGCTTTTTCTCTGCGGAAAGATTATTAATATCTGTATTTTCTGATGATATCGACATTTCACCAGACGGAAATAAAATATTATATCTCACCTTCAATGTTTTCATATACGTCCATTCATCCGCGCCGGCATTTATGACATGAAGATGCACATTATTTTCAGCTTTGGCGCATGAAATAATATATGCCCGAGCATGATCTTTTAGATAATTTGAATCGCAGGAAGTCAATAAACAAAAACTTTTAGGCGCCTCTCCTATGATATTCAAACTCATCATTTTCCTAGAAAATCATATTTTACATTATTATTCACGACATTCGGCTTATTGCCTTCTTTCAAAATTTTGTCGCGATAGTCAAACCAGAGTTTAACTAAATCTGGACGAGGATGTTCAAGTTGTTCTCCTCTGTACCATGTGGGTCGCCAGGGTTGCGTGCTCATTCTAGAATAATGAAGTTGCCACATATCTTCTACTTCCAGATTTTCTCCATCCAAACAATTCCATCGCGGATCCAATTCTTGCACAACATCGCTTCCACTAAAAGCCTGAATGTATCTGTGGTGTGTTTCAGGAATACTTTTCATTCTTTGAATTGGCATAATTTCACCCTTCATACGAGAGCAATCAATTACCATGACGCAAAATTCATGACCGCCAAATCGTGGACCCTGTCTGGCAGCAACATAATTATCCTTGAGATCAGTGTTCCATAGAATGTTTATATCTTTAAAATTGATCATATCGACATCAGTATAAATTGCCCGACCTTCGAAATTACAAACTTCTGGAATGGCCCAACGAAAGCCGCTGAACGGAGTCGACCAACGCGAAGAATTCCATCCGCCCCACACACTAGATGTATCGTTGGTTTGACGCATCCATGTTATATCTAAAGGCTCCGAACAATTTTTTCTCAGAGAATATTCGTATACCATCTCCGCTTCTGCATCTTCTCCATTAGCAGAAGTTCCGATGAAAATTTTAATCGTCATAATCAAATCTTCTGAAAAACATTCCATTTGTTTGCATGAATGGTTTCTTCATCGTTGAGACTGCCTTTATTTTTTCTGTGGTTTCTGCATCATACCAAAATCCACTGGCATTAAATGCGCCTTCCCAATAGTCCAAATTTCTACAGTTCACATGATGATGCCCGGGATATCCTGGTGGTGCTGCAGTGACCACCAAATGCTTGCATCGTTGAAAAGCATGCATAATCGCCGGAACATGTTTTGCTTCAACGTGTTCTAGAAATTCGACAGACCATCCAAGATCAAACTCTATGTCATTATTTTCCCAAGTGATAAAGGGTCCGGTCGTAAAATCATGTATATGAACATTTCGTCTAGGAGGTAGGGTATAATCTCCATCCAACCCAACGGCGTGAATCCCACGATCGCTAGCAAGATCCAGCATATTACCTGTTCCGCATCCGATGTCTAAAAGAGTTGCGATATCGAAATGTTTACAGATGAAATCTAGAGTTCCTGCATCGATATGTGTTTTGTTTAAATGCCCACCAAGATGCTCTGGAAGTTTGTCTGCATTATTATCAATTATGTTAATTTTCATGTAGCCCTCACTTATAAATATCGATATTGCTCTTATACTATTACTTATATGAAAAAAAAGAAGATAAAAAAAATCTATAAAGTCTATTGCACATACTTTCCGGATGGTACATATTACATAGGTTTTTCTTCTAAAAGCGGATTACAGTACGAGAAATATTTTGGGTCATCAAAACAAATACTCGACGAAATCAAAAATAAATCACATGGCTTGCAAAAAGTAACCATAGCAGAATTTGAAAAAAAATCCCATGGACGTGCTGTAGAACATATTCTTCAATGGAATAATCGTAATGATCCACACATGAGAAATGATATGTTTAATATTCGAATAAAATTGAGTTTTTTAAAGGGGTTGGTTTTTCCGAATTGGAAACCTTAAACTGCCCAAACATCTCCCCATGAACCTGTAATTGCTCCTTTTGCATAATCTGTTGACCTATTCTCGAAAAAATTAGTATGTATAGGACTATTAATCATTTCTTCAACCCATGGTAATGGATTTTTCTTGACTTTGTAAATGCCTTTCATACCCAGACCAATTAGTCGTCTGTCAGCAATGTAGCGAATATATTCCTTTACCTCAGCGGCTGTGAGTCCCACAATACCGCCTGTAGAAAATGACAGATCAATAAATTTATTTTCTAGTTCTACCATTTTCTTTGCGATTGTATAAATCTCACTTTTTAATTCATCATTCCAAATTTCTTTATTTTCCTCAATATATGTTCTGAATAACTTAATCATAGATTCTGCATGCATTGTTTCGTCGATGATCGACCACGAAATTATTTGACCCATTCCTTTCATTTTTCCATGACGAGTAAAATTAAGAAGCATAATAAAAGAACTAAAGAGTTGCATGCCTTCCGTAAACGCCGAAAATGCAGCAATGTTAGTAGCGACGGACTCAACGGTTCCATTTTTTGATGATAGTTCGAGAAAGTATTCATGTTTTTCACGCATCTCCTTATATTCTAAAAAGTCTGCATATGTGGAATCTGGCATTCCTAATGTTTCAATGAGATGAGAATAGGCTGCAACATGAAGAGCTTCACGAGCTGCAAATCCTAATAACATCATACGAATTTCTGGTTGTTTGAAGTGAGGGAGATAATTTTCAACATATCCACCAGCAACATCTAAATCACTTTGAGTGAAAAATCTAAAAATTTGAGTTAGAAATTGTTTTTCTTCTTTCGTTAAATTCTTCTTCCAGTCTTTAACGTCTTCCAGCATCGGCACTTCAGTCATTAACCAATGACTCTGCTCGTGTTTGAGCCAGACATCATAAGCCCAATCATGAGAAAACGGCTTAAAATGATCTCTAGAATCTGTTAGCTTGGTCTTTACTTTAGTGGTCATTTTTTAATTTCTTTTTCTATTATATTAATAATGGTGTCTGTTAAAGTAATTTCTTGTTTAACTAAAAGCATTCGTTGTTGCAATATGTTCATTTGTTCTTTATAGTATTCCAACTCTCTTCTTTTTTGTTTTCTGGTTTCATATACTTCCTTGAGAAATATTATCAATTCAACCTTCGTATGTCAAATTTTAGCAAACTCCCGACCTTTGGTTTACAAAACCACTGCGCTAAAATGGAAAATTTGAAGCAGGTGAGGGAATTCAAACCTCCAACATTCATCCAGGCAACGTGATGCTCTACCACTGCGCACCGGGCAATATTTAGCCGGCTGACCTTGTGAGAAAATTCATACGAACTCGAGTGGGCTTGAAATACTTTTCAATAACCTCTTGTGCAATCGCAATGTTGACTGTCTTGCAACTAAAAATATCAATGTACGCATCACCATTGAGATCAACAAGATGTCCGCTGATGTTGCTGGTTTCAATCATTTGACAAAAACTTATACCGGCTTTGTCTACAGCATGCGTGGCAAAGTGTTGAATAATGGGTTCTCCGTAGGCCTTCATGTCAATGGCTGGAACCAATTCTTTGATAAAATTGTAGACATTTTCGCGGCTTGATACAAGGCTCTTGTCACAAGCGGCGCAATCAAACATCACGTGATAACCCCAGTACTGCGTCATTTAACTCTCCAGACATAAGCATTCATTTCTTTTTCCTTAATACTGCTAATACTTTTTTTCATGATTTTTCCTTTGCATTATATATAAAATTATTCACACGCCAAACAAGAATCACCATCAACGAGCTGTTTTAAATCAAGTTCTTGCATGACTTGTCTTTCGATTTTCTTCGCTATCTTGTCGGCTTTACCAATTTTCTCTGAACGACAATAATATAATGTCTTTAATTTTTTTTTCCACGCATGAAAATGTACCGCATGAATGTATTTTATGTTGGAATTTGGTCGAAAAAATAAATTAAGTGATTGTGCTTGGTCAATGTATTCTTGGCGGTCGGCTGCGTGTTGAATAATCCAAATTTGATTAATTTCCATAGCAGTTTTAAATACATCTTTCTGCCATTCATCTAAAATATCTAAATGTTGAACTGAACCATCACTTGCGATAATGCTAGACCATACCTCATTGTAATCTAATTTATTGTCTTCTTCACATTTCTTTTTAATGATAACGTCCAGATAACGATTTTTATTCATGCTAGCCCCAGACATCGTGTCCTGTCTGTAACAGTTTGCTCTAAACGGCTCGATTGATGGAGATGTATTTCCCATAATAATTGAACTTGATGCATTTGGTGCAATCGCCATTAAATGTGACAGTCTCAAACCTGTTCCTTCCGCGTCTGGAGCTTCGCCTCTTTCCTTTCCTAATTCTAAGTTCGCTTCATTCAAACCATTTCGTATGTGTTTAAATATCAATAAATTTCTACCCTTTGCTAATGCGCTTTCAAATGGAATATTATTTTTCTGAAGATATGCATGAAATCCCAATGCACCAACACCAATAGATCGTTCGCGTTGTGCTGAATATTTTGCGCGTTTTATTTCTTTTGGCGCATTATCGATAAATTTTTGAAGCACATTATCAAGCATTTCAGCAACGTCTTTTAAAAAATGTTTATTCTTTTTCCAGTCATCATAGTATTCTAAATTCAATGATGAAAGACAGCAAATTGCTGTTCGTTTTTCGTTTGTAGGAAGAATGATTTCAGAACAAAGATTAGATTGATGAACATGAAGCCCTTTATCACTCAGCCACTTTGGAAGTTTACGATTAGACTCGTCAATAAAATGAATATATGGTTCTCCCGTCATCATTCGCATTTCTAATATGCTTTGCCATAAAGTTTTTGCAGACACTGTCTCACGAATTTCTTTTGAGTGAGGATCAACTAAATCCCACTTATCATCAAATTCTGGATCAAGCATGCAATTCTCAATAATCTGCATAAAATCGTCTGTGATATTGATTCCATGATGCATATTCTGACAACGGACATTCAGATCGCCAGTAGGTTTACGCATATCAAGAAAAGAAATAATGTCGGGATGATTAATATTAAGATAAGCAGCATAAGACCCACGACGAGTACGACCTTGACGATAAGCCAAAGAACTGGCATCATAAATTTTAAGATGAGCCATAACACCAGTAGACTTATCATCAGCACTACGAATACCAAAACCGATTCCAACGCCACCTCCCATCATAGACAACCAATTAGTTTCTGACAAATTATCAACTAAACCTTCCGCAGTATCTTCAATATAATTAAGATAACATGATACAGGAAGACCACGCTTATTATCACTAAAAGAAAGAATAGGAGTAGAATAAGACAGCCAATGCTTACTAGAATATTCATAAAGCCGTTGTGCATGTTCTGGATTGCTACCAAAAATTTTTGATACATATGCGAATCTTTCTTGAGGTGATTTCTCTTCTGATGTCATATACGATTCTTGCAGACGTTTAATACCCAATTCATCAAATAAATTGTCACGCAAATAATCTATCTTAATTTCTGACATTCTTAACTCCAATATTGTTATTATTGATTTACAAATTCTGTGATGATCGGAAAAATTGGTTTCAAAGCGTTTGCACACTCCAAAGCAATTTGTCTATGTTCTTTCTGTGTTTCAGGACCACTTCGTAATTGTATATAGTGAATCCAAGAACGTATTGTTCCACTCATGTATAATTTTGATTCTGTGATTCCTTCAGGTAAAACAGCGCGGGCCTGTTCTTTTGCGATTCCATGATCAATAGCCCAGCGATATGTTTTTAGAGCAGAATCAATAACATAATGCTGTTGAGTTTCCCAATGCAAATTCAAAGCAACGTCGTCGATCTCAATACTATTCTGTCTGTTTTTAGAATCCTGTAGTCGCGCTTCACGTGTCAAAAAATTCAAATCTTTTGTAGGATCAGCATATCTTTGAGAAAATTCTTGAAAACTGAAACTTCTATGGCGCAAAATTTGTCGAGCAATATCTCGAGTTGTTGTAATTTCTAAACAAGCACTCACAATTTCAAATGGAGACCAATGTTTATTCTTAATAAGATATCGAATAAGTTTTTCTGATGTTTCTGTGTTGTTCTGATTACTTGGATTTGAAACTCGCGCACAGAAAGCAATAATATCCGTTAACGAAGTTCCGCTGCAGCGACCCCCTTCTGGTTGCTGCGAATAAGATATAAGTGAAACGGTCATATTTTTTTCCAATTTCTCAGAGCCAGTTTTAAAGATAAATCTTTGTGAGTGTTTCTATTTAGAAGGTCTTCTACGTCTTTTGGATTCAAGCCAGAAATAATTGCCTCATTGATATCTTTGAAGTTCCAAGCGTTTGGCCAAATGACCATCTTATATCCATAGGAGATCATTTTCTCCATACGTTTAATCACCTCCGCATTCCTAGGCTGATTGTCGAAAACTAAAATTGCATTTTCTTTCGGAATCATATTTGTTGCTTTGATAAAATCTGTTCCGCCAGGCGCAATAGAGTTTTCTATAAACATGCTGTCGAAGGGTCCTTCGATCACATATATAGATTTTTGCAAATTTACACGTTGAATACCATATACAAGAGGATCATTTGTTTTTCGAACGGTAAGATATCGTAGAGCAGAATTGCCCATGGCACGACAACTAAGACCAATGAGTTCGTTTTCTTTGTTGTAATATGGTATAGCAATTCGTTCTTCTTTAGAAAGTTTGCCTTCATACATCGGGCTGAATCTTTCTAACTCTTTCATAGAAGGAACATAATATAATTCCGAATAAAATTTTACTGGAATTTTTCTTGACTGTAAATATGAAAGAGCGCGATGCTCCGCAGATAATTCAGATATCGGAATTAAACCATATTGACTTAAATCCGTCTTGAGTATGACAACATTTTTAATTACATCATTTCGAATAACATCGAAATTACTGTTTTGTTTATTTTCAAATTTTTCTAGGCGATATGACTTGTGAAGAGCAGGATCTAAATGCTCAATTAATTTATCTAGGGATGTTGCAATATTGCAATTGTGACATTTGTAGAGCATGCTTCCTTTATGCTCTAAAACATATCCACGCGATTTTAGTTTATTCTTTTTAGAATCGCCACAAAAAATACAACGAAAGTTGTAAAGTTTATCTGTTTTCTTTTTGAAAAGCGGAAGTTTCCCTGATATAAGAGAAACATATTTTTGATCAATGATTAGCGACATCCACTCATTATATAATACTTACATTAAATTGTAAAGGCTTATTTTTTACATATCAGGCTAACAAAGATGCAAATTCAATCACGCCCATAACAATCTGTCTTGCTACTATATTTTCATCAAGTTCCAGAGCAGCATTGTTTATTGTTTGCGTAATAATCAAATTATCAACAAGTTCTTTGAATTCTTCTTTGCTCAATTGTCCATCCTCAAACATTTTTTTCAAATCTTGAGATTTAATTGATAATTCTACTGGTGTCATGATCGTGGTCTCTTTGCAATAACTTTTTGAATGGTATCCGCATTGTCTGAAATAGATTGCAATTTTAATTCACAATATGTTTTATTCACTTCTTTTGTAGTTTGATATCGCTTATTAAATTCATCAACGAGAACGAATAATGAATCCGTCATCTTCACGGTCGCATCATTATTTGGAAGATGATTACTAAAATTTTTCAACTCACTAGATAATGAAAAAAGATTCACGCTGACAATTTTAGCCAGTTCGTGATTTGTGCAATATGGTTTTGATAATTCGGAATCAACTTTAATTTTATTAACAAGGGAATGTTCCATAGGATCATACTTGGCCATGAAGTATGAATTATAGAGATTGGTTACATTTGCGCATCCGCTCAGAGAAAGAACAAGTGTAATCACTGCACTCAATTTATACATAGTTTTCATATTAACAATTCCATTTTCTAAGAGCTTTATTGATACGAGAATCTGGATCATTCGCCGTTTTAGCAGAAGTCAGTTTAGACTTCATTCCACCCATACGAGCGCAAAAAGATTTTCTACGATTCGCAGATTTACTTCCAGCCTTTAATTCGGATGGAGGAGTTGTTACTGGAGCCTTAAGATTCCCACCGGATATTCTATTGTAATGATCACGCCCCTTTTGTGTTAAACCACCAGAGGGACTTTTATGACCCTTAGCGTCTTCGTATATAAATTCTTTGAATGTTTTCATGGACACCAACTCTGTTTGGCTTCGCCATAATATTCTCTTGCGAATCCGTTTTTGATCAATTCAGATCTAAGACTAACACCGTTTAAAATGAGATCTCCCAAAACACGACCACCAAATTTATCCCATCCATATAGAGCAACTTGATGTTTTTTGGTTGAAGCGATGGCTTTTTTTGTAAAAACGGATGCAGCTTCTCCTCGCTGTTTTTCACTTTCGCATTGAGCACGAAATCCTTTTTCTGGTGTGTCGACTCCAAATACTCTAACGGCAAGCTCAGGTTTAAGCGGCTTGGGAAGAAAGGGGGCCGCTATGACTACAGTATCACCGTCGCTTACGCGAATGATCTGTGCGTCATAGATTACTCCCTGTGGTGTTTTTTGCGCGATTGCGATCGTGGGAACTAGCAGTAAAATCGATAACAAGTATTGTAGTGATTTCATTTTTCATTCTCACTCATCAGATAATCATGAGAGGTTTGAATATAATCTGTTGCTAATGTAATCTTAGATTGAACCCATTCCGGTAAATCGGTTTCTGGTTTTAACATACTGAGTAACATTTCTGAATGACGAACAATTGTTTTCAATTGAGATATAGCCATATCTCCTTCATATCCATATTCTTTCTCGTCTTTTTCTTCGCTTAGTTTATTTTCAAATTCTTTGAATTTTTTCATTTTACTGCCTCGTAAATTTTCTTTTGTTCGTTATACCACATTTGCCATCCAATTACTTGTTCTCTTGTTTGATAGTAGATTCCGTAGTTTTCTGTGATTGTTCTGAGGAGTTGACTGATTTTAACATCGGAGGCTCCTTCATCAGTTGCTCCGGAACTTTTGGCCAAGACATTTTGACTGGAGGCGTTATGCACCCCGATAACAGAATTAGACAACTCACACTTATTGTCATATTGCACCACGACGCGATCAATGTATTCTGTGTTTCCACGAGTAGTTTCCTTTATTAATTTTATTTTTTCAACAACCTTAGTTTGAACTACACTATTTATAATCGCGGATTTCGCTTCTGCTTCGGCGACTTTCTTCTGCATCTCGGAAACTTTTGTGCGCCATTCTTGTTCTACGAAATATCCACCCTCGCAATATATTCCAAAGAGTAACACAACCACCGCTATTGGCGATATTATTTTGCCATATATCGGAATAAAGAAACTGCTGATAAATGAAATAAGGCCGACGGCTACAATTCCATGGATTATAAACTGCAACATCTCCGTCGGAATAAAACTTAGGATCCACATTAATCACCTCTTTTCATGCTGACTTTGCGGCCTTAATTCTTTTCATTTTCTGATAATATTTTCTTCTCAAAAATAAAACTCCGTTGATAGGTTTTCCAAAACGTCTGCGTTCTCTTTCGGGTTTTCTCCACGATGCAACATTGTCACCTGTTCCCACAACGCTCGCACCAGTAGCATTCGCTGGTGCTGCAACATCTTCATTTAATTCTAGAGATCTCATCTGCTCATACAATTTTTCACGCAGTTGGTGAGGATAATCACCTATAAGAGTTGGCTCATTTTTTTCTCTGAGGAGAAGAAGCGCAGCTGCGTAGGAAGCAAGTTGACTTTTTCCAAGAGGAATTTTTTCTAGAAGACGTTTTAAATTGAAAACAAGACGATCAAAATACCCCATTGCATTTTTTTCTTGAGATGTGACAGCTGTTCGAAGTTTTTTTCCATCAGCATCAATAAGACCCAGAGAAAAAGCTTGTGTCTTATTGAAGGGCGTCACCAATCGCTTTATGAATTCGTAAACAAGATAAATATCTATAATTGGTGCAGTCATTATATTGTTCTCAGAATTTTTACTATATTTTTATCCATAGGTATATTGCTACCAATTATAGTTTCGTTATTAGGACCAATTCCCTCCACCCTTTCGAGCCAGAATCCAAGTAAAATCAAAAACGGCTTCAGATAATAAAGATAATTATATAATTTAAAAATAAGAATTCGAGTAATAGCCTCTCTATCGAATACATTATACAATATTATAAGATGATTCAAAATTAATTTTTCATTCAACTCGCCACTTTTCATGTAGCGATTAAACAATTTGCTCAGGCTCTTGATCTTTGATATATCATCATAGAACTCTTTTGCATCAACACATGATATATTATTATAATTTTGTGCTGCATATAATATAAAATTTCCATCAGTCAATATATGCATACTTACATTTTAGTAGCTCGGATAAAATTTCGCGGCCGTCGCATCGTAAGTCATAATAAGCGCCTTACTCACAACAGCTGTTGAAGCTAAGGCAATGTTTCCAGCAGTTGTGGTCGTAAATACACCAGTAGGAATTAATGTCAGCTGGCCGCCACCTATAGAAATAGGCGACGGTGCAGTGATGGTGGCGATTGCTGTGGTGCCAGAAACAAAAAAGATCTGAGTTGTCGGAGTAATTGTTGTTGCGCTTGCAACAGTTGGTGCAGCAGATCGTTGTGAAGACAAACCAAAGAAAACTGCAACATTCATCGATGTAGTTTTAGTAAACGTCGTATTTCCTGCAGGGAATACTGTATTTGCACTACGGATGATATTTTTTGCACCAGAAAAAACTGTGTTAGAAGAAACAGCCCCGAAGAAATTCTTTACAGTAATTTTCTTCGAAGCTGGTGTCCCATTTGGATCATCAACAATCAGTAATAGATCTTCCGATGCACTTGTTGTAAGTGCTGTCAATGCTGAAACTTTTTTATCTGCCATAATTTAAACTCCGTTGGGCGATACTGTGAAATTGGTAATTCGAGTACCAAATCCATTATTCAGACCGTTTGCGACCGCGCCAGTAATAGCTGTGTTTGCGGCAGCTGTTAATCCGATTTCAGGATTATAAAGTGGCATTCCTACTACTGCAACACCAGTTGTTGGTCCGAAGAATTTAGCTGCAGCATTAATATGATAAGTCGCTTTTGCAGATCCAGCTCCGCCACGAAGTTTGGGCATCGTAAACACAAGAATATTGTTTGCTCCGTTTGCACGGAGACCAGTTGCGAATACTGCGCGGCCGTGATTTCCACCAACAGTATTGCTCAATTGAATGTGGAAAGTATTGCCTGAAGGCTTGAAATGCACTGGCATATTGAAAACAACATAAAGATTTGCAGCTACGTTTGCAGAAATAACATTATTCGCATTCAGTCTCACAAATATTTCTGAGATATCTGCTGGACCCAAGTTTGTATTTGCGACGTAGGTAAAACCTGAACCTGGATTCGCAGCAACTAGAATTTCATCAACCTGACGAACAGAACCAGTAGTTGGGGTTTTGTTCTGCCTACGCACCCATCCCGCGACCGTCGCTACAACATTGCGCTTCCAAGGTTCGCTGCCATCGGATTGACCTGCATAGGGTTGCTGACCAGCTTTCAGTGAAGCCTCAGTATTTGCCCCACTTTTTACCTGACTATTTTCTCTACTAAATCCCCATTGTGGCATTGTATTCTCCTAAGTATTCACGGTTTCGGCAAATCGCCTACTCTGCATAATATTCTATTCTATTTATAATAATTATTTAGCTTGAGAAGGCAGTTTTCCTCCGACGCGTGCATAAGATTTTGTGTTAAAACGTCTCTTCATCGGTCCCTGGCTGCCACTTTTACGTTTTGGTTTTTTCATATCCGCATCGTCGGCGCCGGCGGGATCGACATAGTCTGCGCCATATGATTTACCTGTAATCGTGCGCTTTGGAAGATCCGCAAGTTTAGTCGGACCTCCACTACTCTTGACTTCTGGTTTGTCGCGCATGGCTGCGCGGCGCTTGTCCATCAAATCGTCGATTTTGCCTTCCGCCATGCCTCGCGATTTTGCTTCTTTTTCTAGATCTAGTTTTCGTTGCTGCACAACTTTTTGATCTACATCTTTGTTTGTTGATAAGTCTTTTAGTGCTTTACGTTTAGCAGCTAAGTCTCCTGGATCGCGTAACATACTTTCTGCTACAGCTTTTCTTACAGTATTGATCAAATCATCCGACAATCCATAGTTTTTTTTCAGACTTCCAGTAATTAAACTGATATCTTCGTTCTGTTTTTGTAGTTCTTTTTCCACTGCAGGATGTTTTGAAAGATCTGGATGAATTTTTTTCATCGCTTTCACGGCGCCCGTCATGTTGCCTCCGGCATAGCGTTTGTCGCGAGCGATTCCGATGCCCTGCTTCACGTGTTGTGCAGTTAAAGCAACAGAAGCTTCATCAATAGCTTCATCACGCATCGCAGCACGACCAATTGCTTTGTTTAGATGTTGTGCTTTTTTATATCCATACTCAGCTGGATCTAATTTAAGACTACGATTAATTTGTGCGCCTTTAGATGCAGTCATAACATTTTTCATTGTCTTGTTTTGTTTTGCTTGATCAGACTTTTCATCAATCTGTTCATCTTCTTCTTTCAATTTCGGATTAATTTGAATAGGATCCTTGCCTTCTTCCTTTTTGCCCGCACGAAGTTTTTTGAAATCATCCGCTGTCAATTTATCTTTTTCCGGTTCATGAACGTCCAATTTTTGTTGATTTGGATGCAGTTTAGTGTGAGCTTCCTGAACAACTTCTTTGATTGTAGAAGCGAGTGATTTATAAGTTTTCATAACTTTATTCCTTATCCTGTGAACTTAATTTAGCTGCGATCGCCATTTGACGTATTTTTTTCAAACTTTTTCCTTTAAATTGAGGAGCATCGGAGCTTTGAAAATCTTTTATTACATCACCCATGTTCGCCTTCTTCATATTTAGCGTTTCGACTTGCTGGCCTGGAGTATTTTTTTCATATTTTTTTCTGAGTGCATCGGTTCCCTCTTCCTCCGATTGTTCATTTTTTGGCACACAGTCAGGAACCATGCGATCCCCTTTTCTCTTCATACCAACTTGCTTGTGAGTATCCCAGCATGCTTCATAGATTTCTTCATCCATATCTTCACCAAACATAGCACGATACTTTATTGTATGTTTGCTGAGTTTAGTTTTTGCAGTCGCATCTCCAGGTGCTGGTTTATATGCTGCAGGATCTCTGTCAGATAGTTTATCAGCTTTGGCAAAGTGAGCAGCACGTTTTTCTGCAGTAGCAGCAGATAGTCCTGCCACATATTTTTGTGGCAAACCTGTGCCTTTGTGTTTTGGAACCGCCTCATCTAATATATCTTCTTCGCGAAGATCTTTATCTGCGCCATGATAAGTTCCAGATCCTTTACCAATGTAAGAATTTACACGAGCCATTGCCCATTGCTGAGGAGTGGTTCCTGGACGATGACCAGAGTTCCAAGCAGCCATACCACGATTGTATACTTTGCGTAATGTACCGATAGAAATACCAGACTTTTCTGCTTTAGCAGCTAAACCTGCAGCTGCTGTTTCACATATTTCAAATTCTTCAACGACTTTTTTCTTTTCCGGTTCCTGTTCAGATTTGTGTCTCGCTAAGGCAGCATCTGTGGCCGCTTTACGAGCAGCTATCTGTCTTAATTTATCACCTATAATTTTAGCACTGCGATTTTTAAAAGTGAGATTGTCTATTTCTTGAACTATTTCTTTGTGTTTTTTTCTGTATGCTATTGTTCCATCAGGTTTGCGAACAGGAATTACTTTAAAATCTGCATCTCTTTGAACTTCGTCCAAATTTGCCAAAAACGAATTGACTGCATTGAAAGCGGATTCTTCATTTCCAGATTCATTCATATTTTTATTATAAACTTCTAATATTTCGTCCATAGAAATATTATGTTTCACTGACTTATTATATAAACTCTCTGCTATTTTATCCGCTTGAAGAGGATCATATTCATTCTTTTGAAATAGACTCTTTACCGCCTGATAACCTTTACGAACACCCGATCCAATGCCGCGCACTACCGTGCGGTCCAGATCTGCACCAGTACGTGGTATACTTAGCATACCAGAACCACGCACACCAGACATGGTCCACGATTTAAATGATCGCTTTTGATTTTGTGTTCCTGTCGATCTTCCTGTTTCTTGAGCATGTTTATTTCGAAGTGCTTCTTTTTCTTTGGCATGTCTAATTCTAATTGCCCTTTTTTGTTGACGAAGTCTAGCCGCATCAGGATTTACAGCTTCGTGTTGACGTATCATTTTTTTGCGTAAATTTAAGTGATTACTATCAGGAGTTAAATCCATTTTATCTACTTTGAGAGAATCAATCGACAAAGGATCAATCGATAAAGGATCAATCGATATAGAATCAGAATTTACTGAAATATTTTTTGATTCATTCGTTTCACCTTTTTTTTGTTTGATAACCATAGCTCTGATTCTTGAAAATGCTTGCGGATCATCTGTAGCTAACTTCAATATTCTATCCAACATTGAAAGAATCTTTGAACGCATTTCTGGTGACCCCAAAGACTTCTCTCCGGCTTTGAGCGCACGTCGATACTGTTCAATCTGATCTTGATCTACCAAACCTAAACGAAGAAGCATATTCACTTTTGGCGTGAGAAGATGATCTTTGCTAGTGGATTCATAATCTGAAGCTTCATCGATGTTAGACATGGCGATCATTTGTTTACCAAATACAGAGGAAGTTTTTTGACCACGGGCCTTTGCGAGACGAGCCATTTCTTTTCTGCGAATCAAAGGCAGTGTTCGTTTAGATATGGATCCTACCAATTTGTCTAAATTTTTTCCGTATCTTTGTTTAACGGTTTTATCAATAGTCAATCTTTGTGCAGGAGAAAGTGTATGATAAGCACGACCTTTTGCTCCTGCAACTCGATTACGCAACAGCATAAGAGCAGATGTTCTTGCACGATATTGTAATCTCTGAGGAGTGGCCATGCGCTTTCTTTTAATTTTACGCATTCTTGTGAGATTGGAGCGACGCGCCTTAAATCTCATTTTTGCTCTCTGACGTTGAAGAAGAGAAAGAACACGACTTTCGTCAATGAGTTCCTCGTCAAGAGATTCTTCCTCTTTGAATTGTTCGTCAATCAATACATCTAAAAATTCTATATCATTTTCATTTGGATCCATTTCATGATCTTGCATTCCATTCACAATGTTCAAAAGTTCTTCATCGGAAACTGCGTTTTCATTTATACAAATAAATTCTTCGAACTGATCATTGAATGATTTCATTTCTATCTCCTCATTTTTTTCTGTTTTATCTTTCATTGAATTGATAAAGCTACGATATACTGCAGCTGATCCTTCTTTGCCCATAACTTTGGCTCTTTGTTCCATAGCAATCGCAGCCTGTATTTTATGTGCATGAGAACGACCACTTGATTTTATTTTACTTACACTCGTCTTAGCATCTTCTGGTGTAGCAAATTTAAGACCATGAATTGTGCCTTTTGGATCTTCATCTGTATATAAGTCAGAGTGTTTATCAGATTTATCTGGCTGACCTGGTTTTTTAGGTATTCTTGCTTCATCTTCCAGAATAATACTCTCACTCATATTCTTATGAACATCTTTCATCAGTTCTCGAGCATGCTCATCAGAAACATGAGAAGGAACGCCTTTACGAAATTCTTTGAAATTACCAGCAGCTGCGTGCGCACGCTGTTTGGTTGCACTGATTCCTGTCGTTCCTTCTGAATCTGGATCTCTTTTACCAGCAGAATGAATCGTTATGCTTTTGAAATTATAATATCCGTGGTCAGATTTTTTACCGTTATACGAATTTATCAATTTATGCATCTCAGCGTGGCGATCAGATCCTGCAACCAGATGAAGATGCGTTACACCTTTTTTATGCAATGCAGCTAGATGATGAAGAATCGTTGGATGCTTTTTTGATGAAGCAATCACATTTGTTTTTGATGAAAACCTCGCGAGGTGTTTAATTTTCTGAGCCGATGTTAATGGATTCTTTTTAGGATCCTGCGAATGAGATACAACAACAGAGTGCTCGGCTTTATGATCATCTGCAACAGAATGTACCTTATCAATTAATTGCATATGTCCGGTTGTTGGAGGATTCATGCGTGTGAATGCAGTCACGTGATGACGTTCAATTGCCTCCATCAGCTGAGATAGTGTTTTCATTTTGCAGCTTTTTTAAATTTATCAGACGCTTTTAAATTCGCTGCAGAAAATCCTACACGATCAACAATCTTAACTCCGTTCGCTACATAGCCTTCGCCACCACTCTTTTTTCCTTCAATAGAAGTTTGAAAGGGATGTTTAGACGC
>SXGU01020765.1_pt1 | contig 18091 bp, 14 predicted proteins | sample 3174531 | NCBI WGS metagenome assembly SXGU01 (sample SAMN11356863, study PRJNA531348) | freshwater metagenome | isolation source: freshwater sample F1-140 | place: China: Fuxian Lake, Yuxi | collected 2017-12-25 | reverse complement strand
GCTGCTGCTGGAGGGCCACCGCTGGAGGAAGGCCTTCGACCTCGTCGACGTCCGGGACCGCCATCTGATTGAAGAGCCGGCGGGCGTAAGGAGAGACGGACTCGAGGTACCGCCGTTGCGCTTCCGCGAACAGGGTTCCGAAGGCGAGGGATGATTTCCCGGAACCAGACACGCCGGTGAAGACCACCAGAGAATCTCTCGGGATCTTCACGCTGATGTTCTTCAGGTTATTTTCCCGAGCACCTTTGACCTCAACAAACCCTTTCTCAGTTTCCTTCTCCACACATAATTTTTGCAAAGACAAAAGCATTAGCCAATAACGCGAAGCAAGGTGCGCTGTGGCCCTCAAAACAGCTGACAATATGATACCGGTATCACACAAAAATTCTTAGGCGTGCATTAAGTACATAGTTTAATACACGAGCCGGTTGGTATGATAGTTGCTTGCCCGAGATTACCATGTATTCAATCAGGAGAATGTAAGCATGAAAACCTTAGGTGTTTTATGTAGCGTCGTCTTCGCGCTCAGTGCGACGACCGAAGTCTTTGCACAAAGAAGAGGCGGCGGTGAGCGTCCGTCAGGTCCCATCAGCCGGCCGTCCCCTTCGGAGAGAGTAGAGAGAAGATCCGAACCGACCCGATCGACTCCAACCCGCTCCGAGCCGACCCGCTCGTACCCGACTCGATCGGAGCCGACTCGGTCGGAACCGACCCGGTCATACCCGACCCGGTCCGAGCCAACCCGCTCCGAGCCGACCCGCTCGTACCCGACGCGTACCGAGCCGACTCGTTCTGAGCCGACCCGCTCTTACCCAACCCGCACGGAACCAACTCGTTCCGAGCCGACCACGACTCGAACAGAGCGGCCGAACAGGGAAGAAAGAAACGACCGAACTCAGCGTCCGGACACCACCGTCCGAACCAGCACGGACAACACCGGAAGAGCTCCTCGCGGACCGGTCTTCACTCCACGTCAGAGAACCAACGTACCGACGACCGGATCGACCATCCCGACCAGAACCCCACGGCCTCCGCGCTACAACCCGGGCCCGCGCCAGCCGCACTACCCGCGGATCGGGACTCGCATCAACGTCACCCACAAGCCGTACACGGCCCAGGCCCGCACGCGCTACGCAAGACCCCACGACTACCACTCGCGCGTGTACCGTCGCCACATCTACCGGTACTGGATCTTCGAGCCGGTTCGCTACGGCTACTACAACGGCTACTGGATGATCGACGACTATCCGTACTACGTCTACAACGGCTACCGGTAACGCTACAATACGGGGGAGATGTGCCAGTACGACCTCATCGACTCCCAGGACTACACCGTGGTGAAGACCTACCCGCTCCAGGCCTGCACCACCGGCTACGACACCTGCGCCCAGGAACGAGACGCGGCTAACGAGACCGCTGGCTCCATCCGCTACTACTGCGCCGAGCACGTGGAAGACGGACTCCAGAACACCAACACGAACGAGTACAGCTCGTCGCCGGTGGACATCTCCAGCGAGCAGCAGGCCTCCATCGACGCGTACCTGGAAGACAAGAGCTTCCTCGACATCTTCAACGACGGCTACAACTACGGCATCAACAGCTGCGTGGTGGTCGGCCTGATCGGGAACGAAGACGACTGCGACTACATCGTGAAGGTCGGCGCGGACGAAGAATGGTACCCGGAAGTAGATGGTTCTATCTGTTCTGATAACTCTGTTGCCGCCAAAATGGGTTGTGCCGTTGGCAGCGAAGAAGAGAACACAGGTTGCATTCTTCAGCGAGCCATTCAAGAAGGATATTGCCACTAACTACTAAGGCGAGGTCTCCGGGAAACCGGAGGCCTCTCCTTTCTTCCTAGTTCCCTTCCTGCTTCTTCTCTATCTCTTCCTCGTCCATGTTGAACTTCCGATTCTGCGCCTCTTCCTGGGCCTGCCGGCCCTCCGCTCCCGTGGTGCGGGAGCTGTACTGGCCATCTCTGTACGGGCCCACGTCGTAGTGGTCCCGGATCGCCATGGAGCCCTTGTTGACCTCCGACGCCGACGGGCCCGTGTCCGGGACGTTCGGGTCCTTGTCCGAGCTCATGAGGGTCGTCGACGAGGCGTCTTCCCCGGCCACGTCGTCGGAGCGGTTCCGGGTCATGCCGCTAGAATTGTAGGTGGGGTGGCCGATGGTCCCGGGGCCCGTGAGCCCCGTCCCGGTGGTGGTGGTGGCTTCGTTTTGAACGGACGGGTGCGCGCCGACGCCGCCGGGGGAGACGTGGGTCTGACCCTTCTGGGCGCTTCCAATAGCGCTGCCGGATCCCTGTCCCTGATCCTGCGCTTGAACGGAGAGTGCGAATCCGAGTGTGAGTAGTAGATATTTCATAAGATCCTCCTGAGTTTATCTTAGGAAAAGAAGGGAGGATTGAGATGCGAGGGGAGGTAAATTAAACCTTAAAATAAAAAACTTAAACGCTTGTTTAAATCGTCTGCTTGATATATTATTTAAACACTTGTTCAAATCAATTGTTTTAAATCTTGCAGGTGAAATATGATAATTCAGCTACTTAGAGTGCTGTCTCTCATGGTCCTTCTCCTACCGTGTTTCGGACAGGCCATAACTCTGGAAGACTATCTTACAGAAGTGCAGACCAAGAACGGTGGAGTGAAGGGAGTGAAGCTCTCTTCTGAAAGTAAGGAGCTCCGCCTCAGCGAAGGGTCGCTCTTTTTCAAGCCGTCCTTCTTCCTAACCGGCGAGTACTTCGACGACCGGCGACCGACCAACGCGCCGACCTTCCAGGGAACGCAGACCATCCGGCACACACTGCGGACGGGTCTGGCCCAGAACTTCCGCACCGGGACCAGGGCCACCGTCTCCTACAACTACTTCAACACCCAGATCAACGGCGCCAATCCCGCCTTCCTTCCGAACCGGCAGTTCATCGACGTGGCCCCGATGCTCGAGCTCAGCCAGAGCCTGTGGCGCAACTTCCTGGGCTCGGAGTTCGAGGCCAACGAAACCGTCGTGAAGGCCCAGGCCGAAGCCCAGAGCTTTCAGGAGCGCTTCACCCACAAGCAGCTCCTGCTCCAGGCGGAGAACGCCTACTGGCGCCTCTACTTCGCGCAGACGAGCCTGAAGGTGCAGAAGGAGAGCCTCGAGCGCGCCAAGCGGCTGCGGGACTGGAACGCCGGCCGGGTGCGGAGTAACCTCGTGGACTCCTCGGAGCTCCTCCAGGCCGAGGCGAACCTCCAGAACCGGGAGCTCGAGTACCAGGACACGCTCACCGAGATCGACTCGGCCCTCCGGGACTTCAACTCCATCCGCGAAGGCACCGGGGACGTGAACCTCGAGGGAACCAAGGGAAAGGACAGCAGCTACATCCTAAACGCGACCCTTCCGGCGAAGGCGAAGCTCCGGGAGGACGTCGTCGCAGCGATCGCCTCGCAGCGGGCGGCGACCGCGAACGCCCAGCTCGGGACCCAGAGGAACAAGCCGAACCTCGAACTCTACGGCTCCTACGCCATGAATGGCCGAGACGGCAAGAGCGCCGCCGACGCCTACGACATGGCGGCGACGGCGACCAGACCCACCTCCGTCGTCGGCGTGCGGTTCTCCACGCCGCTGGACTTCGGGGCCCTCGGGGACTACAAGCGCGCCTACGCCCAGGAGGTCGCGGCCTCGGAGATGACCTCCAAGCGCAAGATCTTCGAAGTGGAGCGGGAGTGGGAGCTCCTCTCCGAACGCTTTTCCAACTTCAAGACCCGGCTCAAGCTCTCCCGGGAGCTGGTGGCCATCCAGGAGAAGAAGCTCCTGGCCGAGAAGCGCCGGTACAACCAGGGGCGGACGACCACCTTCCAGGTGCTGCAGTTCGAACAGGACTTCGCCAACGCCCAGCTGCTGAAGCTCCGTAACGAACGGGAGCTCATCGCCGTCTACAACCAACTCAAGCTTTTCTCCGGAGCCGCAAATGAATAACGAGAATAAGACCGGCTTCTCCTTCGCGAAGCTCTCCATCCAGAGGCCCATCTTCATCACCTGCCTCATCCTCATCACGATGATCACGGGCTGGCTTTCCTTGAAATCCCTCCCGGTGGACCTCTTCCCGGACGTCACCTTCCCGGTGGTCACCGTGACCACTCCGTACCCGGGGGCGGGGCCCCGGGAGACCGAGTCCCTCATCTCGAAGATCTTCGAGGAGGAGTTCTCCACCATCTCCGGGGTGAAGACCATCCGGTCCGTCAACCAGGAAGGGGTCTCCATCGTCATCACCGAGTTCAACTTCAAGACCGACATCAAGTACGCCGAGCAACAGGTGCGAGACAAGGTGAGCTCGGCCCGGGCCAAGCTCCCGGATGACATCGAAGAGCCGGTGATCCGCAGAGTGGACCCCTCCGACCAACCGATCGTGACCATCGCCCTCACGGCGGACCTCTCCGAAGCCGAGCTCTACGACCTGGCCGACCTCACGGTGAAGCCCAAGATCGAACAGATCAACCAGGTGGGGCTGGTGGAGATCATCGGTGGCCGGCAGAGAGAAATCCGCGTCGACCTCGACCTGGGTAAGATGAAAGAGCGGCAGGTCTCTGCCATCCAAGTGGCCGACGCCCTCGGGAAGGCAGGTTCGAATATTCCTTCCGGGAAGATCGACGTGACCGCCAAGAAAGAAACCGTCTTCCGGACGGTCGGAGAGTTCCAATCTTTAAAAGAGATGGAGAACACCATCGTCCAGTTCATCGGCAACGACGTCCCGGTGGTCCTAAGCGACGTGGCCACGGTCCGCGAGGGCCTGAAGGACGAGAAGAGCCTGGGCCTGGTCAACGGGACGCGGTCGCTCTTCATCAACATCTACCGGCAGACGGGGGCGAACACGGTGGAGGTGGCCGATAACGTGGTCAAGCAAACCGAGCTCCTGAACAGCATCCTCGCCAAGGGGAAAGGCGCCGGGAAGCTCACCGTCGTGCGCGACGGCTCCAAGCCCATCAAGGACAACATCCTGGACGTGAAGGAATCCATCCTGATCGGGATCGTCCTCACCATCATCGTGGTCTTCTTCTTCCTCGGGTCGCTGCGCTCAACCCTCATCACGGGCCTCGCCCTCCCGAACTCCCTCCTGGGAGCGTTCATCCTCCTCGCGGCCGCGGGGTACACCATCAACGTCATGTCCCTCCTGGCCCTCTCCCTCGCCGTGGGCCTGCTCATCGACGACGCCATCGTGGTGCGGGAGAACATCTTCCGGCACCTGGAGATGGGTAAGGACGCGCGGACGGCGGCCATCCACGGGACCAACGAGGTGATGCTGGCGGTGATCGCCACCACCTTCACCGTGATCGCGGTGTTCGGGCCCATCGCCTTCATCTCCGGCGTCGTGGGGCAGTTCCTGAAGCAGTTCGGGATGACGGTGTGCTTCGCCCTCATGATCTCTCTCTTCGATGCGATCACCATCGCGCCGATGATGTCGGCGTACTTCGCCGGGAAAGTCGTGCCGCACGGGCAGGCTCACCAGGGGACTTCTCTCTACGACCGGACCGTGGGCCGGGTGATCAACTGGTTCAACCGCTTCCAGGACCGGCTCGAGGACTTCTACGTCCGCGTGCTGAAGGTGACTCTCTCGCACCCGCTGAAGATCCTCCTCGGCGGAGTGGTGATCTTCGTCCTGAGCATCTTCTCCCTGAAGTTCGTGCCCAAGACCTTCATCTCCGCCCAGGACCAGGGGGAGTTCTCCGTGAGCATGGACCTCCCGCCGGGGACCTCGCTCCACGAGATGGAGCGCGTGGCCCTCGAGGTGGACAAGGTCATCCGCTCCCACCGGGAGATCGCGGTGAGCGTGCTCACCGTCGGAACCAAGGAGGGGGAGGCGAACAAGGCGAACTTCTACGTGCGCCTGATCCCGACCAAGGAGCGCAAGCTCAACACCATCCAGATGAAGGACATCCTCCGGAAGGAGCTCGCCCCCTTCGACTACGCCAACGTCAAGGTCGGGGACTTCGACCAGGTGGCCGCCGGGATGCGGCCCTTCAACGTGAACATCCAGGGCAACGACGAGAAGGAACTCGAGAAGGTCGCCACGGCCGTCTTCACCAAGATGAAGACCCACCCGTCGCTCACCGGCGTGGACCTGAGCTACAGGCCCGGGAAGCCGGAGTTCCAGGTGATCCCGGACCGGCTGAACGCCGAGCGGCTCGGCGTCTCCACCAACATCCTCGGACTCGAGCTCCGGACCCTGATGGAGGGCCAGACCCCGGCCGTGTACCGGCTCGCGGGGGAGGAGTACGACATCCGCGTGCGCCTCAAGGAAGACCAGCGGAACCTGCAGCGGCGGTTCAACCAGATCGCCATCCCGAACATCAACAACCGGCTCATCCCGCTGCCGAACGTGGTGAAGGGCGTGGAGACCACCGGGCCCGCCAACATCACCCGCCAGGACCGCGCGCGGTACTACCAGATCTCCGCCGACATCGCCCCGGATGGCCCGGGCATGGGTGGGGCCATGGAAGAGGTGGGACGGATCTTCAGAGAAGACGTGAAGCTCCCGGAGGGCATGAGCTACAAGTTCGCGGGCCAGGCAGAGAACTTCGGCGAGATGATCGGAAGCATGGCCGTGGCCTCGGGTCTGGGGATCATCTTCATCTACCTCGTGCTCGCCTCGCTCTACGAGTCCTTCATCACTCCGTTCACCATCATGCTGGTGCTCCCGCTGGCCATGTGCGGGGCCTTCTACGCGCTCTTCCTCACCGGGGCGAGCCTCGACCTCTTCTCGATGATCGGCTGTATCATGCTCCTCGGGGTGGCGACGAAGAACTCCATCATCCTGGTGGACTACACCAACCAGCAGGTGGGTGAGGGCATGGGCCTGCGTGACGCGATCCTTCTGGCCGGGAAGAACCGGCTGCGGCCCATCCTCATGACCTCCTTCGCGCTCATCGCCGGGTTCATCCCCATCGCCATCGGGCTGAACGAAGCCTCCAAGCAGCGCACCTCCATGGGGATCGCCCTCATCGGTGGCCTCGTCAGCTCGACGGTGCTAACCTTGGTCATCGTCCCGGCCGCCTACGTCTACATCGAACGGTTCCGGACCTTCACCAACCGGATCTTCGCCAGGGTCACCGGCGCGGACCTGGGCCAGCACAAAGGAGTCGACTGATGGATCCGCAACTCACCGAGCTCGACACCAAGCAGCGGATCATGGAGGTGGCCATCCACCTCTTCGCCGTCAAGGGCTACGACGGGGCGTCCATCCGGGAGATCGCCCGCATCGCCAACGTGAACGTGGCCTCCCTGAACTACCACTTCAAGTCCAAGGAGAACCTCCGGCAGGAGATGATGGCCTACCTCATCTCCGAGTTCAAGGCCAAGATCAGCGACATCCCGCGGGTGAGGAACACCGCCGAGTACGCGGTGAAGGTCTTCGAGGCCATCACCGAGGACAGCAACAAGTGCCTGAACCAGTTCAAGGTCATCCTCGAGAGCGACGAGAATTCCTGCGACACCGAACCGTACCCGATCGGCTTCGAGCAGTTCTCCTCCTACCTCGCCACCGACCTCGGGCCCCGGGTCCCGGAGGCCGAGCGGCTGTGGCTGGTGAACATCGTCTTCTGCTACATCATCCACATCTCGGTGATGTCCTCCACCTCCGTCGGGAAGAGGAGCATCGAGAAGTTCTTCCCGAAGAAGCGCGCGTCCATTCCGGTCTACATTTCGCAGCTGGTTGACACGTTGATCAGGGACCTGAACAACCGGTACTCATAAGATTACCCAAAGTTCCACCTGCGCGCGCCCGGCGGGGTTTGAACTGCGCGCGCCCCATCGGCTATAGTAGGGTGGTGGAGGACGCTATGGAAAGTACCCGACCCAGTGAAGCCGAAAGGATGCTCTCGAGCTTCCTTGCAGAATACGTCGAAGAGATCCCCGACTACACCAACGTCCCCATCGAGGACTCCGGGATCCTCACCGAGTTCAACAAGTACCCGCTGGGACTGACGCACTTCGAGGACCTCTACGACACCATCTTCTACTCGAACCTCATCGCCAAGGCGATCGACCTCGCCCGGGACCCCCGGCTCATCATCGACTGCGGCGCCGGGAGTAGCATCCCCACGCTGCTCGCGCTGAAGAAGGCCAGCCGCTCGGACATCCGGATCATCGCCGTGGACATCGACCCCGAGGCGAAGGTGGTGGGACGGAGGAATGCCGAGGCGCTGGGGCTCGCGGACCGCTACACCTTCTTCGAGAAGCCGATGGAAGAGATCCTCGAGAGCGAAGTGGTGCGGGGCCAGCGGACCCTGCTCGTCTCCAATCCTCCCTACATCCCGGCGCCGGACTCCGTCACCGACCACTCCATGGTCCCCGTCAACGGCGGGGAGGACGGCTCCCGCTACCTGCTCGACATCCTCTCGCAGTACTACCCCGCGGGGACGACCCTCGCGCTGCTCTGGGGCTCGCTCACCAGTCCCCTGGAGGTCCTCCCGCTCATGCGGGAGCGCTTCGAAGTCCTCCACGTGGACGCCGTCCGCATCCACTTCGGAAAGTACACCAAGGACCCCGTGATCCACGACCACCTCCTTCGGCTCCGCCGGGAAGGGAAGGTGGTCTTCGACGGCGACCGGGAAGCGGGCGAGTCCCAGCTCGTCCTCGGAACCATCATCAGGGCCAAGGATCGACGCTCGTGACCCCGCCCAGGCTCCCCGTGTTCTACGTCTCCCATGGAGGAGGCCCATGGCCCTGGATGCCCGAGATGCGATCCTACTACCGGGAGACGGAAGAGGGCCTGGCCCGGATCGGAAAGGAGCACGCCCCGAAGGCGGTGCTGATCATCTCCGCCCACTGGGAGGAGCGGGACTTCACCGTCTCTTCCTCTCCGCGGCCCCGGATGATCTACGACTACGGAGGCTTCCCCGCGGACACCTACCAGATCAAGTACGAAGCCCCGGGACTCCCCGAGCTCTCGAAGAGAGTCGTGGACCTCGCCGCGAGCTCCGGCATCCGGGTCACCGAGGACCCGGCCCGCGGCTTCGACCACGGGGTCTTCGTCCCGCTCTTCTGCATCTACCCCGAGGCCAGCGTGCCCGTGGTCCAGCTCTCCATGAAGAAGGGCTACTCGCCCGCGGAGCACTTCGCCCTCGGCGCCAGCCTCGAGCCGCTGCGGGCGGAAGGAGTGCTGATCCTCGGAAGCGGGGTGAGCTACCACGACCTCCGGAACTTCTTCCAGCCCTCGGCGGGCCCGGTCTCGAGGAAGTTCGAGCGCTGGCTCACGCAGACCATCGAGAGCGATCCGGATCAGCGCCGGGAGAACCTCCTCCACTGGGAGAAGGGGTCGGGAGCTCGGGAGGCCCATCCCCGGGAGGATCATCTTGTTCCGATCTTCGCCCTGGCGGGGGCCGCGGGGAGGGACCCCGGGAAGCGGATCATCCTCGACCACACCTTCGGAGTGGACATGGCGAGCTACCGCTTCGGGGGAGGAAAACTTTGAGAAGGTAGATCATGGCGAACCTTGGGAATCATTCTAGAGATAAGGAGGGAGGCGGGTCAGGCTTCTTCCGCTACTTCCACGCGCTCCCGACTCCCGTACTGGTCCTCGGGGCCGACTTCCGCATCACCGAGTACAACCAGAACCTGCAGGGGCTCCTGGGGCCGCCGGCTTCGGACTTCAGGGGGGAGAGCTTCTTCGACGTCTTCGAAGGGGCCATCGACGACTCCTCGACGCTGAAGCTTTTGGGCCTCGTGCTGAAGAACAAGCAGAGCCTCGAGCTTCCCCGGCTGAGCCTCCACACCTACCACTTCCGGCCCCTGTGCTCGCCGGTGCTCTCGGAGGACAGTGCCGTGGAAGGAATCCTCATCGTCTTCGAGGACATCACCAAGCTCAGCGACGCCTCAGAATTCTCCGCCCACGAGCTCAACCTCATCGCCAACTCCGTCCCCATCCACCTCAACCACCTGGATGCGGCCGAACGGTTCGTCTTCGTGAACAAAGAAGTCGAACGCTGGTGGGGGCTGGGGCGCCAGCAGATCCTCGGGAAAACCATCCGGGAGCTCGCCGGAGAGGAAGCCTACAAGCAGATCGGGAAGCACATCCGAGAAGTCCTCTCCGGGAAGACGGTGTCGCACGAGCACACCTTCATCAGCGCCGACGGAAAAGAGGGAATCTTCAAGAATACCTACATCCCCGAGCTGGGCCCGGAGGGGCAGGTCCAAGGCTTCGTTGCGATAGGAGCGGATATTACGGAGTTGAAAATCAACGAGACGAACTTCCGACTCCTAGCAGATTCGATGCCTCAGATCGTCTGGACCGCCGATCCCGATGGCTTCGTCGACTACTACAATAAGCGCTGGTATGACTTCACCGGCCTACCGGAGGGGTCTACCGGTAACGAACTCTGGGCCCAGGTGCTCCACCCGGATGATGCGGAAAAGTTGCATGAGACCTGGACCCGGGTGCTCAAGACGGGGGAGGCCTACGAGACGGAGTTTCGAGTGAAGAAGGTACGGACCGGCGAGTACCGCTGGCTCCTGTCCCGGGCCCGGTCGGTCCGAGATTCCCAGGGCAAGATTAAGAAGTGGTACGGGTCCAACACGGACATCCACGACCACAAGATCCTCATGCAGAACCTCGAGAAGGAGAAGGAACTCCGCGAGCGCTTCGTCTCCTCCCTGTCCCACGACCTGCGCACCCCGCTCACGGCCGCCAAGATGAGTTCGCAGATCCTCCGCCGGCGATCCGCTCTCGGGGAAGCCGAGCTGAAGCTCCTCTTCCGCATCGAAGAGAACATGAACCGGGCCGACCGGATGATCCAGGACCTCCTGGACACCAACCTTTTGAAGATGGGCCAGAAGATTCCCCTCAAACTTTCCGACTGCCACCTCACCGCCGTCATCCAGGGCGTCCTCGACGAGTACTCGACCCTCCACGGGGACCGGTTCGTCTTCGATCCGGGTCAGGAGCTCCAGGGGGCCCTCGACTGCGACGGTGTCCGCCGGCTGGTCGAGAATCTCCTCAACAACGGTCTGAAGTACGGGAGCCACAACTCTCCCATCACCGTGAGGCTCACGCGGGTCGCGGAGTCCGCGCGCATCGAAGTCCATAACTTCGGCAACCCCATTCCGCTGGAGGACCAGCCGGAGATCTTCAGCCCCTACCGTAGAACGGACGCGGCCCAGGGCGGGCACCACCGGGGCTGGGGCATCGGGCTCAGCCTGGTGAAAGGTCTCGCGGAAGCGCACGGTGGGACGGTCGAGCTCACGAGCTCTGCGGAAACCGGAACGTCGTTCATCGTCACCCTTCCCTTAAACCCAGGGTGAGGCCCGGGCTTACTGGCAGGTGTCGTTGCCGACCCAGTGATCCGGAAGGGGCCTTGAGTCCACCACCCCGGCGTCGTCCAGGAAGACTTCCAGCACATACTCCCGGTCCTCCTTGATCCCCAGGGGAGAGTAGAGGCACATGCCGCTGGCGCAGACCCGGTAGTGGTGCATGACCAGGGAAATGTCCTGGGCGACGAATTCTTCTTTGTCTTCGAGGTAGACGGGAGTGTCCCGCGGAACGGGAGTGCCGCCGCACAGGTCGTGGAGGTCCGCGATCCGCAGCTGCGTACCGGTGAGGTTGACGATTCGAATGGAGGCAGCTTCGGCGGCCGTGGTGAGGAGTGCCAGGAAGAGGGCGGGGACGAAGATTTTTTTCATTGAAACCTCTCCCCATACGTTTCAGTAGGTCGGGGCGTCGGTGGGCCCTTCCCAGATCTCCTCGGGCCTTGGATGCTGGGCGAGCTTCCCGATCTGCGAGTCCATGGCCCGGACGAGCTTGTCGACGGCGCCGTCGAGGGCCTGGTGGACGGTGTCTTCGTTGTGGTGGACGACGAGGGGTTTGAGGTGCGCGACCTTCACTTCGATCAGGCAGCGCTTGTCGTCTCCGCTGCCGACCTTCGTCCCGTTCTCATCTCCTACGTGGACTTCGATCCGGGTGATCTGTCCCTTGTACCGGTCGAGGGCGGAGGTCAAGACCGTGCTCACGTAGCGGTTGAAGTCGCTGCTACTGTGGATATTTCTGTCCGTGCTAACTAGGATGTTCATGGGGCCTCCTGGGCTTGAGATGAACCGGAGGGGGAGGAATGCCCCCTCGGAGTCCTGGCCCTGGTGGTAAGTTATAAGGATCAGGACCGTCGCCTGTGAAAAGAGCAAGCCCAGGGCCATTCTATAACGCGAGATTTAGTGTAAGTTTTTCAGTCTTTTAGGGTTTCCCTCGTTTTCCATGAGCGTTCGGAGAAAATAGCCCTACATCGCTCACCAACTGGAGCTTCCCGTGAAACCGTGCCTAAGCCTTTTGCTGCTCTCCCTGTTATTCCTCAGCACTGCCTGCGGACAGAAGTCCAAGAGCTCGAAGAAGGTCACCAAGATCACCGAGGAGCAGATCCAGTACGTGATGGACAACCAGTTCATCGACTGCGCCTCCATCGACGGCAGGGCCTGCCCCAACGGGATGGTGCGACTGCTGATCCTCAACAAGGAAAACGCCGAGAAGTCCGGAGTCTGCTCGGGCTTCATGGTCGGGCCCACGACGATGGTCACCAACCACCACTGCATCAAGAGCCAGAAGGTGTGTGACAACACCTACCTCGTCATCCACCAGGACCGGACCTACACGAAGAACCGCTGCAAGACTCTCCACTACACCAACCAGGACACCTCCAACGAAAACGACGTCCGTAAGAAGATCGACGTGAGCATCGTGGAGGTCGAGACCCCGTACGACGGGGAGGTCTTCAGTCCGGCGCCCGCCAAGGCCGTCCTGGGCGACCAGCTCACGGCCTGGGTCGTGGACCAGACCGGGCTCGATCGGAAGGACAAGAAGGAAGTGAACCTGCACGAATTCCGGATCACCGAGTTCAAGTGCCAGGTCGGGGACTCGAAGGGGTTCGGTTCCACCGTTCTCATCAACTGCCCCATCATCCCCGGGAACTCCGGCAGCCCTGTGTTAAACGCTGACGGGAAGGTGGCAGGAATGATCTGGGGAACCGAAGGCCAGGAATTCAAACCCTACCTCGAACTCAGTAAAAGAAGGGCCTTGAAGCACCGAGCGCTCATGACCGAGCTCGAGCACTTCAAAGAGCACATGAAGTAAGACCTTGTGATTTCCACTCCCGCGGACTAAAATTCTTGTTATTTTCGCAATGACAGGAAGAAGCCATGAACGTCTTGGAGCTTGCAAAACAAGTCATCGACATCGAGATCGAAAGCCTGAAGAATCTCTCCCTCCGCCTGGACCACCGCTTCGAAGAAGCGGTCGGGATCATCAGAGAGTGCCAGGGCCACGTGGTGGTCATCGGCATGGGGAAGTCCGGCATCATCGGCCGGAAGATCGCGGCGACCTTCGCCTCCACGGGGACCCCGTCTTTCTTCGTGCACCCGGGGGAAGCCTTCCACGGAGACCTCGGGATGATCAAGCCCGGGGACGTCGCCCTCCTCATCTCCTACAGCGGGGAGACGGAGGAGCTCCTGCGGCTCTTCCCGTTCTTCGACTGGCAGAAGAATAAGACGATCTCCATCACGGGGAAGATGAGCTCGACCCTCGCCCGGCACACCGACGTCGCCCTGGACATCTCCATCCTGCGGGAAGCCTGCAGCAACAACCTCGCACCCACCAGCTCCACCACGGCGACCCTGGTCCTGGGAGACGCCCTGGCCGTGACCCTCTCGTCCTTGAAGAACTTCCAGCCCGAAGACTTCGCCCGGTTCCACCCGGGGGGGAACCTCGGGCGGCGGCTACTGACGAAGGTCAAGGACGTCATGCACACGAAGAATCTGCCGGTGTGCTCGCCGGACTCAAGGTTCCTGGACATCGTCCGAACAATGACCGTAGGGAGGCTGGGCCTCACCCTCATCATGGACGGGGAGAAGTTCGTGGGCCTCATCACCGACGGCGATCTGCGGAGAGCGCTGGAGCGGTTCGAGGAACCCATGAAGCTCGTGGCGAAGACCTTCATGACCACGTCCCCGAAGACGGCCGATCCGGAGGAGCTCCTAGCTCCGGCGGAGAAGCGGATGAAGGAGGCCAAGCTCGGCTCGCTCATCGTCCTCGACGGTGCCCGGACCCCGGTCGGTGTCCTGCAAGTTTTCGACGGAGGCTAGTGGTTGGAACGCAAATTCGCTCTCTTCGTTCTCCTCCTGGGGGCCCTCGGCTGCGGACTGGAAAAGGTTCCCCGCTTCGTGAAATCCCTCCGCTCCACCGATCCCTACACGCTCAAGCTCTCCTCGGGGAACTTCCGGCTCACGGTGACCGATGCTCCCTTCAGCTACGACCTGATCCGCTCCGCCTTTCTGACGATCTCGAAGGTCGAGGTCAGAACCGCAACCGGTGAGAGCAGGAGCATCCTGTCTTCACCCAAGTCCTTCGACCTCATCCCGCTCCGCTACGGGAGAGTTCTGGTTCTTGCCTCGGACAAGCTTCCCGCCGGGAGCTACAGCGAGGTGAAGCTCTCCTTCTCCACGGCGACGGTGGTGCTCACAAACGGCAAGAGGTTCGAACTGCGCGTGCCGGCCGGGGCTTCCTCCGGCGTCACCGTCCCCACCCGTCCCGCCATCACCGTAACGGATGACACGACCGCGGACCTCCTGGTGGACATCGACCTCAGTCGAACCTTCCTTCCCCTGGGCGACACCTCCGACGTGGAGGGGGTCACCGGGTTCACCTTCTTCCCGGTCCTGAGGTCCGCGGACGTCGCGACCTGCGGGGCCCTCGGGGGCCAGGTCTTCTCCAACCGCGGGACCATCCTCGGCACGGACGACGTACCCCTCGCGGGGGTCATCGCCGAGCTCACCACGGGAAGCCAGTCCATCACCGCGGTCTCCGAAGAGGACGGCGTGTTCCAGTTCCTCTGCCTCCCCGAAGGGACGTACAGCTTAAAGTACAAGGCGAGCGGCCACAGAGACAGCACTCCCGTCAGCGTCGAGATCAGGGCCGACGAGCTCACCACCAATTCCGGCACGCTGATCAAAGATCCGTAGATAACAGATCAGCCCGCTGGAGTATCAAAACTAGTACTTAAGAAAAATTTGCCATCTTATAAAGCACCGCGATAGGCGTTATTTTTAGGGAATCATCTCGATCATCAAGAGGATTCTCCATGGGACGTCTGCTGCCAGTCTTCATCTTCCTTTCCCTTTCCGTCAATGTCTTCGCAGCAAAAACAGAAATCGAAGGAACGGTCGAAGTGATGGTCGTGGACAACCTCGACGGAACCTCGGAGGTCTCCGCCAGCCTCATCGAGGCGAAGTCCCACAAGCGGATCCGGATCAAGCCCAAGCACCAGGACCTTCTCAAGGGCTACGTGACGGGCCAGAAGCTCAAGATCAAGGGCGTCCTGCAGGCCGAGGAGATTACCATGGATGGTGCGGAGGCCGTCTCCGTCGAGGCCCTGGAGACCGAAACCGGGGCCGGCAACGAAGTCGAGAAGAGAATCCTGAGCGTCATCGTCGACTTCCAAGACGCGGTCTCCTCCATGGCCTCCGCGGATCTCCCGGGAATCCTCACCGGCACGGCCCAGCACTTCAAGGAAGTGACCTTCGGGAAGATCGTCATCAACAACGACGCCGACGCCGACGGGGCCCCGGACATCCACCGGGTGCAGATCCCGAACCTCGTGGCGACCCCCGGGTGCACCTCCAGCACCTACATCGACTGGCGGGACAACGTCATCGAGATCCTGCGGCAGCGGGGCGTCTCCCTCACGCCCTACACCAACCTCGTCATGTACCTGCCCGAAAGTGTCAACTGCACCTGGGCGGGAGTGGGGTACGTGGGGAGCCTGCGCTCGAGCAACGTCATGTACTCGTGGGTGAAGAAGGAGAGCACGCCGTCTCCCCGGGTCACCGTCCACGAGCTGGGCCACAACATCGGCATGCGCCACGCGGGCAAGGACGTCGACAACAACGGCATCGCCGAGAACGAATACTCCGATTCCTCCTGCTTCATGAGTAGCTACCTCCGCGGGGCCAATGGCCCGCACCTCATCGAGCTCGGGGCCTTCGAGGACCACGACCATTCGGTCAAGGAGATGACCGCGAGGGAAGAGACCTTCAACATCGCCGCCACCGACGTCCTTCCCTCGAGCACGCTCTTCCCCCAGGTGATCAAGGTCATCAAGAAGGTCACCTCCGCCACCCAGACGAGCCACTTCTTCCTTTCCTACAAGCGGGGGACCCAGGTGGCCGACCGGAACCTCCTGAGCGCCTACAAGGTCGGCGTGAGCATCCACTCGCAGACCCAGAAGGGCGCGGAGACCTTGTACATCGATACCCTGGCTCCGGGGGAGGAGTTCGTGGACGCCGCCGGCGTGGCAGTGAAGATGATCTCCAAGAGTGCTGACGGTAGCGCCGTCCGGGTCTGGGCACGGCAGCTCGACCCCCTCTGCGTCCTCGCGGCCCCGACCATCACCACCACACCGGTGGAGCTGTTCATGAATAGCTCCGCCACCGCTTCCGTGACTATCAAGAACAATAACTCCGCTTCCTGCCGGACCGGCGTCTTCGACCTCCGGGTGACCTCGAACCCCGCCGTCGCGGCGTCGGTGGTGGAGAAGATCGCCATCGCCCCGGGCCAGTCGGCCGCGACCAGCGTGGAGCTCGCGGCGGCCGGGACCGTCGGGACCTTCGACCTCTCGGTGACCGCGGTGGAAGGGATCGACGGCAGCCTGTCCCGGTCCCAGGCCCTCCCGGTGTCGGTGAAGTCGATCTACCCGGAGCCGGCGACGGAACTCACGAGCAGCGTCGGAACCTCGGGCCTCACGCTGAGCTGGACGGCCTCCGTCTCCTCATCGGTGGTGAGCTACAAGGTCTTCCGCCGGCTCTACGGAAGCACCTCCTTCGTGCTCCAGGCGACGGTGGCCGGGACGAGCTACTCCCAGGCCCTCCCGACGAAGCAGGCGACCTACTACGTTCGGGCGGTGAACGCTAGTAACTACAGCTCGGCCCCTTCGAGCACCGTGGTCTACACTCCGGACTCGACCATCCTGGCCCCGACCGGGCTCTCCAACACGACGACGAGCTCGGACCTCACGCTGAGCTGGCAGGCCTCTTCTTCTTCCGTGGGAGTCTCCGAGTACAAGGTCTTCCGGCGCGCCTTCAACGAGGAGGCCTTCGCGGAGGTCGGAACCACCAAGACCCTTTCCTTCACGCAACCCCTTCCGACGACCAAGGTCTTCTACCGGGTGAAGGCCCAGGACGTGTACGGGAAGGTCTCCGAGTTCTCCGTAGATTCGGTCTACACTCCGGCCTCGACGATCGGAGCACCGACCGGAGTCTCGAGCTCGGTGAGCGCTCCGAACCTACGCATCAGCTGGAACGCGGCCCCGGCCTCCGTGGGAGTCGCGCGCTACCTCGTCCTCCGCAGGAACTTCAACGCCAGCACCTTCACCCAGATCGGGACCACGGCGGAGCTCGCTTTCTCGGAAGCGCTGCCGACCGTGAAGGCCCACTACCGGATCAGGGCCCAGGACGTCTACGGGAAGATCTCGGAAGACTCGCTGGAAACCGTCTACACCCCGGACTCGACCGTCCAGGCACCGACCAACCTCGCGAGCACCGTGGCCAGTCCGAACGTGAGCGTAAGCTGGGCGGCGGCGGCGTCATCGGTCGGGGTAGAGCAGTACCTGATTTTCCGAAGAAAGTACACCGAGACCACCTTCACCCAGGCCGGGACGTCCCGGAGCTTGAACTTCACCGAGACCCTTCCGACCGTGAAGGTCTTCTACACTGTGAAGGCCCAGGATCTCTACGGTAAGGTCTCGGATGCGTCGGCCGAGGTGGCCTACACCCCGGCCTCGACCGTCTCCGCACCCACTGGGGTCTCCACCAGCGTGGCCAGTCCGAACCTCACGGTGAAATGGTCCGCCGCCACCTCGTCGGTGGGCGTGGAGAAGTACCTGGTCTTCCGGAGGGGCTACACCGAAGACACCTACGTCCAGGCAGGGGAGACCTCCACCCTTTCGTTTACCCAGCCGCTTCCGAGCGTCCGATCCTACTTCAAGGTGAAAGCCCAGGACGTCTATGGCAAGGCCTCGGCGTACTCGAACTACGTGACCTACACGCCGCCGTCGACGCTGACGGCGCCGACCAACCTCACGATCCGAGT
>SXGU01484626.1_pt1 | contig 18112 bp, 19 predicted proteins | sample 3174531 | NCBI WGS metagenome assembly SXGU01 (sample SAMN11356863, study PRJNA531348) | freshwater metagenome | isolation source: freshwater sample F1-140 | place: China: Fuxian Lake, Yuxi | collected 2017-12-25 | reverse complement strand
GTAGGTGTCGTACTTGGCCAGTTGGGCCGGGTCACCGTAGCGCTCACACACATGGTCGAAATGAGCCTTGGAATACGGCGCGTCGGCCGGCAGGGCTGGATTGGGGCCGGCGAGGAAAACCACCAGGTCGCGGAACTCGGGCCAGGTGGCGGGACGCACGCAGTCGCCATGCCAGTCCTTGACCGCGAGATCGCCGGCCTCCAGATCGACGAACAGCGTGCGGTCCTCCGGCAGAGTCTTGAGCTGGGTGGTTTTACCAATGCCGGACTTGCCCAGCAGCACCAGTTTGACCCCTTGCTTTTCTGCCAAGCGCTGGGATGCGGAGATGATTGGAAGTGCCATCACACGCCTCCCTCGTCACGGCTGAGCTCAAAGGTGGCCTTGCCTGCCTCGACCGTGCGGGCATCGGCAAACTGCTGCTGCAACGCTGGTGGCCAGTTGGTGTAGCGGGACTCGGGAACGGCCAGCTTCACGTCGAGGTAGCTCTCAACGGCTTCGCCGGAAGCGACGATGCGCTCGGCTATGGCCTTGAGCTTTTTCTGGTCCCAGGACACCTTTTTGGGCAGCTCGAACTTCACGTGCAGGCCGTCAGCCTTGAGGTGGGCAGTGCCGAAATCGCGTCCGGTATCGCGCAGGGCTTCACGCCCCTGGGCACCGAAACGCTGATCCAGGGCAGCATCCATCTTGGTGCGTGCGCTCTTGAGCCAGGCGATAGCCTGATCGAGGTTGGTGTCGACCTCGTAGAGTTGCTGAGCCGGCAGGCTGGCCAGTTGGGCTGTCGACATCTCGGCGATGTCGGCTGGGAAGATGGACAAATCGTTCATGACCATCTCCCTCATGCCATCACGCGTTCAGCGGTCGACTCGTGCAACGCGCTGTACTCGAAGTCGAGGATGGCTTCCAGCGGATAGCTGACCCGCTTGGAGAGCTTGAGGTACCGAGGGCCACGGCCCTCGCTGCGCCAGCGTTGCAGCGTCTTGGGGCTGACACCCCAGCGCTGTGCCAGCTCGTTTTCGTTCAGAACCCGGCGATCGCCAGGTGCCAGGGTGTTGATCGCCGGGTAGGACGACCGAGTTTGGGGGCTTGCCGTAGCGGCCATGAGACTCTCCTTTCAGGCTGTTGAGGAACAGGTGTCATTGGAGAATTCGGGTGGCGAACTTACGAGGGAGCGATTGGCGAACTCAGCGGAAACTTCCAGTTCGCCAATGACGCCCAGAATGCAAAACGGCGAGCACTTGGCTCGCCGTTCATTCGTGCAAGGTGACTCGGGTTGGTTTCAGCCCGGCAACGGCACATACACGCCGTCGGGGGCGTTGATAAAAGCGAATGGATTCAGAAACTGGCGCCGCCAGAACAGCGCCTGGTCCACTTCACTCAAGGCCGCCTCTTCACAGATTGCCGGCCATTTCTGCTCCATGGTCTTGACCTGATGGTTGACGATGTGGATGGCGTCTGGCTGGCTCAGCAGAAACACCGATGCAGCCGCAATGCAAACCCCGACTTGACTGGTCCGCTCTGCGCCACGGATGAGCATGGCTTGCGAAGCCTGCTGACCGGATCGCGATTGCGGGCAAATGTCGTAGGCGGGCGTCAAGGCCAGTTGGTGCCCGTCCCAGAATGCCGCATGGTTGCGGGCATGGTCATCGGTGTTGCCGCACAGGATGTTGAAGACGATTCGAGCGAACAACTCCCGCAAGGTGGCCTTCGGGTTGACGAAGCGGTGGCGAATGATCTCGGCCAGTTTTTCGTAACTGGCATAGGCCGCCATCATTTCATCGAGTTCGAACATCGTCAGCGCAGACACCATGGCACGTCGGTGCCAATGGCCGTCAGACCGCACCCGGTCAAAACGCTCAATCAGCAGGACATCTTTGCCCAAGGCTCTGCGCAAGTGCACCGGCGCGACATCGAGCCCTACCTCGCGGGCCAAACGCATGGCCATGAATTCCGCCTTGACCACGCTGTAGAGGTCATTGCTCGCAGAAAACTTGGCGATGAATTTGCGCTCGCCATCTTCCAGCAGCACCTTGGGCCTGGCGCCGCCCAGTGACGTGCCATGCAGCAGCGCCTGATCCAGTTGGGGTGAAAGTGACACACCCCGCTCAACTTTCTCGGCAGCCGTCAGCAGTTCCTCCAGGGTGGGTTGCTGTGTGTGCCTAGGGATGTACTGCGTTGCGGACTGCTGAAAATCGAGCGCACCAATCCTGTCAGAGCCTGAATCGAGCAAATAGGTCAACTCATCCAATTCAACCAGGGCGGCATCACCGCCCTTCATGCCCAATTTGCGGTTGATCAGCACGCGCCGTCCCCATGCATCTGGCGATGCATCGCGAATGCAGCTGGGCATGTTCAAGCCCGGCAGCAGCGCAAGAGCCCCGGGCCGCAGCGGCAACTCTGGCGCATAGATGGCGATCGCATCCGGGCGGGCCAGATAACTGCGACCGTAGTTGAAGACCAAAGCCCCACCTTGTTGGCTGAGCAAGCCGGCCACCACAGGCTCAGCAGCGCCGGGTAGCCAGATCCAGACGTAGGCTTCTGAATACGGGGCATCTTTCTCAGAAGTCATCTTTCACCCCCTTGGTACGCGTTCGCACGGCTTTGGGCATCAAGGCCATTTTTTCTCGGTGCAGTGCCAGATGGGTGGTCAACTGCCGTTGCTCCTGATCAAACAGCGGCACGCCACACAGGGTGGCCACCTCGAACACCACGCCAATCGAACACCCGGGGTCTCCACGCTCGATGCGTTGCAGCAGGGCACGTGAAATGCCAGCCCGAGCCGCCAGATCCATCGTGGTCATGGCCTTGCTCAAGCGCGCTTCACGCAGAAGTTGGCCCAGCAAGGCCAGCGCATCCAGGCTGTACTGAGAGAGGGGGCGGGAGACTGGCTTAACCATGGAAAAGACTCATTAATGGACCAGTAAGACTAACCATGCAACGTTCATGGCTCATTGTCTTCCCGAACCAAGACAAAGTCAAGTAACTGAGTCACCAACAAGTCAGGAGGCTCTTTAGGGTCTATTAATGATCCATTTCAAGCCAAGCCGCGATCCTCAGGCTGAAAACCCAAACAGCCTGCGCTGCTCCTCCCAGTCCCGTGGCAACGGCTCATGCCGGCCTCGCAGTGTCTGCAAATTGAGATGCCGAGGTTGTTTGCCCTCGAGGACGGCCTCGATGATGTCCGGCGCGAGCATGGTCATACGCAGCACTTCGGCGACCCAGCCCTGCTCCAATTTCATTGACCTGGACAAATCTCGGATGGTGGCAAACTCGCCTCGATCAAGCAGCTTCTGCCAGTAGAACGCTTTGCCCAATGCGCGGATCATGGAAATGTCCTCCCCACCAGAACCAAGGGCCGAATGTTCACCGGGAGGCGGCGTCATCACCTTATGGTTTTGCTTGCGCCTGATCGTCAGCGGCACCATCGTCACGCGCTGCTGACCAGTGATGTAGTTGCGAGTGTCCTGGCCAATCTCGATGCGCACGTTGCGCTGCCGACTGTTCTCTGGACGCGTGACTGGGGTACCGGTGGTTTTCATGCGTATACCTCCTCGGCTGCGCCCTTGGTTTCTTCAACCAGCGGGTGGTTGTGAATGTCGTCACTGAAACCCAGCCAGCCGTCTTCGCGCCACAGAATATCCAGGCCACGCTCGTGCAGATGGACCCGCTCGATTAGCAACTGCGTGATCCGCTGCTGCTCCTTCGGGAACAGTTGGTCCCACACGGCGCCAATTCGCTGCATGGCCACCACCACTTGGGCCTCCTCGAGTTTGACACCCTTGGGATGTTTTTGACAGGAACGCCATGTTGCCAGCATCAACTCTGGGGCACACAACGCCTTGTGGATCTGCTCCAGCACCGCTGTCTCGATCTCGGCAGCAGGCAATGGCCCCATTTCGATGAGGCCAGGCGCGAGTGTTGCGCCAGCATTACGGCGTTTATGTAGATACGGCACGTAGTACCGATACAAGCGTCCACTCTTCTTGCGTGTGAAACTGTGGATCATCAGCTGACCATCGGGTGCGTAGAGCAGCCCTGTGAGCAAAGCGGAATGCTGGGTGATCGACTTGCGTGGGCCCTGTTTGCGGCGCTCAATAAACGCATGAACGAGGTCCCATGTGTCCTGATCAATGATGGCTTCGTGCTGCCCAGGGAAGCTTTTGTCTTTGTGCTGAACCTCGCCAAGGTAGATCCGGTTGCGCAGCAATTTGAAAAGGTACTGCTGGTCGATGGGCCGGCCCTCACGGAATTGGCCCTTCTGTGTCTGCCATGCCTTGGTGGTCCGCCCCTCGATTTCCAATTCACGCACGATCTCTGCGGCCGAGCCATGCTCACCATAGCGTCGGAAGATGGACCGCACCAAATCTGCTTCCGGCTCGTTCACCACAAGTTTGCGGTCAACGACGTCGTACCCGAGTGGCGGCGTACCACCCATCCACATGCCTTTGGCCTTGCTGGCAGCTATCTTGTCGCGGATGCGTTCGCCGGTGACTTCCCGTTCGAATTGGGCAAACGACAACATCACGTTGAGCATCAGGCGGCCCATTGATGTCGCTGTATTGAATTGCTGGGTGACGGAGACAAAGGAGACGCCGTGTCGGTCGAAGACTTCGACCAGTTTGGCGAAATCCGTCAGGTTGCGTGTCAGACGATCGATTTTGTAGACGACCACGATATCGATCTTGCCGGCCTCGATGTCCGCCATCAGCCGCCTGAGACCTGGTCGCTCGATGTTGCCACCGGAAAAACCACCATCGTCATAGCCGTCCTGCAAAGCGATCCAGCCTTCGTGACGTTGACTGGCGATGTAGGCAAGCCCTGCATCCCGCTGCGCCTCCAAGCTGTTGTACTCCATGTCCAGCCCCTCATCGGTGGACTTGCGGGTATAGACCGCGCAGCGTTTGCGAGGAACGAGTGACGCAGGCGCCAGTGTGTTGCGCTGGTTTTTCATGCTGCCTCCCTCCTCTTGGTCTTGAGGCCAAAAAACATGGGGCCAGACCATGGAGAGCCGGTGATGACCTTGGCTACTGCGGTGAGGCTCGTGAAGCGTTGGTCGCGATATTCAAAGTCGCGCATACCTCGAACCGTCACCTTGTGCTCGACGTCGTCATAGATACGGGTGAGGACCGTACCGGGCAGCAGGCGGTCCGCGTCGCGGCGCAATCGGGGTGGCAAGATGCCGGTCTCGCCAATTTCTTCGAGCTTGCGGCGCACAGAAGCTTTCAGGCCACCGAACGCGCGTTCCTGAATTTTGTATGCCAGTCGGGATTCGAGCCAGGTCCTGTGATGGTGATTCGGGCGCTCGTCAAAATGCTCATCCCATAGAGCCCAGAGGTTGTCCATGGGCAGGTGGGACAGTTGTGCGACCCGGGCGGCAACGCTGGCGGTGTCGGGCTGTGGTGCGTGTGGTGTCATGCGTGAACGCCTTCTTCTTGATAGAGGTTTGTATTCACGCGCTGGTGGGCAGAAAAGCCAAGGTCAACCTCGTCTTTTACGTCCGATGTGGTCGAGTAGTCACACGCAGAATCCTCGGCACGCAGGCGCAGGATCGCCAGGGCGAGCAAGTCAGCGATTTCTTGTTGGGGAGGGCGCGGCCGGTCGGCATTCGCGCAGAAGGAGGGTTTGTCGATTTGCATGGCAGGCTTTCATGTGGAAAACGCTGCTTATGCTACGGACGGGGGGTGCTCCGCGTAACGTGTTTTAGCGGAGATCAGCGGCCTGATCGGAAATCAGGTAGCACGTCGCTACACACCGTTGCTCGCCGACTTGATGTCCAAAAGGTTAATTTGATCAATTTTGTCTTTATGTATGACGATGGTCAGCTTCGCTGGATATTTGAATCGCATTTCGCTGATCCTAAATGTCCACAACATTATCTTTAGCAGATCTTCGTCGCTGATATTCTTGTGACCATTTATGCGCGTTATGCCGGAGCCAAAAATCGTCGTGGATACACTCTGCTGTGCATATACGTTATTCACCCTATCCCAGAAATTGATCAGAAACTCCAGGTATTCAGGCATTGTCAGTACTGCTTTGTTGCTATCGTCGAACTTGGAAAATGCCGTCAGTAGATAGTCTTCGAAAATACAAATCGTCCCAATCTGATAACGCCGTGTCTTTCCATGTTGTCGAGTATCACAATCTCCCAACACGTCACCGGAATCGAAAGCGTAATCTTCTATATGCCGATCCAATTCCGATACAGAGACTCCGAGATGCTTGTTAATGAAAACTCCATTAAGCGAGGATTCGGCAATTAGTTTGTTATCAACTTGCGTATCAAAATATTCATTGAAGGCAATTGTCTTTAGCCCAGGCTGTAGGAAGATGTCACCAACTTTGATCGTGACATCGCTCCCTTCGACGTTGATATCGATACTACTTAGATTGTTTGACCAAACCCAAATCCCCAGGTAGGTCGCGGCTAGTAGTGCCAGGAAAATCCAGCCTCCGCAAAACTTCCAGTCTCCTGGAATGTCTATAAAAAGCACCACCACTGAAAGCGTGCTGCTAATTACTGAGGTGATCTGTAGGAACTGCTTGATCACCCGTTTATCTAGAAGGCTGACTTTTGACATTGTCTTGGGTTTTCTATTGTTGGCTTGCAACCTTATGGCTTGAATCGATAGATACCAGGATTAGTCTTTGAGCCAACCGCAAAATCGCCATCCTGCAATGCTGACTTTATTAGGCTCTTATTTAATGGAACATGGAGTGTTGGCACGCTACCCATCAAATCCCTGAAAACAGGAAGATTGCCCCAGAGATTTTTCACTGATTGTTTCAACTCCCCATTACTCAATAGACTTTCTTTCGTCTCATAGTCGGGATAAACAACAATGACCGGCAAACCCTGATCATTAATGCCGTAATCGATCTCCTCCCTAAGTGCTCGAGAATTCGTTGTGGACGGACTCAAGATAAGGACTATATTCTTCGAATTTCGAAGTCGTTCCCTCAGTCTTGGCTTCAGAGTCAATTCCCAGTCGCTCCCATCACGGACGTTGTATGTTTTATTGTGCGAATCAATAAATGGAAACGTTGCATCACCCCCTTTCCACGATCGCAGGAGGTTGTAATAAACAAAATCCTTCGTTGCATGAGCACCCAACGCACTCGAATTGAACGGCTCTGCGACGTAAAAGGCGGTGTAGTTTCCATTTCTGTACGCCATATTTCCTCCAAAGACTATTACAACAACAGTAAGATCGAACAGGTTTATCGTTCTGGCAACTGGTCGTTTGAAATAAATTTATCGTAACAATCGAAACTCTCCTCATCCTGCCACGACAGATCCCATGATCGGGGCGCAGCGCTTTCAAGCAGCAACAGCGACAGGACACGATCACGCGCGCCGTAGGTATGCTTGAACTCGGTCAGCGTGATGTCAGAGGACTCTTCTGGGCACCAGACATCAGCGGGCATGTCGATCCCGTTCCATTCCTGAGCGATGTCCGGGTCGGCGGACAGTGTTTCCGGCAACGGTTCTTGCGGATCATCCGTGCGTCGGATGCGTGCCCGCGTCTTGATGGCGCTGCTGCTACGCCACTCGTACTTGGCGAATCCGTTGTCCCAGTAAATCAGGATCGCGCGCTGCGGCGTGAACTTGATGAAGCGTATGCATAGGGACTCGAACGACACCTGGAAGCGTTTGGCAAGGGCGCTGAGAATGTGCAGATCAATGCGCCGCTCGGAAATCGCGTCGCGCAGCAAGTCGCCGGGGATCAGCAAGTTGCTGGCGAAGTCGTCCGCTTCGCGCTCAATGTCACGCATGCGGTCGGCGCCGGAATAGACGCTTTCTTTGTCACAGCTGAAGCTGGGGCGCTGGCCACGGTGCAAGACGAAGTGGCCCAGCTCATGGGCGATTGTGAAACGTTGGCGCTCGGCGGGTGACTTGCCGTTGAAGAAGATGCCCCACTCGGAGTCATCTTGTGGGTTGCGCACCAGCATGCCCTCGCAGCTGGCCAGGCCATGCGCCATCGGCGCCTTGATTTCGCGAACGCCCTGACCGTAGGGGGTGTCCGGCAGCATCTGGCGGACGAGGTCCAGATCAATGGCGTCAGGTGCAGACCCTTGGTGCCATGCGCGCATCCACTTGTGAATGTTGTTGGCCGCGGTGGAACCGGTAAGGGCCTGCGCTGTGCTCATGGCTCAGTCTCCGCTTTTACCCTTGTCGGGGAACGCGATCTGGAGCAGTTGCCGGTAACGGTCTTTCTCCTCGTCGGTCATGCCAGCGTACTCGCGGAAAAACTGGACATCTTCCGGGCTGGCCTCAGGCACTGCCTCCAACGGCTCACCCATGACGTCTTCCATCGTCACGCCCAGCACCTTGGCCAACCCGTGCACCCGCTCGGCGGATGGGCGCTGGCCCTCCTTCATTTCAAGTTCCCAGATGTAAGCCTTGGTGCAGCCGACGGCGTCGGCTACCTGCTGGAGGGTCAGCCCCTTCGCCTCACGCAAGCGCCGCAGTCGTGCTCCGAATGCCGAGGCCATGGCGATGCTCCTGTGTGTTCAATGTTTGGACTTTTGGAGTATAGCAGCGAGATACCAATGTCTGCCACATGTGCCAAATTGATTGACAAGCGGAAATGCGCGGGACACAATCGCTCTGTATCACGTCACTTTACTTGTACGCGATATCCGTTTAGTAACTTAGTCGCCGGCCAGCGCACCAAGACTTCGGTCCGCAGTCCTCCGACGCTTTCTCGGAATGGACCGCCAACATGAAAAAAACCTGGATTGATTTGCTGTACGAGTTGCCCGTAGACGCCACCTTGCGTGAGTTCCTGACCGTCCAGGGGCTGCTGATGCCCGACGATTTCGCGTGGACCGACAAGCCGGAAACCACGCAGGCCTTGATTAGAGCCTTGCTCGGCTGCCCCGACATCGCCCTGCGCGACACGGTGGCGGCCAAGCTGCGCGCCGGTGTCACCCTTGGGGATTCGGCCGGAACGCAGGCCATGTTCCAGGTGGCCACCGGCGACGGGGCGGCTCTCACGGCACTGGCAACCTGCAAGAGCGACATTCATCGCTCGTTCTGGCTGTACGTGAAACACCCAGAACTGTTTGACCGTGCCGGTGATGTGGATCACTTCGAGCGCCAATCGGCCAACGCCCAGCAGCATGACTTGGGCGTCAAAACCATCCCTGACACATCGGATACCGCACTGGCCGCACTGCGCGCCGATGTTTCGGCCTTCTACCAGCGCGAGTTGCAGTGCGGTGACCGCAGCAAGGCCTACGTCATGGAGCGCAGTCCCGGCGTGTTCCTGCTGAGCGTGCACGTCAAGGACCTGTCCACTGTCCAGTTGGAATTCCAGGGTGATGACCTCAAGCGCCGCGTCGGCAACCCCAACATCCACTCGGTGCTGGAGTACTCGACGCGCACAGGCGTCACCCGCTCGCTGGTCAAAGGTGGTGCCAAGTACCACCAGATGCTGCTCAAGGCGTTTGCCGAGCACCTGCTGCACACCACCCTTGATGCGCAGCGATTGAAGGCGCCGACGCTCGATTTGTCGGCGCTGCGCGTGGGATTCGATGTGCCGCAGGCGCAGACGGACGGCTTCAACGTGCTGCAGGTGAAGTCGATCAGCCTGCTCAGCCCTGACAACCAGTTGAAGCTTGACTGCACGGCCATGGCGGCAAGCGAGCACCGCTGCGTCACCGACCTGCTGACTGAAAAGCTGCCGGGCCCGTTGTCGGAGAACTGGTTGGTCACCGCTGCGCAGATCAACCTGTACTACCCACCCGAGCCCGGCAGGTCGAAGGCGAAGATGGTGACCATCGAGATCACCCGCAAAGGGCGGCTGAATCTGCACAAGTTCGACGCGCCATTGCAGGCGCAGTTGGAGGGCTACCTGGTGGCTCTTGGCATTCTGACCAAGGGGCAGACGCTCAATGCGCAGGAGGTGACGATTGGGGATGGTCAGGATCTGCAACCCGCCTACGAGGACTGATCGATGTCGACCCACGTAGCGTGGTCGCTGGCCTGTCGACTGTTTCGGGGCGGCACGCCCATATTCCGAGGTGCGTTGTCACCAGCCGAGGTGACGGCCTGCGCCAGCCTGGGTGCAGCGATCAAGCCAACAGTGATCAGCCGCAACTTCGTGCTATGCCCGTATTGCCAGCTGCAAAGCGGTCAGATCGTTGGTGACGGTAAAGGTGGACAGGTCTGCCAGTGCCCTGAATGCGGTCCCATCACGCTGACACCTGACGATCGGGCGGCGGTGATGTTGGACGAGGGGTGGCTGCGGTCAAAGCTGAGGATGGCCCTGGAAATCGAAAGCCGGGATGGCATCACCGACATTGCCGATGGTGTCTGGCGGTTGGGCGACGCACGGCGCTCGCCGGTGCTGCTGGCCAGGAGCCTGTACCGGCTGTGGTCCGACCCGTCCATCTTCGAGCGCGTCCGTATTGCCGGCGCCGACATCCGGGTCATCGCGCCCAAGGCACCAGAGGTCCGTGGCAATCCGTTTGCGCTCGGCATCGAGTGGTTGCCGCTGGAGGAACGGTTCACGCTGTACGGCGGCGGGATTGCATTGATCGGATCAGATCCGTGCCAGTCACCCATGATGGTGGCCGAGCCATGGGCCACGTACCTGGGCCCCTTCTCGGCAGACTTCAGGTGGGTATCGCTGGATGACTGGCCCCACGGTCCGATCCGCTGCACCGAAGGCCAGGCTGCCGTCTTCAAGGCGCTCTGGTCATTCAAGGGCGTCAAGGTCGACGCCGAGCGAGTGATGCTCAAAGCGGGCCAGGACAGCCAAAAGCCCAACGACCTCTTCAAGATCAAGAGAGAGAACAAGGGCAAGCCTGAGTACGAGGGACCGTTGCATGCGTACCGCACGCTGGTGAAATCAACCCAGCGTCCGGGGGGGTACTGGATGCCGTGTGCAGCGGCAGCAGGTTGAGACAGAAATTTGAGATGCGCGACAGGCATCCCGCACGTTCAACGAAAGGATCGAAATGGAAGACAAGAACCCCATCACGGCAAGCATCGATTGGTTGGTCGCGCAGGGCTTTGACCGCAAGCAGGCCACCAACATCTGCAAAGCCATCAAGGCGGACAGCCCGGAAAAGCTCTGGGAGGACGCGCCAGCCTGGATCGAATGGTGTGGCAAGGTCAAGCGTGATCATGACTGCATCGTCATGCTGGCGGCCATGGGACTGACCACGGTGCGGATCGGCCCAGGAGGCGTAGAGAACGATTTACGCATGGCGCTCGTCGAGGGTATTGAGTTATCGCCAGAGATATCTGCGAAGGGCAACTGAAGCAGGCGAGCCAGCCTTATGTACCGCCCATCCAAGCCTTCTGGCGAATCCGAAAAATCGACACACGCATAAGCCCTTGTCGCACATAGCAATATGCGTGCGGTGTGGCGTAAAAGTTGGCGTCTCTTTACCAGAGAACAGAGGGCAGAAAAGGAGCGAACTGGCCGTCTCCGTGGTCTGCTCTGCCTGCCCCCGGCGCACGCAGAATGCGCCTGAACACCACGTGTTCTGCGGGATCCACCAACGAAAACGCCCAACCGAGAGAGGTTGGGCGCTGAATGGTGGTGGTGCAGTATACCCCCGAATTCGAACTCTCCTCCCAAACTCTTGGGTAATGCTTCGGTTTTATGAGGAAAGATTCAGGTGATTGTCCGCCGTATGCTGCACACGCTTATTTGCGATTACGTGTAGATCATTGGGGAGAAAACCACTGCCTTGACTTCTTCCGCACGCAGCGCCTTCATCGGAGTCCTGACAACACCTGCAAAGGATGCAAAACATGGACGGACGATGCATGACCCAATCCGAGCTAGCCGAACGCTGGCAGATCAGCGAGGCAACGCTGGAACGCTGGCGGACCGAAACGGGTGGCCCTGTATTTCTCAAGCTGGGCGCCCAGGTACGGTATCGCGTTCGGGATGTCGAAACCTTCGAAGCCGAGGTGCTTCGGGAATCGACCAAGTCCCACGATGGCGTTGTTCAGCACAGCATCGCCGATCAACCGCCAGGTCGTCGACCCAGGACTACAAATCGCTCTGTACATCCCATCACTATCTGGCTGCACACAGGTATTCGCAAAACCTGCTTACGGCCCTTGCGGTTAATAAGAAGTGTATGAATGTTTCATCTGAGTCATTCAATGAAAGCCCGCAGAGCTTCGGCGACATGAATAGGCCGGCGCAATGAGAGATCACTGATCTGATGCCGACAGGAAAATCCATTGGCAATAACAATGGCGTCTGATGAGACTGTATCGAGCACCGGCAACAACCTCTGGCTGGCGATAGTACGTGAAAGCCCCGCGTGTTCCTTTTCGTAGCCAAATGATCCGGCCATCCCACAACAACCGGCCCCTGTATCCTGAACGGTGGCGCCTGGAATCCGCGCCAGCAGCTTATGTGTCCATCGCCCGCCATCCACGGTCTTCTGGTGGCAATGCTCGTGTATGACAAAATGCGCTCTGGTGGTAGGCCGCCAATTTAGCTTGATATCACCCGCAGCGATACCTCGCTCGAAAAAAGCATCAAACATCACCACCCGGTTAGCAATCGATTTCGCCAAGATTTGATCGTCAATCAGCGCAGGCAGATCATCTCGTAAAGCTGAGGCACTGCTTGGTTCGCAAACCACAATTGGCATATCTGGGCGCAATAATGCTTTCAGCTTAATCAGCATCTTTTGACCATCGCATTTGGCCGAATCTAACAACCCGAGAGAAACTGAAGAACGCTGACTCTCGCCAACGCTCGCAAGAACCACTTTAAATCCTGCAGCTTCAAGACACTCAATTGCAGCTCTTCCTGCTTCAGGCAGAAATGATTCGGTATAACTATCGTTGAATAGCAGCACTGGGGGATCGCCATCAGCAGAACGATGTGCTGGTGTCCTCCTGGATTGCCATTGGCTCAGCCGCTGACTGGCAAAACGTGGAAGCGGTCGATCCGCATCGAGGCCAAAGGTTTGTGACAATAACCAGCGTATTGGTCGCAGCTGCAGCAAATTGTTAAATAAAGGCGCCTGAGGACCTGCTATTAACCGTCCCAATACAGCCATGTTGGCAAGCAGTCGCGTACGCAAAGAAATGCCATATCGGTCGTGCTGCGCTTGCAGTACCTCGGCTTTTATGCGCGCCATATCAACGCCGTTAGGGCACTCGGCCTTGCACGCTTTACAGGCGAGACAGAGACCCATGGCTTCAGCCAGCAGTGGACTTTCCAGGTTCTCTCGATCCAACTGCCCCGTCAGTGCTAAGCGAAGAGCATTGGCACGCCCGCGCGTGCTGTGCAGTTCATCACGGGTCGCCATGTATGTTGGACACATGGCTCCTGAATTGGTCTTGCGGCAGGCACCAACCCCGCTGCACTGCTCTGCAGCAGCTAGAAGGCTACCAGGTTCGGCGTAGCGGAAACGACTGGCGTACGGCTGCGGACAATATACGGTTCCATAGCGTAAATGGCTATCCATAGGCGGTGTGGCAATTATCTTGCCGGGATTCATACGGCCATCCGGGTCAAACAATCGTTTGACTTGTCCGAAAGCTGCGTACAGATCATCTCCAAAGTAACTGCGGTTGTAGCCACCGCGAACGATGCCATCGCCATGCTCGCCGCTCCATGAACCACCATATTTTTGAACCAGCGGGAATACCTCCGCCTGTATGCTTCTCATTTGGGCGACATCTTCTGGTTGATGCAGGTCATGCAATGGGCGAATGTGTACCAGTCCTACGCTGGCATGCCCGAACAGGGATACGGGCTGGCTGTAGCGCTCGCATATTGCTAGAACCTCAGCAACATAGTCCGCTAGGTTTTCTGGCGGTACTGCCGCATCTTCGATATATGGGGTAGGTTTGCGCGGGCCCGGAACGGTCGTCATCAGACCCAATGCGCTAGAACGCATCTGCCAGACTGCGGCGATTTCGGATGCCTCGAGCATGAGAGGTACCGCATAGGTCAGCCCGGAAAGTTCAGCCGCTAGCACTTTTGCCCGGCTGCGAACCTCATCAAGGTTATCCCCTTGCACCTCAATGACCAAAATCGCTGCGGGTTCCCCTTGAATCTGAGTACAAATGTCTCGGGTTAGAGGATGGCAGCGGGCCTGCCGGATGATGATGCCATCAATCAGCTCTGCTGCGCTGGCGCCCGCTTTAACGGTCAGCGGGGCCGAGCGAAGAGCCGCATCCAGGCTGGCAAAGTGAGCAAGGCATAACGCACTATACTTTGGCAACGGGCTCAACTTAAGCTTGGCTTCCAGAACAATGCCCAGCGTTCCTTCGCTGCCGCACATCAACTTCGTTAGATTGAACTTGTCAGGATCAAGGAGAGCATCCAAGGCATAGCCACCGGAGCGACGCATCACCTTCGGATAGCGACTTCGAATCACCTCGGCATGCTTGTCAATCAATTGGCGCATTTCCCGATAAATGTCGCCTTCTCGTCCTGTCAAGGCACACTTGTTTTCCACGCCCTGTCGGTCAAGTTGTCCGAGTCGAATTACTTCGCCATCAACAAGCGCCAACTCCAACTCCAGAACATGATCTATCGTCATGCCATACCGCACCGAGCGCATTCCTGCAGAATTGTTGGCAATCATGCCGCCGATGGTGGCACGATTCTCCGTTGCAGGATCGGGGGCAAAATGCATACCGTGCGGTTTGAGTAGGGCATTTAGCTCTGCACATACCACGCCCGGCTCAACTCGCACCCAGCCCTGCTCCACGTTGAGTTCAAGGACGCGGTTCAGGTATCTCGACAGATCCAGCACAACGGCCTCATTGATTGCCTGCCCGGTTAGGCTGGTGCCTCCTCCACGAGCCAACAGAGGCGTCCTTGTCATAGCGCATTGACGGATGACGCGCAACACCTCATCCCTATCGACAGGCGTATGTACCGTTATCGGCTGCATCTGGTACATGCTGGCATCGGTTGAATAGATGCCGCGGTAAAGCGGGTCAGATCGCTCTGCCAAGAACAGTTACCCCATGTGAAAGATGGTTCTGCATTCGAACAAAATAAATATGTGGCCCGAACTATCGAGCACGCTCAATCCAGGAAGAACGGGGAATGTAACGCTATATGTTAGAAATGTCAGCTATACGAGGTCTAGTGCTTGCACTTCAGCTTCCTGCGCCATATGAACCCAGTCTACGATCTCACCATTCGGCGTGTAGCCGGAAACTAGTTGCTGCATCATGAGTCGAATGACGCCCACGTCATTGACGTTGAGCGCCATCTCCAGCGCATTCAGCTTGGCTTCGAGGTCCTCCCAAGGAAAGAACTCCTCGTGGGCCTTCATGATCCTTGGATGTTTGGTGGGTTTGGGGTTGTCGCCAATAAGTAGCTCCTCGTAGAGTTTCTCGCCCGGGCGCAGTCCGGTAATTTCGATCTCGATGTCGTTATCGGGATTCTGCTCGTCTTTCACAGTCAAACCCGAGAGTTCAATCATCCGTCGGGCCAGATCCATGATCTTCACCGACTGCCCCATGTCGAGAACGAACACATCGCCCCCTTTGGCCATGGCCCCGGCCTGGATCACCAATTGAGAGGCCTCCGGGATGGTCATAAAGAAGCGGGTGATCTCCGGATGGGTCAAAGTAATCGGACCACCATCGCGAATCTGCTGCCGGAACTTCGGCACTACCGAACCTGATGAACCCAGCACATTGCCGAAACGCACCATACTGAACCTGGTGCCAGGAGTAGTTGCGGCAAGGGCTTGCAACACCATTTCCGCCAGTCGCTTGCTGGCACCCATGATGTTGGTGGGGCGAACTGCCTTGTCGGTGCTGATCAGCACGAAGTCGGAAACGCCGTTTTCTGCCGCTGTTTGAGCAGTACGTAGTGTGCCCAGCACATTGTTCTTGATGCCTTCGGCCGGGTTGTGCTCAACCAGCGGTACATGCTTGTAGGCTGCGGCGTGATAGACCGTGTCCGGATGCCAAGTCGACATGAACTCCCGCATTCGCTCGCTGTCTTGCACCGAAGCCAAAAGCGGCACCAGCACAATGTCACGACCGGCGAGCTTTTCTTCGAGCTCCTGGTGGATGGCGTACAAGGCGAATTCACTCTGCTCGATCAGCAGCAGCTTGCTCGGACCGACCGTGAGGATCTGGCGGCAAAGTTCGCTCCCGATCGAGCCACCTGCGCCCGTCACCATGACAATCTTGCTGCGCACATTCATGGCCAACAAAATATGATTAGGCATCACAGGTTCGCGACCGAGCAGGTCGTCGATGTCGAGTTCCCGTAGATCGGAAATACTAACCTTGCCTTGCGCCAAATCGGTCACGCTCGGCAAGGTGCGTACAGCCACACGAGCTGTTCGAATCTGGGCCAGAATTTCATTGCGACGCTTGCGGCTCAGACTTGGCATAGCCAGCAACACATCACTGATGGTCAATGTGGAGGCGAGATTGGCCAGATCCGCAGGGTTGTAGATGGGCTGCCCATTCAACACATGGCCATGCAGACGGTCATCGTCGTCGAGGAAACCAACAACTTGCATCTCATGGCTATTGGCCATGGCGGCGACCAATTGACGTCCAGTGCTCCCGGCGCCATAGATTAAGACCTTGGGGCGAGACGCTCGTTTCAGGATGCTCAAATACTGGTCGCCCAGCCAGACCCGTGCCAAAGCGCGGGAAGCCCCCACAAAAAGAAGCAGCAAAATGGGTTGAATGATGCCAATGGTGCGCGGCACGCTCGCCACCCCGATCGCCGTGAAGATGGATGCATATAGCAAGCCGTAAATACCTACTGCTCGAGCTACAGCCAGCAAAGCTGGCCATCCGCTGTAGCGAAAGATGGCACGGTACAAACCTGAAACCACGAAGATGGGTAATGCAATGGCTACAGACGCCGTACTCGCCCAGATTGCACCTTGAGCCCATTCGCTTGTCCCGGAAAAGCTGATGAACTCACCCAAGCGCAGGTAGTAAGCCAGCCATACGGTCAGCACGCACAGACTGAGGTCGACAGCAAGGGCTACGAGCCGCTTGGCCGACCTTGGCAATGCTAGAACTGGAACAGCTAGCTTCGAAAGCGGCTTTTTCATCGTCACTCCTGCCGAATTCGGTCACCACGGCCTGCGCCTATGACCGTTTTGATGATGTATGAAAAATATGTTCGTGCACCCAAATCCTGCAACATGCGCGCATCTACCTCGGCAAGCAGCTTCGGCGTAGACATATCCACACCATTGATTTGTGCCAAACCGGTGATGCCGGGACGGGCGGCGAAGACACCTCGTGAGGCGCGCTCTGCAATCAACTCGTGCTGATTGAACAAGCAGGGTCTGGGGCCCACCAGGCTCATCTCGCCCTTGAGAACGTTCCATAACTGTGGGAGTTCATCGAGTTTGGTGCGACGTAATAAATGTCCAAGCTTAGTTACAGCCGATGCATCTGCCAGATGGGTGGCGACTGATGCCGTATTCGGTCGCATGGTACGAAACTTCATTAGAGTAAAAGGCTTTTGATTCCGGCCAACGCGTTCTTGTCTGAACAAGGGCGACCCGGTGTCAAACCAACCCAACACCCATAAAAGCGACAGAATGGGCGCACCAACAACTAGGCCTCCCAATGACAGAATCACGTCAAACAAGCGAGTCATGCAGGGCCATTTTTTGTAATTGCTCATCCATAGTGACTGGGGGGCGCCAACCTAGCATCTCCCGTGCCTTCGACCCGTCTATCACCAACGATCCAAGGAGACGATGTGCAAGAGAGGCCTTACCTATCAACCGCGCTGCAAACCATAACAATCCAACTGGCACTGGCAGCAGCCGACTGTTGCGCCCGTAAGCCTTCGCAACTCTACGCAACAGTTCGCTTGTTGAAACATCCTCCCCATCGGACACCAGAAAAACCTGGTTCTTGGCGTTCGGTGAAGCTTCAATATCTGCACACAATGCTGCGAAGCTCACCAAATTTTCCAAGGCAAGCATGGAACGGCGGTTGTGGGTTGCTCCCAGCGGCAGAGGCACACCCCTATTTATCCAGCGAATCAAGGAAGCAAAATTCCCCTTAACTTCAGGACCATAGACTAGTGGAGGGCGGATGATAACTACCTCAAGCCCTGTTTTTCTTGCGATTTCAAGAAGCCCGTTCTCAGCCTCCCACTTG
>SXGU01399166.1_pt1 | contig 18117 bp, 14 predicted proteins | sample 3174531 | NCBI WGS metagenome assembly SXGU01 (sample SAMN11356863, study PRJNA531348) | freshwater metagenome | isolation source: freshwater sample F1-140 | place: China: Fuxian Lake, Yuxi | collected 2017-12-25 | reverse complement strand
GACAAAGGCCTCCATCTCATCGATGAAAGACCTCGCTCAGCGTGCCGCAACAATCCACAACACGACCCAAAGAAACAATATCCCTTGGTGTAGATAAATTCTGTCCATCGAATAGTTCAAACAACCCCAGTGGATAGGAAAAAGACTATCCCCTGCGTCGCAGCGTCGCGGCTATAAAGCGCAAAAAACTCAAAATTAAATCAATTAATTGACTTTTATATCAATAATTTATGAAAATTTAAGCGCGCATCAACTCTGCATTCTGTTGCATTGCCGCAACACCAACCATGCGGGGTAGGCCATATTAACCTTCATTCCAGAGCCTCACCCCACTGACATCAACTGCGGCCAACGCTTCGCTAATGGCGACGCCATCTAGAATCAGGTCAGGAGCAATCTCCGCAAGCGGCGCTAAGACGAAACCTCGTCCCAACAGTTCCTTATGCGGTAACGTTAGCTCAGGATCATCAAGCGTCTGATCGCCTAGAAATAGGATATCGATGTCGATCAAGCGCGGTCCCCAGCGCCGTGTCGGCGCGCGGCCCATGTCAGCTTCAATTTTTTTTACAGCGGCAAGCAGTTCATAGGGCGACAAACGCGTTTCGCCAATTGCGCAGGCATTCGCAAAATCACCCTGATCAAGCACGCCCCAAGGCGGCGTACGATAAATGCGCGAAACAATTGTAAGCTTTGCTACGCTACGCTGCTCAAGCAGAGCAATCGCCTTATTAATATTATCCAGCTTATCGCCTAAATTGCTTCCAAGACCAAAACCAACGCGCATTAATTTGCCTTAAGCTTGCAGAGAGGAATATACTTCGAATGCGCATCGATGTTCTATAACATCATGCACACGAAAAATACGCGCGCCTGAGGCCGCCGCTAGCAGATTAGCGGAGAGAGTTCCCAACAATCGGCCTTCAACTAAACTATCAGGAATATTCTTGAAAATTGATTTTCGCGATACCCCAATTAACAACGGAAATCCCAGCGTTCGAAATTTTGGAATCGCATGCAAGGCTTGATAATTCTGCTGACGCGTTTTTCCAAACCCAATACCTGGATCTAAAGCGATGCGCGATTCTGGAATGCCCGCTCGCTTGGCAATATCAAGAGATTTTTCAAAGAAACGCAACATATCCGAAACAATATCTAACTCTGGATCTGTCGACTGCCGATTATGCATCACAACTACGCCAGCTTGCGAACTTGCAATGACATCGGCCATATCAGGATCATACTGCAATCCCCAAATATCATTCACCACGCATACGCCTAGCGATAAAGCGCGCAATGCTGTTCGAGACTTATACGTATCAATAGAGACTGGCGCGCCTGACTCTTGAACCAAAGCGCTCAGCACAGGAGCAAGCCGCGCCCACTCCTCTTCGGCAGAAACAGGCTTATGTCCAGGACGCGTCGACTCTGCTCCAACATCAATAATATCACCCCCTTCAGCCACGAGCCGTTTTGCATGCCCAACCGCAGTTTCTTTTGATGTGAATAGACCTCCATCAGAAAAAGAGTCTGGCGTAACATTAACGATACCCATAATTACAGGCCGCTTACCGGTCAGATCAAAGAACGCATCACATGCGCGACTTATCCTTAGTCCATCAATATCGATTGATGCGTTATTTGTCATATTTAATATACGCAAAACGTTGATCATCTTCCGGCGTGCCATCGAGCGCGCCATTCTCTTGGCCAGGGCGCCAGCAAACAACCTCTTCGATCTTCTTGGCGAGCTCAAAGTCTTTATCTGTGATCCCTTTTGCATCATGCGTCATGAGTTTTACTTCAACCCATGCGTAGGAAGCGGCTATATCGGGGTGATGCCACGCCACTTCAGATAAATGGCCAACTGTATTGATCAGCATTAATGTGCCTTTCCAGCTGTGGGTTTTATACTTGCGACGCAGCCAGCCATTATCATATCTCCAATGGGGCAAAAGGCTGTTCAACCGTTCTTTGATTTCCTGCTCGGAATAGACCTTGGTGTCTTTTGACATTATCCGCCCCTCTCATGTTTGGAACTTAGACTTACAATTGCTTTCAGTTATACCTGAAATAGCCTAAAGCCAGAGCAATTCTTAGCATAGAAAAGGGAGCACTATGTCCGCACAGGTAAGCGTTACAGCGGCGGCGCGACTGCACTTAGGCTTTCTCGATATGAATGGCGGCCTTGGCCGAAAATTTGGCGGCATTGGCCTGGCTCTTGACAGCCCGGCGACAAGAATTTCGCTCAAACCTGCGCCGACAAATAGCGCTAGCGGCGTAGAAACTGAGCGCGCTCGCCGATTACTCACCGTAACGCAGGAAATCCTTGCGCCTTCTAATCACTACCAGCTTACTATTCACCAAGCGATTCCAGCGCATTCCGGCCTAGGTTCCGGGACACAATTAGCCCTGGCAATCGCTGCGGCGCTGCGCAGTTTGGAAAATCTTCCCCTCAACTCCGCCGCCGATGCAGCGATGCTCTCACGCGGCGCTCGCTCAGGTCTTGGCGCAGGTCTTTTTGAACAAGGCGGTTTTGTTGTTGACGGCGGTCGCGGGCCATCTACTCTGACGCCCCCCGTCATATCTCGAACATCTTTTCCGCAAGAATGGCGAGTGATCCTCGTTCATGATCCCGCAGCAATTGGCTTGCACGACGCTGATGAAAAAGAGGCTTTTGCCGCGCTGGAGCCATTAAGTCCCGCCGCAAGCGGAGAAATTTGTCGCCTGGTATTGATGAAACTCATGCCGGCCTTGGCCGAAAAAGAATTTGCGCCGTTTGGCGCAGCCCTCACGCGCATTCAAGAGATTGTCGGCGATTATTTTTCCCCTGCTCAAAAAAATAGTCGTTACACCAGCAAGAGAGTAGAGCGTCTCATCATGCGCATGGGAGGGCTGGGAGCTGCTGGGCTGGGACAAACATCCTGGGGTCCAACCGGCTTTGCTTTCACGGAAAGCGAAATTTCGGCACGCATTATTTTAGAGCAAATCACTGAAGAAGCGCGCTCGCTAGGATTAACAACAACGCTCCACCAAGGACTCAATACTGGCGCAAAAATTGATCAAAGCTATGTTCGGATAGCCTAAATGAATTTTACTCACCCACCAATTGCTTGAATGCGCCAAGAACAGGGTGAAAATGAAACCGGACCTGATGCGCACCCTCTGGTATTTCAATAGCGCGAAACATGACATTAGCTCTCAAAATCGGGGCAGGCGCATCATCAACTGTCGCGCGCCACCAAGGATGCCAAACATCATACAACACTAACCACCCTCCCCCAACCGGGGCTGTTGTTTTGATTAAAACATCATCATTTTTATAAGAGACGATTTCCGCCCGCATGCTATCAGGAGGTAAATTCTTATGCGGATGGCATAATGGCGGCTCCTCCAGCAAAACTGTTTCGCGATAGTCTGCCTCGGGCCAGTCGCCACTATCAATCATGCGAGAGAAGTTAACGCTCAAAGCGCAATTTACGATTTGAGCGCGAGGAAAAGCATTTTTATTCTCATAAATATGAATTTTACCTATTTGCTCAAGCTCTACGAAATCTCCTGATTTATAATTTTTATCAATCTGCTCGACAGGCACGCCAGTAGCGATAAAGCGCAGTCCCAACATGTCAGTAAGTGGCGATCGATATTTGGGATATAACTTAGAAAATTCTCGATGCTCGGGAAGCGCCAAGTGATCAATTGCGCCAGTAGCCTCTACAACAATTTTTAGTCTAATGGGGTTATAACCAAAATCATGATCAAGCCCATGAACCATACTGGCGTTGGGCCAATGAAAATCAATCGCTGCTAACTCAACACGATCTCGTCGATCAGACTGATTATTCTCTTTCAATTTATCCCGTATAAATTTAAGCGCTGGATTTTGTGAGTCGGATCGCAATATCTCAAAATTTTCTGAAGGAAGGGCCGTCGATTCATTTGGTCCGTTTCCAATAAAAAGATCTGTCGTTACTAAAAAAGCGATCAAGACCAGTTGAGCTGGCCCTTTAGCTTTTTTATTATCAATAGAAAGTAACAACCCTATCGCAACAAGAGCTAGCAAAAAGCTAACGCCAATTGCGGGCAACGCGACAGCTAGTTGATTTTTTAGCACCGACACAAAAATTGCAGCGCCAAACAAAAAAACCAGCAAAATGGCTAAGATTTGGAATGATAATTTTATTTTCCCGTATTCAATCATATAAATTCCATAGCCAACAAGAATAGAAAATATGAAGTTAAGAAGAAATGTTGCGTCTGCTGGGCGGCGCCACAAATCAACGCCCGGAATGTGATAGAAAACATTGAATGCTGGCGTATAACGCCCTAAAGCGTAGAGAATAAAAAAGACAAGCATGCCGAAAAAAAATCTAATTTCTTTTTCGATAAAACAACGCGCCCACACGGCAAAAACTAAAACAAAAAGCCCTAACTGCCCGATATAGACATTTGTCATATTACGCGCGAGAAATATGTCTTGGGTACCAAAAGCCGATGAAGGTGGTCCCCAAAATTTTTCGAGCAAGCCGTTTGTTCCAAAGATATTTGCGCTCACCAATGTCAGAAAGGACCCTGGGGGCAACGACCCCTTATAGGCCTCTAAAATGTCGATCTCTGGACGGTTTGAGATACTAGCTAGCTCATAAGTTAGCACGAGAGGCGCCAGGGTGAGCAGCACTCCAACAAGCGCGGCGCTCAAAAGCGGATTAAGCGCTGTAATAATCGGCGCGTCATCAGTATAACAACGATAAAAAGTATAGCTTGCGAGGAAGATAAGACCAAGAAAAGCAACTTGATCACGGCCTAAAAGCAGAAAACTCGCCATGAAGCCTGTTGCAATCCCAAGGCCAATGGTTCGACGATCCATTGCGCGCGCCAATAACCATAGCGCTACCGGAATCCAGCTATAACTCATCACTTGTCCAGTATGCTGAATGCGCCAAGCCGCCGAGCCGCCCAAAGCATAGATAAGCGAGGCAACGAGCCCTCCTGCCGCACTCCAGCCTCGATCCTGGAAATAAGCCAACACAGCAAGTCCGCCCATGATCAACATGGCAAAAATAATAGCGTCTTCTAATCGAAATGAGGGGTCTGGAAAGAGCGCTGCTGCAATCAAAAAGAACGGTGAAAAAATTAAGGATTGAGGATCGGCAATTTGGGGCATGCCCGCAAACACATTGGGGGTCCAAAAAGGCGACTGACCCGAATGTAAAGCATGGGCAAGAAATACAAACTGTGGCTGAAAATGCGCCTTAGCGTCCCATGGGATCGTAACGCCGCCGATAAGCCAGGGTAGAAAAAAGCTAAGGGCGCTAATGATAAATAAAATAATGGCAAGTTTAAATAGTTTATTCGTCTGTGGATTATTGTTTCCAAGACTGGGGCTAATTTCTTTTGTCATAGAGTAATTAAACTAGCGTTCTCCCTGCTTGCAGAGACGGCTCTTAAGAATATCGGAGACAATTTGTCATCTAAGTTGTATATGGACTAGGACAAAGCGAAACGCAGCTAAACCGCACCCCTTATAGGCTTCTCTAAGATCAAGAGCGGAGGTTTGACTATAGCACATACCTTAAAAATTGAAGAAGACGGCGAAATTCTTAGGATCCAGGATTTAACAAAGTCTTATGAAACGCCCCAGGGCTCTCTTCTTGTACTCAACAAGATCAGTCTCGCAATCCAATCTCGCACAACTATCGCACTGATGGGCGAGTCTGGCAGCGGAAAAAGCACATTGCTCCATCTCATCGGCGCTTTAGATGACCCTGACACTGGCAACATTCTCATAGACGGGATGGAAATAACCCAATTAAAGGAATCTGAAAAAGCCGCCCTACGACGCAACAAAATTGGTTTCGTATTTCAGCAGTTTAACTTAATCGCAAGCCTCACTGTAGCCGAAAACCTCGCCTTTCAGGCTAGACTAGCAGACCGCCTTGATCCCACTTGGCTAGCAGAACTCACTCATCGGCTAGGATTAACTCAGATCGCATCGCGCTATCCTGAGCAACTCTCAGGAGGCCAGCAACAACGTGTAGCGGTTGGCCGAGCACTGGCTGTAAAACCTCGCTTGCTTCTTGCGGATGAACCAACAGGAAATTTAGATGAAAAGACAGGCGACAGTGTTCTTGCCCTGACACTGGAGTTAGTAGAAGAAACCGGCTGCGCTTTTCTCATGGCGACACATAGCGCGCGGCTGGCGGCTCGTCTTCAACGTCAGTGCCGTCTAGAAACAGGCGTGTTAACTTGCCCATGAAACAGGTCTTCTGGTCTCTTGCGGCTCTACTCAGTCATTGGCGCAAACACCCCGCAAGCCTCGTAACATTATTAATGGGCTTAAGTATCGCAATCGCTTTGTGGAGCGGCGTCCAGGCGCTTAATACGCAAGCTAAAAACAGCTATAACCAAGCCGCAGCTATTTTTACTCAAGGAAACTCACAAAATATTATAGCCCAACAAGGCGGATATTTTAATCAAGACTTGTTTATTCGCTTGAGACGTTCAGGCGCTAAGGTTTCGCCTGTAATAGAAGGCAAAATATATCTTCAAAAAAAAGAGCTTAAAATTATTGGTGTCGACCCTATAACGACGCCAAAAAACGTCTCGTTAGAATTAGTCCATAGCTTAAAATCATCTTTCGATCTCATTGACAAAGAGGGAAAGACATTTATCTCGCCAGAAACATTGCAAGGGCTTGGCTCAAAGTCTGGCGATCGCTTAAAGACGGATCGCGGGATACTCTTGCCTCCTCTACAGCCTCTATCGTCAGTTCCTCCTGGCGTCATCATAACCGATATAAGCATCGCACAAAATACGCTCGCACGCGCTGGAAAACTCAGTCGATTAGTCGTCGATCAAAGAAATAATTTAAATAGTGAGCAGGTATCAAGATTAACGAATAATTCTCTTAGGCTTCTCGCGCCCGATGATAGCAATGACCTAACGCGATTAACAGATAGTTTTCATCTTAACTTAACTGCATTTGGCATGCTTGCATTTGTGGTTGGTTTTTTTATCGTCAATGCTTCTGTTGGTCTCGCCTTTGAACAAAGACTTCCCACTCTGAGAACATTACGCGCGCTTGGCGCGCCAGCCTACCTACTCGTATCTGGTATGTTAATCGAAATTGCCGCCTTTACGCTAATAGCGGGACTTATTGGCGTTACAGGCGGATATCTCATCGCCCAAGAACTTCTCCCAAATGTCGCCGCGAGCCTTGAAGGCCTCTATGGCGCTCAAATCTCTAGTCGCCTTGCTCTCGACAAAAACTGGTTCTTTTCCGCCTTCGCAATGGCTGGCGGTGGCGCTCTATTAGCAAATACGGCCGGTCTCGTTAAAACTCTGCGCCTTCCCGTACTAAACGTAGCAAAACCTATCGCCTGGCGAGAGATCAATCATGGATATTTAAGAAGACAAGCGCTGCTTGCTTTTTTAGCAATTGTCATTGCTGTGCTCACCTATTCTCTAGGAAAAAGTCTACTCAGTGGATTTGCCTTCATAGCATGCGGTCTTCTTGGAACTGCAATGTTATTGCCGTTCATTCTTGCCCTACTGCTCCTAGTCGGAGAGTCTCAATCCCAACAACCATTGCTACGCTGGCTGTTTGCGGATGGACGACAAGAGATTCCCGGGCTCTCGCTTGCTCTCATGGCGCTTTTATTGACTCTCTCCGCCAACATTGGCATTGGCGGCATGGTAACTGGCTTTAGAGAAACATTTCTAGCCTGGCTTGATGAAAGACTTATCGCTGAAATTTATTATGAGACTGCGACAGCTGATGATGCGCGCAAGATTGAAGCATGGGCACAGAATGATCGAGAAATTGACGCAATTTTACCAGTATGGCGGGCGAAGACGCTGATAGAAAACCAGCCTGTAGAGCTCATGGGAATGACTTTTCATGATACTTACATTAGACATTTTCCATTACTTTCATCAAAAGAGAATGTCTGGGAAAATCTTCACTCAAACGACTCAATTTTGATTAGTGAGCAATTAGCTAGACGCTTAAATATTAATATCGATGATGTATTAAATCTACCAACCGGCGACAAGGATTGGCGGGTTACTGTTGCAGGGATTTTTCCCGACTACGGCAATCCAAAAGGCCAGATTCGAATTGATCATGATCGATTAGCGCTTCACTTTACCGATGCGTCCAGAACACACTATAGTCTACGCGTAGCAGCTCGTTCCACCGGATCAGTCATGGCAAGAATGAAAGCTGTACATGGAGAGAAAATCATACGCATCGTTGATCAAGAAGAAGTAAAAAAAATCTCCATAGGCATATTTGAAAAAACTTTTATGATTACTGGAGCGCTTAATACACTAATGTTAATTGTATCTGCAGTAGCCTTATTCACAAGCCTACTCACGCTCAGTAATTTACGTCTCAGACAAGTCGCCCCCGTCTGGGCAATTGGTGTCTCCCGGCAAAGATTGGCGGCTATAGAGCTAGCAAGAATCCTAATATTTGCTGCTGGCGTGGCGCTTGTGGCAATTCCGCTTGGCGTGTTTATTACTTGGGGATTAGTAACAATCATCAATGTCATTGCTTTTGGATGGCGTTTGCCAATGCATATCTATCCGATCCACTGGCTTATGGTCTTCATCACTTCACTGCTGACAGCGCTTTTGGCAAGCCTAGTTCCAGTCATTCAACTCGCGCGCTCAAAACCTATAGATTTATTAAAAGGTTTCACAGATGCGCGCTAAATATATTATTGCCCCGCCACTGCTATTAATTTGTCTTACATCAAATGCTTTTTCGGAAGAAAATATGAATTTTCTTTCACAAGAAAAAAAAGAATTTGAAACGCCGATCCCTGGAACACAGATAATATTTCCTAAAGATCATGGCGCGCATACAAAATTCAGAACAGAATGGTGGTATTTAACAACTAATCTCCGCGGAGATGATGGAAAACAGTATGGATGCCAATGGACGCTATTTCGACATGCCTCAGAGCCTCTAACGCGGAACGGCTGGGAAGATCGCACAATGTGGATGGGACACGCCGCGATAACCTCTGAAAATAATCACTTGTATACTGAGACGCTAGCCAGAGGCGGCGTTGGCCAAGCAGCGGTCGAAAATGACCCTTTCAACGCATTTATTGATGATTGGTCATTTACTGCACTTGATAATAATTTTTCTAAAGCTCTTGTAACAGCTTCAGCAGATGACTTTTCCTATCGCCTTCACCTCGAGAGAACTATGCCATTCGTTTTACAAGGCGTAGCTGGTTACAGCCTCAAATCTCAACAGGGTCAAGCATCTTACTATTACAGCCAACCGTTTTTTCGGGTTGATGGAGAATTAAAAATTAATAAGCGCTCAGTTCATGTTGTCGGCCAAGGCTGGATGGATCGTGAATGGAGTAGTCAAATTCTTGCGCCCGACCAAAAGGGATGGGACTGGTTTTCGTTGCATCTTTCGGATGGCTCAAAAGTAATGCTATTTCGGTTAAGAGGAAATTTAACCTATCTTTCGGGTAATTGGATAATGCCCAATGGCGATACGACGGCCTTGACTGCGAATGAGATTAAATTAGAGCCCCTAGAAGAAACAAAAATAGATCGCCATCTCGTACCCACTCGGTGGCGTGTCAATATATCAAGTCATCACCTCTTGATTGAGACCACGCCCCTCAATCCCAACAGCTGGATGTCTGTTAGCTTCCCTTACTGGGAAGGACCAATTAGTTTTACAGGCACGTCACAAGGGACTGGATATTTAGAAATGACAGGATATTGAATTATTGGCCATCATTTAATTAATTTGCATGGCGCCGATTTATACAGACTCAGTTTTTCTACTATAATAACACTTATTTTTCTGACAATAAATCCAACGCTCAAATCAACTGTTGCGAAATGATCCATAAAGCAGCTAAAAGCCTAGCAATCTGATTTAATACTACTCTCTTCTAGACGAGACATATGGCTGCGCCTCCGCTCTTAAGCCTTCAAGGCATTATGCTCACGCTCGGCGGCAAGCCCCTTCTCGAAGAAGTTGACTTCTCAGTTTCGCCAGGAGCCCGCTTATGTCTTGTTGGCCGGAACGGATCTGGGAAATCAACGCTCCTCAAAATAGCCGCAGGAGAAATCGATGCAGATGCTGGTTCGCGCTTCATCCAACCTGGGGCATCCCTCCGCTATTTATCTCAAGAGCCAAATTTTAATGGCTTTTCGACAAGTCTTTCTTATGTAGAATCTGGTCTCTCACCACTCGACGACCCGCATTTAGCTCAAGGAACGCTTATTGAATTAGGCTTAACGGGATTGGAAAATCCAAGCCATCTCTCAGGGGGAGAGGCGCGACGTGTAGCGCTTGCGCGTAATTTAGTATCTCAACCAGATATTTTGTTACTCGACGAGCCAACCAATCACCTGGATCTACCGACAATCCTATGGCTTGAGGAAAAACTCGGTCAACTTAGATGCGCTTTAGTCCTAATAAGTCACGATCGGAGCTTTTTACAGAAATTGACCAATGAGACTTTATGGATTGACAGAGGACGCGTGCGTCATCTCTCCCGAGGATTCACTCATTTTGAAAGCTGGAGAGATCAAGAATTAGAAGAAGAAGAAAAACAGCAACACAAAATTGACCGTAAAATTGTTGCTGAAGAGCATTGGTTACGGCATGGCGTTTCAGGAAGACGAAAGCGTAATGCAAAAAGACTCTCAAATCTTCTTACACTCCGCACCGATAGATCCCAACGCGTTATGCCAACAGGAGATGTCAAGCTTGATGTCAGCGAGGCTCAGAGCTCAGGAAAACTTGTTATCGAAGCGATTAATATATGCAAATTTTTTGGTTCACGTAAAATTGTCGATCAATTTACTACACGTATTTTACGCGGCGACCGACTTGGAATTGTTGGCGCGAATGGCGCAGGTAAAACGACACTCGTCAATCTACTTACGGGTGTTCTTCAACCAGACTCTGGCAAACTGCGACTCGGCGCTGGTCTTGAAATGGCTACGCTTGAACAAAGTCGGAGCAGCCTAAAAGCTGATACAACACTTCAAGACGTCCTAACTGGAGGTGGCTCGGATACTGTTGAAATACATGGCGAGCGGCGACATGTCATTGGCTATATGAAAGATTTTCTGTTCAAGCCAGAACAAGCACGCACGCCAATTGGAAAACTTTCAGGCGGAGAACGCGGCAGATTAATGCTTGCTCGCGTATTAGCTAAACCCTCAAATCTTCTTATACTTGATGAGCCAACTAATGATCTTGATCTAGAAACACTAGATCTATTCGAGGAGATGCTTGCGGACTATAAGGGAACGCTGATCCTTGTCAGTCATGACCGAGACTTTCTGGATCGTATCGCAACAAGTACGCTGATGAGTGAAGGCTCTGGTCATTGGACTGAGTATGCTGGAGGCTATAGCGATATGGTGTCCCAACGCGGCAACGGCGTCACGGCTCCCAGTAACTTGACTATTTCACAAAAGAAACAAACCAATAAAAATATTGCCTCAGCTAAACCGCCTCTTGAAGGCCCTCCGGTTAAAAACAAGCTCACATTCAACGAACAGCATGCGCTTGAACAACTACCAAAAAAAATGGAGGAATTGACCAATAAAAGAATAAAGTTGCAATCGATACTCGATGATTCTGACCTTTATAAACGCGATCCTGAAAAATTTAATATGGCAACCCAGTCTTTAACGGAAATAGATTTAGAACTTAGTGCGGCGGAAGAAAAATGGTTGGAGCTAGAGATCAAAAAGGAGTCTTTGGGAAAATAATGCCAGACTGGAGGCCGGCTTCACTTTCTGATCTTGAGGATATTTATAAAATCTCTTGTCAGATCCACCCTCATCTTCCAGAAAGCCAAGTAGTTATTGTTAACAAACTTGAGTTTTTTCCAGAGGGTTGCTGGCTCTTGTGCTCTGAAGACGTCTCATATGGATACGCCCTGTCCCATCCCTGGCGATTATTTAACATTCCACAGCTCAATAAAGCGCCGTTGAGCCCCATGGCTTTGGCTGATTGCCTGTATCTCCATGATTTAGCATTATTAGAAATTGCTAGAGGCAAAGGAGCCGCAAAGCAATTAGTTGAAAGACTAACGGTGATCGCTTACAGTCATAATTTGTCATTTCTAGCCCTCACTTCTGTCTACGATACGCAGCCTACTTGGCAGCGACTTGGATTTAAACTCACGAACCATGAGATTTCGCCTATGGAGCTAGAGTCCTACGGACACTCAGCAAAATACATGATCAAATCACTGGCAACTCCTTAATTTCACTCACCTCAAGAAAAGCGAGAAACGAATGAACTACCGAAAAATTATTTCCTTCATATTTGGTCTAGCTGTTTGTGTAATCTCGACAAACCCTGTCACCGCGGCAGAGCAGTTTTATTTGGAACAAGCCATCTCTGAGTCGACTGAAGCCATCGAGGCGGGAAAAGCCTCTGAAGCTGCCTCATTAATTGAACATGCGGATAGGGCTTTTGATCGAGCTCGTAGCGCTGTATGGCAAAATCCAGTCGATCACATTCGACAAGGCATAAAATTCCTTCGTAAAGCTGTGAAAGTGGCTAAGGGCACAAATTCAGAAAAACGCATCTCTAAAGCCATTGAATATATAGAAACCGCAAAATCTCATTTTGAGGCTGCGCGCTAAATTTTACTCAGCCTAACCTCATCCAAGCATCAAAACTTGTCCGACTAAAGCAATCGCTCAAACAGCCGGACAAGAAGTCTATTTATAAGTTTTGAAAACAGAATTTTTAATACAATAGCGCCTATTTCATTGCCATTATTGACATGATTAATTACTATAACTGGTCTCTTTTTCAAGACGACAGCTTTAGGTTTGGATTACTTAGATTGACAGATCAACTCAACTGATCAAACTAAAAAACAAATGATAAGCTTATCTAATTAAACAATAATAGGCCTCTTGACTCTCAATGAGGCAGCAATAATTGTTATTGGGGAAACTGTCCTATTTCTGATTTGCAGATGATTATCCGTCTCTTAAACGATAACCTCTTTGTCACCATCAGATCACCAAATGAAATTGGCATTTGTATTTATAACAAACGGAGGCATCAATGCCACAATGGGCTAAAGTGATTGGAAAATGGGCGGGCTACATTCTTCTAGGTGCGTTAGCACTTCTTGCTTTTAAAGAAAATGATGTAAGCCGAAAAACAAAAGAACAGGCTGTCCGCTACAATGAATGCATTAAGGCTGGCAAGGGAACGCCGGATGAGTGCGCTAAAATTTCAAAACAATAGTTATCATCAAAAATGACGCCTGATAATAAGATCGAAACAGGATTTGCGATAATTTAACTTCTTATCGCATTTCTGAGGTGTCGAGAGAACTTATCTCTAATCCTGTTCACATTAGGTTCGCAGTATATTAATAATGGCACTTATCATCGGAACTGACCAAATAAAAAAGGCAGGCTAAAGCCTGCCTTTTACTTTCTTTATAAGACCGACACTTAGTCCATGCGCGCGACTACAACTAAGCGCTTAACCTCTCCGCTTTTAAATGCGCGGAGAAAAGCCTCATAGTTACGAAATGAAACGCACCCATTTGAATCGCCATTTGGTCCGAGCATGTAAGTATGCGCAAGCAAGCCTGCCCGTCCGAAAATATTGCCATTTCCTACTGGATTAAGCCTTATGGCCTCTACCCCATGAAACAACGCCTCGCGCATAGTCAGATTGTACGTATGCGGCGGCGTGGCGCCGTGCATGCGTTCATGAACATAACGTGGATCATCCAACCGATTTCCCAAACCAGAATGCGCCTCCAGGCGCGTGCCATCCGGCATATAAACGGTTCGAGCGGAAATATCGTAGACAGCCGTATAGCGATCATAGCGGCCAGCGGCCGGATTAGCGCCGCCAAAGAGCGATCGACCAAGCGAACCTGTCTCTGGCGCGGCATAGGCCAGCGCTTGACCAGCTGGTCGTTGCTGTTCTTGTGTTTGCGCGCCACCAAAAAACTTTTCAAAGAACGACCGATTATCCTGCACAAGGGCAGTTGCAACAATTTTGCGACCCTGCTGCGCCGTCGTCCGGAAAGGCTGCCCAACGCCACCATCGCCATTAGCCAATTTAAGTTGCGCAGGCCTGCGTGGCGGAATTGGCGCTGTAATTTCAGCAACCACTTCGGGCTCAGCCGCTTCTTCAGAAACCTCAACGGAGGCTACAGGGGATGGAGCAGAGACTGTCGAGGGAATTGGGGTCTCTAGTGCAGCGGTATCTACTTTCTTGAGCTGAGGCGAGTGTTTTCCCGCTGAGTCACCGACACCTGCATCAACAGCCGCTTGTGTTTGACGCACATGGGATCTGACATCAACCAGCAGAGAGCCAAGGGGTTTAACATCAGGCCCTAAGGCAAGTCTATCGCGACTAGAAGCTTCAGTTTTTGCTGATCCAGCGCGGTCATGCAAACCCCAAAATCCTGCAAATAGGCCAATCGCTAATGCGCCCGCGCCCAGAATTGAACGCACCATGAGCTGGCGTGAACCCAGGTCTTGGTTGAATGAATCGAATCCCTGCAACGCGCCGATTCTGTTTCTCATTCATGCGCCCTTTCGGAAGTTAACTTAATCGCCTTCAGCTCCGAGCAACCGCCCGAGAAGACAATTCAATCTCTAAGCCGCCCATTCACAGGCACGGGAATAAGAGCAAGGCTTAATGGCTTTGTTTGTACGAGATTGAGGCGATTTCTTGCCTCTTATGTGGCTCGTCTGGCGTCTTATCCACCAAGATAAGATACGGAACTTATTGTTTAATCTATACAATTTAGGGATAAAGGCGCTTCTAAAACAAGGCGCGGTAAGACGCCTAAAATTCAAAATGCCAAACAAGATATTGATGGTTAAAAATTTATTACGCCACGCGTCGCCTCAATAGCCTCATTAAGAAAAATACTGTCCCACTTACATTCCGTTGTGGCGCTGAGTCAGAGGCCGCTAAACAAACTACTAATGAGCTAACGTCGATAGCCTCAATCTAACTGTCCTAGCTGAATAAAGAAAAACTCGCGTTAGAGCAAAAGATTTACGCTCTCTATTTTGCTGAAAACAAAATAATTGCTGTGAAAACATAAAGAAATTGGAAAAATAAAAATAGGATTTATCAGTAAAGATCTAAAATCTGACCGTCAGAATTGGATATTGTTAGGAATAAACTAAAATATTCCATTACGTGTAAAATGTGCTAAGAAGAATCAAAACTTTTGTAGAAATTACACGATTTTTGCAATTATTATGAAGTTACAGATCAATCCTCTCAGGAGAGAGAGATAGGTTTCTTCAACTGAACAGAGTATTCAAACTTGTACAAGGTTCTCATCAAGACCTGTCATAAATTTTACCAAATTGAGAATAGGAAAAGGTCTATAATCAAATGAACTTTCAATTAAATATAAAGGATATTATTTCAGGTTTTATTACGCCAATTATGATTATTGCTACTTCATTAAGCTACGTGGTCTTAATATTTTCAGGGCCACTTTCAGATCATCTTGCTATAGGCGCTGGATTTAGTCTCATTGGCGCTGGAGTTACGGCAATCGTCTTTGCGGTTGCTAGCGGTTTGCCATTCGCAATCTCTGGACCAGACTCTAAGGCCGTCGCCGTAATGGCGTCGCTTGTTGTAATGATTGGCGAAGATCTTCATTACAAAGGAAAAGCGGACGTCGCTGGCGTAACAATTTTAGCCTCTCTCGTTTTAGGCACATTAATTGTTGGCGTTAGTTCTTATATTTGCGGCGCGCTCAAGTTAGGGCGCTGGATTCGATTTATGCCCTACCCCGTCATCGGCGGTTTTATGGCGGCATCTGGATGGTTTCTCTTTGTCGGCGCGGTAAGAGTATTAACGCAGGAACCAATTTCTCTCAAGCTACTTACCGATCTTTCAAATGGCGCGCATTCATCAAAGTTAATCGTCGGCGTCTTATTCGCTCTGGGTTTGCATATTGCTCAGAACTCGCGTTTTCCCCTAGCATTTCCTACACTACTCGTCTGTGGCGGCGCAAGCATACTCGCAGGTATTCTATACTCTGGAACCCCTCTGAATATAGCCCGAGAGTCAGGCTGGTTAGTAAAAATATCTGCAAACGCCGTCGATGCTCCTACGCCATGGCTGATTTCTTCAGCGTCAAAAATTGAACTTCAGGAAATTTTTAACTGCACCGGACAATATTTAGCATTAGTAACAGTCGTTATTGCAACGCTATTACTGAGTATTATGGCGATCGAAGTCGAAACAAAAAATGATATCGATCTCGATCATGAATTAAGATTGAATGGACTGGCTAATATTTTAGCCGGACTTGCAGGCGGTACCGTAGGCACGCTCTCGGTTAGTAGGACCCTGTTTAGCTTTAGAATTGGCGCACGAGGACGCGTCAGTGGGCTGCTGGTAGGCGCACTTTGCCTTTTTCCTCTAGCGCTTGGCCCCTCTGCCCTTGGATTTGTACCCATGCCTATTCTTGGGGCTGTTCTTATCCAGCTTGGCGGCAGCATGCTTTATGAGTGGCTTTTTAAAAGCTGGCGACTTATGCAGCCTGCAGACTATGTTCAATTATTCATTATTTTTCTGACAATCGTGAGTTTTGATTTCGTAGCAGGCGTTGGCGTTGGGATCATCACAGCTTGCATCACTTTTGTGATTAATACAGCTCGTGTCCGACTCGTTAAACACGCAATGAATCGCGGTAATTTTTCTAGCCGCGTAGACCGTCCAATTTATCAGATCGAAACGCTTCAAAAAAATGGCGCGCGAATACAAATCATGTGGTTACATGGATTTATATTCTTTGGCAGCGCCCATCACTTACTCTCGAACATAAAATCAATAATATCCTCTAGCCCACAGCCTTGTTACAGTCTCATACTGGATTTCAAACAAGTCTTAGGCATAGATTCCTCTGCGGCGATGACGCTCGTAAAATTACGTCACCTCTCCGAACGTGAGGGATTCCAACTCGTTTTCTCTAATCTTTCGGAATATGTCGCCCAATCACTGCGCTTGGGAGGCGTCGTTAATCAAGGAGAAGATGATACTTCTCGAATATTCAATAATCTTGATGCTGCTTTGGAATGGTGCGAGGATAGTTTACTTAAAGACTCTGATGATGAAAATCTTTTAAGTCACACTACTTCTGAATGGCTTAAATCAGAATTGGGCTCAGTAGATCGAGTTGATCTTCTTGGAAAATATATAGAGATCAAAAAATTCGAGCCAGGCGATATATTGTTTAATCAAGGCGAGAGTGCCGACAGCCTTTACATCCTCTCCACCGGCCGTGTTACCATCTTATTTAGAACTCCAGAGGGCTCCGAGCTTCGGTTGCGCAGTATGCTTGGTCATACTCTGCTTGGAGAAATGGGGCTTTATCGCAATGCCTTGCGTGGTGCATCTGTCGTGGCGGATGAACCCACGATTGTTTATAAAGTTACCCGAAAAACGCTGCAGCATATGGAAGACGAAGCGCCAGAATTAGCTCATGCTTTTCATAAATTTGTTGTCCGAACTCTTGCTGCGCGACTCGACTTTTCAAATCGCGAAGTGGCTGGCTTGCAACGATAGCGCTAAAAAATTACGCATATCCTTTTAATTAAATATTAATTAACTAAAATTTTTATCAGATCGTCATTAATCTAATAATTCCATTGACTATACACGAGCTTATAACTTCAACATTAATCTTCTCAATCTTATCTATAATTTTCAAAATTTATAAGCCGATATGAGATTTACTGTGGTTTTTTATTACTAGACCATCAAGGCTCAACCCACCCAAACTGACGGGATATGTTGCGAATTTGCCACGGTGCGATGAAATCTTAATTTCACGCGACTTAATCAATTGCACTTTGGCGCAATGTTTGCGTTACTAGCGTTAGATCCAGTCAACGAGAAACTATTCTTGGTGGATCTCTGGAATATAAGCACACAAGGACGGATACTCACATGAAAAAAATTCTTCTCTCGGCGGTTTCACTCGCCATTCTTTCAGGTTCGGCGCTTGCAGCTGATCTGCCTTCACGCAAGGCTCCAGTTGCGCCTCCTCCGCCACCACCTCCAATGTGGACGGGCTTCTACGCCGGTCT
>SXGU01576008.1_pt1 | contig 18122 bp, 17 predicted proteins | sample 3174531 | NCBI WGS metagenome assembly SXGU01 (sample SAMN11356863, study PRJNA531348) | freshwater metagenome | isolation source: freshwater sample F1-140 | place: China: Fuxian Lake, Yuxi | collected 2017-12-25 | reverse complement strand
CGATATGGTATTGAGCGCCCTCAAACCCCTACTTGAAAACCCAAGCATTAGCAAAGTGGGTCAAAATTTAAAATACGATTATAACGTCTTTAAAAATCACGGTATCACCTTACAGGGTATTGCTTACGATACCATGCTCGAGTCATACCTATTAAATAGTACAGCTGGCCGCCACGACATGGACACACTTGCCTTGAAATACCTAGGCTATAAGACCATCAGTTTTGCTGAGGTTGCGGGCGTTGGCGCCAAACAATTACGTTTTAATCAAATTCCTATCAGCAAAGCAGCACCCTATGCCGCAGAGGATGCCGAGATCACTTTAAAATTGCACCACACCTTGTATCCGATGATGGATGAACCATTACGACAGGTATTGCACGACATAGAAATACCCCTGCTCACTGTCATTGCAGAAATGGAGCGTCACGGCGTCTTAATTGATAAAAACACGCTATTGAAACACGGTGAACGCCTCAAATTACGGATGAATACACTACAAGAAGAGGCGCTGCAGTTAGCAGGAAAGGGCTTTAATTTAAACTCACCGAAACAACTACAAGAGATTTTGTACCAAGAGCAACATTTGCCTGTACTGGCCAAAACACCAACAGGTCAGCCATCAACAGCGGAAGCTATCCTACAAGAATTGGCCTTTGAGTATCGACTACCCGCCGTTATTTTAGAGTACCGTAGTTTAAGCAAGCTGGTTTCAACGTACATTGATGCCTTACCCAAACGAATAAACCCTAAAACACAGCGCGTACATACGTCTTACAACCAAGCAGTAGCCGCAACCGGCCGCTTGTCATCCAGTGAACCCAATCTACAGAATATACCCATCCGCAGTGAAGAGGGACGATTAATTCGCAAGGCTTTTATAGCGCCACCTGGCCATGTTTTACTGGCTGCCGATTATTCCCAAATTGAGTTACGCATCATGGCCCACTTGTCGAAAGATGCCAACTTACAAAAGGCGTTTGCCAATGGTTGGGATATTCATACAGCCACGGCCAGTGAATTATTTGCGGTTCACTTGGATGAGGTCAGCAATGAACAACGCCGTCGTGCAAAAGCAGTGAATTTTGGCTTGATTTATGGCATGTCCTCCTTTGGATTGGCAAAACAACTGGGTGTGGAACGACAAGATGCACAGCATTACATTGATTGTTATTTTCAGCGCTATCCTGGCGTATTGGACTACATGGAAAGAACGCGCAAGCTTGCCCATCAACAGGGTTATGTAGAAACTATTTTTGGCCGCAGACTCTACCTACCCGAAATCAACGCACGCAATATGATGCGCCAGCGTGCCGCCGAACGCACCGCGATCAATGCCCCCATGCAAGGGACTGCTGCCGATATTATTAAAAAAGCGATGCTGGCTATAGCACACTGGCAAAATACCCAAACGCACCCCTCGATGCGGATGATCATGCAAGTACACGATGAGCTGGTTTTTGAGGTTCGTGAGGATGCCATTGATATGGCGAAACAAACCGTGCGTACACTCATGGAACACACCGTAGAATTATCAGTACCTCTATTGGTATCTATCGGCGTTGGGCGTGATTGGGACGAGGCCCACTAAAATTGACCCCATTATTTGACCAATAACTCATTCAATGGCATCATAAATTCCTACTATCTTGAATGACAAGGAAGGTGATTCATGCCATTTGCACCAGGCTCTCGTCAGGCATTATTAGCCGATCTACACCACCAAGGAATCGCCCTCCATCAGGAAACATGGAAAAACTACATGGGCGGCGTTAAGAAGCCTAACGCTATTATCGTTCAAGTTGACACAGACGAGCAAGCACGCCAAGTTATTCTTGCCGTAAAAAGACAGAACGATGCTTATAAATCCACAAAAATAACGATGCGTCCCGCAGCGGGTTGGTGGGATGGTCATAGAAATTTGGCGTGTTGCTTTCCATGGAAGCAGGTACAAGAGACCCACTACAATGAGTCGTTCTCCTTTTCAGAGGGAGCCGTTGCCGACATCATCGTTTTGTTTGGTAAAAAATTTCAACATGTTCGTGTTATTGGCAAAATTGACGATGCGATGGGTAGCGATGAGCATCCAATACATCGACTGTCGGCAACGGCCGTCGATGTCACGGCGGGAGTGCAAATTGCCACCTTAGCTGATGAGCTGCAAAAGCAAGGGCTATCTTTATCGACTGCGAGCATGATCCCTTGGGTCAGTGCTGTGGGGTTAGCCGCGACCGGTGGGCATGGGACAGGGCGTGATGAGCCTGCCTTTAGTGGCTTGATTAGAAGCATGACCATCTGTGATATGAATGGGGACATTCGCGAAATAACCCCCGAACACCCAGACTTTGCAACCTTATGCAGTGCCCATGATGGCATGCTCGGCATTGTTTTAAAAATGCAGTTAAAAACGGTTCGAGCATTCAAACTTCGCGAAACCATACATAATTACAAACATCTGGGCGATTTGGTAAAAGAACTTCCTTATTTATTGCACGACAACCAATATTTTACCCTGATGCGCATACCAACCTACCCTGCCCCCAGCGAAGAGCATGCCGAAAAATGGCATGTTCGTTTGTGGAATTACACCGAGGAACCCCGTACCCAACACAGTAAGGCAGCACCCTACGCTGCAGACGCAAGCTCGTTGTTTAATGAACTGAGTGCTCGCGTAGGAGATGCACTAGAGGACTATTTAATGCACCCCGAGCTGCAGGGATTAATTCCCACGTTCATGTTGTTAACAGCAGCGATTGTCACTAGCAGCCGCGGGACAACACCACATGTTGATTATGAAAACCATATCACTCACTATCAAGCCGCTTTTCCCGAAAAAATGCGTGATGTCAGTTATATGATCCCCGTAAAGGATACTGAGGCTCATGTCGTCTTGGGTAAAATCATGGCAAAAATTGACGAGTTATTACGAAAAGCAGGAGAGCACCATGAGTATCCGGCCACCTATGCTTTCTATGCGCGTTACCTCAAGGGCACTAATGGTGGCTTATCAACGACAGCCACCACAGGACCTGAGGAGCATATTTTAGCACTCGACATGGTGACACATCCCAAAGCCCTTGGGATCCATGCTTTTGAAAGGGAATTTCTTGCTTTTCTAAGCGCTGAGGGGATTAAACCCCGCCACCATCTGGGCAAGAACTTCCCTGCGGGGATCGTCAATTATAGTGATTTTCTAAACCCTGATGCGCTAACAGACTATCGTCGTGCCATCATAGACTGGCATGGTGGCAAGGAAGGGTTAGACTCCAGCCCGTTTTTAACGCCATACTTGCAGCAAATGCTTTTTTCAAGCCCCACTCTCTATTGCTCCCTCGATGAGTGCGTCACAGCAGAGCCTACACACTCAACAGATGCATGCCTTGCATTTCTCCCGCGTTTCATGGATGCCATCGACAGCATGCCAATACCCGCAAACGTCCATGGAATCCGAGCACAATTGATAAGCCAGTGTTCAGAAAAGCTGCATGCTTTGCAGCCCAAACGACAAGTGACCGTATAATGGCCATGGGGTGATCGCATTTTTGAGGCTGGAAACAGGACAACTGTTGATTCCAGCCAAGCAATATCCACGACTCATCTAGGATAAAACATGATTCTATACACTAATCCCTCTTCATATTATTCCATGATCGGACGTTATGCCCTATTGGAAGCCGGCATAACATTTGAGACTAAGCGCATGGATATCCATTTTGCCAAAGACCAATTGTCCCCCTGGTACATTGCGATTAACCCTGCGATGACCGTTCCTGCACTGACAAATGGCACGCAATCCTTCATCAATAGTCGGGATATTTTAAAATTTGCAGCGACCACCGCCTCTGATAAATGGTTGGATGCTGATGCAACCTGTTTGCCCCACATTGAACAGATTATACAAGCACATTATTTAATTCCGATAGAACGTTTAACCTTCGGTAAAGCGATGGTAAAAATAGCACCTCTACGTTTTATATTTCCACGCATATTGGGTAAAGTAATTCGAAAACTTGAAGCAGATGCTACTCACTCAGCGAACCCGTCAGCCATTCAAGCGAAAATTGGGCTCGAACGCATACGCATCGCGTATTTCACTGAAGGAAATCGGCTCGATAAATTAAACATCGAGCGCGAACGCGTTAAACAGTTTATCAAGGAGCTTCCAGACCCTAGCTTGTTTTTGTTTGGGGACAAGCCAAGCTCCGCTGATATTTTGACGGTTATATTGTTTGCGCGGCTGCAAATGATTGGTGAGTATCATCTTGTGTCAGCCACATCGAAGGCCTTGGTCAATTGGTTTCTACAAATGAAAACCAGGCCGACTTACAAAGCAGCTGATATTTGGACCCACTTTCAACCGTGGCGATTAATGCTCAAACGTTAACCATAGAGTAGCTCAGGATGCTATGGTAATCACACCCTGATCAGTCGCCACTAACACCTGATCAGCCAAGCGCCTAGCAAATAAGCCATTTTCAACCACACCCGGGATCAGGTTAATGGCGTCCTCTATCATCTGAGGTACCGCGAGGTTCAGATGGTAAACATCCAGAATAATATTGCCATTATCCGTAATAAATCCCTCGCGATATAGAGGATCACCGCCTAATTTCACCAACTCGCGTGCAACATAACTTCTCGCCAAAGGAATCACCTCAACCGCAATGGGAAACTCGCCTAACTGTTGTACCACTTTCGTACTATCAACAATACAAATAAATCGCTGGGCCACCGTCGCAATTATTTTTTCGCGCGTTAGTGCCCCACCACCCCCTTTGATCATTTCACGCCGTTGATTGACCTCATCGGCACCATCGATGTATAGGGGCACGTCCCCCGCCACATTTAAATCAATCACAGGAATGCCCAGCTCACGTAAACGCTGTTCAGTCGCCTTGGAGCTGGCTACACAGGCATCAATACGGTACTTCATCACAGCCAACTCTTTGATAAAATAATTTACCGTCGATCCCGTTCCAACCCCAACGATCATGTCATCTTCAATGTATGCAAGCGCTGCTTTGGCTACTGTTGCCTTTAATTCACTCATGACCGAACCCAACAAAACAAACGTGTAGTTTACCGCCCTGAAGATGGATCTGTCGATCATTTTCCAGAACGCAAAAATTTGCCTACGGTGTAAGGACACTATATCATCCTATAAAAAAATTGCTTCCAAAAATCCTTATAAGGTTCACTATGATTTATCCTAATATTCTTGCCACCATAGGCCGCACACCTGTCGTTAAAATCAACCGTATCGGTGCCGATCTTGCCTGTGAATTTTATGCAAAATGTGAATATTTCAATCCTGGCGGTTCAGTTAAAGACAGGATTGGCTATGAAATGGTGAAAAACGCTGAGCGCATGGGACGCATAAAACCAGGCGACACCTTAATTGAACCCACCTCAGGAAATACAGGAATTGGGATAGCCCTTGCCGGAGCGGTCATGGGCTATAACGTCATCATTACCATGCCAAACAAAATGAGTCACGAAAAGCAAGCCGTGCTTGAACGCCTAGGCGCCGTCATTTACCGCACCCGCACTGAAGCCGCTTGGAATGATCCAGACAGTCATATTTCATTGGCGAAGCAACTTCAGCAACAAATCCCCAACTCGCATCTCCTCGATCAATACTCCAATCCTGATAACCCCAACGCACACTATCATGGCACTGCACAAGAAATCATTGACGATTTTGGCCACGATTTACATATGGTTGTCGCGGGCGTAGGCACAGGCGGTACCATAACGGGCGTTGCCAAGCGATTAAAGGAATACAATCCAGCGATTCAGATTATTGGAATAGATCCCATCGGATCTATTCTCGGAGGCGGGGATGAGATAAAACCCTATCATGTCGAAGGCATTGGTTATGATTTTTTCCCCGACGTGCTCGATAATACCTTGATTGATGCTTACATAAAAACCAACGACGCTGACTCATTCCGCACAGCACGTCAACTTATTCGCGAAGAGGGCTTGCTCGTAGGAGGCTCTAGTGGTGCGGCTATGTGGGGCGCGTTACAAGCAGCAACAAAACTCAAAAAAGGACAAAAATGTTTGGTGATCTTGCCTGACTCCATTCGCAACTACATGTCAAAATATGCCAGTGATGAATGGATGCAGGAGCAAGGCTTTATGTAATGACATACCTTAAGATCCCTCCCTTTGAAAAAAGGAGGTTAGGGGGATTTTTTAAGAAGTTACCCTACCACTGAATGAGATCCGGCTTCTTTGGTCTCGTCAATGCGTGCAAATACATCATCCGCATTCATTTGACCAATCGTTATTGCTCGTGCAATAGCATGTATTAATTCATTCACTATGTCTTGATGATGTTCGCCTGCCGGTAAGACGGCTTGATGTATACCTCGTTGTGTTCTAAGGATCGCATCAAAAAACTGCTGGTTCCCATGCTCAACGCCAACATGAGCCACTCGCCCACATAAGTAATCACTATTTGCCATATTAGTGGCATACATTGCTAATAAATCATTCTTATTCAACTCACCTGCCGCTACCATAATAGCTAGTCGATGGTATGTTTCTTTAAACTCCGTGACCAGTCGCATGTCCTCTGCGGCAATTGCTGCATGGATGTCAGACAGACTAGGATCGTTCGGCAACGCATTCGTCACAGGACACACGTCGCGCACGACAGGTGAGCTCACTGCAGAAAAACGCTCACTCAAGGTGACCCGTGGTTTATAGTGGTGATCTTGCAATTGCATGACCAGTGAAGGATGCCCTTCTCCCTGATGATTGTACATGAGACGCATAGGCAATGTTTTTCCACGCTCAATGACTCGAACCTCTATAGACATCGCTAATGCTTTTGCCAACGCCGCAATACTACTCTCATCAATCCAGGTCGTAGGCTCACGCATATCGTTTGGGGTGGTCTTCTCGTTACGATCAACAAACGCACCACGATAAAGTGCAGGGTGGGTACACAATTCAGTGACCGCCATTTGGCGCAACGTGTATGCCATGGTTTGTAGCAATTCCCTCATGCTCAAATGGCGATGGTTAATGAGATGCTGCATACGCTCAGCGGCGGTGACTAAACCTGGAAGCTTTGTTCGCTGCTCTGGGAAATAACTAAAGTGATTAGCCAGCACTTTCGTAAGCCACTGCCCATTCCCTCGGGGATGCACTAAAAAACTATCGATTAATCCCGCAGCAACGGCACGAAAACCACAATCACCATTACCACCTACATCCACAAAAACCGATTTGTTAACCTCTGTTTCAGGCGTCATAGACACGAGATTCGAGTGACCAAAAAACCTTGGACTTGTGTATTTAGGGCCTGGTACCGCCATTGCGCTCTCCACGCTTTACGAATAAGTTCATTTTAATCAATGTAGATTAAGGTAATATTAACAATGAATTTACACAATGATGGCAAAATTATAGCCTATAACGCTGATTAGGCACACCTTGTCTGAATAAAACGAATCACCTCTTCAGCAAATTCTTTATAACCCCACAAATTATTATGATCCCCTTGCTCAAAAGACACCATTTTTTTGGGCTCTAAGGCGCGATTAAAGAGTATAACGCCCTCGTCATAAGGAACGAGTTCATCCTGCTTGCCGTGTAAAATCAGCAATGAGGTATGGATGGTCGCAACTCTCCCTAGTGAGTCAAAACGATCCCATGGTTTGATAAGCAGCCAAGGATAATGATAGCGCGCGAGCGCTGCCAACGAGGTGAAGGGTGACTGTAACACAACTGCACATACCGGGTACTCCACCGCGAGCGCTGTGGCAACGCCTGTACCAATGGACTCCCCATACAAAACCAGTTGCGTCGATCGCACCCCTTGCTCTTTTAAATACCGTAGGCCCGCACGCCCATCCTCATATAAACCTTGCTCCGTCGGCGAGCCCACATTGCCACCATAACCACGATAGTCTAGCAAGAGGATCCCAAAACCTGCCTGAATGAGTTGACGAGCCAGCGGCATGCGATAACCCATGTGGCCTGCATTTCCATGTAAATAAAGCAACGTGGCTTGCTGATTCATTGCAGGCTTATACCAAGCATTTAGCACTAAGCCATCGCGAGTATGGAGTGACACGACCTGTAGATCATTGGCGTGATAATCTTGTGGTCTCGGCGCAAGTCGTTCAGGAAAATAGATCAAATGCCGTTGAAATACATACAGCAGTATCATGACCACAATAACAATCGCACTACTGCTAATAATGATTTGCTTTATCATGATTCCTCTGGCACATGTTACACAAAAAGTTCAAACTCAATGGTACAAATCGAAATTTATAAGCGTTAGCATGTGGCTTGCATCATTCCTACTGTTCATCTTTATCCTTATTCCACTTTACCGTCACTGGCATCGAAAGGCCATGATTAAACGCTGGTCTAACGCCCTAGCCCTCGACCAACATGACAACCATTACCAACAACTCTATGCTGATATCGATGGTTTTGCCTTGTCCCGCCTGGCTCGCATGCCACATGACGCCATGGAGTATACGTACGGCGAAATTGACTTTATCTCGTTCATCGCACTGCTGTCCTTAACACACCCAGACACGAACACCATATTTTACGATTTGGGCAGTGGAACAGGGAAGGCTGTCGTTGCAACGGCAATGGTATTTAACGTGCAGAAAAGCGCGGGTATTGAACTATTTAATACATTACATCAGGCTGCAGTAAAACAGCAACAACGACTGCAGCAACATCCAGATTATCAAGGAAATGCCCATGCTATCCATTTTATCAACGCTGATTTTTTACACCACGATTTTAGCGATGCAACTCTGATTTTTATTAATGCGACAGCGCTTTTTGGTGAAACATGGATAGCGCTCAATCAACGATTAACGGAAACAAAACCAGGAACGACCATTATTACCACCAGTAAAAAACTAAAATCAGATGCCTTCATCGTGAAAAAAATGACCCCTGTTAGCATGAGCTGGGGACGAGTCAATGCGTATATTCAGCAACGTGTCCCTGGTAGATAACCTAAGTGGATACACTCTCGAATACAATGACAGGACTTACGAAAACCTCGAGGTTTTCGTAAGTCCTAAATTAAATATCACACACAGTCGATTGATAACATTGAATATTTTGTTTTCCCGTCTATACTAATAACGTAAGATAAAAATATGGCAACTCAGGTGTGTTCTTGATGCAAAGTAAATCAACTTGATAGGGATGGTGATTTGCTTCAAGATGAGGAGTTGAACCGATCGTCACCTCACGGTGATGGCACCCGCAGAACGCGGTTAACTGAGGTGGGTATGATTAAATCTGAACTCATTGCAAACCTTGCGGCAAAAATGACACATCTGCCAGAGAAACAAGTAACAGACAGCATTAACCACATTCTCGAACTAATGAGTGACGCACTCATTAAGGGCAAACGCATTGAAATTCGCGGCTTCGGCAGCTTTTCCTTACACTACCGACCACCCCGTAACGCGCACAATCCGAAAACAGGTGAAAAAGTGATAACAGAGGCAAAATATAGCCCACACTTTAAACCAGGAAAAGAACTGCGCGAGCGAGTGGATGCCTCTAGAGAGCACAAACCTATACAAGACGACGATTAGGTTCAGTTAACTATTCGCGCCGGGCACGCTCACCTTTGTTATACGCTCAGGTGCACGGTAAGGTAACGCCCGTTTGCCCTTGGTATTTCCCTTCACGGTCACGGTATGAGACGGCACATACCTCATCAGCTTCCAAAAATATCATTTGCGCGACACCCTCATTGGCATAGATTTTCGCTGGTAATGGCGTAGTATTTGAGAACTCCAACGTCACATGTCCTTCCCATTCTGGCTCCAGAGGGGTGACATTCACAATAATGCCACAACGAGCATAGGTTGACTTACCAAGACAAATAGTGAGTACATTCCGTGGGATACGAAAATACTCAACGGTACGTGCTAATGCGAATGAATTCGGTGGAATAATGCAAACATTGGCCTGCACATCCACAAAACTATTGGCATCAAAGGCCTTCGGATCAACAATAGCTGAATTGATGTTCGTAAAAATCTTAAATTCATTAGAACAGCGGACATCGTAGCCGTAGCTAGACACCCCATAAGAAATAATGCGCCCCGTCTCGTTTTCACGTGCCTGTCCGCGCTGAAACGGAGAGATCATTCCGTGATCCAACGCCATTTTTTCTATCCACCGATCTGATTTAATTGCCATCTTGACTACCTCGACCAAAATTATTCTTCTATCATAAAAAGTAACAGAGTGGAAGTATTATGCTGCCCGGGGCGGAGCTATCCTTGCAGGAAAAAGAGAGAAATTGACGCTGTTTAGTATCCTGTTGATAGTCAGGACTTATTTACAACCTTGCTTATCAGCTCGCTCCAATCCATAGGCACGGGAAAAATAATTGTGGATGAATTTCCACCGGTGGCAAGCGCTGCCAACGTTTGCAAATACCGCAGCTGCATTGCCTGGGGCGCTTTAGCTAATACTGTTGCCGCTTGTAATAATTTTTCAGACGCCTGCAGCTCACCTTCTGCATGAATAATTTTTGCTCGCCTGTCGCGCTCAGCTTCCGCTTGTTTAGCAATTGCACGGATCATACTTTCATCCAAATCGACGTGTTTAATTTCTACATTGGATACCTTAATTCCCCACCCATCCGTCTGCGCATCGAGTATTTTTTGGACATCACTGTTTAATCGTTCGCGCTCAGCTAACATTTCATCTAACTCATGTTGTCCAAGAACCGAGCGTAAGGTCGTTTGTGCTAATTGACTCGTCGCCTCAAAGTAGTTTTCAACTTGAATAATTGCATTTTTTGGATCAACCACACGAAAATATAATACCGCGTTCACTCTCACAGAGATGTTATCGCGCGAAATGACATCTTGACTAGGAACATCCATCACCACGGTACGCAAGTCAACTCGCACCACTTGTTGCACGAAAGGTAAGATCACAACAAGGCCTGGGCCTTTGACACGCCAAAAACGTCCTAAAAGAAAAACTACACCACGCTCATACTCTCTAAAGACACGAAACGTCGACACCAACAACAGGAAAATAATAATGACTAAAAATCCTACGAATCCTATCATGTCGTTCTCCTTAATGGTCTTTAGGCTCGATTACATCCTCAACCTCTAGCCACAAACCCTCTGCAGCTACCACCTTAACGAGTTGATCGGCGTTGATGGGTCTCTTGGCACGCACATTCCAGATTTCGCCACGAATCACGGCCTGTCCCTCGGGATTCAGCATCCCCAATGTTCTACCATATGCCCCAATCAATACCACCGTTCCATGTTGCAAGGGCTTACGCCGCGCTTTAATCCCCATGCCAAGCACGCTAACTAAAACGACCACATTCGCTACTGCCATCGCTCCAATTGCCGACCAGGCGATTTGATCCGCTCCCTGCTCGCTGTTGATAAGCAAAATGGAGCCCAATATAAAAGCGACAGTACCTCCTAGGCCTAAGGAGCCGAAAGCTGGAATAAATGCTTCGGCAACTAAAAAGAGTACCCCTAATAAGATCAGCGCGAGGCCGGCATAGTTTATTGGTAATAAGTGTAAGGCATAGAGAGCGAAAAGCATCGACACCCCACCAATCACCCCCGGTGCGATATATCCTGGATTCAGCAACTCAAAAAAAATCCCATAGATCCCTAGCAAAAGAAGCAAATAGGCAATCGTCGGATCGGTAATAACCATGAGAAATCGCACCCGCCAATCGGGCTCAAGCGTGTCTATCTCAGCATTTGCAGTCCTTAATTTAATTTGACGACCATGTTGAGTCACGTTCAGACCATCCAGTTTCGCGAGAAGCTCTGATCTATCATTGGCTATTATATTAATCACACCCGCAGCCAGCGCCTCGGGAGCGGTCATTACTGCTGCATCCCGAACTGCTTTCTCTGCAAACCCTATGTTTCGTTCTCGCAGTTCGGCCAAGGTACGAATATAGGCCAAGGCATCATTCGCTATTTTTTTATCCATAGTTGATTGGCCCATCAAGCTCACAGGGCTTGCAGCACCCAAGTGCGTGCCAGGGGCCATAGCGGCCACGTTGCTCGCATAAACCAAGAACGTCCCGGCACTCGCCGCTCGTGCACCGTTAGGCGCCACGTAAACAACCACCGGGACATTAGAGGCTAATATGTCTTGCACCATTTGATGGGTTGCGCTATCCAAGCCACCCGGAGTGTCTAGTTGAATAAGAATAAGGTCGGCGTGCTGTGATGAAGCAATACTTCGCGCCAAATAATCTGCCGTTGCAGGCCCGATGCTTCCTTGTATCGGAATCACCGCAACTCTTGCCGCAACAAGATCGCAGAGCAGAAAGAGAATGGTCAACACCAACAGGCGTATGTTCACCCAAAACACCCTGTTTATTATTTAGTCGATTTAATAAAGATAGCACAATTTATGAAGGGGTGCTCAGGCCAATAACATGATCAGGACTTACGAAAAACTCGAGTTCGGTTCATTTTTTTCAAACCTTTGAAAGCCGGAAACGGATACAGCCTACTGTATAATATGAATGCGAGCTTTCGTGGAATTGAAAAAAATGAACCGAACTCGAGTTTTTCGTAAGTCCTGATGATTTAAAATCCGTAGCCCATAGGGGCTACGTTGAGGATCCTCTTTTTGCTTATTTGCAAATGACTAGAAATAGACGCCAATCTGTGCCAGCAGAGTATCTGTCGAGCCACCGGGGCTTACAGTATTGGCATTACTGAGACCTGGAGGTGCGGCACCATTAGCATATTGATTTTTTGCAAAATTAATATCATGGCGATACTCTAAACTCTCCACGGTATCTTTCCATATGGAAATATTAAATACTCCAGCAACACGTTGTGCCGGTAAATTCAATGCCAGTGTTTCTTTAGACCACTGGTACCCAAGTCCTACGGATGCGGGTTTGTTAAACGCTTCAAACGTCACACCAGCCTCCAGTTGTGCCGATTGAGGTCGGGCACCCTGGCCATTGAAACTCAAATCCTGTGTCCTGAATGGCTGCGTAGCACCCACCCATTCAGCGGTGAAATTGTATCGATCCACACTCAAGTTCGCATGCACACTGACGGCAGGCACCTTAGCCACAGCCTCATTGCCATTGGTAATGGATGAAAAACCACCAAACGTGCTGCTGGGCGCTGAGCCATTGAATTGCATACCACCAGCATCGTCTATGGAGCTAATGAAGCTCGCGCCCATTTCGCCGCTTACGCCATGCATATCGATGATATACCCTGCATTTGCACCACCCACGCCGGCTGATCCAACCGTCGTATCACTGCGGAAACCATAGATCGCCGCAAAAGGACCTGTGTCCTGTTGCGATTTATACCCCAATATAAAAGGTCTCGCTTTGGTGCGCCCCATCATCATCGTCAAAGGTGCGCTCACCATGGCAGACGAAAAACGCCCGAAAGGCACAAACAATTGACCTCCGGTAAAATAAAACGGTGTTCTATCTAAATTGCCGATATTAACAAAACCCATGTTTAAATTGATTGACGAATTAGACAGGCGTTGACCACCGACATCAGGAGGGGACTCATCATAGGCCAGCGACAAATACGCCTCGACTGAGTTATTGAGAATGGCCGCCAGATCCAACTCACCCGTGCCTAGCGTCAAATCAGTTGAGCTATGTACAAAAGGGTCCCCGATGACCGCCACCGGCTCCACTTTACCGCTGATAGCCAAGATAGGTACGTCTGGAGTGGGGTAACCAATCCCCGCAAACGATCGGTAAAGACGGCGGCGCTGCTGCATCAAGCGAATATCACGATTAATACTCGAAATATTGACAATGTAATCTGATCCACTAAATGCCGGTCGACTCCCTAAATAGGGTGAGGTGACCACGGGTGTTCCAGCAATGTAGGTCACCACGTGTTCATCAGCAACAAGGCCTGTTGGATAAAACTCAAGCGACTCGGGATCATTATCAGGCAGTTGCACGCTTAACGTACTTTTATGGTAGTCTGAATCGTGCGCTTTCGTTTGTTTGGGGGCCTTACCGGCTTCTTTTTTCTTTATGGCAGGACCGGCTATTTTTTTAGTTGCCCTTTGCTGCACCAACTGCTTTTGTACCCGCTGCAACTGTATCTGCAGTGTTCGTGTTTGCTGTTGTAGGCGCTGTACTTCTCGCTGTAATTCCTCTTGCGGTGTGGAGGCGGCGATCAGTGGAAAAGAGTAGAGGATGAAGACCAAAAGAAAGGCATTGCGTTTCATAGATAGTGGCGCTCCTGGCTATTTTTTTTACGTCGTGGCCATTATAACGCGCACTCTGTGCTCTGACTATACCTCACCAAATAAAAAACCCATCACGCAAGTGATGGGTTTTAAATACTGCCTTGATGCTCGCAATTAAGCTACATTGCCAAGCCATTTCAGACCAATGAAAGGCCCTTGAAGAGCGAAGCTGCTCTGTTTTGTTCCACCAAGAGAATCTACACCAGCATGCTGAGCACTGAAGTAGTTGACCCACATCCACCCCACATCCAGGCTCAAATCGCCTTGCGCCATGGCATAGGTGTAAGTTAAACCCAGTTTGGCTTCAAGTTCTGGAACAACATAGGTTGTAGAACCTGTACGTGTAAATGTTGCGGGTGTACTCGTTGTGTTAGTGCTGGTGAAACTTTCCGTACCAACTAACAACGCACTGGCACCATTGGCGTACATCGCAATGCCATTACCCCAGTTATACCAATAATCCACACCTACACGAGGACCAAAGCCGTTATACTTCATAACTTCGTGAAACGCAGCGGTAGTCGTTGCGCCAGTAGCGCCATTTAGATTCAGGTCGGTTTCAATGTAAGCGTATTGTACACCACCATGGAAACGAATATTCTTCCACTCACCAAAATGTGCGTGTTGACCAAATTCTAGGTTAACCGCATCCCACTGTGGATTAAAACTTGCGGCAACGTTAGTAAAAACGCTATCAGAGCCATACACTCTGTATGTCACGCCGGTGGCACTACCGAGCGTAGTGGTTGATGAGTTATCAAAATGATACCAGTTAAGGGTTAAATCATTACCGGTACTGAAGTGGTAGGAACCTTCTAACTTAAAGCCCCAAGCCCAATCATTAGCATTTTTTTGGTAAGCCCCTGTAGTGCTTGTAAGCGCCTCTGCCACATAGGGAAAACCTGAGTAACTTGGTTTTAGATACAATGCTTGTGCTGCAAAATCCCATGCCGTGCTTGCACAAGGTACAGTCACGTTGCCGGGTGTGCATACTGGGCCCATAGTACCAGCAAATACAGCACTGCTACTAAAAGCAAGAACAGCTACTGCTGTTTTTTTAAGATTTAACATACTTTTCTCCACTTTTTATTATTAAATTTCCGTTTATTCGTCAAGCCACAACGTTGTATTGACATCAGTACGCCATCATCGCTCTAATACGAAAACGTACATGGGACGATTATCCAGCGTCATTTTCCCATTGTCAACAGCATTGTTGCAAATTCATTATTATTTATCTAAATCAATGCGTTAATCCCCGCTGCTGACAATGTGTAGCAAAGAGTAACCACCAGCTGGCGGCTATCCTCATATCGGATAACCGCCAGCAGATAGTATGCTCCTCAAAAAGAAAGCTACACTACTTTATGGTTTGTTGTCAATTTTCTCTGACAATTGCGCCAACCATGGTATCCTGCAATCTTCCCGAGGTAGGAGTGCTTAATATGCACACGTTACTCATTACACGCCCCGATGATTGGCATGTTCATTTTCGCGATGGTGATGCGTTGCAACACACGGTTATGGCCTCGGCCAAACACTTTGCCCGCGCATTGGTCATGCCGAACTTGCACCCAGCTTTAACCACCATCGCGACGATTAATGCTTATCGCGAGCGCATCATGGCAAGCCTAGACGACAAGATGGATTTTACTCCCTACATGACCCTTTATCTCAATGAAGAGGTCAACCCCAACGATATACAACAGATGAAAAATCACCCTTATCTACTAGGGGCAAAACTCTATCCCGCAGGCGCCACCACCCACTCCGAAGCCGGCGCGCGCTCCATACGTGCCCTTTACCCACTATTAGAGATCATGCAAGACCTCGATCTCGTGCTGCAAATCCACGGCGAAGTCACTCATGGCGATATTTTTGCACGCGAAGCCTTATTTATTGAGGACTGTCTTGCGCCCTTAAGCCGTGATTTCCCCAAACTGCGCATGGTATTAGAGCATATATCGACGAAAGCCGCGGTAGAGTTTGTTATGAATGCCCCCCCCACCGTTGCGGCAACCATTACGCCTCACCATATACTTTATAATCGTAACCAACTATTAGTCGGTGGCATCCGTCCTCACTATTATTGTCTTCCCATTTTAAAACATGAACGCGACCAGTTGGCCATACAGAAGGCCGCCATCAGTGGCCATTGCAAATTTTTTGCAGGAACGGATAGCGCCCCACATGCGCAAACAAAAAAAGAAAGTGCTTGTGGTTGTGCCGGTATTTATTCAGCCCCTTTTGCCCTAGCGATGTATGCACAAGCGTTTGATGCCCTTGGCTGCCTTGCAAAACTAGAGGATTTCATGAGCCGCTTTGGGGCACATTTTTATCGACTGCCCATCACAAAAGAGCACATCGAACTCGTTAAAAAAGAGCAGGTTATTCCACAGCGCCTGCCGTTGGGTCATGAGTGCGTCGTGCCGATTGCAGCCGGAAGCACGCTGTCGTGGAGTGTCCATGAAGCCGCATGATTGCATCCTTACTCACAACATCAAACATCGTTTCCGCGGGTTCTTGCCCGTCATCGTCGATGTAGAAACGGCGGGCGTAGATCCACAAAAAAATGCCTTGCTTGAAATGTGCATTGTACTGCTCACCCTCAATGAGCAAGGCCTTTTCACCCCATCGGTCAGCCACTTTGAGCATATACTTCCATTTGAAGGCGCCGAATTAGATGCCAAATCACTGGCGTTTAATCACATTGATCCTTATCAACCACTGCGCTTTGCAATTGATGAAAAAAATGCACTAGAGCGCTTATTTACCCCCATTCATACCGCCTTGAAACAAAGCCAATGCCAACGTGCTGTTCTTGTTGGGCACAACGCTTGGTTTGATTTACTCTTTATAAAGGAAGCCGTGAAACGTACAGGGGTGAAATCACCTTTTCATGCCTTTACCTGTTTTGATACCGCCACCCTTGGCGGACTCATCTATGGACAAACCGTATTAGCCAAAGCCGCAAAAGCGGCCGGCATGAATTTTGACGTCAATGAAGCCCACTCAGCGATTTATGACGCAGAAAAAACAGCAGAATTATTTTGTGTGATGATGAACACCTGGAGGGAAGCTCAACGTTGAGTCGTTGGAGGGTGAACGAAAATGATTCTGAAAAAGCGCAGCATAGATGGCTATGTGAGCATTTTTCAGAATCATTTTCGTTCAAGATGTGCCAAATATGGCTTTTCGGTGAACGTGGTGAATCGTTATAAAGAAATTACAATGATCCAGCATGTTCGGCAAGATACGCCGCAACGCCCTTAGGAGAGGCGGTCATACCGGCCTTGCCTTTTTGCCATCCGGCAGGGCACACTTCACCACTTTCTTCGAAAAATTGTACCGCGTCGATAATCCGCAACAGTTCATCTATGTTTCGACCGATAGGCAAATCATTAACTATCTGTGAGCGCACTATGCCCTTTTTATCAATGATAAACGCACCGCGAAATGCAACGCCGGCTACTGGATGCTCAACACCATACGATTGACAAATAGCATGAGTCATGTCCGCCGCCATCACGTATTTTACAGGACCAATACCACCTTCTTTGACCGCTGTATTGCGGTAAGCATTATGGGTAAAGTGCGAATCAATAGACACAGTCACCACTTCCACACCACGATGACTGAACTCACTCAAGCGATGATCTAAAGCGATAAGCTCTGATGGACAAACAAAGGTAAAATCGAGTGGGTAGAAAAATACTAAACCATATCGACCGTTCAAATGATCATGTAAATTAAATTGATCAACCATTTCACCAGAACCCAATACCGCAGGGACTGTAAAATCAGGGGCCTTACGCCCAACTAAAACACTCATGTGTTATCTCCATAATGAT
>SXGU01336469.1_pt1 | contig 18125 bp, 29 predicted proteins | sample 3174531 | NCBI WGS metagenome assembly SXGU01 (sample SAMN11356863, study PRJNA531348) | freshwater metagenome | isolation source: freshwater sample F1-140 | place: China: Fuxian Lake, Yuxi | collected 2017-12-25 | reverse complement strand
CTTCGGGGAGCAGACTTGCGCCAAACTCGATACCAGCCGATGCGATCAACTGCGTATATGGGAGCGACGCGAGGCGGAGTCCTTCGGCGAGTTCTCGCTTCGAGATTCGCAGTTCACGCAGCACGGCTTCGAGATGCTCGCGCTGGACGTTCTTTGCGCCGAGTGGTCGGAGCCGATCGAGGACTCGAACGACAACCGCGTCGAGCGTATCCTTCGTGTCGCGCATCATCGCCCGCATGGCACGGAGTTCTTCGTCGGCGAACTTCGACTGCCTCGCCTTGATAAATTGCTCTTCCGCGTTCCAGTTGAGCCAGTAGAGCGGCGTCTTCGCCGACTTGCATATTCCGCAGAGACACGCGATGTCGTGCGTCATACGATCGCGCTCCCATTGCTGTTCATGGTGTTGGGGCCAACGGCCCAAAACTCAAGGAACGAGCCCTGCATCATCACGTTCGAGCCACCCGGTGCTACCGAGAATGTGACTTGCGGCGTGAATGTTCCGCCGGTCGTCACGCGCATGACCCCGTCGAACCGAATGATCGTGGTCGGATTCGTGTTTGCCGTGTTGCACGCTCCGCCGGCGATGACCGCGAAATAATTCGATGCCTGCGTCGTTGTTGGCGTTGTTGGAATCCCGCCCATCGTGTGCGTGAGCGTCGACCAATGAATTGTTGAAAGTGACAGGCCGTCAGCCGCTCGAAAGCTCATCGACGTTGCGTGCGACACGATGCCAGTCGATAGGTAGTAGAACCCGCGAAACCGATAGGTTGTCGCAGACACGAGGTTGATGACGTCGAGCGACTCGTTGAGCATCCCGTCTGGGAACGCGTCCTGCGCAAGGCTCGAGTCTGCTAGTCCGATGTTGCCGCTCGGGCAAATGATTTGCATCGTCGGGACGAGTCCGCTTCCTGATGCGACCTCACCCGTGAGCGCGGACACGGACGGATTGATGAGTTCGATCGTTCCGCTTCCACCGACGCCGTCGGCTCCAGTCGAGCCACGCGCACCTTCACGACCGCGAGCGACGAGGAGTTCCCAACCGAACCCATTCGGCGGCGACTGGTTCGTTGTCGCGGTGCAGATATACGCAGAGCCGAGGTGCGAGACGACGTCGCCGACCTCGTAGGTACGCGACGACTGGTACGCGCCGCGCCATGTCATGCCTTGCTCGCCGCGCTCGCCCTGTACTCCCTTGTCGCCAGTCGCGCCCTTGATACCGCTCATGCCGCGAAGTCCCTGCTCGCCCTGTGGCCCCTGTGCGCCGACGAGTCCACGGAAGCCCTGCTCGCCGCGCTCGCCACCTTTGGCGTGCGCGCGAGCGCGTCCGATCATTTCGCGCATGGCAGATACGCGCGGATCAGTTCGACGAAGCGCACGGACAGCGGCTTGGATTTTCGCGAGGTCGATCATGTCCCGCTCTTAAGCGCGTCCTCACCGAGTGCCTCAGCGAGCATGGTCACGATGTCATCGAGCGCGGCGGATCGCTGCTTGATCTCAGCGAGTTCCGCTTCGAGCGAGGCAATCTTCGGCGCGTGCTGCACCTCATCCCATGCCTTCGCCTCCATCGACGCGATCTTCATGCGCGTTCGGTCAAGCCGCTCCTCGCGCTCATCGTCCGACTCGAGCGCCTTTGCGGTTGGCGGCGCTTCGATCGCTGGCTGTGTGGCGTTGCCGACCTGAGCCTCGACCATCTCACGCGCGGTCTCACTCGGTATACCGAGTGCTGAGAGTAGCGCGATTGCGGCACTCGCTGATATCTCGCGCGACGCAACAGCAAGGAGAATGTCTTTCGCGCTGCTGACTTGCTTTTCGTTGAGCGTCAGATTCGCAGACGGCGCCGCCGCGCTTTCGCTAGGCGGCGATATATCACGCTCGACCGTGGCGGAAGACCCCACCGAGAGCGGAACGCCTGAGAATGGATTCACGGCGGTCGGTATACCGCCGAGTGGTTGCCCGCCGACGTGAAGTGCGTCCGCTTCGGCGCTCTCGAGTGGCTCATATCCCTCTTCGAGCCGCGCTTCGTTCGGCGTCCGCCAGCCGCCAGCGACGGCGGTTGCTCGCTCTTGCGAGTCGGCGAGCCGATTTGCGGGAACGGGATTGTCATACGCGAGGAACGCGTCAGACTCGATCCCAAAAAGTGGGAGTAAGCGTGAGTTGAGCGTCTCTTCGTCGAGTCGGCAGATTGGCGCAATCGTCGTCTCGCGCCACATCGAGTACCCCGCTTGCGCCGACGCAAGGTTCGGATCGTTCGCCTTGAGCATCGAGACGGGGACGCCGAACACGGCGGCAATCTCTTCGACGATGTCGTCTCGGCCCGTCAAGTCCTTGGCGGGGAAGTTGAGCGGCATCAACTGGATGTCGCCGCTAATAGCGACCATGCGCCCACTCTTGCGCGTCCCTTGATGGAGCGACCGCATCGACTCTTCGAACCGCCTCATGCTCGCTTCGCTCGATCCGCCCTTGATGATCGCGGCGTAATCAGGTCGGCTCATGTTGTCGAGGAACGAGAGGTCTTGGACGTGCGCTGCGGTCGACTGCTGAATGACGCTCCACGCGGCCTCGACCTTGCCGAGTCCGTAGTAGAGACTGCGCGGATTTGGTCGCTTGAAGTGGATTATCTCGTCCGTCTCGAACCGACGCATCGACTGCGAGTTCGTGCCGTAGAGATATGCGTCAATGAGGGTCGTCTCACTCGGAACGATCGTGACGTGCTGCGCTGGGACCGTGTAGAGCGCCGACGGAACATCGAGCGTTTCATCGGTCACGCAATGGAGATACGCGTTGCCTGTCAACTCGAGGTAGAGCATCCGTAGGACGCTCTGAGAGAAGCCGTCTTCGTAGTCGCTCGCCTTGCGGAGCAACTCAAGGACTGGGTGCGCGTCGGTAACCTCCTCGAAGTCGCCCGCAAGTGCCGCGCTCTTCACGACGCCGAGCGACGGCTTCGCGTCACACTCGCTGCGCAGATATGCGGCCTGCTTCCGCCCGACCTTGCGCGTGCGCCATACCTTTTCGGTCGCTTGCGCGTCCGTGCGCACGTAGAGCCGCAGCGGCACACTCGCAGCCGCTTGCGCGTTGAGCATCGCCGCGGCGTACACCCACGACTCGAACGAGCCAACGCTTCGGTTCATCGAGAACGGCGGAGACTGGCCTCGAGCGTTCGAACCGCCGATGAGCGACACAGACGACTCCATGTATTTCGAGTCGTCTGTCACCGCTTTTTCATGGTTCGATCGTCGCTTGAAAAAGTCGCGTAGTGCCATCAAAGAATCCTTACCTCCAATGTGTTGTTCCATTGCGTCCCAAGCATCCTTACAGCTAGTGCCAATGCACACACTCCATCATCATGCATTCCACTAGGTGCTGCATACTTCACTCCAGTACGTGAGTATTCAAACTCAAATGCCTCTAACTCTTCAACAAGCCAACCTTCTGGGAATCGTATATCTCCACTCTGAATCTTTGCTGCGAGCCCCTCCATGATTTGCTGCTTGCTTTGCGATGTAAACTTGAATGACTCTATTCTCGGGTTTGTACGTTGGAGCCCCTCTACAATAGGGTCCCCAACACCCGTCGAATCGATTAGTGCTGGTGTCTCTCCAATAATCAATGCTAGACGGCGATTTGTTTGCCCCCAATCTGATTGCCAACGGTGGATTTCGGCCACGTTTGCATCTGCTGTTAACCCGACTGCAACAGTCCAATCACACGATTTCGCAAGATCTACACCCCATACAGATACAGACCCAGTTGACAACGGAGCAATACATGAACGTATGGAATCAACACCGAACGGGTTTCCACCATCACTTGCAGGCTCTGCAAAATAAAGTTCTCGAAACACATGGTCTGGCAAGACAGATTTGGCAGCGTCTACTTCAGCACGATCCAGAATGCCGCCCAAAATTGCATGCTCACATGTAAGCCTGTGAAATGCCATATCACCAACACCAGATTCCGCCATGCGGGCAAGCTTCCACGCCCAGTTCTTGCGACCTCTAACATTCCCAATGATTCGTACGCTTCCACGAGTTGCAGTTAATGTAGAACGAACTGCATGCCATACCTCTTCCTTGCAACGTGTTGCTTCATCAATGACGGCGGCATTCACATCTTCACCGTAAAGGCCGTCTGGATCGTCACCAGACTTACAGACGATCTTTGATCCGTTCGCAAGCGTAATTGTCTGAGTCGAGAGATTTGCTGACCAGACACGACGTGCAGAGTCTGCTTGACGAAGCCAGTCTGTTAGTCGTGAAAAAGCAATATTCGACTGTTGATGGATTGGCGCCACCCACCAACATATTGAGCTACTGTTATTCCACGCGTGCGAAAGAAGCCACATAAGGCACCCAACAGTTTTCCCCGCTTTAGTAGAAGCCTCTATGATAACAACGCGCGCTGGATCACATATCGCTATGTGTTGTGCTGGGTAAAGCGGCGGTAATTTCAGTGTTGGGGAATCTGTCATTGCGCGAGCGTAGGCTTATTGGTGCGAGTTCTATGCGCTCAGTAACGTGCCCAGCATCTAGTCTATCGATCTTGTCAAGTGCAAGCATGGCATTTATATTCGAATCTCTCATCTTAGAAAGTAGCTCTAATGCTCTGCATCTATCCCTGTTCGATGCCATCTCGTTTGCAATAATTCTAACCGCAATCGAAGCTCCATTTTTTAACGCAGAATCAGGAATCTGCCACCCATTCCCTACAGCTTGCCGAAGAAGACTCATTGTCAAACGATCGTCGCGATCAATCACACAAACTCCTTAATCACAACAGAAAACTGTCGTTGATTTTAGTCGCATACTTTCGACGAACAAGTTTATTTTCCTTCCACTTGCTTAATTGGAGCCGGAAGTGAACCCTATTAAACTTGAATATTGGTGTTGCGATAAATGGATGCGCTGCATTTAGATACGAGAGACTCTTTGAGACCCCACTCCTCGTCCCGTAAAGATCAGTGTTCCCACCGCTGTTAGTGCAACTCGGCGGACTGCCAAAGGCGAAATTCCTAAACGTGGCCGTACAGTAGCCACGCTTCATTGCGTCGACATTCCTAATTATGTCTTCGTTGAGTCTGCCTCTCCACATGATTCTACAATTCATATCAACGCAATATGCAATGATTGGTGAGCGATTCAAAGTGACAGGCGATTTGCTCTTAACAACCTCTCCAGTCTTCTTATTCAGTTGCGGCATGAAGACAAACGAGAGTGTTGGTGCTGCGATTGCAAGGTTTTCAAATTGACAACACCATCGAAACATGAGATTCAAAGCACTCACTGTTTCTCTTGGCGTCAACTTCTTGTTTTTTCCATTGTTACCGCGACCTAGGAACGAGTCGATATCGTCATCGAACATCCAATACCTAGGTTCGTTTTTGTGATTATCAAACGCGTGCTGATGAATAAAGTTGCGAACTGGACCTGCACCAGTACCAATTCTTAGCCCATTCGAATCCATAAAATCGTAATTTGTTTTCGCTGCAGGGTCTAGAACGATAACATCTGAATGTGGATATGCGTTCCGATATGCGTTAGCCTCGTCCTCTTCGACAACGACATAATGCTTTAAGCCAGCGTCTCGTAGCAACTCGAGCGTTGGCGCATTGGATGATCGACCTCGACTCAGTACGTAGATGACCATTGCTTCTCATCCAACTTCAAGTGGCCTTGTTAGATCGTTTGACACAGCACATGTTTGTGTGTAATCCAATTCAATCTCCTGTTGAAGTGTCGCTCAAGCCAAGGAGGCTACGCACAGCAGATCCGAAACTTGATAATGAATTCCTTGCACACATCTCAGACAATGCGAGACTTACCTCATAGTGCTCGCTCTTGTTATATGTCAAGACAATGGTCGACATACGTTCTGCTTCTGCCTCTTCTTCGCCTCGTACTGCTTCAACATCGTCATTGGTAACTGGCAAATCAAAACCTACAGCTGAATACAACTCAAGATCCTCACTCAGAGCTTTGAGTTGTGCTTCTAATGCTTCGCTGTCCCACTCAGCAAGCTCCGCCGTTCTGTTGTCTGCAATCGCATATGCGACCATATTCGCTCCCTCCAACTTCGTCCGCACGATCTCGATCTTTTTCCAGCCAAGCTCTTTGGCTGCCATCAACTGACCGTTGCCAGCAACTACAACACCCTTCATATCGACAACAATAGGCTTCTGCTGCCCAAACCTTGATAGGCTCGCCTTAATGGCTTCCAGATTTTCTGTTGAATGCTTTCGAACATTTGAAGGATCAAGCATTAGATCTGCCACGTTGACGCTTTCAGTTTTCATTATTGCTCCTTGTTTGAGGTTTTACTGTGAGCTTTGTAGCAATCATCTTTATTTCTCTGCCCAATCGTAATCGGTCGCGGTCAAGCCGATGAGGTCGCGCGTGTCGACCCATCCGAGGTCAACGAGCGAGTCGCACGAATCGTCCCACGCCGAGAGTCGTACCTCACCGCGCGCTTCGGTAATCACGACTGGCGAACCCGCACGCAATACGACGTGGTCGCGCTGGCATGAGGACAGTACCGCGAGCGCGAGGATGATGGCAACCGCCACGAAGCCAACGTCCGCATCATTGCGTATTCGCTGAGCGTCCCAGTTCATCGGTCGCCTCGTGTGACGTCGCTCCCGTATCTGTCCTCCTGAGCGCGAAGTTTGATATGCGTATCAATCTTCGCCTTCAGTTCGTCGGAGCCGCCGACGACCTTGGTTCGGCGCGGCTCTCGCCAGTGCGCGATGAGCGCGTCAAAGAGTGCGCGAGCAAGTTCGCGGAGCCACAGCATCGGACTATTTCGCGCCGACTGATTCGCTCGACTTGTCACCGTCACGCGCGAAGATCAGCCCGACGCCCGCGATGATCGCGGCAGCGAGCGACGCAATGTCAATCGTTGTCGCTGGGTCGCCGTCGGTGAGGGCGGTCAGCGCCGCACCTGCCGCGACGAGGATGGCGGCGATTCCTGCGCCTGATGTTTTCCAATTCTTGTTTTTCAGATTCATCGAGTCTCCTTTGCGAGAATGAGGGCGAGATAAAGAACGACGAACACAACGAGCATATCGAGCGCGGCGAACAGGACTGGATGCGCGTCACGCGCGAGGTTGGCGGTGTTGCAGACGCGCGAAAGGTTGCGGCGAATCCACGATCTCCGCTTCGCACATGTCATCTCAGCGTTTCGAGTCGGTCGAGCCGCTTGTCGATCGACTGCAATTGTGCCGTCTGCGATGCATCCGAGATACCGAGCGAGCCAACCACTCGAGCAAGATCGGAGCAGATTTGCCGCAGTTCGGATATTTGCGTCTGTGATTGCTCGATCGCTTGGTCCTTCCGACCGATCGTGAGGAACACGCTCGCAACACCGATGACCATGACGACCAGTTGTGCCATCTGAACTGTCGACGCGAGCGCGCTCTTTCGATCGCCTTGAAGTTGGTCGTTCGTCACGCTGCATCCTTGGGGTTCTTTGTTTGGTCTGCCTTGATCGCTGAGATTCGCGCAATGGTGTAATCGTCGCTCGCGGTCTTGATCATATCGCGGATTGCGAACTGGTTTCCCCATGACGCGATCTTCGCGCGTGACCCAGCCTTTCCAGTCGACGTCCACAGAACGACCACGCTATCTGCGTCCGCATCCTCGACGAAGCGCCCGATCATCTCGCGCACTACTCGCGTCTCTTCTGTTTTCTTTTTTGCTGGCTTCATGTCGGGATGAACTCCATTCGTGGTCGTGAGCGGTCGACGCCGCCCGTCTTGCTTCGCTCGAGAACTATACGCATCCACATCGAACCGATCGGCTTCGGGGGTGCGCCGCGCTCAACGTGCCAGCCGCTTGCACCCGACGCCGCGAGGCCGTCCTTCCATCCTCCGTACTCGTCCTTGAGCGTTCCGCAGCAAACGTGATGCTGTGGCAGCAGGTCGACAAAGTACTTGCCCTTGTTCGACATCGGAACTCGGCGGGTGATTTCAAGCGCCCAGCGTTCGTGGATGTGTCCGAACGCAACGACCGACGCGACTGGATTCCACGACGCACGACGTCGCACCGAGAGCGTTCCGAACGACATGAGTCCGCCGCCACCATCGCCATGGTGGTATGACAGCCATACCGTTGCTCGCTTGCCGTGACGGCGCAGGAGGAAGGCGACGTCTCCGCCATAACGCCCGTCGTGAATATGCGACCCTGTCTGCGTGTTGATGCGCTCGACGAGTCGCGCGGTGAGGTCGGTCTCTTGATGCTTGAGGACGCTGGTTTCGTGGTTGCCCTGCGCGATGATCGCGAAGTTGCGGCTGTACGGCGCGAGGAACTTCGCTCCATGAACTACGAGCGAGTCGAAGTAGTCGGGCGCGTCAATGTGTTCGGGTCGCGTGATGCCGTGCCGTGACCGTCGCGGATCGGCCTTGCCACCCATCGCGCAGAAGAAGTCGCCGATATCGATGATGATTGCCTTGCGCTTGACGGCTTCGTCAAGGTCGGCTTTTTCCTTTTCGTGAATCGAGTGCGGGTTGTCGTGATGCGCGTCGCTTCGCAGGAGTACCCACTGTTCGAGCGTGTGCGTCATGTCGCACCGTATCTCGACGATCGACGGATGAACGCGCTTCGCGCTCCACGGCAATTCGCTTGCTGTCGGCGTCGATGATCTCGGCGAACTCTTTCGCGCCTTCTTTCCACTCGTCTTGCGTTTGTTTTTTTCCATCAACCTTGAACTCAATCGTTGCGACGGTGATTCGAGCACCAGTCGACTCGCTGTGACTGTATGTCCGCGTGACAGTTTGCTCGGCTATTTCCGCATCGTCCTTCCACACGATCCCAGTCATCGAGTCCTCGGTTGAGCGCAGCAACTTCGTGACATCGGGCCGAACGACTGGCACGAACGGCGCGTCGGGTCGCAGGTCTCCGTTCGCTCTGAAGTGATTCTTCGGCCGCGGCATTCGGAACTCGATGATGAGTCGGAGCGGTGCGGCGAGGAATGGCCGTCCGTCCATCGCAATGCGTGCGGCGGACGCGACGGACGAGCGCCACACTTTCGTTTTCTTGCCGCCAGCGTCAACGACCACGATTCGGCCAGTCCGCGGATTGCGGAATGCGTTCTTCGAGCCGCTCGGCGACGGTAGCCCCAGCGCGACGAAGTGAATGCACGTTGGAGGATCGAGCGGCATTGCGACTCGCGCTAGTGCGCGGCTCCTCGCTCGGCGTCAGCCTTGAGTTTGCCAATCGCGGCTGGGAGGTCGACCAGCATGACGCGCTCGCCGACTCCCGATTGCTCGCGAATCATAACGATCGTGAATAGGAGCGATAGCACGGTTTCGCGCAAGTCGTCGCGCTCCTTGACGAGTGCTTCGATTCGATCACTCGACGAACGGTCGACCTCTTCCATGCGAGCACTCTATCAGCGCCCGCGAACCGACAAGGATTCCTTGACGGTTCAAAAAAACAACCGCCGCCAAAAGGACAAGAAATGGCGGCGGTCGCGTCGGGGGCAAACTTAAATCGAGGAGGCGACTTTACACCTCCCCCTTTCCCCCCAGATAACAAGTTGGATCATACACCTGTACTGCCAAACCCTCCAACACCGCGATTCGTAGCATGCAAAAAAAGTTCTTCGTTCTTCACTTCCTCGAAGTCGACATGCTCATATTTAACTACCATAAATTGAACAAGTTTCTCTCCGGATTTTATATGCGCAACATGACTAGAGGTGTTCACAACATGCAAATGGATCTCACCCTGATAATCACAATCGATGATGCATGCTCCAACAAGCAGGCCAGTCTTTGTTGCGATTCCACTCTTATTAAAAGCGATCATGACATGACCACTTGATATGGCCACTTTAATTCCACTTGGAATAAGGACAGAATACTGCGGCATGACAACATTTGTGTAGTCATTTGGAACAAAGAAGTCTAAACACGCACTTCCGCTTGTTGCGAACGATGGACACTTCACATCTCTAGTTCTTGAGAAACGCATTGTGCTGCCTCACTTTCTCTTTCGCTATCAATGTAATTCTGCCACGCTCCGATATACGCGACTGCGTCGATCAAGTTATCGTCTTTCATTTTCCATGATTGGCGACTCAATTTCAAGGCGATCATCACAATAAACACGTCATGAGGTGAGATCTCTTTGGCGCAGATCTGCGAAGCGAGTGCCGCAGTCTTCGTAATACTGAGTGAAAATGGGCCGTATTCCCTCGTCTTTTCTTCTGATCTCTTGTTCACAATATCGTTTGCGATCTCAAGGATGTTCAAGTTCAACCTCCCTATTAAAAAAAGAGACTGCTCTCACAACTATTTCTTCCTTGCTCAAATTCTCGATCGCCATGCATGCACCGACGTCTTCAGCATACTTCCATGTAAAGTGATCCTTCAATTTCACGCGACCACGTTTTTCATCTTTGAAATTGCAACATGCTTCCAACATCCCAAAATGCCTTTCATACACATGCATACTCACGGCATTGTGCACATACCGACCAAGTCGAAGTGTTAAACCTCTGAACAAGAGCTCATTCAGCATCATCTGCTGAAACAAGCACCAACAGAACGCGTCATTGCAGAAACCAAACACGACGTCATTTGACCTCATTGACACGATTAAGTTTAATTGGCCGTCACGTATTAGAAATTGAACAAACATTGTGCATGGGCAATCCAATGCGTTCGATGCGTTATTCAATGGAGTGTTGATCACCATAACTGCGCGGCGAGAGTGGTTGTCTTTTATCAACTCGTTCACAGCACGATCCCATTGCTGCCGTATCTGAAACCCGTAATTCGACACGACTTTCCCATCAGCATCTTTTAATTCACTCCATATCTTTGCCATCTTCTCGATATTGCAAGCGTCTGTTGAACACGACAAGTACCACATGAATTCAGAGATGGCGTAAACGAAGTTAAACCTCCTTTCTTTCTTTACAATGTGAATATCCGTTGGATCACTGATGACGACCTGTTTTGCGATGATCTCTTTGCAAAGACTTCCGCGTGTCATCACATTCGACCCGTTACCGGAAATGTCTTTGCACGTACTACAGAAAGCCTCTTCCAATCCTTTGGACACGAGTGTCACTTCAACCTCCATTTCCGCAAGATATGCCCATGGGTTTTCACCCGTTCTGACTTCATGTAATTGCCAGTAAACTCCCACGTTCGCTTGCAGCGAAATACGCTACCGCTTGCATTCTGAAGTTTTTCAACATCATGCCCAAGCCGCAGCATCTCTCGATACACATCATCCATACTGATCTCTGACTTGTTTCTTCCGACGAGTATTGCAACGGTTTTTGCTGCTTCTAATAGTTCGCTTTTCTTTCTTGCGGCACGGTCCATCCCTTCGTACTGAAGAAGTGATGCCCTTGTAGCGTCAAATAATCCTGCTGTACGTTGGGTCACTGGACGCGCCCCAAATATGTTTGTGCTGCTGCTTCAACAATTTCTGCAAACGTAACACCTCGAGTCCGTAGTTCTTGCGTTTGGATTCGCGTTCTGATTGTTGTCAATAAGGCAAGCGTATCTCGCGTAATTCGGACTGTTGTAAACGTTGCCTTCCGACGTTCGATTGCTTCATTGTTTGACGCCTTGCTTGATGTGTTGTCTGATGTTTTGCTTACTGTCATGTTGTAATACCTTTCGTTGTTGGTGGTGGTGGTTGAACTGATTTCATCTCGAGAATCCTCTGCGCCGCCTCCTCGATGAGTTCGATGAGTTCGCCGAGTTCCTCGGAGTCGAGTACTCCGATGGTGTGGTTGTCCTCGAAGTCGCTGATTGAGCCGTGCATTGGGTACTCATCTGCCCCGTGGAGCGAGCGGAGCGCGTCCGTGTGGTAGCGCGACTCCAGTTTCTCGATCTCGCGCTTGAGTTGCGCCGCGAGCGTCTTGCTGTCGGGATCATCTGCGAGGAAGTCCCACGCGTGCTGCATGATCTGCTCCATGACGGAGTGCTTGGGTTCGTCGCACTCGCTACCCCGAAGGCATCTCGCTAGCACGATGAGATTGCCACTGATCCACTCCGTTCGATCGACCCCACCCCACTGTGACCGTGCAGCCTTCCGATATTCCATCATCGCTGCCCATGCAGCGTCGTACACGTTTTGGGGCGTCGGCAATTGTTTTGCATCGCTCATCGCATTGCTCCGTTTCGCGCTGGGTCTGACACCTTCAGCACCTTTTTCCTCGCCCCAGTCTCAAGGCTCGCTGTGATGGTCGTCTCGAAGAGCGTGTCGAACTGCTCTTGCCCGAGCAGAGCCTTCACCGCGCCGTGCTTCCACGGACTCGACGCGAGTACTCCATCCGCGCCAGTCGTGAGCCGCTCAACGTCACCCTCGACCGCTCGGAGGATCGCGTGAAGGATCGCTGTATCGTCCTTGCCCTTCACCTTTTTCTCAGAACCGACGTACCAGCGCTTCCCGTCGTTGAGTTCGATATCTTCGCCAGTCGCTTCGATGTGCTCGATCGCTGCGAGTTCGACCTGCACGAGGAGTTCGCGCAACTGTGCCAGGTGCGAGCGAACGGTCGAATGCAACTCACGCAACTGGTCGGGCGCTGTGATACTCCCCGTGTTGATGGCGCAGAGCGATTGCGCGAGGTCGTTAAGTGTCATCGGATTGCTCCCGTCTTGCCGCAGTCGTACGCCGCTCGGAGCGCGTAGAGGAGTTCTTCGCGTGTCATCGCAACGCGAACCTGCGCAAACTCGTGGTTGTCGAGGTCAGATATTCCCAGTCGATCCCACGCAATTGCGCTGAGCCTGTCGCCGATTGTCAACTGGGCCTCTGTCAGTGTCATGCGGTCGTCCATCATGTGTCCTTTCGTTGTGCGGGATGTCCCGCTGTCCTTGAGTTCAACCGCGCGGCAACACTGCCGACGGTATTGATGTCCCATTTCGTCGGGTCGCTCGAGAGCGGGTCCGCAGAAATGTATTTGTCGTGCCGAAGCGAATCGATCGCGGCCTTGAGCGCGTCGCGCGACGCGGCCTTCACCGCATCGAGCGGGTCGGCTTGCGCTTCAGTGTGCGATCCTCCGCGCACGCGTCCGTTGTTGGCGATCGCCCAATTTTTTGCAGTCTCGTAGTCGGGCGCTGGTGATGACACCCACGCGACGACGCCAGTGAATCGACTCGCCTTCGGATAGTCAACCCAGTATTGATTTCCGCCCGGAGTCGCGCCAGTCTGCACGACGCGTTCTGCTTGTTTTATCGTGTCATACTCTGTAACAAACCACTTCAACTCTGGCTGTTGTGATGAAAACTTTTCTTTTACGACGTCGATTGCTCGCGAAAGTATCTGTTGATCCAGCGATGAGAGTCGTCGCTTTATGAGTTTCCGAAGTTCGTGCTCTTCGTCTCCCCACTGTGCCGCTGGCCACAACTGGCGAATCTTTTTCTCGTTATCGATCCACAAAATCGAAAATGTCTGTTGTCCTTTGTTCATGTGCCTCCAACAATCAGAAGTTCGACTCTGATGGTCTCAAATATATCATGTCAGTAGATGACGATGAACGTGAAAGCCAATTAACGATGAATCTTTCCCAATTTTTCTTCATTGCTCGTTTTGGATTCGCTTTTAACCACGTATCCATCTTTCGCAACTCTTCATCCACTCTCGTTATATCACCTTTGTAATGGCAACTCCATGCTGCTTTATCCTCTTCACAGACTCCATTCCAACCGAGTTCCATACTCCACAACACGGCTTTTCTTTTTGGTTTTTGGTTTTTAGGATTTAGGATCTTAGGATTTAGGATACCTGTATTATGTTGAGCATTATGTTGAGCATTATGTTGAGCATTATGTTGAGCACGTGCTGAACACTCACCAGCAAGACGCCGCTTATCTATTATCTCCATGACCTTTGTTGTTTTTCTATTGTGCAAGTAGCCTTCGTCGTCTACCTCACACTTTTGAAGGACTTCGTCGAATTCGCTGTCAGTGATGATCCCACCTAACCGCTCAATAACCTTTCGATTTGCTAGCACACGCTCTCTCTTTGCCAATGCAATGATGACCATGATGTAGGAACCTCTTGCTGCCGGAGACATACAATACGTGCCGGCAACGAAGTCATCAAAAAAGAGAGGCATGTAGTGGTTCTTTGTTCTTTGTTTCTCGTTCATTTTGAGATGGCTCATTTGTTTGCCCTTGTTATTCTTTTATCTTGTGAATAGAATCAATTACCCAAACTGACGGATCATCCCTGTGTCATCCAGGCTCACTGAGGACGATGTTGATTTCCATGCAAGAAATGAACTTGTGCCGACGCCACAACACTCGTATATGTCATGACGTCGGACACAAGTTTGCTCATGTTCCTACCTTGAGTTCTATTTCCACCCGTCCCAACCACTCATCACGATGGGACTGTTCGGCAGTTGACCATTTTGATCGAACATACCATGCTGCGTTCACGTCAATACCAACGAGTCTTGCAGCATCGACAACTCGAATACCGGAATACTCCATTAGCGCTGCTATTACTCGGGCATTTCTACGAATTGTGGCTTGAGTCCCTAGATCGTCAAATCCGAATATGTCGGCTTCTGCGCGCTTGCAAGCTGCAATAATGGCTTGTGGAGTGTGACGCTGAAAAGCGTCACACCACCCGAGGCCTCGGTGGCGGCGAACCACCTTCCCACGTCGATGATGTCGCAGGTGGTCACTCATATTCGCGCACCGTCCTTTCGCTCTCGCAATCCTCGCGGTCCGCGTCCTCTTCGTCAGCGAGCGTCGCCGCTCGATCAATCTCCTCACGGTCACGATTCGAGAGTGTCGCGAGTGTCTCGTCGTCGATCTCGCGCGGGTCGAGTGTCCGCCACTGCTGGCGGAACACGTCCCACAGCGTCACAGTGCAGTCGTCGTTTATACTCGCGTCGTATCGCGAATCAGAAGGGGATTTCATCGGTCACCTCCATCTTTGCACTTGTGGCTTCGTCGATCACTGGGTAGATTGACACGACGTCCAACCCGTACTGTGTTACGCGCGACATGAGTGAAACTGGGGATGCTCCCGCGAGAGCGTCTTGCGCGGCGGCCCCAACGGTGGCGCTCAGCGTTGACCCTCTAAACGACTGACCACCATGCGTCCACCTGATCGTGAACCGTCTGTACTGTTTTCCGTTTTTGCCTACTCCGTCCGTCGGAACGACTTCGGTAATGATTGACGAGTCGTCGCTGTTCGCGGCGGTCAAGGACTCGTCGCGGACGATTGCAATTGGTCGCGAGTGTCGCTGCTGCGGTTGCGCAGCGACACTCTCAGCGATCGGCGCGGATCGCGCAACCGCAGCCTGCGCGTCGTCGTCCTCGCACGATGTCACGCCGACCATAGCAGCGAGAGCATATCGACGCAGATACGTGATGACGCTCCCCAGTCCCTGCGCATCGTCTTTCGCGGGGCGAGCGGCGACGATCGACGTCATCCACTCACCCGATGCGTGGGCCAGCGTCGTCGACAGCGTGACGAGTCCGTTCTCCGACCGAGCGGGCGACTGAATGACTGCGATGCCGTGCGCGGCGAGTGGAGCGCGACACGCGCCCCACACCGACGCGAGGTCAGCGTAGTGCGATCTGTAGTGCGGGTTCTCCGCGTTTTTTGGCGCGGGCGGGATCGCCGCCTGCGCCTTTGCGAGCGCCGCGGCGAGCGCGGCAATGGAATCTGACTGGGTATGCATTGGGTGTCCTTCTGTGATTTTGAAAAATCACGCAACAATTTCAAACTGCCGATCATCCTGCACGGCGCAGGTCCTTCCGCTCCGAGGAGCGGTCGGACGCGAGTCGCGTCACTCGTCGTCACTCGTCGTCGTACGCATCGTCATTGTCATCGTCGTACACGCTTGTCGTGTTGAACCACTTCGTCACCGTTTTAATGAGGTGCTTGTAGTCGTTCCTAGTGGCATTATCGATGAAGTTGTTAATGGTCGCAACTGGCAGTCTCTTTCGCTTCATTGCTACAACTGCGCGTTCAATGATTGCAAAACCATTGTGGTCGTGTCCAAGGAGCGGGACGTTGATGTTTGGGAATATCACTTTTCGCATGTGTGTCCTTTATTGGTTCTTTGCTGCAATGCTCATTGCTGCTGACGTTTGGTGTGCTTTGAAACCAAGCATCTTTGAGATGCTTCGTTCGCCATCATTGACTTTTGTACGCCCATTCACGTTTTGAATCCAATTTGTGGCAGCTTGAGATGCAAGCCACATGCTAGGTTTGCATCCAAGTCCTCGCTCGGCGTCAAAGATTTTTGCCATTGACTGCATTGCATTTACGGCCCTGTTCTTTCGGCGCTCTTCATTATCACTTTGTGGATTCGTGGGAATCTTGTGACCAACCACATCTTCGTACACTGCCATCCAGAGCTCTTGGCACCTCTTGTGAGTTGCTTCGATGGCAGCAAGTTGATCTCCAAAATCTTTTGCTGTGTTGAGTCTGCTCCTCCAATCTGCCAAAATGTTGGCAACCTCAATTCTGTCGATGCAGAAGTTCGACGAATGGCGCCACGTAAACCCAAGATGCGAGTCTCGCTGAGAGCCTGTATAGGTATTGTTGCAGACGACACGCGTTGCCGTTGGATGGATGCGAACGCTGCTACTGCCATCATGGGCATTTGCGAGGATGAGGTGTTGATACATTTCATCTCCACCGATCACTGTGGAATCACCTGTGAGTCCTATGAAGAAGCGTTTGCCTCCGTCCAAACTTCCGATTGTGTCAACTTGTACTGGGGTTTCGTTACAACAAGAGAGCGAGTCTGCAAGACTCGCGAGCGACACATTCTGGAGTGGCCGGAAGTTTTTCCCGACGACTCCAACAACTTCGCTGTTGTCACTGCGTAGGAGAGCTTTCTTTTCCGAGCAATTGACTTCCGTTCCGTTCGGAAGCTTGGCAACGATTGGGCTCTCAATTACATCCCAATTAAGGCGAAGTCTGGTGAGTGCTGTTAGACAATCGGTTGTCTCTATCTGAGTGCCAAGGCCATGCCAACCTTTTCCACCAACAATTCCGACAGTATCTGATGCTGTGATGAGATGACTCATACGTGTCCTTTCGTTGTGGCTCTGAGCCACGTTTACAGATCGTCCTGCACGGCGCAGGTCCTTCCGCTCCGAGGAGCGGTCGGACGCGAGTCGCGTCACTCGTCGTAGTCGCTGCTTCGAGTTCAGCCTCGATCTCCGCTTCGATCCAACGCGCCTTGAGGCAATTGGCGTTTGCCGCGGGCGATCCAGTCTTCTCGTACACTGACTGATAGTGCTCGACGGCAATACGTGCGACCTTGAGAGCGATTTTAATTTGGCTGAGTGTTCTCGTTCTCTTTTTCATTTTGTTTCCTTTTTGTTGACTATGACGAAGTCTCTTTTTCCTAACAGCGAAGCTTTTGTTTCTGCAAGCGCTTGCTGCTCAGAGTTAATCCCGAGCAGATCAAATATCTGTGCCAATGTGCCAGCATGAAGTGACCCGAAGGCATAGAGACCCCAGTTGTCGTCTCGCTTGCCAAGTTGACTACAAATGAGTGCGGCTAGTGTCACGTGATGGGCTTGTGGTATGTTGTCAAGCATTTTTCATTATGCCTTTCCTGTGATTTTCATTGTGGGAGCGAAGCGGCATACTTCTTTCCCGCATTACATATCTCACCTCGAATATCGGCCAACTTGCTCTTTAGTGATTTGAGTTTTGCGAGTTGCTCACTCATAGCTCTCTCAAGGCGTGTCACTTCCGCTTGACATGTCATAACGTCCATCTGGACTTTGTAGTAGACCTCTTTGAGGAGGGGCAGTTCTGTTGGGATTGGCGATTTGGTGTTTGTCATGCTATCAATATATCGTCATATACCTTGGTATGCAATAGTTTTACACGTTTTTGTTATAAAGGCATTGTTTTGTGCATCCGTTGACAAACAATGCACATTTTGCATGAAAAAAAGTTTCAGGCCTATATATGCCTTGGATTTGTAGAGCATACGAACACGTAAGCCCCACTTACTCGTTCAATTAAAATTGTCTATTGGTTTTTGAATCGTCGAAGTGCGCCAACAACTTTCGCGACCCAGCCTTCGCGCTTCGTCGGTCGGGCGATCATCGACCACCGATGCTTCGGGCAGCGCGCCGCTGGCATCGTTGCCTTCACGCTCAATTCACTCCGCGCATT
>SXGU01043841.1_pt1 | contig 18129 bp, 22 predicted proteins | sample 3174531 | NCBI WGS metagenome assembly SXGU01 (sample SAMN11356863, study PRJNA531348) | freshwater metagenome | isolation source: freshwater sample F1-140 | place: China: Fuxian Lake, Yuxi | collected 2017-12-25 | reverse complement strand
TCGGAACTGGTGATGGGCGTATTTTTGAGTACTATCTTGAGAGAAATAAAACGTGTCGTTATTATGGATATGACATTAGTAAAAAAATGTTATCACAAGCCAGTGATCACGTTAAAAAAAATGTAATCCTGACAGATAATATTGACGACTTGTCATCTCATAAATTTGACTATATTTCGTGTTTGGAAACGCTGGAGCATATTCCTGATGATGTTGTTCCAGGGGTTATTCGGCGAATGAAATCGCTGTTGTCGCCAAATGAGGTGCTACTGATTTCTGTGCCGATAGAATCGGGGCCGCCATCGCTCTTTAAACAGATTATAAGAATGATGGCTGGTCAGCGAGAAAGAATAGCGACCATTCCCGCAATTTTGATGTCCTCTGTTTATTTGACGGGGCGCGTTAAACGGGATCAGAAGGACCCAGGGCATACTGGTTTTGACTTTATTAGATTGCGGAAAATAATTTCGTCATCGGGTTTGAGAGTGTTAAAGACTAAGTATTCTCCATTCTCGTTTGGTTGGTTTTTTGTTAATTCGCAGGTTTTTTATATTGCTGAAAGGGCTAAAGAGGCAGAGTCTCTGAAGAATACGCTGTAATGATTGAGTACGTAGAGATGGCTGAGTTGCCGAACTTGAGATCGGAATGGAATGTCATTTTTTCCGTTGGTGGGCAGGCTAATCCGTTTCTTTCGTGGGACTGGGCGTATCACTGGGGGGCGGGTTTTGACGGCGACTCCGAGGCGATCATCGCCATCGCCAGGGAAGGCATGGACGTCAATGCCTTGGCCTGTTTCCGGAAGTCGAGGAATGTCTGTCGCTTCCATGCGAACAAAGACTATGCCGACTACGTCGGCGCGCTTTGCCGGCCGGGGCGCGAATCGGATCTGCAGGCGATTTTCCGGGACGTCGATCTTCGGTTCTCGCCCCGAGTTTTTTCGCTCGGCCCGGTGCGTGCGATCGACCCGGTCGCCGGCGTACTGGACCGACATTTCTCCTCCGCTACGAAACGATGGCGCCGCGACGAATTGACGGTCAATCCAGTCGTGCGTATTGGCGTTGGATTTGACGATTATTACAAATCAAGGGACAAGGGGCTCCGCCAGGAAATCCGGACGACCGAGAACCGTCTGCGGAAAATGGGCGGATGGCAGTTTGCGATCGGCGAGACGGAGGCCGAGCGGGATGAAATGTTCTCGCGTCTGGTCGAATTTCACCTGGAGCGCCAGGAGGGGAAAGCCGGGATGTCGGTTCTCGCCGACCCGGCCGGCCAGCAGTTTTTCCGTGCGCTTCTGCATCGGGACGGCATGAGTTTTTCGGCGCAGATTTCGGAGCTGCGTATCGGCACGCGAACGATCTCTGCTGCTTATACTCTGCGCTGCGGAGACAGCTTCTATTATTGGATCCCGTCGTTCGATTCGACTATCCGATCGGTGTCGCTAGGCAAGCTGCACATCAAGTGCCTGATCGAGTATTGCCATCAAAACGGCGTGAAGCGATTCGACTTCATGGGAGGGGACGAGCCCTACAAGTTCCAGTGGGCGAATGACTCCTTTCCGCTGTTCAGCTACCGGTCGTTCAGAAACCCCTTGCTGGCTAGCGCATTCGCGTTTGCTATCCGAAGCCGCGAGCGGTTGAGGAGCCTTTCGCGGCAGTCCGGGGCAGCGACGGCGATACGGCGAAAAATTTCAAAACTATTCCGATGAGCAGGCGATAGACATCATGAAGAAGCGGATTAAACGTTTGCTTGCGACGGCCTATGGTACGCGGAACGGATCGACTGCGCGCGGCCTGGCGGTGCCCGTCCTCTGCTATCACAGCGTGAATTCTGTCCCCAATCCGGAAAGCGATCCGATAACTCCCGAGCGCTTTGAACAGCATCTGGCGTACTTGAAGGCGAACCATACGGTCGTCCCGCTCGCGTCCCTGGTCGAGGCGATACGCGAGGGGGGGCGCCTGCCGCACGACGCGGTGGCGATCACGTTCGACGATGGCTATCGCGACAATTTCGAGGTGGCATATCCCCTGCTGAAGAAGTACGGTACGCCCGCGACCATGTTTGTCGTTACCGGATTCGTGGACGGGGTCGTGGACCTGAACGGGTGCCCCGGCTGGGAGCCGATGTCTTGGGAGCAGATTCGCGACCTGGATGCATCGCCGCTGGTCGAGATCGGCGCCCATAGCCACACGCATGCCATCCTTTCAGAGCTGGACGATCTGGCGGCTGCCGACGAAGTCCGCCTTTCAGCGTCTCGGCTGGAAGAGGAACTTGGACATGCCGTGTCGCTGTTCGCCTATCCGTTCGGGCAGGGGCGACACATTTCTCACGCTGCGGTTCAGGCCGTCCAAGACACTGGCTTTGTCGGCGCCTGCTCTACTTTTTGGCGCACCGAGCATCCTTTCAGCAAGCCATTCCTCATAGGGCGAGTCATGGTCGGCGGAGACGATGACGATAAGACATTAAAGGCCAAGCTAGAAGGTCGGTACGATTATATCGACTTCATTCAACGGGGCGGGGCGCTCGTGTCGCGCGCGCTAACTGGAAAAGGGGTTTGCTGATGCGCTTGATGTTCTCACCGGCAAGTGGGAGGGCGCCGAGATGAAGCTGCTGTCGACAGAATTTTTCGACGAGACCGAGCGGCCAGGGCAGCCTTTTCCGGTCGATACGCACATGATCATCCGCGATCGTTATGAATTGGCGGCGGAACTGGCGAAGGGGCGGCGCGTGCTTGAGGTCGGCTGCGGTGCGGGATTCGGTCTGCGACACCTGGCATCGGTCGCCGAGTCGCTGCACGCGGTTGAGTACAGCACCGAGAATCTCGAATTACTGCGATCGAATTTCGGCGATGACCTCGCCGTGGCTCACGCTGATGCACATGCGTTGCCGTTTGCCGCGGGCCGGTTTGACCTCGTTGTTGCCCTCGCAATGATCTATTACCTGGATATGGATCGTTTTCTTGCCGAAGCGCACCGGGTCCTGTCGGCGGACGGCGTCCTGTTCTTCTGCACCAGCAACAAGGATGTGCCGGGATTCTGCGCAGCTCCCTATACGACAGGATATTTTTCGGTTCCCGAATTGAAGCGCGCCGTCGAGAATGCTGGGTTCGAATGCCGGATTCTCGGCGCCTTCCCGGCCAGGGGTGATCTTTCGCGGCGCAGGGTTCGCGCCTGGATAAAGGACGCCATCAAGATGATCGTCACCAAAATGCCCGGCGGGGAATCGGTATGGAGATCCTTGCGTCAACAATCCCAGGTCGACGTCAGGCCGCTGCCCGCGTGCTTTACTGAAATGGAGCGACCCGTCGAGACACGCAACACGCTGGAAACCGACCGGCCAGACCGAACGCACCGTGTCATTTACGTCGTTGCGACAAGGAAGGCGGCGTGATCGTCGAGTTCACGGGGCCGACCGGAGTCGGAAAGTCGAGTTGCCTCGAACAAACGCTACGCTCGCTCGCAAGCGTCGGCGTAATCGCGGGCGTCGTCGGGCACGCTGCGAACAGCGTGCCGGGAATCCCCCGTGCGTTTGCGTCTCTGGATAGGCATAACTGGAAAACCGACCTTGCGGCGCTACCCTGGGCCGTCGCGTTGCTGCTGGCCAATCCCCGTTATGCGTGGTTCGTCCTGCGTGCCATCCTCGCTGCGGGCACGCACCGGGTCGCGATCGCGCGCGCGGTGATCCGCAAACTGGGTATCCATCGATTCCTCTCGCGGCCTCGTTTTCATCGCTCCGTCGTCCTTGTCGACGAAGGGATCGTGCACGTAAGCCACAATATTCTCGTGCCTTCGACCGATGATGGGTCGGCGCACGCGTATGCGGAGTTCGCTCGCCTGACGCCGTTGCCAGCGATCTCGGTCTTTCTCGTTGCGCCGCCAGACATTCTCCTGCAGCGCCTAAAGAGCAGAGGCGACCTGTCGCCGAGGATTCGCTCGGGAAACGACCCGGATCGCGACCTCGATCGTTTCGTGCGCGATGCCGTGCGCTTGTTTTCTGTTATCGCGCCGCTTTTGGTGCAACGCGTGCCGGGAATTCATATCGACACGACGAAGACGGGAAATGACGAAATAGGCCTTGTCGTTTCGAAGATGATTTGCAAAATGCTACCGGACGATAGTCGGACAGGTACCTGCGCGCCAGGTGGCGACCAGCCAACTGGTCCAGAAATTCCACAAACGAACGACCCACGATGAACGCCTTTATCCTAAAACTATTCGATGCTTTCCATTCGGAGTGCATTTCCTACTGCCATTTCAAGAGCAACAACAACCTCCGCCCTGCCCTGGCCGGCGTCGACGACCTCGACCTGTTGGTGGCTCGCGCCGATGCAACCCGTTTCATAGAGTTGATTGCGGCTCATGGATTCAAGTTGGCGACCGACCGGAATTCGGTGCCGGCGCCTTTTGTCTTCCATTTCTTCGGCGTAGATCCGGAAACCGGACTTATCGTTCACTTGCATGTGTATTTCAGGATCGTGACCGGAGGTTCGATCCTGAAAAATCATTGGATACCGGTCGAATCGATGTTCCTGGCCAACGTGCAGCCGAACGGCGACGGCGGGGTGATGATTCCGTGCGCCGAAGCGGATTTGATCTTGTTTGTCATACGTAAATTCATAGAGCAGCCGTCGATCATCGAGCATTATCTTTTTCTCAAGGATTTCAAGAATATCCGGGCCGAGCTGGATTGGCTTATCGCGAGAGCGGACCGGGCACGTCTGCGCACCCTGGTGGCGGAGTGGCTGCCTGAAATCTCCGTGCAGCTGGTCGACCGTTGTGTCGATACGCTGCTTGGCAAGAGCAGCGTACTCGAGCGCGTGCGGCTCGGCCGGCAGGTCCGGAAGTGTTTCACGAATACCGCGTGCGACGAATGGAAGGCTTCGCTGATGCGTACAGCAATGTTCGTCGGCGCGCACCTGCGCGCGCGAATCGGCAGTCGGCGAAAGGATCGCTATGTGTTCCCCGGCGGCATGATCGTCGCGTTCCTCGGATCCGAGGCGAGCGGGAAGTCGACGCTGTCGAAGGAAATCGCTTCCTGGCTTTCTTCGCGCTTCGATGTCTGCCATATCCACCTTGGCAAGCCGCCGAAAAATTGGCGCACGCGGCCGGCGTGGTGGCTCATCTCCACCTACGTGAAGCTGAAGGCCGCAGTGAAACCTCAGCGCGCAGATCGTGCGACGCCTGTCGGTGACGACGAGGTTGTTGCCGACGGTCGGGCCGGCAACAACCTACCGCATCCCCTGGTCAGCTGGCTCGACTCGATCGACAGGCGGCGCTGGTTGATGCTGCACGCGCGAAAAATGATGGAGGGCTGTATCGTCGTAACCGACCGCTATCCCGCGCCAAGGCCGGGTCTCGACGGGGCGCGCATTTCTGCGAGCGGCCCGCTCACCCGCTGGCTGGCTTCGCGCGAGGCAGCCAACTACATGGGTCTGCCCGGCCCGGATATCGTCTTCAAGGCGGTTGCGCCACTTGAGGTTACGCTGCAACGCAATTCGCTGCGCGCTGCTCCCGAGCCGGAGAGCTTTGTCCGAGCGCGCTACGCGCTTGCGAAGGATGTTAGCTTCCCGGGGACGACGATGATCGAAGTCGATACGACCAGAACACTCGAGGCGACGCTCGTCGACGTGAAGCAGGCGGTGTGGTTCGGCGCTCCGCTGCCGGACGCGACGCCTGCGCCGGCGCCTTCAATTTCCTGCAAAAGGTAAACCGATGACAACCGCACCGATAATCGGATCGATGCGCCGCTTGCTCGACGAGCGATCGAAGCGGCGGTTGCTGTATGTCGTGGATGCCTTGGTGATCGCCGGCAGCGCCCTCTCCTCGTCAGCAGTCTTCGCCGGGGCAGGCGAGGCCAGCCTGGCGATGGCATTGTTCGTCGGTGCCATAGGCGTCGGCGTGCTGAAGGCGCTGGGCGTTTACAAGAGCATACTTAGCGAAAGCGATCCCGTTCAGGATTGGTGGCAATACGCCGTCGCATCGGTAGCTAGCGTCGGGGCGTATGAGCTGATCGTCGGAGAGTCGGCGCGCGTGGGGCTTCTCGGGGTCGGCGCGGCATTCGTCTGTTTGCTCGCGCTGCGCCAAGCGGCCAGGCGGAGTCGGTGTGCTGCCGACGAAAGGGTCGGAAAGCGGATCGCAATCTATGGCGCGGGTCAGGCGGGCATCCAGCTTTCGGCGGCGCTCGATCGTTCGCCGGATACCTGCGTCTGCTTCTTTGTCGATGACGACGAGAAGCTCTGGGGGCGAACGATAAACCGGCGTAAGATTGTCCCGCGCGCTCAGTTGCGCACTGAAATCGCGGCCCACGCTGTGACCGATCTGGTCGTGACTATTCCGTCGCTCGACGACAGCGCGCGCAAGGCGTTCATAGAGCGGATTGCTACGTTGCCCGTTCGCGTAAGCATTGCGCCCACGCTGCGCGAGCTGATGGGCGGCCAGGCGCTGACGATGTACCGGCCTTTGCGTATTGAAGAACTGCTGGGGCGCGAACCGGTGGCGCCGATGCCGGATCTGGCGAAGGGGAGCGTCGAAGGCGAATGCGTTCTGGTTACAGGTGCCGGCGGATCGATAGGCAGCGAACTTTGCCGGCAGATTTCGGCTTATAAGCCGCGGAAGCTTGTCCTCATTGACGCATCGGAGTGTGCGCTCTACGAAATCGACAGGGAACTGCGGAAAACGTATCCGACGCTGGATATAGCGACCGTACTGGGCAATGTCACCGAGCGGAAGCTGGTTGCACGCGTCCTTGCCGAGGAAAGTGTAACCGTCATTTTCCATGCGGCGGCCTATAAGCACGTGCCACTGGTCGAGACAAATGTGATTGAAGGTATCAAAAACAACGTTTTTGGTACATTGAATTTGGTGGAAGAAGCAGAGCGCGCCGCTATTCGTAAGTTCGTTCTAGTCTCTACAGATAAGGCTGTTCGTCCCACTAATGTTATGGGGGCGAGCAAGCGGATCTGTGAGCTCATCCTGCAAGGTCGCGCCGCTGCGAATGAGCTTGGTCGACCGATCTATTGCATGGTTAGGTTTGGGAACGTCTTGGGTTCATCAGGATCTGTTGTGCCGTTGTTCAATGAGCAAATAGACAATGGCGGTCCGATTACGCTCACCCACCCCGATGTCACGCGGTACTTCATGAGCATTCCAGAAGCCGCAGGATTGGTTCTCCAGGCTGCGACTCTTTCGCACAGCGGGGATGTTTTCGTCCTTGATATGGGGAAACCGGTCAGGATTGCAGATCTTGCGAAAGCAATGATCCATCAAAGGGGATTTGTCGAAATCGGAGCTGATAAGTCAGGTAAGAGAGGAATTTCGATTCGAATTACCGGATTGAGGTCCGGGGAAAAACTCTACGAAGAGTTGCTTCTCGGTGAGGATTCGAGTCCGACGATGCATCCGAAGATCTTGCGCGCGCGCGAAGAGTTCTTTGAGTGGTCTGTTTTGACTTCTGGCCTGAACCAATTGAAGGCAGCGACGGAATCGGCTGATGTGAATGAAGTAAAGGAGATACTAAAACAATTCGTTTCTGGGTTTGCGTTTCAGGATTTTGCAGATGAATGATGGAGGTGCGTTTCGACGGGCGTTGCTTCTGGTTCACAAAGACGCAATCGTTGTTGATTAAGTTGTGTTTACAGGCTGTTACCTGAAAGAGATGATGAATGATTGAATATACGAACCGCGTGCTCGTCTTGGGGGCATCGGGAATGCTGGGGAGCGCCCTGCTGCGCTACATTTCCAGTACCGATGGATTCGAGGTGTTTGGTGCAGCCCGTAATCCCGGGACAAAGCGCCACTTCTGCCCGCCGGTCGCAGACCGCTTGCTGATCGGCCACGATGTTTGCAACGGAGACCATCTGCTGGATCTGTTCGAGAAAGTCAAGCCGGACTGCGTGATCAATTGCGTCGGCCTCGTGAAACAGCTTGATCAGGCCAAGGACCCGCTCAGCGCCATCCCGATCAACAGCCTTCTGCCGCATCGCTTGGCGAATCTCTGCCGGTTCGTGAATGCCCGCCTGATTCACTTGAGCACGGACTGCGTTTTTTCGGGTGCCAAAGGGGGGTATCTCGAATCCGATGCGCCCGACGCGGACGATGTCTACGGTCGTAGCAAACTGCTCGGGGAGGTCGGCTACGATCATACGATCACGTTGCGAACGTCGATAATCGGGCACGAGCTCGATGGTGCAAGGAGTTTGATTAACTGGTTTTTGTCCCGGCAAGGAAGGACGAGAGGGTATACGCGGGCTATTTTTTCAGGTCTGCCGACGGTCGAAATCGCCAAAATAATCGTCGAATGCGTTATTCCGAATCCGTCGCTCCATGGGCTGTACCATGTTTCGGCCTCACCTATCAGCAAGTACGACCTTCTTAGGCTCGTTGCGGTCGAATATGGCAAGGAGATCGAGATCGACCCCGACGATTCCGTCGCAATCGACCGGTCGCTGGACTCTTCACGGTTTCGGCAGGCGACAGGGTTTAACCCCGAATCCTGGCCTGAACTGATCCGTCGCATGCGCGAATTTGGCTAACATATCGCTGAGGTACCGTGTTTACTGGAAAAACACTCCTAATCTCTGGTGGTACGGGCTCCTTCGGGAATGCCGTGCTGAGACGTTTCCTCAATTCCGATATCGGCGAAATACGCGTTTTCAGCCGGGACGAGAAGAAGCAGGATGACATGCGGAAGCTCTACAATAACTCCAAACTAAAGTTCTATTTGGGGGATGTGAGGGACAACCGCAGCGTTGAACAGGCCGTTCGCGGTGTGGACTACATCTTTCATGCGGCGGCGCTAAAGCAGGTGCCGTCGTGCGAGTTTTACCCGATGCAGGCGGTCCAAACCAACGTTCTTGGTACTGAAAACATCTTGACCGCAGGCATCGCCGCGGGCGTGAAAAAAATCGTCTGTCTAAGTACGGACAAGGCCGTGTATCCCATCAATGCAATGGGTATCAGCAAGGCGATGATGGAAAAAGTCATGGTCGCGACGAGCCGGAATCTGGAGGGGCTCGGGTGTATCATCTGCGGGACGCGATACGGTAATGTAATGGCCTCGCGCGGCTCAGTGATTCCCTTGTTCGTCGATCAGGTCCGGGCCGGAAAGCCGATCACCATCACCGACCCCGAGATGACCAGGTTCATGATGACGCTGGACGATGCGGTCGACTTGGTGCTGCATGCATTTCAACACGGTAGCAATGGTGACATCTTCGTGCAGAAGGCTCCGGCGGCGACCGTGGGAACATTGGCGAAAGCGATCCTCTCGTTGATGAACCGCCCCGACTACGAGATCAAAATTATCGGCACCCGTCACGGAGAAAAGCTCTACGAGGTGCTGGTAGGTCGGGAAGAGCTGGCGTGCGCCGAGGATATGGGGGACTACTTCCGCATCGTTCCAGACGGGCGCGATTTGAACTATGAAAAATACTTCGAACAGGGAAATCGCTTGCTGACGCAAACAACTCACGGGGAAGACTACAACTCGCATAACACGGCACGACTGGATGTCGAAGGCATGAAGCGGTTGTTGCTCAAGCTCGATTTTATGGTTCGGATAGCCCGTGGCGAACACGCGGAGGCCGTCGACTGATAATGAAAAAACTCAAGGTAATGACCGTCGTCGGAACTCGACCTGAAATCATCCGACTGTCCCGTGTGATCAGCAAGCTGGACGAGTATTGCGATCATTCGGTCGTGCATACTGGCCAGAACTACGACTATGAGCTGAATCAGATATTTTTCGACGATCTCGGTATTCGGCGCCCTGATAATTTCCTCAATGCTGCCGGCAAGAACGCGGCCGAAACGATCGGGAACGTGATTTCTGCCACTGACAGAGTACTTGAGGCGGTCGCGCCGGAAGCGCTTCTGATTCTCGGCGATACCAACAGCAGCCTGTCGGCCATCCCCGCAAAACGCCGGAAGATCCCGATATTCCACATGGAAGCGGGGAATCGGTGCTTCGACATGCGGGTTCCGGAAGAAATCAACAGAAAAATCGTTGACCATATTTCCGATGTCAATCTGACGTACAGCGACATCGCGCGAGAATGCCTGTTGCGCGAGGGTCTCCCTCCCGATCTGGTGATCAAGACGGGCAGCCCGATGGCTGAGGTGCTTGGCTATTACCGTGATGCGATCGATTGCTCCGATGTTCTCGAGCGACTTGGGCTGGCGCGCTACGAGTATTTTGTTGTCAGCGCCCACCGCGAGGAAAACGTCGACAGCCAAAAGAATTTCGAGCTTCTGGTTGCCTTGCTGAACAGGGTCGCCGAAAGCCACGGCGTTCCAGTCATCGTTTCGACGCACCCGCGGACGCAGAAGCGGATAGAAGCGAACGGACTTCAGTTCCATCCTCTGGTTAGACTACTCAAGCCGCTGGCTTTTACCGATTACGTCAGTCTGCAGCTGGCGGCGAAGGTAGTTCTTTCCGATTCCGGAACCATCAGCGAGGAATCGTCCATTTTGAATTTCCCGGCCTTGAATCTCAGGGAGGCGCAGGAGCGCCACGAAGCATTCGAGGAAGGCGCCGTGATGATGATCGGTCTGGACCCGGACCGGTTGATGCAGGCGATCGCGATCCTGGCCGACCAGCCGAGGGCGAGCGATCGCCTCCTGCGGCAGGTCGCCGATTACAGCATGCCGAATGTAAGCGACAAGATCGTGCGAATCATCCACAGTCACACCGATTACGTAAATCGTGTCGTGTGGAAAAAGTACTGACGATTTCTCAACTGTGAAAATCGCGCTGGTCGCCGACACTTTCCCTCCGATGCGTACGTCGGGTGCGGTGCAGTTACGCGATCTGACGCGGGAACTGGTCCGCCAGGGGCATTCGCTGACCGTGATGCTCCCGGCGCCGGACGAATCCGAGCCCTGGCTAGTGGAGGATTGGGAAGGCGCCAGGGTTGTGAGACTCTGGGCGCCGCGGACCAAGGACATCGGTTATGTGCGCCGGACGCTCGGCGAATTTCTGATGCCATTCGTAATGCGGCGGCATTTGCGGAAGAGTCCGCTTGCCGAAGATGTTTGGGATGGCGTGCTTTGGTACTCTCCGTCGATTTTTCACGGGCCGTTCGTAAGCGCGCTGATCAAATCTAGCGGCTGTAAGGGTTATCTGATTGTCCGCGATATTTTCCCCGAGTGGGCGGTAGATATGGGTCTCATGGGGCGTGGCGTGCCGTACCGCTTTTTTGACGCGGTTGCGCGCTATCAGTACTCCGTGGCGCACGTGATTGGTGTTCAAACCAGTGGCAATCTGGGTTATTTCAGTAACTGGGCGCAACAACCGGGCCGAAGGCTGGAAGTGCTGCAGAATTGGCTGGCGCCTCTGAAGAAAGTACGTTGCAGCATCCGTATGGATCAGACGCAGTTAGCCGGCCGCAAGATTTTTGTTTATGCGGGCAACATGGGCGTTGCGCAAGGGATGGACATCCTGATGGATCTCGCTGCTGCGCTGAAGAATCGACCGGATATCGGGTTCCTGTTCGTTGGCCGTGGGAGCGACGTGCCGAGGTTGCGTGCCATGGTTGAAGCACAAGGGCTCGGCAACGTGCTTTTTTTCGACGAGATCCACCCGGACGAGATCCCAGACCTATACGCGCAGTGCAGCGCCGGCATTGTAGCCCTGGATCCACGCCACAAATCCCATAACATCCCAGGTAAGTTCTTAACGTACATGCAGAGCGGTTTGCCGGTATTGGCTGTCTTAAACGCTGGCAACGATCTTGTCAAAATAATTATCAATGAAAAAGTTGGGCAAGTATGTGAAAGTTATCATCTTGATGAATTGCTAAGCCTTACTGAAATGCTACTTACTCAACTACAGTGTGATGTTGGTTTGGAAGAGCGTTGTAAAAATCTCTTTGAGCGTGAGTTTTCTGTTGACAAGGCTGCGCGCCAAATCGTTGCCTCCTTAACAGCTTAAAGTTATCGATAGGATGTTTTACTTTTCAAAGTTACTCTCAGCAATCACGCAGCCCATGTTCTGGTTAACTATGTGGTGGGTATTGGCGTTATCTATTCTTATGCGTTGGCGAAAGCCCGCTTTGGTTATGCTGTGGAGTGGAGTAGCATTTCTAGGCCTGTTGGGATTTCACGTCTTCCCAAATGCCCTGTTGCGTCCGTTAGAAAATAGTTTTTCTGTTCCGCCAGAAATAGAGATTGAGAATTACATTGGAATCATTGTGCTGGGGGGAGTTATAGGTCACCCTGATGTCTATACTGCTCACGGTCAAGTGCCTTTGGGTGAAGCTGCTGAGCGGTTGACAATACCCACTGGATTGATGCATCGACATCCAAAATTAGAGTTAATTTTTAGTGGTGGGGAAGGCCGTCTGTTCAGAACCGGCGTTACAGAGTCGGAATTGGCTAAGGTATTCTTCGAGCAGCAAAATCTTGATATGACTCGAATCAAAATTGAAGGTGGCTCGCGTAACACACGAGAAAATGCACAACATGTTTCAAAACTTTTAGGCGATCGATGTGTCAAGCCTTGGTTGTTAGTGACGTCAGCTTGGCACATGCCTCGTGCTATGGGTGAGTTTAAGTCTACGGGCTGCAATGTCACGGCTTACCCCGTGGATTTTAGGACCGGGCAATCAACTCAGATCACAGAATACTCACTTACTGGTAGCCTACCGCGTTGGCAAACTGCCCTGCACGAGTGGTTGGGACTGTTTGTGTACAGCATTACACGGTGATGATGAGTTTGGATTCATGGCAGTTACGATAGAATTTCTCCATTCGGTTTTGTGCTTTCCTTTCTAGTGGTGGAATCTGGTAGTTCGCTCATTGCGTGAAAATCCCAAGTATCTTTCCTCACTGATACTCAGCAGTACCCAGGTGTTGAGAGAGTTGGTTCGAAACCAGTCGCCTCTGCACCTTCCTTGCTTTTGCTTCATCTTGTTTCCCCTCCTTTCCTCAAGACTCCTCAGTGAAGGACATCAAATGCGGAAAAGATCAATCAGGACAACAGGTTGCCAACGACTGAAAAGTGCACCGTGATCACGGGCCTCTTGAGCGTCACCCCTCAGACGCGCTCGGTTTCGTAGGCCTCAATGTCCGTCAGCCGGTAACGAACAGACCGATTTTCCAGCTTGATGAACTTGGGGCCTGTTTGCTGGCTGCGCCAGCGTTGCAAGGTCTTGATGCTGATTTGCCAGCGACTGCCCAGTTCCTGTTCGGTCAGGAGGGCGACGGTCAGTGCGGGTGCCTCGCGGGCCTTGTCGGCTTGGGTGGCACGCGGGCGTTTGATAGGGATAGCGCTCATTGCAGCTCCTTTAAAATGGGGTGCTGGAAAGTGTGCGGGAAATCTTCCGAAGCGGATGGCAACGCAGAGCAATGGCGGGTAATGGGAGCACCCGTCGGATCGGATTGCGCGACCTCTGTTGGTGCCGGATTAATCTCGTACCAGCGTGGCGTCTTCACGGCGGTGGTGGCGGAAGACTCGCGAGCACGCTCGCGAACCGGGGGCGTGCTCGCCTTCTCCCCGAACACGCTTTGCTCCTGTTCCCAGTGCCAGACCGCCAAGGGTGAGTAACGGACTGAGCCGACAACTTGCAGGTGTGGGATCTGTCGCTGGTTGCGCACTTTGGGGTCAACAAAGATGTAGTACGGCAACTTGGCGTAGGCCGCCATAGTTTTGGCGTCGACAAAGTTGGCCGGCGGCGGGCTGTCGTCGAGAGCGACAAATTTGCCAGGTTTACCGGTACGTTTCAGATGCTGTTCGGCTGCCTCGTGCGCCAGCCACTGCGGCAGTGCATTTACTTCGTACGCCAGCACATCGGCGACGTGGTAGCGGACATGGCGCCCCAGCGTGTACCAGCGAGGTCCGACATTGCGTTGCCGCCAGGTACGCAGGGTTTTGACGCTGAGCTTCCAACGATTGGCCAGCTCGGTTTCCAGCAGGATTGGGTAGTGCATGTTTTTCTCCTTCACCGCCCCTATGACACCGCTGTTCGGGAGGGAAGCCAAGCGGACCAGCAAAGCCTTGAGAAATTTATCAACGGTTGATACACTCGGGCGATCATGAAGCCCATCGTCGTTGGAATCCTGCCGCAGGACCGTATTCGCGCGCGCATGCTGGCCATTGCACGCGGGGAGTACAAACCCAAGTCCACCGAGCCCAAAGTTTGGTTCACCTCGATGCGATCGCTGGCAGAGGTGCTCAGTGACGAAAACCGTGCCTTGCTGAAAGTGATTCAAGACATCAAGCCGCAGTCCATTTCGACGCTGGCTGAGATGACGGGTCGCAAGCCGGGTATTCTTTCACGGACTCTCAAGACCATGTCGAACTATGGATTTGTGGAGATGAAGCGCGAGAACCGTCATGTGCTCCCGATTGCCATGGCCACCGAGTTCCGGATCGTGGCTTGATCTTGTTGACCAAGTACTCATTACGCGTTTTTGGGCCGCCATCCAATAATTTACTTTGGTGCGAAATTAGTGGCTCCAAATAGCTGTATCGAGACGGAGTATCGAGAGGCTGAACACGGATTTTTCCCTGAATTGGTCAGATTGGCTATTTCGTTGAGTGCGGTAGGCATTGCATTTGAGCTCCATAAGACAGGGACTGCAAAACCATACGGATCTGGCCAACCGATGGTGCTTGAAGGTAAAAATGGAGTAAGTGGGTTGGAGATCCATTTTTATCCAGATCTCCTTTACCGCCATCTGCTCAGCACGACAGGGCGTCAGCCTCGGTTCATGACGCTTCTAAAAAAACCAATAGTCAAATCTCCACCGGATCACCCGATCAAACTCGGCAAGTGCCAACTGCTGATGGCAAGATTAGTCGGCGATGCGTTTGTCTCGTATTACGAACGGCACGTCGATGTCGTCGAGACAATCTGGGGCAAAGAAAAGAAAGGAAACTGGCCGTCTGTGTGGAAATTTGGGTGGGCTATGCGAAATGCCTGTGCGCATAACGGCCTCATCTACTTCAAGTACAAGGATCATCCTGGCGTAGGTTGGCGTAACCTGAAATACGATTACGACGACAACGATCGGCGGGTGCTTTTCGATGAGATCACTGGTGTTGAATTGATTTTGCTCATGGAAGAGATGGATGCCGAGTTGCGTCTGGCAATTTGAGCCGCTGTGCCGCCAAAGTCAGCGGAGTTGAGGCCATGAAGATGGCCGTTTCCTATAAGAGGGACAGCCTGGATATCGTGGTTTCCATCGCCCTCGGAGGCTCACCTTTTTTTCGGTCGCCACTGCACCAATAATTTACGGTCCGTTACGGTGTCGATCGGTCTGTTACCGAACCCCCCTGAGAATTGCGGTGAAACCCGGCTGATGGATGTCAGCTGACCCCCCGCAAAGATCGCTCTTCAAATTCGATCACAGCTTGCAGCGGATACCGAACAGCCCAGCCTTGCAGCTTGACGAAACGCGGTCCAGTTTTGCGCTGACGCCAGTCTTGCAAGGTGCGCACGCTGATCTTCCAGCGGCTTGCCAGTTCGGTCTCGTTGAACATGGTGGTGGGCTCGGCATGGGTTGCTTGGGTTTGCATGAATTTCACTCCTTGACGGTGCTGCGCAGCAAATCTCGCTACGTGTCTGTATTGGGCCGGAAACGCCACGTACAAGCCAGAAGGGAGTTGGTGGCCAATGCGTAGGCGTGGGCAAGGCTGCTGGCCCCTGCGCGCCAGTGAGGGCAGTTGCGGATTCGTGACCAGTGTTGATGGTCGCAATGGGATGGCTGCGTACGGTTGCGTAGATGATGTTTCCGCAGCCTTCCGCAATCTTTGCCAACTTCTGCCACGGGCCAGCAGGAAGCAGCATTCCTCATTGGGCATCAGCGGCATGGCTTGGGACGGCGCCCGCACGGTACCGTGTCGATGCATGCAAGGCTTGGTTCTCGTATGCCAGGATGTCGGTGTCGCGGTAGCGCACTTGGCCCCGGAGCTTCAGGAAAAGTGGACCAATGCCCTCGGCGCGCCAGCGCTCCAGGGTTGATTCACTGAGCTGCCAGCGCTGAGCCAGTTCGGTTTGGGAGATGCATCGTCCGTCCATGTTGGTTTCCTTCCGCAGGTGTTGTCAGGCCTCCATGAACGCGCTGTTTGCCATGGAAGCCAAGCTCAATTTGCAAGATGGCTAAATTGTTTCGTTTGAAACGGTTATTGTTTCGTTAAAAACAAGCGGCTATACTGGAGCCCTGACCTGTAAAGAAGAGGAGTTGACCATGGGAGCTGTAGCTGAACGAGAAGTGACGGCGTCACAAGACCGTGGCGCACTGGCCAAGATGGTCATGACTTTGCTTGACCACTGGAAGTTGAGCACCGAGGACCAGGCGGCGCTGCTGGGCATTGCCAGTAGCAACCGCGCTGCGTTGTCGAACTACCGCAGCGGCAAGCCCATCGGTACCAGCCGCGACCAGTACGAAAGAGTGGGGCACTTGCTGGGCATCCACAAAAACCTGCGCTTGCTGTTCCCTCAGAACCGGGACTTGGCCTACCGCTGGATGAGCACCCGCAACAAAGCGTTCGACAACTTGACGCCCGTCGAAGTGGTCAAGGAGTGGGGCTTTGCTGGCCTGCTGATGGTGCGTGGCTACCTCGATCGCGCGCGGGGCGTTTGATCTGAGCGCGCCGTGAACTCCCTGTTCGCCCAACTCACACTCGCCGACGTCCATCAGGATGTGGCCCGGAACATCGTCTCCCTGCGCGAGTCGCAGGATTTATTTGATGACCTGACCGAGGACCCAGCCGAGTGGTTGCTGGCGCAGAAGGTGGAAGACGAAGTCAAGCCGCCGCCTTACCGTTCCCGTACGCCGCTGATTAATCGCCCGTTTGAGGACGCAGAATGGTTCAACGCCATCGCGTGGCCTTTCAAGAACTGGCAGGCAAGCCGATTCTCGGATGGCACATTCGGCTTGTGGTACGGATCAGAATCGGTCGAAACGACGGTCTATGAGTCGGCCTATCACTGGTACAAAGGCCTGCTTTGCGATGCTGGGTATGAGCGCCATGTGGTGATGGCCGAGCGCAAGGTTTACATGGTGGCCTGCGGTGCGGCGCTGCTCGACTTCCGAAAAGCAAGCCACAAACATGCGGATCTCTTGCATCCTTCGGACTATGCGTTTTGCCAGTCGGTGGGCGCCAGGATTCACCGAGAGGGGCACCCCGGTCTTTTGACGCCGTCGGTTCGCAGGCCTGCTGGCGAAAACGCAGCGATTTTCAACCCCGACGTGCTGTCGAACCCAAGGCTCAACTGCCAGATGACTTATCGCCTGGACGGCGATCAGATCATGGTGGAGAAGCAACCTGGGGTGGCATTGCTCACCTTGGCTGTTGCGAGCTTTTCTTAGCATGGACTTCAATGCCGAGGTTTTTTGCCTGAAGTGCCTAGAAAATAAGCATGGGAGCGTTGAGTACGGCTGAGGGTTTCGCTGGTTATCGGGAAACGTCACCGGGGTTTACGGCAGAATATCGACGAACCTTTCGCAGCCATCAGGGGGCGTGAGAGTGTTGTTTGATGTGTGGTGTCGAGGCACCAATAATTTACGGTCCGTTACGGTGTCGATCGGTCTGTTACCGAAACCCCCTGAGAATTACGGTGGAACCTGGCTGATGGATGTCAGGTGACCACCCGCAGAGACTGCTCTTCAAAGTCGATCACGGATTGCAGGGGGTACCGAACCGCCCAGCCTTGCAGCTTGACGAAACGCGGTCCGGTTTTGCGTCGGCGCCAGTCTTGAAGGGTGCGCACGCTGATCTTCCAGCGGCTTGCCAATTCGGTCTCATTGAACATGGTGGTGGGCTCGGCATGGGTTGCTTGGGTTTGCATGAATTTCACTCCTTGACGGTGATGCGCAGCAAATCTCGCTACGTGTCTGTATTGGGCCGGAAACGCCACGTACAAGCCAGAAGGGAGTTGGTGGCCAATGCGTAGGCGTGGGCAAGGCTGCTGGCCCCTGCATGCCAGTGAGGGCAGTTGCGGATTCGTGACCAGTGTTGATGGTCGCAATGGGATGGCTGCGTACGGTTGCGTAGATGATGTTTCCGCAGCCTTCCGCAATCTTTGCCAACTTCTGCCACGGGCCAGCAGGAAGCAGCAGCGTTCCTCATTGGGCATCAGCGGCATGGCTTGGGACGGCGCCCGCACGGTACCGTGTCGATGCATGCAAG
>SXGU01052487.1_pt1 | contig 18135 bp, 16 predicted proteins | sample 3174531 | NCBI WGS metagenome assembly SXGU01 (sample SAMN11356863, study PRJNA531348) | freshwater metagenome | isolation source: freshwater sample F1-140 | place: China: Fuxian Lake, Yuxi | collected 2017-12-25 | reverse complement strand
TCTGCACCACCGAACTCGGCTCGATGGCCGGTCTCACGCCGGAATTCGACAAGCAGGGCTGCAAGATCCTCGGGCTCAGTGCCGATCCCGTCGGCGACCATGCTCGCTGGGTCGGCGACATCCAGGAAACCCAGGGACACGCTGTCACCTACCCCCTGATCGGCGATCACGACCTGGCCGTGGCCAAGCTCTACGACATGATCCACCCTAACGCCACCCCCGGCGCCCGCACCGCGGCCGACAACGCCCCGGTCCGCTCGGTCTTCGTGATCGGACCCGATAAGAAGGTCAAGGCGATGATCGTCTACCCAATGAGCACCGGGCGGAATTTCGCCGAGGTCCTCCGGCTCCTCGATTCCCTCCAACTCACGGCCAAACACACAGTCGCCACCCCGGCCAATTGGACCCCGGGCGGCGATGTCATCATCCCGACCTCCGTGTCGGATGACGCCGCCAAGGCGAAGTATCCCGACGGCTTCAAGACCCACAAGCCGTATTTGCGTACGGTCAAGCAGCCGACATGAGCAGCCTGTTCCTGGCGCTCTGCTTGGCCGTAGGCTCAAGAGGAGAGGACTCCGTCATGACCACGCGCGCCACCGGCACCTTCGAGGTGAAGCTTGCCCCCCAGCCGATCGAGGGTGAGATGCTGAGCCGGATGACGATCGACAAGGCGTTCCACGGCGATCTCGAGGGCTCCAGCAAAGGCGAGATGCTCGCCGCCGGCACCGCCACCCAGGGGTCGGCGGGGTACGTCGCGATCGAGCGGGTCACCGGCACGCTGAACGGCCGTACCGGAACCTTCGCGCTCCAACACAGCGGGACGATGACCCGGGGAACCCCGACCCTGACCGTGACCGTCGTCCCCGATTCCGGCACCGGGCAGTTGATCGGACTCACCGGCCGGATGAACATCATCATCGAGGGGAAGAAGCACTCCTACATCTTCGACTACACTCTCGCCGGCTCGTAACGCGGCACCCGGGAGCCGAAGATCGACACTCATCCGGTCTCCCGCCTTGCCTCCGAGCAACTTCTGGAGGCGTTTCAGACCTATGCGGATGCCTTCCGGCGCCGGACTCGGAGCGCCATCAGCCGGTTTGGGGCTCGCGATTGGGCCGGGCTCCAAGCGGACGCGGAAGCCCGGCTCCTGCTCTATCCCGACAGCATCGCGCCGCTGGTGGCCGCACTCGGCCGCCTCTCGCTGTGGCGGCCACTCCCTCAACAAGCCGTGCGGCTCCGATTCGCCAGCCTGATCCAGCACCGACCCGACCGGGAGATCGCCGAAACGTTCTACAATTCGGCCATCCGTCGGCTCCATGGCACCACCGGGGTCGACGAAACCGCCGAGTTCCTCGACCTCGCGCCGCCTCGGTTTCCGGCGGCCCCGGCGACTCGGACCATCAGGTTCGGCGACCCCGCCGAACTGATTGACGGGTTGACCCGGATCCTCGAATCCCTCGGCCTGTCGGGCTGGGCCGACCTCCGACGCGACGCGACCCGGATTGCCGCCCGGCTCCGCCTTGAAGTGCCTGAGGTGGCCGGTGGCGGCAGCGTGACCTGGCTCCCGAGCCCGTTCATCCGCAATCGCCGGGCGTTTCTCGTCGCCAGCATCCGCACCGCGGGTCACGATGGCCCCATGATCGTGGCGGCCGTCGCCGGGGCGGCCGGGCTCGCCGTCGAGGCGCTGGTCCTGACCCCGGACGAGGCGAGCATCGTCTTCGGCTTTTCCAGAAGCCATTTCCAGGCCGACCTCCCCGACCCGCGGGCGGCGGTGGCTTTTCTCCAGTCACTGTTGCCCACCAAACGACTCGACGAGATCTACGCCGTCATCGGATACCACCGTCACGGCAAACGAGAGTTCTACCAATGCCTGTCCGGCCTGCTCCGGGATCCGGACGTCCGCTTCGAACCGATCGAGGGCGTGCCCGGTATGGTCATGCTCACCTTCGTCCTCAAACCCATGAATGCGGTCTTCAAGGTCATCAAGGACCGCCCGGAACCACCCAAGCAGGTCATCCGCCGGGAGGTCATGGCCAAGTATCAGTTCGTGTTCCTCACCGAGCACGGCGGCCGGCTCGCCGACACCCAGGAGTTCACCGGCCTGTCGCTTCCCGACCGTGCCTTCACCGACAGTGTCCGGCGCGATCTCATCGCCACCGCCGGGGAGGCCGTCCAGCTGGTGGGCGACCGGTGGGTTTTCAAGCACCTGTATACCGAACGTCGGATGACGCCGCTCGATGTGTTTCTCAAGACCGCTCCGCCGGAACCGGCCGAGGCAGCCATCGTCGATTTCGGCCGGGCCATCAAAGAGTTGGCCGGCATCAACATCTTCCCGGGCGACATGCTGGCCAAGAACTTCGGCGTGACCCGTCACGGCCGGGTCATATTCTATGACTACGACGAGATCTGCCCGCTCACCGAATGCAACTTCCGGAATATCCCGGAGGCCACCCGGTTCGAGGATGAAATGGCCGCGGAACCCTGGTTCAGCGTGCGGGAGAACGATGTGTTCCCCGAAGAGTTCGAGCGGTTCATCCGGTTCCCCGAACCGCTGCACCGGGTCTTCCGCCGTCACCATCGGGACTTGTTTACCGCGGAGTTCTGGAACGGGGTCCGGACCAAAGTCGCCGGCGGCGACATCACCGAGCCCGCGCCCTATCGACCCGAGCACCTGCTGCCCTAGGCCGAGGGCCCCCCGCCGGGTATTTTGACCCCCTATGGACACCGCGACACTGCTCGACCAAGTAACCGCCGCCAGTGAAATCCTCGAAGCGATCATCGACAACCGCGCCCTCCTGGCCGAGGTGCCGGTCGAGGAGCGGGTTCGCCTCCTCAAGGCCGCCGGCATGGTCTCCCGGCCCGACGCCCTCGCCCGCCGCCGGGTCGTCAAGGCCGCGCGAGTCGACCGCCGGGCCGCCAAGGTCCACCGGATCGAAAGCGTCCTGGCCGAAACCGGAATTCGAAAACTTCGCCGCGAAACCGTCTTCACCACGCCGAACGTGTTTCCGCCCAACGACTTCGAGCAGCAGGACGTGCCCGAGCCGGACTTTCGCGAGGCGTCCGAGCCCCAGCATTGCTACATCTGCAAGCAAGATTTCTCGGCGATTCACCACTTCTACGACCAGATGTGCCCCGAGTGCGCCGAAATGAACTTCCGGAAGCGCACCGAGCTGGCCGACCTCACCGGACGGGTGGCCCTGTTGACCGGCGGCCGGGTCAAGATCGGCTACCAAGCCGGCATCAAATTGCTCCGTTCGGGCGCCCGGCTAATCGTCACCACCCGGTTTCCGCGCGACTCCGCCGCCCGGTACGCCCGGGAGCCGGATTTCGGAGAGTGGGGGCACCGGCTCCAGATCTACGGACTCGACCTTCGGCACACGCCGAGCGTCGAGGCGTTCTGCCATCAACTCATGAACACCGAGGCCCGGCTCGACTTCATCATCAACAATGCCTGCCAAACCGTCCGCCGCCCGCCCGAGTTCTACGAGCACATGATGGAGGGCGAGGCCGCCTCGCTCGCAGCGATGCCCGAGCCGGCCCGCAAGCTGTTAGGCGCCTATGAAGGCCTCCGGGGCTATCACATGCTGCCGGAGGCAAGCGCGGTACCGGCGCCGCCGGGCCGGCCGCTGGCCGGGATCGCGGGCCTGACCCATTCGGCCGAGCTCTCGCAGGTCCGCCTGCTGCCCGAAGAACAGGCCGCCCAGCAGGCCCTGTTCCCGGTCGGCCGCCTCGACCAAGATCTCCAGCAGGTCGACCTTCGCGATCGGAACTCCTGGCGCCTCCTCATGGCGGAGGTGCCCTCGGTCGAGTTGCTCGAGGTGCAGTTGGTCAACGCCGTGGCGCCGTTCATCCTGAACGCCAGGCTCAAGCCGCTGATGCTCCGCACCGACAACCGCGACAAGCACATCGTCAACGTGTCGGCCGTCGAAGGCCAGTTCTACCGCCGGTTCAAGACCACCCGGCACCCCCACACCAACATGGCCAAGGCCGCGCTCAACATGATGACCCGGACCTCGGCCACGGACTATCAGGCCGACGGGATCCACATGAACAGCGTCGACACCGGCTGGGTCACCGACGAAGATCCCGAGGAACTCGCGGCCCGGAAGGTGGCCGAGCACCGGTTCCATCCCCCGCTCGACATCGTCGACGGCGCGGCCCGAATCGTCGATCCGATCATTTCCGGCATCAACACGGGTGAACACATTTGGGGTAAGTTCCTGAAGGACTACGTCCCCACCGACTGGTAAGGAGCCGACCCATGACCAAGTCCGCGCAATCCCTGTTCTTCTTCGCGCTCTATCTCTTCGGCCTGGGCACCGTTCTCTTGGTCGCTCCCAATTGGCTCCTCGGGCTCTTCGATATCCCGCCAACCACCGAAGTCTGGATTCGGGTGGTCGGGATGCTGGTCTGGTTTCTCGGGGTCTATTACGTGAGCGCGGCCCGGGCCAACTTCTTGCCCATTCTCGAAGCGTCGGTCCGGGTCCGGGTGGCGGTGCCGCTCTTCTTCGGCGTCTTCGTCTGGCTCGGATGGGCGGAACCACCGTTGCTGCTGTTCGGCGGTGTTGATCTGGCCGGCGCCGTCTGGACCTACCTGACGCTCCGGAGCGAGCTTGGCTCCACGGCACCGGGCGACAAACCCGCATGAACCGCCGCCGGTTCCTCGGCCACACCGCCATGCTGTCGGCTCTGCCGGCGTTCCGCTCGGCTCGCCGTACCGCCCCCCTCCACGTGAACGGCGCTCGGCTGAACGACGCGCTCGCCCGGTTCGACGCCATCGGCCGGACCGCCGGCGGCATCAACCGGGTGGCCTACTCCGAAGCCGATGTGGCCGGTCGGGCATTTACCCTCGACCTGTTCCGGCAAGCCGGCCTCACCCCGCGGCTCGACGCCGCCGGCAACATCCTCGGCCGGATCGAAGGGAGCGACCGGTCGCTGCCTCCGATCCTGATCGGGTCGCACATCGATTCGGTTCCGGATGGCGGCAACTTCGATGGGCCGGTCGGCTCGTTCGGCGCCATCGAAGTGGCCCGGTGCCTCCGCGAGCAAGCCGTCCGGCTCCGTCATCCCCTCGAAGTGGTGGTCTGGCAAAACGAAGAGGGCGGAACTGTCGGCAGCAAGCTCGCCATCGGAGCCTTGGCCGGGGCCGATCTCGACAAAGTGGCGCGCTCCGGAAAGACCATTCGCGAGGGCATCGGGATTCTCGGTGGTCAGGTTTCGCGATTGCCGGAGGCGGTCCGCGCTCCAGGGAGTGTCGCCTGCTATCTCGAATTGCACATCGAGCAGGGCGGCTTACTCGAGAAGGCTGGGCTCCAGATCGGCGTGGTTCAGGGCATCGTCGGCCTTCGCTGGTTCGAGGTTACGATCGAAGGGTTCGCCAACCACGCCGGCGCCACCCCGATGGACCAACGCCAGGACGCCATGCTCGCGGCCGCCAAGTTCACCGTAGCGGTCAATGACGCCGTCACCGCCGAACCCGGGCGCCAAGTCGCCACCGTGGGCCGCATCACGGCCTTGCCCAATACCACCAACGTGATCCCCGGGCGGGTGGTCTTGACCGTGGACCTCCGGGACCTCGACTCCGCCAAGCTCTCCCGGTTCTTTACCGCCTTCGAACGGCTCGGCCGCGACATCGGGACCGCCACCGGCACGACCTTCACTTTCAAACACCTGGTGGACAGTGAGCCGGCGATCGCTGATCCGCGGGTGATGCAGTGGATCGACGCCGGTGCCGCGGGTCTCGGCCTCAGTCGGCAGCAGATGCCGAGCGGGGCGGGCCACGACGCCCAGGAGATCGCGCGAATCGCCCCGATGGGGATGATCTTCGTGCCGAGTATCGGCGGGATCAGTCACGCCCCGCGGGAATTCAGCCGCCCCGACGATATCACCCGGGGCGCCGATGTCCTCTTCAACGCCGTGGTCGCCGCCGACCGGACCTAAACACCCACCGACCCGAGACCCCGCCATGTCGATCCGGCCCGTCAAACGAATCATCCCCGCCGCCCCCACGCTCGAGGGCGCCGGGGTCAAGCTCCACCGGGGCTTCGGGTTCGGCAACACCAGCGAGTTCGATCCCTTCCTGCTGTTCGATGATTTCCGGAACGACCGGCCGGCCGACTACGCCGCCGGCTTCCCCTGGCATCCCCATCGGGGCATCGAGACCATCACCTATGTCCTGGCGGGCACCGTCGATCACGCCGACAGCCTGGGCAATCAAGGATCCCTCAGAGCCGGCGACGTCCAGTGGATGACGGCCGGGAGCGGGATTCTCCACCAAGAAATGCCCCATGGCGATCCAGCCGGCCGGATGCACGGGTTTCAGCTTTGGGCCAACTTGCCGTCGTCGCTCAAGATGACCACCCCGCGCTATCAAGACGTAACCGCACCCGACATTCCGGAGATAACCGACGACGACGGCACCAAGGTCCGGGTTGTCTGCGGCGATTTCTGGGGCCGGCGGGGTCCGGTCGACGGCATTGCCGCCGAGCCCCGGTACCTCGACGTCTGGGTGCCGCCCGGCCGCCGGAAGGTCCTCCCAGTGGAAACCGAGCGCCACGCGTTTGCCTATATCTTCGAAGGGACCGGCAGCTTCAAGGATGCGTCGGCCCCCCGCCCGGTCCTGACCGAGGATGGCGTCACGGAGCATAACGCCGAGTGGTCCACCACCGGGAATCGCTCGTTGATCCTCTTTGATCGGGGGGACGAAGTGGTGGTTCAGGCTGGCGAAACGGGCATCCGGTTCTTGTTGGTCTCGGGCAAACCCCTGGCCGAGCCGGTGGCCTGGTATGGTCCGATCGTGATGAACACTCAAGCGGAATTGCGCGAGGCCCTGAGCGACCTCGAGCGGGGCACCTTCATCCGGCCCACCTAACGAATCCCACGCAATGGCTCGCGCCGGGTCTGAAACGCAACGGCACCTGAGTCCGTCTGGCTTTCATGACCAGATTGCACCGCGTCAGCGCACGGGCGTTTCACGAGGCGAAACATCGACTCGATGCAACCATCGGGCGGCCGGGAGCATCTAATGACCGTTCCTCAACCGCTGCCGTTAGGCCGAGATCACGATGCTGACTGCCGAGCCCCCGCGGGCCAATCCCATTTTCGAGATCGAGGTGCGCCGCCTCACTAGCCGCCTGGCGGTCGGGCTTCTCCGCTCGCTCGGCGCGAGCCACCTTGACCGGATCGTTACCCTGGCCGACCACGTTCGGGACCAAGTGTTGTCCGGTCCCCGTCCCGAAAACGAAACAGACTTGAGACTCGAGATCCTCCGCCACGCCGATCGCTGGCTGGGCGAACATGGCCCGATCCCGTTCGCCTCGGCCCTCGAGGCAACATCAGACGATCTCTTGGTGGCCCTTCTGTGGAGCACCCACGGTGCGCTCCCGCCCCGAGTCTCCGACGCGGTAATCCTCCGGTCGCTGTTGGCCGTTCCCCTGACCGAGTCGGCCCGAATTCTGGGCGTGTCGCCCCTCGAGGTGAATCCACTCGTCAACCGGGCGATTCGCCGGGCCAAGGCGTTTGGGCTCGACATCCGCCAGCCGGGCCCTCAAGAATTCCGTCGTGGCATCATGACCGCCAATCTGCGGCTTCGCGGCCTGGCCTCCCGAATCGGCCGCTCAACCGTTGGCCGGGCCCAGCCGTTTGCGCAGTTGCTGCTCGAGGAATGGGCCGACCTCGTTCGCGGTGGCGGCCGGCGCCGAAAACCCCCGGTTCTGGCCGAATCCGCCTGAAGCCTGGTCTGACTACCAGAACCGGGTCGGGAACTCGAGCGTAGCGGTCGATGCCCCGTCCCGTTCGAGCGTTGCCTGGCGGCCGGCCGGTCAGCCGCCGGTTCCGAACTGCTTCGAGAACTTGACCACGAACGACCGGGTCAGCGGCCGGGTCCAATCGAACACGCCGGGCCCCTCTTCAGCGTCGTTCAATACGATGAACAACCCGGTGCCGGCGGTATTGAGCCACCCAAACCGGACGTTGGCGCTGAACACCTGGGCCTGGTTGGAATATTGAACCAGGGACTGAACGAAGATCCGCGGTGTGAAGAAATAGCCAACCCGGACGCCGATCAACGACCGAATGAAATCTCCCTCATCGAGCCGGACGTCGTTGTAGTCGGCCAACAGCGACGCGGTCAGCGCCGCTTCCCGGACGGTGAGGGTTGCCGTGCCCCCGACCCGCCGCCCGTTGTAGAACCCGCCGGCTTCAATCCGGGTCAGCAGCGAAACCGGGGCACTTGGGTTGGTCGAGAAGTCCCAAGCAAGGCTGGTCCACCGGTACTGACCTGCCGGCAACACGACGTTCCGGGCAATCCGAAACGGAGCCACCAGCCCTTCTCGGAAGAAATTGAGTTCGGGCCCGATCCGCCCGCCGCCCGTGAACTCGCTTTCCCCGAAGTCGGCGTGGATCTGTTCGGACTGGACCTCGTTGTCGAATCCGAAGAAGCCGCGATAGTTGACGTGGGGCTGCCAGTACCTCCAAACCCGGCTCTTGACCGGCACGGTCCGGAACACCGAGACGTCGTAGTAGCGATAGCCGGTCCGGTTTACGAACCCGACCTCCGGATTGAAGTCCTCACCGACTTGAGTGAACCGGACGCTGTTGTTCCAGACCCGGGTCTGATGTCCGAAGCGGACGCTATAGGCGCCGTCACGCCCGGATCGGCTGGGGGTTTCGGTCTTGGCGGCCCACCAGTCGATCGACAGCGGATCGCTGATAGCGATCCGCCCATCGGCCCCGAACGTCCGGTTCCGGTCGTCCCCGTCGCTGGTCGCGATCCGCTGGACGCCGATGAGCCCGATCCGCGAGCGGCCCCATTCCCGCGACGCCCGGGCCACCGAATAGGAGTTGGCCGGCTGGCGCCCCGCCACGCTTTCGGTAAACAACTGGATCATGCCGACAGTGAATCCGCCCACCTTTCCGGTCAACCGGCCGCCGCCCAGAATCGGCACGGGGCTGCCCAACGAGTCGATCCCGATCCTGCGGCTGAAGAAGAGTTCGACGGCTTGGGGCGTTCCAGCCGAGAAGACGCCGGCGTTCTCGAGGAAGAAGGGGCGCTTTTCAGGAAAGAAGAGCGGAAACCGGGTCAAGTTGGTGCGTTGCTCGTCGACTTCGACTTGGGCGAAGTCGGTGTTGTAGGTCGCATCCAGCGTGAGGCTGGGCGTGAGACCGAACTTGGCATCCGCTCCCAGCTCGATCGGGTATTGGGCGTCCCCGCCGGCGACGAAATTCTTCACCGCCGAACTGAGCACGTATGGCGACAGGGTCGCGATCCGCTGGCTGGGCACCTCGAGATTCTCCAAGACTCCCGCCCGCGAGACCCGGTAGAGATTGTACTGGCGGGGCACCGGCGACCAAAACGACTCCTCATTCCGCCGCCGGACGCTCCGTGACAAGTTGAGGCCCCAATTCTGGACCTTCGAGCTGCCATATCTGATCGTCGAAAACGGGATCCGGAACTCGACGTACCAGCCCAGACTGTCCCGCGAGGTGGCCACCGTCCAACTGGCGTCCCAATTGAGATTGAACCCACCGGCCGACCCGGCCTGGGCCCGGGTCTGCCCCTGCTGGAACATGCCGCCGCCTTCGCCCTCGCGAACCACTTGCCCGTCGTACTCGATGCCGGCCGGCGTGGTGGCGAACACGAACCCGTTCTGGCGGTCGAGATAGGTATCGAAGATCACCGCGAAATAGTCGCTGTTGCTGAGGGTCACATCGCGCAATCGCTCGCCGGCCACGATCCCGGTCGCCTCCCGATCGAACAACCAAGCGCCGATGTAGATCGCCTCACCGTCGGTCAGAAACCGGACCTCGGTCCGCTCGGTCGCCGGTTCACCCTCGGATGGATCGCGCTGAATGAAATCGCCGAGGGGTGAACCAGACGCCCACACCGCCTCGTCGAGCCGTCCATCAATGCTTGGCGCCTTGGTGATTCGGGAACTGGTGGCGGTACGGGGACCCTGAGCCAAGACTTGGGTGGCAGAGGCGACCGCTAACACGACGAGATATGGAGACAATCGGAGCATGATGGCTGCAAGGTTGGGGGAAAGATTTGTATACAAACTAATCGTGCGGGAACCGAGGCCCAACACCCCTCGCGCGATGCCCGGTTGGGCGGTAGTATCGGAACCTTTTATTCCGAGCCGACTGATGAGCGCGAGTTCCAACGCCGCCGCGGCGTTTCTCAAGACGTTACCTGGCGTGACCGTTCGCCCCGAGTTTGGAACCGAGGCGTTCTTCTTCGGCCACACCCGGTTTGCCGCGTCGAGCCCCCGCGGGGTGGTCTTGCACCTGCCGCCGAGCGAGTTGTTGGCCGCGCTCAAGGCGGGGATCGCGAAGCCGTTCGTGTCGGTTGGGGCCATGGGCAAGAGCGGTTGGGTCGAACTCAAGACGGCCGGCGTCGATCGGGTGGCGCTCGAATCCCTGCTGATCGCCTCATGCAACGCGGCGAAGAACGCCCACCGCCGGGTGATGCCCAAACACCCGCGAGCCGCCCGACGGGTCCGCCTCACCGCGAAATCGTGACTACCCTTTGAAGAGGGTCGGGACCTGGGTCACCAGGGTATAGATCCCAAGCGCGAGCATCACGAGTGCCACCAGGCCGCCGGCCGCCAACAGCCAAGTCGGCTGGTTGGCGGCCGATCGGTACGGCTCCCGGCGTGACGCCACCAGCATGGCCCCAAGGCCAAGCGGCAGGATCAATCCATTGACGGCACCGACAGCGAGCAGGATGCTGACCGGCCGGCCCACCGCGAGGAACACCAACGTCGAGACCGCGATGAACCCGATGGTCAATCGGGTGGCGGCGTGCTGAAACCGGGGGCTCAAGGTGGTCAGAAACGACACCGAGGTGTAGGCCGATCCGACCACCGAGGTAATGGCGGCGGCCCACATCACTACGCCGAAGAACCGGTAACCCAGATCGCCGGCCGCCGCCCGGAAGACCGACGCCGGGGGATTGGCCGGATCGATGGCCGCACCCGACGAGACCACGCCTAACGCGCCGAGGAAGAGTACCAGCCGCATGACGGTCGCCACACCGATGCCGAGCAACGCGGCCCGGGTGGCTTCGGGAACGGCTGCGGGCCCGGTCAGGCCGGCGTCCACCAGCCGATGAGCACCGGCGAAGGTGATGTAACCGCCGACCGTTCCGCCCACGATGGTCACGATGGCGAGCGGATCGAGGGCTAGCGGCACGAACGTCCGCACCACGGCCTCGCCGAGCGGCGGTGCCGCCGCCACCGCGACATAGCAGGCCACGATCACCATCAGCCCGCCCAAGACCTGGGCAAACCGGTCCATGGCCCGGCCCGCATCCTTGACCAGGAAGACCCCGATCGCCATGGCCGCGCTCGCGACGGCCCCGACCGCCACCGGAATCCCGAACAGGACGTTCAAGCCGAGCCCGGCCCCGGCAACGTTCCCGATGTTGAAGGCGAGCCCGCCGGCGGCCACCAACACACTGAGCGCATGTCCAAGCCCCGGGGTAACCTGATTGGCCACCACCTGCGCCCGCTGGCCCGAACCCACCAGGACCCGCCAGATATTGACCTGCGCCGCCAGGTCGAACAGCACCGACACCAAGATCGCGAATCCGAAGCTGGCTTTGAGCTGGGTCGTGAACACTGCGGTCTGGGTCAGGAATCCCGGACCGATGGCCGAGGTGGCCATCAGGAACGCGGCGCCGACCAGCGTCGAGCGGTTGGCCTTGGACATGGCGCCAAGGGTAACTACGGGGATAGCTTCTCGCTATGACAGCCATTCTTCGGGTCGCCATCGTCGGGGCCGGTCCGTCCGGCTTTTTTCTGGCCGAGAAACTCCTCGGTCAAACTGATCGGCCGGTTGCCGTGGATCTCTACGAACGGCTGCCGGTTCCCTATGGCCTGGTTCGATTCGGCGTGGCTCCGGACCATGAGAAGATCAAGGCCGTCACCCGGAGCTTCGACAAGGTGGCCGGCCGCCCCGGGTTTCGGTTCTTCGGCAACGTCGAGATCGGACGCCACATCTCGGTCGGCCAGCTTCGCGAGGCCTACGACGCGGTGGCGTTCACTACCGGCGCCCAATCGGACCGGCGGATGGGCATTCCGGGCGAGGATCTGGCCAATAGCCACGCCGCCACCGAATTCGTGGCGTGGTACAACGGCCACCCCGATTTTCGGGACCGGCACTTCAATCTCGACGCCGAAAGTGTGGCGGTGGTCGGGGTCGGCAACGTCGCGGTCGATGTCGCCCGGATCCTGTCCCGCTCGCCGGACGAGCTGGCCCGTACCGACATCGCCGACCATGCCCTGGAGGCGCTCCGCCACAGCAAGGTCAAGAACGTCTACCTGTTAGGCAGACGGGGGCCCGCCCAAGCCGCGTTCACAACCCCTGAGGTCAAGGAACTGGGCGAGATGGCGCTGGCCGACGCCGTGACCGTGCCCCGCGAAGTGGCCCTCGACCCGCTCTCGGCTGCCCAAGTCGCCGCGGACGAGGATGCCAGTGTTACCCGGAAGATCGAAGTCCTGACCCAGTTTGCGGAGCGCCCGCCGGCCGGGAAGCCCAAGCGACTGACGCTCAGGTTTTTGGTCTCGCCGACGGAGTTGATCGACGACGGCCGCGGCAACGTGGCCGCCATCCGGCTGGCGCACAACCGATTGGTCGAGAAGAACGGGGCGATTGCCGCCGAACCCACCGGCGAATCCGAGACCATCCCCGTCGGCCTGGTGTTCCGCTCGGTCGGCTACCGCGGCACCGCCATCCCCGGTCTCCCCTTCGACGAGAAAACCGGCACCATCCCGAACCAAGGCGGCCGGGTGTCTGAGGGCCTCTATGTGGCCGGCTGGATCAAGCGCGGCCCGAGCGGCGTCATCGGCACCAACAAACCCGACGCCGCCGCCACCGCCGAAGCCATCCTGGCCGACTGCCCCTCCCCGAAGCAGCCGAGCGCCGAGCTCCCAGTGCCGAGTGCCGAGACCATCGACTGGCCAGCGTGGCAGCGGATCGCCGCCGCCGAAGCGGCCCTCGGCAAGGCCGGGAACCGTCCCCGGGTCAAGTTCACGACCATCGAGGAGATGCTCAACGCGGCGCGCTAGCGCGGCCGGGCAACCATGATTCCGTCTTGGGTCTTGATCCCCTGAATCCGTTCGGCAAGGGGGATCTCGGATATCTCGACGCTCTTTCCGACCAGCGGAGCATGGAGCAACAGCAGCCGGCCGTCCTTCCAGACCGCAAAACCGGTATGCGCCACATCGAGACCGGCCACGGTCGAGGTCGCCGCAATCACGTCGCCGTCCCGAATCGAATCGGCAACCGCGGCAATCCGGTCTTTGGGCAGGTAGATCCGGGGCGGCCGGGTCGCGAGCCCGGCCTCGATGGCGCGGACGCTTTCCCACGTGGCGCTATCGGCCAGCTGGCGGTAGGCGTTCCGGTGGGTCGACATGAAGTCGATCCGCTCACCGTCGGTAATTCCGCCAAGCCGGTCGGTAATCAGGGTCAGCCGGCCGCGGCGCTGGTTGTCGTCCAGCCACTCCGAGAAATAGTGGAGCCGGCTATCATAGCCACCCAGCACTCCGTCCCGGTACCGCAGGTCACGAAGATACTCCTCGTACCGGGCCCGGGCCGCCGCAGGGCGGCGGAGCATTGCGATCCCGTCGTGCCGGATGAACCGGACCAACGCCAGCGTGGTTTCCACGAAGGTGACGCAATCGAGTTCCCGCAAGTTGACGACGACCCGCTCAGGTCCGGGTACCTCGAGCGTACCCGGGGTGTACTTGGTCCCGACGAAGGTGGCCCCGAGCCGCGCAATGGCCGCACCGATCGGCAGGGTATCGAGGCGCTGCGCCACGCCCCATCGCACCTTCGACTGAAAAACCTTCCAGTCACGGCCGGTCCATCCCGGACCGGCGGCCACGACCAGGGCCAGCCCGGCAACCAGCGGGGTGATCACGACGATTGGCCTCTCTGATCCACGGGGATTCCCTCGTATCTTGGGTGTCGAAACCTAGCCCCACTCCATCACCCCGCGAAAGGAATTCCGCGTGTTCGCACCGGGCATATTCAAGGGCCACCGGATCCTCATTACCGGCGGCGGCACCGGCCTCGGCCGGGAGATGGCCGCCAAGTTCCTGGCGTTGGGCGCCGATCTCTATATCTGCGGCCGGCGGAAGGGCGTCGTCGATCAGACCGCCGCCGAACTGATGGCGGCCCACGGCGGATCGGTCAAGGCATACCAAGTCGATATCAAGGACGCCCAGGCCGTCGACACCATGATCCAGTGGATCTGGGACGACGGCGGGCCGCTGACCGGCTTGGTGAACAATGCCGCGGGCAACTTCATCAGCCGGACCGAGGATCTCTCCCCGCGGGGATTCGATGCCATTGCCGGCATCGTCTTCCACGGCACGTTCTACACGACGCACGCCGTCGGCAAGCGATGGATCGCCGGGGGTCATCGGGGGTCGGTGCTGTCGATCGTGGTCACCTGGATCTGGACCGGATCGCCGTTCGTGGTACCCTCCGCCATGTCCAAAGCCGGGATCCACGTCATGACCCAGTCGCTGGCCGTCGAGTGGGGCCGCTACGGGATTCGCCTCAACGCCATCGCGCCGGGCACCATTCCCACCGAGGGCGCTACCAAGCGGCTGGCCCCCGACCAAGACGATCCCGCCGAGTCGGCCAAGCCGAACCCGATGGGGCGCCACGGCGAAATGGCGGAACTCCAGAACCTGGCCACGTTCCTGATGTCGGACGGCTGCGACTGGTTGACCGGCCAAACGATCGCCCTCGACGGTGCCGGCCACTTGGCCAACCACGGGGGCTTCGCCGCCCTCTCGGCCTGGGGTGACGCTGAGTGGCAGCAGGCCCGCGACTTGATCAAGGCCCAAAACGCCAAGGACAAGGCCGCCCGTTGACCGGGCCGGAGTTCGCCGCCGCCACCGTGGTCATGGCCCTGGGGTCGGTGGTTCAGGGCAGTGTTGGTTTCGGCCTGGCCCTGTTCGCCGCGCCGCTGTTGGCCCTGATCGACGCAGGCCTCGCGCCCGGCCCGTTGTTGGTGGCCAACGTGGTTCTCACGGCCCTGATGGCCCGGCGGGAGTGGCACGAGGTCCGAGTCGGCGACCTCGGCTGGTCGTTAGGCGGACGCGTGATCGGAATTGCCATTGCCGTCGGGATCATGACGGGCCTCTCCACTCATGGGCTCGAGCTGTTCTTCGGCGGTCTCGTCCTCTTGGGCGTCCTGATCACGGCCCTGGGCCTCTCGTTCAAGCTCAACCCGAGCACCCTGGTCGGGGCGGGCCTGGTATCCGGCGTGATGGGCACGGCCACCGCGATCGGCGGCCCCCCGATGGCCATCGTGTATCAGCGGGAGTCCGGACCGGCCTTTCGGGGCACCCTGTCGGCCTACTTCACGATTGGGGCGGTTTTGTCGGCCCTTGGTCTGATGTGGGGCGGCCGATTCGGCCTCCAGGAGCTTACCTCGGGCCTGCTGCTCCTGCCCGGAGTGTTCGCGGGCTACCTCGTGTCCCATCGGTTCATCGGCCACGTCGACCGGAAGGGCGTTCGACCGGCGGTGCTGACCGTCTCCGCGATATCGGCCATCGTTCTGATCGTCACCTAGCGGAGGCGCCGTGAGCCGCTCATCTTCCAGCCCGGACCCCTAACCCAAGACCTTCAATGCCCATTCAACTTCTGGTTCTGAGCCTCTTCATGTTCGTACCGTACCTCTCGGCCCAAGATGCCTCGCTGATCGCCAAGGCCAAAGCCATTCACGACCGGGTCCTGACGCTCGACACTCATGTCGACATCAATCCGGACAACTTCACCCCGGCTCAGAGCTACGCGACCAAGCTCAAGACTCAGGTCAATGTTCCGTCCATGGAGGAAGGCGGCTTGGACGCGGCGTTCCTGATCGTGTATGTCGGCCAATCCGACGATTTCACTGCGGCCGGCCTGGCAAAGGCCACGGCGTCCGCGATGACGAAATTCGACGCCATCGACCGGCTGGTGAACGATCTGGCGCCCGGCCGGGTGGCATTGGCCCGCTCCGCGGCCGACGTCCGGCGGATCTACGCCTCCGGCAAGAAGGTGATTCTGATCGGAGTTGAAAACGGCTATCAACTGGGCGACGATTTGGGCAACGTCCGCCGGTTTGCCGAGCGGGGCGCCCGGTACCTGTCATTGGCCCACAACGGCCACAGTCACCTGTCGGACTCGAACACCGGGGAGCGGGACGGGGTTTGGAAACATGGCGGCCTTTCGCCGTTAGGCAGACAGGTGATTGCCGAGCTGAATCGATGGGGCATCATGGTCGACATCTCGCATCCGTCGAAGGCCTCGATGATGCAGACCCTCGAAATCACCCAGGCGCCGGTCATCGCCTCTCACTCCGCGGTCCGGTCGCTCTGCAATCACAGCCGGAACCTCGACGACGAGCAACTCAAGGCGTTGGCCAAGAACGGCGGCGTGGTCCAGGTCGTGGCGTTCAACAGCTACCTCAAGTGCCAGGCGGGCTCCCCCGAGCGGCAGCGAACCATGGCAGCCCTGCGGACCAAGTACCCGGGCGGCTTGCCTGATTCGATCCGGGCGGAGTTCGACCGCAGCTTCCCGCCCCCGCCCCGGGCCACGGTCCGGGATTTCGCCGATCACATCGACTACGCCGTCAAACTGATCGGGCTCGACCACGTCGGGATCAGCTCGGACTTCGACGGCGGCGGCGGGATCGAGGGCTGGAGCGATGCGACCGAAACGATCAACGTCACGATCGAATTGGTTCGGCGGGGCTACACCGAGGAACAGATCGGGAAGCTCTGGAGCGGCAACTTGCTTCGGGTCATGGAAGCGGTCGAGAAGACCGGCAAGCGGCTCCGCGGCGAGGCCTCTTAGTCCGAGCGGGCCAGGAACGTGATCAAGTCGGCGTTAGTCGGATATCGCTTCAGGTCCACCAGGAGGTCGCTCATCGCAATCGAGGGCGGCCTTCGGTCGATCCGGCGCCGCACCACTCTCGTGGCCGCGAGTGCCGGTTCCGACAACAACAACTCCTCCCGCCTGGTACCGCTGGCCACGATGTCGATCGACGGGTAGATCCGCCGCTCGGCCAGCTCGCGGCTCAGGACCAGTTCGCTGTTGCCGGTGCCTTTGAAGTCCTCGTAGATCAACTGATCCATCTTGCTGCCGGTGTCGATCAACGCGGTGGCGATGATCGTGAGGGAACCGCCGCCATCTTTGGGATCGACCTTCCGCGCGCTCCCCAGAAATCGCTTGGGCCGCTCCATTGACTGAGAGTCCATGCCCCCCGACAAGGTCCGGCCGCTCCCCCTCACCACCGAGTTGTAGGCCCGGGCCAACCGGGTCAACGAATCGACGATCAGCACCACATCCTGACCCAACTCGACCCGCCGGCGCGCCCGCTCCAGCAGCAGCTCCGCCGCCGCAACGTGCTGGGCCGGCGGGCAATCGAAACTCGACGCGATCACCTCGCCGTATCCGGCGGCCTCGATCTCGAAGATCTCCTCGGGACGTTCATCGACTAACAGAATGAAGAGCGCGGCGGCCGGATGATTGGCGGTGATGCCGGCGGCAATGGCCTCGAGCACCATCGTCTTACCGCCCTTGGCGGGGGCCACGATCAGGGCCCGCTGGCCTTTGCCGAACGGACAGAGCAGGTCGATGACCCGGGTGGTGAAGTCCGGCTGCCCCTGGCGAATCAGCTTCGATTCGAGATGGAGCATCTCTTTCGGATGGATCGCACCGAGTCGCTCCCAGTCGGGCCGGGTGGCGAGTTCCGCGGCCGGCCGGCCGTTGATGGTCGTCACCGTGTCGAGACTGCCGCCACCGCGGCCGCTCCGGGTCGTCCCGACGATCTCGTCGCCCGGCCGAAGGCCGTACTGCTGGACCGTTCGTTCCGAGACCTGGACGTCTTGGTTGTGCGGTTGATAACCGAGTTCCCGGCGGCGGAGAAACCCGCTGGTCCGCCCATTCATCTCGAGAACCCCGGCGGCTGGACCACCCGGCTGGGCCGGTGCCGCTTCCCGGGTGCCTTGCTCGGGACCTCGAGCCGGCCGGCCACCCCTACGATCGCGTCGCCTACGAACCATGAAGCTACCTTGCCCGCGAGGATCTCGAGGGGCCGATAAGATGAGAACAACTGAAACCGGGACTGGGGAT
>SXGU01214705.1_pt1 | contig 18138 bp, 16 predicted proteins | sample 3174531 | NCBI WGS metagenome assembly SXGU01 (sample SAMN11356863, study PRJNA531348) | freshwater metagenome | isolation source: freshwater sample F1-140 | place: China: Fuxian Lake, Yuxi | collected 2017-12-25 | reverse complement strand
TGTTATTTGGGATGATGGCCCGGCCGCGAGCCACTTCGTCACGCACGAATTCGGGGGTAATGATTTCGGGAATGACCGCCCCAAAGTTCTCGCCCGGATGCTGGAACCGATACATTTCGGCAATCGCATCCAGCTTCTGGTTTTCGCGGATGGCGATGTATTCCATCTCCGACGTGATGATGCCCTGCCGCGCATAGTGCATCTGGGTCACATTGGCGCCGAGCTTGGCGCGGCGCGGATTGCGGATATGCTCGAAGCGCAGCGCACCAAGGGCGGGGTCGCTCTGGCGGGTATGGCCATAACTGGAACTGGGCCCCGTCAGCTGTTCGGTATCCCCGCGCTCCTCGATCCAGCGCTCGCGCAGCGCGGGTAGGCCGTGACGCAAATCGACCGACACGGCGGGATCGGTATAAGGACCGGAAGTATCGTAGACGTAAATGGGCGGATTTTTCTGGGCTCCCGCACCGGTCGGCGTATCGGATTGGCTGACCTTGCGCATGGGGACGCGCAGATCTGGACGACTGCCATGCACATACACCTTTTCCGAGGCGGCGAAAGGCTGGATGGACGCGCGCTTGGCAGTTACGGCATCGTGCAGGTGGGTATCAGGGACGGCGTTCATCGCTTAACTCCTCGGCGGAAGACTGTATCAATGTCAGCGCAGGAGAGAGTCTGAACAGATCGCCGACAAGGATTCGGCTTCATGAACAGGCTTTCCTACGCCGGTACTAACCGGGTCAGGTTCGAAGGGTGTGTCTCAGCCCGGCACTTGATCGTCTTGACTCTGCCGGGCACCCCTAGCCCTAGGTTGGCGGCTAAGCTAATCGATGACCGCACGTTTGGCAAGCCGACTGCCGAAGCCGACCGGGAGGCCTCACCGCCAATCCCTTATAACATTTAGTTTTTAGGTTATTCGCATTCATTCTTGGGGACTCAAACACCTGACTGCTAGGATAACCGGGGCTAGCGTTTAGCCTGGGTGAGGCGGCTGTTTCCGGTCGGGTAACCCGCCCCTGATTTTTTGAGGAATGACCTTAATGACATTCGACGTGGCACAGATCATTTCAGGCCTACTGGTGGGTTTCCTGGTGGGCCTGACCGGTGTCGGTGGCGGCTCACTGATGACGCCCATTCTGGTGTTTATCTTTGGTTACGCCCCCAAGGCGGCGGTAGGAACGGATCTGCTGTTTGCCGCGCTTACCAAGACGGGTGGCGTATTTGTACACCACGGCAAACACCGCTCCGTGGAGTGGAAGATCGTGCTACAGCTTTGCCTGGGCAGCATTCCGGCCGCTCTGCTGGTGATTTACCTCCTGGAAAATGTCTTCACCAAAGACGATGCAGTAACGTCGGTTATCACCACCAGCCTGGGCGTGGCCTTGATATTTACGTCTTTGGCTCTCTTCGTCCGCAATCGGCTGCTCTCACGCCGGCAACAGGATGAGACGGCTGTCGAACGCATCACTCACAGGGAGCGTTTTGGCCGCTGGCAAACCCCGTTGACCGTGACGGTCGGGTTGGTACTGGGGATCCTGGTCACCCTGTCTTCGGTCGGCGCTGGGGCTTTGGGCACCATCGCGCTCATCTTTCTCTATCCGCGCCTTGCCACCGTGCGCATTGTCGGCACCGATCTGGCACACGCAATCCCGCTCACGGCGGTCGCTGGGCTAGGCCATATGCACATGGGCAATGTCGATCTCGGATTACTGGGAAGTCTGTTGATCGGGTCGTTACCCGGCATTTACATCGGCAGCCATCTCAGCGCCAGGATTCCGGAGAAAGTTTTGCGCCCGATACTGGCAACGCTCCTGATGATCATCGGTATCAAGTTCGTGCTGTGAGGACTGGGCTGAGACTCAAGCCGATGGACTGATACGAAAACAGCCTTCGATATGGTCATTAACCATGCCAACAGCCTGCATGTAGGAATAGCAAATCACCGACCCGACGAAGGTGAATCCCAACGCTTTCAGCTCCTTGCTAAGCCGATCAGAGGTAGGCGAACGGGGAGGCAAGTCCGCGAGGGTGGGCCAGACGTTATTGGTGGGACAGCCATCGACGAAACGCCATAGAAAGCTATCAAAACTGCCGAACCGGTCCCGAACTCGCTCAAATGCCCGTGCATTGTTCACGGCCGATGCAACTTTCAGCTGATTACGAATGAGGCCGGGATTCCGCATCAGGTCGGCGACTTTCTCCTCTTCGTATCTCGCGACCCTTGCGGGATCGAATCCATCAAAGGCGATTCGGTATGCCTCTCGCTTGCGGAGCACCGTTACCCAAGAAAGCCCGGCCTGCGCACCTTCAAGCAACAGAAACTCGAACAGCCGTCGATCATCATGCTCGGGCACACCCCACTCGGTGTCGTGATATTGCTGCTCCAACTCGGTCCGTTCGGCCCACGCACAGCGGGAACGCACTTCAGACACCCGCAAAACCTTATTTTTCCCAGGCATTCCAGATGGGCTCCAGCCCAGCGGGGAGAGCGGGCAGACGCCCCAGCTTGGGCCACCCCTCATCGGGACCATGAAAATCGGAACCACAGGAGGCCAACAAACCGAAACGCAACGCCAGCGCGGCGCTGGACTGAACTTCGCCGGGTGAGGCAGTGCCAGACAACACCTCCAGACCCTCGCCGCCCATCTCCTTGAATTCACCCAGCAAACGGCGCAGCCAGCTGCCAGTCAATTGGTAGCGATGCGGATGGGCCAGCACGGCCACCCCGCCGGCATCCCGTATCCAGTGAATTGCCACAGTAATATCCGCCCAGCGAGTGGGGACATACCCGGGTTTGCCGGCGGTCAAATAGCGGCCAAACACATCCCTTACATCGGCAGCGAGCTCCCTCCGGACGAGGCAGTGGGCAAAGTGCGTCCGCGTAATCATGCCCGTACCGGCCATGGCTTTGGCCTCCTCGAAAATCCCAAAGACACCCGTTTTGGCCAAGCGGTCACCCATTTCCCTGGCACGGTCGGCTCTGATCGCCTCCAGCTGGCACAATCCAGCCTGCAGCGGTGCATGACGAGCATCGATATTCAATCCAACCACATGCAGGGTTTTCTTTTCCCAAGTGACCGAAACCTCCACCCCCGGAATGAGGTGAATGCCCGCCTCCTGCACCGCAAGGCCGGCTTCAGGCAACCCCGCCGTCGTATCGTGGTCAGTCAGACCCAACACCTTTATCCCGGCCGCAGCAGCGCGCAACACCAAATCCGTCGGTGAGTAAAAACCATCCGAAGCGGTCGAGTGGGAGTGAAGATCGTAAACGGTCCCCAGTCCCGGGGTCAGACGGCTCATGCAGGCTCCGAATCGGTCACTGGCACACGATGTTTTCGGCTCGGCGCACCATAGAGTTTGGAATAAAGACCGTCCCTCGCCATCAGCGTCTCGTGATTGCCGTCCTCGACGATCAGCCCCTCCTCAAACACCAATATCCGGTCGGCGTGAGTAATGGCGCTTAGCCGATGCGCCACAATCAAGGTCGTACGATGAGTCAGAAACTCATCCAGGGCTCGGTAGAGGTTGGCTTCGGTGACGTTGTCGACAGCGGAAGTAGCCTCATCCAGTATCACGACCCTGGGGTCGGCCAGCACCATGCGGGCGATGGCCAGCCTTTGGCGCTGACCACCAGAAAGACGAACACCAGATCGCCCGACTACCGCATCAAGCCCCTCGGGAGCCTCTTCGACTACAACACGAAGCTGAGCGATCTCCAGCGCTCGCCAGAGATCCTCGTCCCCGGCATCACGGCCCAGCGTCAGGTTAGAGCGCACGGTATCGTTGAACAGCACAGGATGCTGGAGGACGGTCACCACGTGCTCCCGAACGATGTCCATACCGATCTGGTCCATGGGCACCCCGTCGTAGTAAACCATCCCTCTGGTCGGTGGATATAGGCCAATAAGCACCTGCACAAGTGTTGACTTGCCCCCGCCGCTGGCGCCGACCAGGGCAATCTTTTCCCCCGCCGCAATGGTCAGGTTGATCCCCTGCAACACCTCGCCGCCATGGGGATAGGTAAAGCGCAGATTTTCAACTTGCACCCCCACCGTTTTCTTGCCGGGAAAGGGATTATGCCGATGAGGGTAGATCGGCTCCTGCTGGCGTGCACAGAACTGATTGAGTCGATCGAGCGCCGCATTGGCACCGTAATAGGCATATTGCATGCCCAGAATTTCCTGGACCGGTGCCATCATAAACCACAGGTATCCTGACACCGCCATCATTTCGCCGATGGTCAGATCCGAGTAAACCACCATGAACAGCGCTAATCCGCGAAACAAATCAAAGCCGGTAAGAAAGATCAGAAAACTCACCCGGCTGGCGGCGTCACTTTTCCAGGCATAGGCGGCGGAATGCTCCCGGACACCTCGCGCGGCATCCACCAGCCGGCCAAAATAATGCTGCTCCCGGTTGCTGGCCCGAATCTGTTGAATGGCGTCGAGCGTTTCGGTCAGCGCCGTTTGAAAAGCGCCAATCGCGCTGTTTTCCTGACGCTTGAGTACCTTGACCTGTTTGCCCATTGCCTTGGTAAAGAAAATCACCACGGGATTGAGTAGCAAAATGAATAGCGCAAGACGCCAATTCATCCAAAGCAGAACAGTCGCGGTGCCGGTCAGGGTCAGGGCTGCCACCAGACTACGGGCCACCGTGTTGCCGATGAAAGTATCCAGCGTATCCAGATCGGTCACCAAGTGTGTCACGACAGCACCACTGCCAAGACTCTCGTACTCGGCCATCGAAATCCGCTGCAACCGCTCGATGAGATGAGATCGAATGCGGAAAACAATGTCCTTGGAAATCAGGCTGAAGGCGCGTGTCTGCAGAACATTGAACATCACCGCCAGCAACCGTAGCAGCATCGTCAGCAAGAGCAGCGCCAAGATATAGCCCGCCGCTCCCTGCCACGCTTCCGGCAAAAGGCGGCTTATCGCGCTGACAGCCGGCCCTGGGTGGTTCAACAACACCTCGTCCACCAGCATCGGCAAAAGGAGCGGGACGGGCACGGCGGCCAACGCCGCCAAAATGGCCACCCACTGAGCAAAAATCAGCTCCCTTTTATGTTGCAGCACAACAGACTTGACATAGCGCCAACCCAGAGCCGCATTCAGAGACTGATCCTTCTTTGCTGTCATGGCACCATCGAAACCTTGTGACTTTCCACTTCCTGTCGTTATGTATTGATACGGGCTGAATGTGGAGCATTCATAAGAGCGTGTAAAGCCGCCACCCCAGATTTAACCGACATATCCATCTGCTACAATGCTGCGGCCAAATAGGGCTGGCGTAACGGCATGTAGCAACGAATTTTCCAAATTGACCGGCCATTGCCGTTAATCATCCAGCGTGCGGGCAAGGCGCTTTTCGTAGAGTCAGCACCAGAAAGCGGCTCAGTATAAATGCTCAACGGCACCCGGGCTGGCTAAAAAATATCAGCCACCGAAAACATGGGCATAGGCGCTTAAACAAATCCCCCCGCAAATTAAACCAAAAATAAGCATCAATACCGACACGCCAATGACACCTTCGGAAACGCCCTCGAACCAGTCACGTCAAGCCCATTACACACGCGAGGACTTGCTCCGCTGTGGACGCGGCGAACTCTTCGGGCCCGGTAATGCACAGCTGCCATTACCTCCGATGTTGATGTTCGACCGCATCACTCATATTGCGGCGGAAGGCGGCCTGTTCGATAAAGGGTTGATCATGGCCGAACTGGACATTACGCCTGACCTTTGGTTTTTCGCTTGCCACTTCAGCAATGATCCGGTTATGCCGGGCTGCCTTGGGCTAGACGCCATGTGGCAGCTGGTTGGTTTTCACCTAGGCTGGCTGGGCGGCCCTGGCCGGGGCCGGGCGCTGGGTGTTGGAGAAGTTAAATTTCGCGGGCAGGTGCTCCCCGAAAATAAACTGGTAACCTATCGCATCAACCTAAAACGGGTGATGATGCGAAAGTTGGTTATGGGAATCGCGGACGCCGAAATGGAATGCGACGGCCGGATTATTTACGAGGCCAACGACCTTAGAGTCGGCCTTTTCACCTCCACAGACGACTTCTGAGGAGCAAAGATGATGAAACGTATTGTTGTTACCGGAATCGGTATCGTCTCCAGCCTCGGCAACAATAAATCCGAGGTGACTGAATCACTGAGAGCAGGCAGGACCGGGGTCAGCTTCAGCGAAGAATATGCCGAACTGGGGTTCCGCAGCCATGTGCATGCGCCGATCACGATCGACACCGAAGCGCTGATCGACCGAAAAATTCGTCGATTCATGGGGGAAGGTGCCGCCTATAACTACCTGGCGATGGAAGAGGCTATTGACGATGCGGGTCTCAACGAATCGATGGTGTCTAGTCCACGCGCCGGATTGATTATGGGTTCAGGGGGACCCTCAACCTCGAACCTGCTCATGGCGTGGGATACTTTCCGCGAAAAAGGCATCAAGAAGGTTGGGCCGTATATGGTGCCGCGCACCATGTCGAACACCAATTCCGCCTGTCTGGCAACACCCTTCAAAATACAAGGCGTTAACTACTCAATCAGTTCCGCCTGCGCCACCAGCGCTCACTGCATAGGTAATGCCGCCGAGCTCATTCAGCTGGGCAAGCAGGACATTATCTTCGCGGGCGGCGGCGAAGAGCTCCACTGGACGCTGACTGTCTTGTTCGACGCCATGGGCGCGCTCTCCTCCAGATACAATGAGACTCCCGAGCGAGCCTCTCGGGCCTATGATGCCAACCGCGATGGCTTCGTCATCTCTGGCGGAGGCGGGGTGCTGGTTCTGGAGGAACTGGAACACGCCAGGGCGCGCGGCGCGACGATTTACGCCGAACTCACCGGTGATGGCGCAACCTCCGATGGCTACGACATGGTTCAGCCTTCGGGAGAAGGTGCCATACGCTGTATGCAGCAAGCCATGGCGACTGTCCACGCCCCTATCGACTATATCAACGCCCACGGCACGAGCACGCCCATCGGGGATATCCGTGAACTGGAGGCCGTAAAAAGCGTCTTTGGCACCCAAGTCCCGAAAATCAGCTCGACGAAATCCCTTTCTGGACACTCCCTGGGCGCAGCCGGTGTGCATGAGGCCATCTACACTCTCTTGATGATGGAAAATCGCTTCATCGCGGCGTCCGCCAACATCGAAAACCTCGACCCGGGGGCCGATGGCGTCCCGATCGTAAGAGAGCGCCTGGACGACGCACAGATCAACACGGCCATGTCCAACAGTTTCGGGTTTGGCGGCACCAACGCCAGCCTGGTATTTCAGCGGCATGACGGATAGCGCGACCTCGGAGCTCAGCGAAAAGCAGCGCTACGAATTCAATAAACTACAGAAACGCCTGCGCCGGCTGACCGGCGAGGCAATCGCCGACTTCAATATGATCGAAGCCGGCGACAAGGTCATGGTGTGCCTGTCGGGCGGCAAAGACTCCTATACGCTGCTTGATCTTCTCCTCAGCCTAAGACTGAATGCGCCCATCCATTTCGATATTCTCGCGGTCAATCTCGACCAAAAACAGCCCGGCTTTCCTGAAGACGTCCTGCCCGCGTATCTGACACAGCGGCAGGTCCCTTTCCACATCATCGAGCAGGACACCTACAGCATCGTCAAGCGTGTGGTCCCGGAGGGCAAAACCACCTGCGGTCTATGTTCTCGACTTAGGCGGGGCCTGCTTTACCGTTATGCTGCGGAGAACGGCGTGACCAAGATCGCCCTCGGCCATCATCGGGATGACATCGTGGAAACCTTCTTCCTCAACCTGTTTCATGGCGGAAAGCTCAAAGCCATGCCGCCAAAGCTGCTGAGTGACAATCAGGAACACATCGTCATACGCCCGCTTGCTTACTGCAAGGAGAAGGATATTGACACCTATGCACGCATCCGTGCCTTCCCCCTGATTCCCTGCAATCTCTGCGGCTCACAACAGAACCTTCAACGCCAAGCCATGAAAAACATGCTAGCAGAATGGGACAGGCTGTATCCAGGACGAGTAGAGACCATCTTCACCGCCATGCAAAATGTCGCACCCTCGCAATTAGTTGATCGAGGACTCTTCGATTTCGGCGCGCTGGAGAGCCTGAGAGGACAGGCAAAGTCCATCGGCTTCGATGGTGGGGAAGGCCTGGACATCCTTGCTCGCTGAGACTCACGCAGCCTTTCCCGCGACGCTTGCCAGCCACTCGCAAAAATAGGCTATTGCATTTCATCCGAATGTTATTTATAAATTGTCCCGTGCTTCGTGCACTACAAACTATAACTTTCAAGTGTTCAATCAGGAGGTTCCTTATGAAGAAGTTGCTCTGCGTTGTTAGCGTACTGATGATGTCCCTAGTTGTTGTTGGCTGCGGTAACTCCCCAGACGGCGACCAGCAGAAGCTGGAAGCACCTGCTGCTCCTTCTCTGTAAGCAGAGATTTGGCCTGAGTATCGCGTCCACGCACTAGCAAAATAAGGGATTTCTCCCAAACAAAAAGCTGCGCAAACGCATCAGGTTGAAAATCAAAACCCGGGTTCTTCCCGGGTTTTTTTTTGCGCCAAAACCCCACCGCGCCAATTTACCGTGGCCATGACCCGCTGCGCCCCCTTTTCGACCCAAACCTGACTTGACAGACAGTGGTCACCCTGTAAGATAACCGCCAGCGCTAGACGCTAACTGAAGCCATTCATTAAGCTAACAAAAATCTAGAAAGGTGTAAGCACATGGGAATGATCCTCGATTTGGTCGAAAAGATGAGATCTCCGGTTGGTATTACGGTAACCCTGGCAATCGTTGCGGCGGGCGTATTCTTCGTACGCTGGGTATTCAACGACCAAGAACCCAAGTAGTTAATTGCCAAGTGTCAAGATTGGGTGCACCAGGGGTTAAGAACGAATTTTCACCTTGCACCCAACCTTGACGCTCTTGGCCTTCTCCCAAGAAAACTCTCTCTCCCTGAAGTAAGCCCATAAGGGAAACACTTCCACCCACCCAAACCATCATCAACCGGGAAAGGGTTAAAGTTATGCGAATCCTGATCACCGGCGGAACAGGCTTCATCGGACAGCGACTCTGCGTCCACTTACGCCAGCACGGACACCAGCTCACACTCCTCTGCAGAGACATCCATAAAGCCAGGCAAATGTTTGGTGGTGCTGAGATAGCCACATTCGCCAGCCTTGATGAATGGACTCCCGACATTTGCTTCGACACGGTTATTAATCTGGCCGGCGAGCCCATCATGGCGAGACGCTGGACCGAGCAACGAAAAAAAGCGCTTTGGGACAGCCGGGTTTTATTGACCGAGAAACTGGTGGAGCACATGATGCTGGCGCACCAGAAGCCTGCGGTGTTCATCAGTGGCTCTGCTGTCGGCATTTACGGTGACCAGGGCGATACGATCCTGGACGAGACGACAAGCCAATTTAAAGACGGGTTTGGCCACCAGCTCTGCGCTGCCTGGGAAAACGCCGCCCTCAGGGCCGAGCAGCTCGGCACTCGCGTTTGCCTACTGAGAACTGGATTGGTCATCGGTAACCACGGTGGCTTCCTGGAGAAGATGCTACTCCCCTTCCGACTCGGGCTGGGCGGTCGAATCGGTGAAGGTCAGCAATGGATGTCCTGGATCCACATCGATGATCATATTGGCCTGACGCAGCACCTCCTGGATTCACAGGAGGCGCGAGGCCCCTTCAATGCCACTGCACCCAATCCCGTAACCAATGCTGAATTTACCCGGGAATTGGGAAAGTGCCTCCACCGGCCTACCCTGCTGCCAATCCCCGCATGGGTATTGAAGCTGGCCGCAGGCGAGATGGCCGAATTACTCTTGGGCAGTCAGCGGGCGGTTCCCCGAAAGGCTGTGGCCAGTGGCTTTAGGTTTTCCCATGAGACATTGGAGTCGGCGCTAGGCAACGTCCTGGCCAACCAAGCTCGACAATAGCTAAATCAGATGTTTCCTGACTCCACCAGAGAGGTGGACCAGTAATGCATGTTACTGCCCGCAAAATCACGCTTTAAGCGTTGCACCATGAGACAGACCTCCTCCTCGGGGGCGTGAATCTCGAACCGAATCTGCCGCTGACGGCCAGACACCTGTTCGGCCACCGTCAGCGATTCATGGCTGGCTGAGTGTCCGTTGACCGGACCGCTGCAAAAACCACGGCCCGATGCGTGCTCCAAAAGCCAGTCGACCAATGGCTCCTCAAGACCCACCGGCGCAATCAGGGTCAGCAACAAACGCTTACTCATCAGGCGCTTTTCTTGATCACCGGCTCACCGAAGCGCCGATAAAGTATCGGCAGCAGCACCAGGGTCAATAACGTGGAGGTACAAAGCCCACCCACACCGACCACCGCCAGGGGGCGCTGGATTTCGGAACCGGGCCCGGTTGCGAACAGCAGTGGGATCAAGCCGAAAGCAGCGATACTCGCCGTCATCAAAACGGGCCTAAGGCGTCGCATGGCGCCGTGGAGAACGACCTCATCCATGGGTCGCCCCAGCGCCCGAAGCTGATTGAAATAGCTCACCATCACCAACCCGTTCAGCACCGCAATCCCCAGCAAGGAAATAAAGCCTACCGAGGCCGACACCGACAGATACTCGCCTGACAGCCAAATCCCGTAAACCCCGCCGATCAATGCAAGAGGGACATTCCCCAGAACCAGCAAGGCTTGCCGAACCGACTGAAAAGTAGAAAACAGCAACAGGAAGATCAGCAAAAGCGCTATGGGAATGACCACCGCGAGACGGGCGGCGGCCCGCTGTTGATTCTCGAATTGCCCACCCCACTGAATGAAATACCCTTGAGGTAACGCGACTTTTTCAGCCACGGCCCGCTTGGCATCCTCAACAAAGCCGACGAGATCACGACCCTGAACATTGCTACGAACGACCGAAAACCGCTGACCACGCTCCCTTGAAATGGAGACAGCCCCCTCAACCAGCTGGATGTTTGCAACGGCGGACAAGGGAACCCGGCGCCCATCGGGAAGCGCGACCTGCAAAGTCGACATGGCGGCCGGCTCACCGGAACCTCTCAGCAACAAGGGTGTCCGCCGGATGCCCTCCTGCACGATGCCGAGTTTGCGTCCCTCGACCTGGGCGCGCAAGGTATCGGCAAGTGAGTCGGAATCCAGACCTAACCGCCCAGCCGCCAGACGATCCACTTTCACGACCAGATACTGCATGCCCTCGTTGCGTAAGGTAAATACATCCGAGGCACCATCAATAGTTCGCATAATGCCCGCGATTTCCTCTGCTTTGGCATTCAGCACTGACAGCTCCGGACCATAGAGTTTCACGGCTACGTCCCCGCGCACGCCCGTCAACATCTCAGTCACCCGCATCTGAATAGGCTGCGTGAAACTATAGGCAATACCGGGAATGGTAGCCAGCACCTTCCGAATCTCCTCAATCAGCTCGGCCTTTTCCTTGACGCGCCATTCTGATTGAGGCTTGAGCACCATAAAGGTGTCGGTCTCATTCAGCCCCATGGGATCAAGCCCGATTTCATCCGATCCCACCCGGGCCGTAATCTGCTGGACTTCGGGCACGTGATCAAGAACAGCTTTCTGGATTTGCCCATCGATTCTGATCGACTGTTCCAAATTGATGGAAGGCAGCTTTTCCACCTGGACGATGATGTCGCCCTCGTCCATGGTCGGCATGAACGTTTTGCCAATGAGTGTGTAGACGTATAGCGCCGACAGCAGTAAAGCACCGGCACACAGTAAAACCACGCGAGAATGGGCCAGCGACCAGGTCAAGGCAGGACGGTAGATGGCGAGCAGCTTTCTCGCCAACCAGGGTTCCTCGTGGCTAACCCGCGTCATCAGGAAAGAGGCCAGAACAGGGATGACCAGCAGCGAAAAGATCAATGACCCGGCCATGGCGAAGACATTGGTAAAGGCCACGGGTTTGAATAGCTTTCCCTCCAGACCCTCTAGCGACAGCAACGGAACAAACACGATGCCGATGATGATGGCCCCGGATACCACCGGGGCCATAATTTCACGCATGGCCCGATAAATCACGTGCAAGCGGGGCAGTTTACTGTCCTCGGAGCGTTCAGCGAGATGCGAAGTCACGTTCTCCACCACCACCACGGCCGGATCGACGAGCTTGCCAATGGCAATCGCCAGCCCGCCCAGGCTCATTAGGTTTGCCGTCAGCCCAAAATGATTCATCAGCAAAAACGTAAACAAGGCGACCATCGGCAAAATCAATGCAACGGTGAGTGCCGCACGAAGATCCCCTAGAAACAGCACCAGCAGGATCACAACCAGCACCGTGGCTTCGATCAAGGCATGCACTATGGTCTGAGTCGCCTTATTGACCAGGTGACTGCGATTGTAGAAAACATTCACCGTGACCTCTTTCGGCAAGGCCGGGCGAATTTCTTCCAGTTTCTCTTCGATCCCCTCGACCACCAGACGGACGTTAGCCCCGCGCAAACTGAGCACGAGCCCTTCGACAACTTCACCCTCGCCATTCTGGCTCACCGCTCCGTAGCGTGTCAGCGAGCCCAGCCGGACTTCGGCAATGTCACCCACGGTGATGGGAACTCCATTGCGTTCGGTCACCACGATATTGCGCACGTCTTCCAAATGGGTGATTCGCCCCTCCACGCGCACCAGCAGGAATTCTTCTCCTTGAATCAACCGGCCCGCACCATCATTACGGTTATTCACCTCCAGCGCTTTTGTCAGGGAACCCATACTGACCCCGCGCGCCGACAGTCGGGCACTGTCGGGAATCACCTCGAAACTCCGAACTTCGCCCCCGAGCGCGTTGACATCCGCCACCCCCGGCACCGTGCGCAGCGCCGGGCGGATAACCCAATCAAGCAGGCCTCGCCGGTCGGCAAGACTCAAGCCCTCGCCCTCGACCGTAAACATGAACATTTCACCCAACGGCGTGGTCATGGGGGCCATACCCCCCTCGGCATTCGCAGGCAATGCTGCCCAGGCACCATTCAAGCGCTCGGCCACCTGCTGCCGGGCCCAGTAGATATCCGTACCCTCTTCAAAATCGATGGTGATATCGGTCAGCGCGTATTTGGCAATGGATCGCAGCATGGTCTGCTTCGGTATACCGAGCATCTCCACCTCGATCGGCATCGTCACCCGCGTCTCGACTTCCTCCGGCGTCATGCCCGCGACCTTGACGATGATCTTCACCTGAGTGGGAGAGACATCCGGAAAGGCATCGATGGGCAAGTTCAGCGCGGCCACCCAGCCGACGCCCGCAATCATCAAGGCCAGCAGCAGCGTAAAAACCCGCTGCGTCAGTGCAAAATGGATCAGGCGGGCCATCAGTCGCCGTGTCCACCCGTACTGCTACTACCCAACCAGGTAGCCTTCAGTCCGGCCACTCCCTGAACTACAACCGCTTCGTCCCCCTGCAATCCCTCATGCAGCACAATGCTATAGGCTTCCTGACCAGCAACCGCCACCTCCACCGCCTCGAAACCCGTCTGCCGGTTGACGAAGACATAACTGCGTCCTTCGTGACTAAATAGAGCGGCCACCGGCACCTTGAAAATACGATCGGTGCTGCGATGCATCGTCTGAACATTGACATGCATGCCAGGACGTAACCGGTCAGCGCCCGACTCAACCACTGCGCGAACCACCGTACTTTGACTCTGAGGATCGACGCTTTGACTGATTTCGATGATTCTTGCCCGGACACCGGGATTCTCTGCCGTCACCAAATCACCGATGCGGGCCTCCTTGAGCCGCTCCTGAGGCATATCGACTTCTATCCACAGAACATCCAGCTTGCCGATACGGAAGAGGGGAGAGAAAGCATCCACGCGCTGCCCGACCATTGCCATCCGGTCTAGCACCATGCCATCCACAGGGGCCAGAACTTTATAAAGACCATTGATCTGAGTGGCACCGGACTTGATCCGGTCTATGTCGACCTGGGCAATGCCCGAAGTCAGCAACGTTTGCTCGGCCGCTCGCAGACTGACCCGTGCCCGTTCAAAATCACTCCGGGTTTCCTGCAACCGCATTTTGGAAATGACTCCTTCGCGAAACAATACTTCGTCCCTGTGCAGTTTGGCGACAGCCACACCATAGACGGCAGAAGCATCCACCAGAGAGCGCTGGATATCCACCAGGGTCACGCTGTCGATTTCCGCCAGCACCTGTCCCTTGGTAACCTTCACCCCCAATGGCACATTGACGTGAGTAATCACCCCGGACTGGACCGCCGTTACCGCAAACTCCTTGGCGGGGGGCAGAACCACACGGCCCGGCACCTGAGCCAATGGAATTCCGGCAACAGGCTCGGGTAAAGCAGTGCGCACGCCAAGGTGGCTGCGCTGCTCTGCATCCAGCTGAAGCAAACGCCCCTCGGCAGATACTTGACCGATAAAGACCAGACAAAGCCCAAACAGCCGCCATTTCACGGCATGACTCCCACCACCTGGTTGTAAACCGCCGTATCCTTCTGAACGAGAATGGCGCGCTCGGCCTCATCACGAATCGCTGACTGCGCGCCGGCCTGAATTTTCAAATAATCGATCAAGGCTATTTCTCCCGCCTCGAAGGCGATGCGGCTCATGTTGATTTGAGTTTCGGCGATGGCCTTGCGCCGCTCGGCAATCGCCAGCGCCGCCCTGTCTACGTCAAGATTGTGCTGCGCCTCATGTAATGCCTTTTCCAGCTGCCTCCGCAAGGTCTCGCGCTGAACAATTTTTTCGTTAAGCATCAGATTCGCCTGTGCTACCTGCGGTGCATGCCAGTCATCGCCCCCAATCGGAACCTGAAGCACAACATTGGTACCTGTACCAAAAGTCCCCTGGCGGTCAATCTGGGTACTATCCGTACCCACCAGAATCGTCGGCTGATTGCCCTGTTTGGATAAGCGGGTAAACTCCACCTCGGCCTGCGCACGTTCGACAGAGGCATTCGAGGCCGCCAGCGATGGGTGCCGCTCGTCCAGATCCCTGAGTTTGCTCAGCATCTCCTCCAGGCGTCTGGGTGCCCGGTTCATGCGCGTCAGATTCTGATAGGCCTTTCTTGCATGCATCACTTCCGCCTCTGCCTGAACCAGCGTGGTTTTCTTTTCCAGCTGATCGCTTTCGGCCAGTAGTTCGTCAGCCCGCGCCAGGTCACCCAGCTCCACCCGGCGCCGAACCACCGCCGTCAGTTTTTCCGCAACCTCATAGATCTGACGCGCCAGTTCGCGGCGATTCTCCATCAGACGGAGATTCCAGAGAGAATCCCGAACCAGTCCAGCCACCTCATGCTTGAGCGCAACGACATAGTGCTCAGCCGCCTGCTTCGACTCTTCCGTGATTTTCTGGCTAGCCTCTTTCTGGCCCCACATCCACAAGGGCACCTGATAGCCCGACTGGACGTTGGTAATGCCATCATCGCGCCCCAGCAGGGCATCATCGATATATTGCAGATAAATCATGGGATAGCCGGCAATCCAGCTGGAGCTGCGCTGCTCCAGGGCCTTCGATTCTTCCTGGAACGCGGTAATCAGCGCATTCTGGGGATAGCGCTCGAATGTAATATCGACCACCTGCCCCAACGTAAGCCGCTCATCAATCACCAAGTCGTCAAAATGCTCAACCAGCAAGTCCTCGGCCTGCGCGCTGATCACGGCACAAAGACCGATGCTTACCATCATGCCAAGTAGACTTTTCATTGATATACCCATACCGTCATGACCAGATTCTCAACCCTGACCAACCCTCATTGAATGTGGGGATTACACAACCAGGCGAATAGGCGAACGCCCAAAAGAACAAGGGCATTGGCCCTCCCGCAACATCAAAGATGGAAACCGGCAGGCGAGGCGCGAGGAGGGGAGCCTAAGCGTAGATTCAGCCCGGACCGTGCACCGCAAGGTGTCCTTGCATGGATACCCGAAACGGCTGGAGAAAGATCAACGAACGCCGAACAGCTCAACCGTATCCAGGCTTGGGCTTCAGCCGGTGCACCTGGCCTACTGGCCGCGTGTTCGATGCCCGCCTGAACACCGGCCAGGGTATCAGCGGCATAGAGGTCGTCCTGACCCCCGGAACCGGCGCCTGGACTCAAGAGTCTTTCCAGCCCCGGAATATGCCACGTTCCCGGCACCTCGCCACCCGTATGGGCGTGAACCCACGGCGACAGCAACTGAATCAGCATCAACAGCGGGCAAAGGGACCGGAATCGGCTCATGACTTGATATAAAGGCGTAACCAGATGCTACGGCGGGCAGTATAGTACTACGGCACCCTTTTTGAGGAATTCGCCATGTCGGCAACAAATTTCAAGACCGAAAATAACACCTATCGAAAATTAATCGGTAACGGGCTGACTTACCGGATACCACGATTCCAGCGCGACTACAGTTGGACCGACGAGGAATGGGAAGACCTCTGGTCCGACATTCTTGGAACCATTCAGGACGGTGGCGAGCCAGCACATTACATGGGCTATCTCGTCTTGCAGTCGGAGGACGAAAAGACCTTCGACGTTATTGATGGTCAGCAGCGACTGACCACGCTGAGCCTGATTATCCTGGCTGCACTCAAGAATCTACAGCGACAGGTGGATGAAGGAAAAAATCCTGACCAGAACAAACAGCGTCTTGAGCAAATCCGTAATACCTATCTCGGTTACCTGGACCCGGTTACCCTGGTTACCCGCAGCAAGCTGACGCTCAACCGCAACAACAACGATTATTACCAGACCTATCTGGTGCCGCTCGGCCATTTGCCGGTACGCGGATTTCGCGCCTCCGAACACAGCTTGCGCAAGGCGTTTGAATGGTTTGAAAAGCGGGTGAGGGATTACGCCAGAAAGCAGGGGGGTGACGAGGGCGTGGTCTTGGCTACATTGGTAGAAGCCATGAGCGACCGGCTCTTCTTTACGGTCATCAGCGTTACCGATGAATTGAATGCCTACAAGGTTTTCGAGACGCTCAATGCCCGAGGCGTCCGTTTATCTTCCACCGATCTGCTCAAGAACTATCTGTTCTCGGTGCTGCACAAGCAGAACGAGCATCCCAACGCAATGAACGCGCTCGAAGACCGCTGGGAATCCATGGTTTCGCGCATGGGGGCCGAGAGTTTCCCGGATTTTCTGCGCAGCCACTGGAATAGCCGCAAGACCTTCGTTCGCCAGTCCGATCTGTTCAAAACCATCCGCAACAAGGTTGCCGGCCCCGCCGCTGTTTTTGAATTGCTGCGCGGCATGGAAGAGGACATGGACACCTATCTGGCCCTGACCAATCCAGAGGCCGCCCATTGGCCCGCACAGCTCAAAAGCCATGCCCAGCAACTACGCATGTTCAAGGTGCGCCAGCCCTTCCCCCTCATTCTGGCTGCACAGCGCGTCCTGTCTGCCGATCAGTTCGCCAAGGTCCTGCGCGCTTGCGTGGTCATCGCCTTCCGTTACAACGTCATCGGCAATCTGCCGGCCAACGAACAGGAGCGTGTGTATTACGCGGCGGCCCAGAAACTCAATCAGGGCATAGCGGGCAATGCGCAACAACTGCTGGAATCGCTTCAGGAAATCTATCCCAAGGACGAAGCCTTCAGGGCCGTTTTTGCCGACAAGATCATTCGTACCACCGACGCCCGTAACAACAGGGTTGTTCGCTACATCCTGTGCGAGCTGGAACGGCAACACAGCGGACAGGATTTCGATTTCGAAAGCGACACCTTCAACATCGAGCACATCCTGCCGCAAAACCCCGAGGCTGGCTGGGAGCAATTCACTGACGACGAAGCCGAAGCACTGATTTACCGCATTGGCAACATGGCCCTGCTGGCGAAGGGGGCCAACAAGGACATCGGCAATCAAGCCTATGCCATCAAGCGCCCGGTCTTGCAGGCCAGCGCTTTCGGCCTGACCCAAAAACTCGCTGAGGAAAACGCCGGCTGGACACCGCAACGTATCGCCGCCAGACAGAAAGCACTGGCCAAGCTGGCCACGGCCATCTGGCGCATCGATCAGCTTTCCTGAGGGCTCATCCGGGATGAACAAAAAACCGAAACTCGAACTCACCTGGATCGGCAAGGAGACCCGGCCAAGGCTGGAGCCGCGTATTCTGCTGGAAGACCCGGCACGCAGTTACCACGCCAAACGCCGTGTCGCCAGCGCCGATCTGTTCGACAACCGGCTGATCTTCGGCGAC